>Ga0190344_1000088_pt1 | contig 60056 bp, 56 predicted proteins | sample 48721323_MG_FD_161662 | JGI IMG/M metagenome (GOLD analysis project Ga0190344, IMG submission 161662) | Hydrothermal vent microbial mat bacterial communities from Southern Trench, Guaymas Basin, Mexico - 4872-13-2-3_MG | ecosystem: Environmental > Aquatic > Marine > Hydrothermal vents >... | reverse complement strand
TGGTATCCGCGACTCCCGGGCCGCCCCTGGCAGGTTCTTGATCCTGCACAGGAATAAAGGCCGAATTTCAGTCCCAGCGAGTGAATGTAATCGGCCAGGGCTTTCATGCCTGAAGGGAAGCGTTCCGGGTCGGGAATGATGTTGCCGTTCTCGTCGCGGCCCACCTGCCAGCAGTCGTCAATCACCACGTATTCGTACCCGGCGTCTTTCATGCCGCTGGCCACCATGGCATCGGCCATTTCCATGATGAGGGTTTCGCTCACGTCGCAGCCGAAATGGTTCCAGCTGTTCCATCCCATGGGCGGGGTGGGGGCCAGATCTTCGAATTCCTGGGCATAGACGGTTCCCAGTGAGATAAAACAGAGAAAGAGGAGTGATTTCAAAGAAGTTTTCATGATCTAAATTTTCATTTGACAATCATTATATGACATGACAGAGCAAATTTATGAAAGATTCATACAAATTCCCGTTTCCGCGAAAGGAGAATTTGTGCAGAAAAAGAAAGGGGGGTGTCTTACGGATTTTCCTTTTTCGATTCCATCAACAGACCGCCTTCCGATCCCGGGGCCATGCCGGCGTCCGCGTCTAAGGCCGGCCACAGGTCCGGGTCGCCCGCCACCGTTCCGGTGATGACTTCTGCTGCGGCTCCTGCGGCGAATACGATGGATCCCCATTAAAAATACATCCGTTAAAATCCCGGCAGGGACTCGAAATTGTTATCAATGCGGTTGTCGGCCCAGGCGCGGTAATAGGGATTGGTTTTTTTCGCATGAATGAGCATAAAACCCGTTAAAACCAGTCCCCCGATGTCCTGTAGCGCCACGGTTTCATGAACATGGAAATCGACCTGGCTTTCGAACAGGATGTCGGTGACGATGGTTTCCCTGCGTCTCACAGCCCGGGGTTTCATCCTGACGCACTGGATCTGTTTCAGGGGTATCCTTCGCAGAACCTCACCGATCGGCATTTCCACATCGCCGATGGAATCGAGGTGATATTTCAGGGCTGCCAGTCCGTTCCAGCTTTCAGGAGATGCCGCGCGTTTTTTATCAACGATCATGGTTTCCACCGGTTCATTGACCGGTTCCATAACGGCATGGCCGGCCAGGCTCATTCCTTCCCGGTTGATGTTGGCTTCGTCGAATTTGCTGACCACTTCGTAATGCCGGTGAAAGAAGGGATCGCGGTCGTCGGTAAACAAACGTTTTCTGACCGGGAAAGCAGAGAAGGCGGAGGCTACGTCCGCATCTTTGGCTTCGTCCCCGGCCCGGTCGTCATATTTGCCTTCCATGACGGCTTCCGTGATCTCGATGGTGGCGATCCCGCCCACTCCTCCGATGGCTGCTCCGATAGCAATACCCACAGGTCCGAAGAAGGCTCCGATCAGGGCTCCGAGAAGGCCCCCAATCAGAAATGACAGGAAATCGCCCAGCAGACCGGTGTCTGCGTCGAATTCAGTGAGTTTGATGTCATATAAAAGATTGCCGTTCTCTAAACGCGGAGTAAACAGAAAAGTGGCGGTAATGTCTGCATCGGGCCAGTTATTGATATAATAAACCGATTTGACCGTTACTTTCAGGCTCCCGTTACGGGGAGTGATGGAAACCGAACGGTATTCCCCCACTTTTTTGTCTTCGTTTTTCACGGGATGATGCCAGCTTCCGTTGTCCCTGATTTCTCCGAATCCGTGCCACATGTCGTTGGCCATCCGGTTGAACGTGGTTTTGGCGATCCCCACCACAAAAGTACGATTTGGCGGAAGGAAAGATTTTGCCAGGTTCAGGTTACCCCGGGGAATGAAATTGTCCTCAGGAGGCTGATCCTGAGGAGCGATCTTCAGGTTCAGATTAAGATACAGCCCGTATGCTGCCTGGAAGCCGTTTTCCTCCTTCACTTTCTGAACTTTCATTTCGGCAACATCATTTCCCGTGAAGTCCATAGGAATCGACCTGTTGAGGTTTTCAGCCAGCTGCGTTTCGATCTTCTCCAGCATATCGGGCTGTTTGGTAATCAATCCGAAAAAGGAGATCAATCCTCTGGTTGTCTCATCCAGGTATCGGTATTCCATTTTTACCTCATTGGTTTCAATGGTCAGACCCATCCCGATGGTCACATTACTCCAGTCTACCAGCTGTACAGGGATAACCAGTTCTATATCGGCGGAAACATCCTGGGCGTTCTGTGTTCCGTCGGGAAGGATGGTGACTGAGATCGGCTTGCCCACGGAAATATAACCGCCTTCGGTATCGATGGTTATTTGGTCGGGGATGTCTCCTGCATCGTAGGCTCCTTCGAAAATGGTAAGAAAGTATCCTGCTCCCAGCAGTACTTCCATATCATATCCGGTCAGAATGCGTGTATGGTCTATCATAATCAGGGGATGTTGGTTAAGCGTTCGGATGTTTTATGTTTCTGGTATTAAGGAAATTTACGAAATATTATCATGGGTTGTATCAAAATATGATCAAAATAATTTCATTATATCATCAGACTTTATTTTGAAGAAGGTTGTTAAAATGTTTATTCAGAAATATGCCTGTAATGGCCTAACTACAAAGTATACTACGTAGATAACTACGTAGCTAACTACGTAGATGTCTACGTAGATGGCAAAAATCTCCGGGTATGTTGCAGAAGAAATGGCTGATGGGTGGGCAGATCATGGCATATTGCATATCAAATTTCCCGCAGAGAATGCACAAACCCGTCTGCCATGGCAAAGCGAAGGCTGAGAACGGAAAGAATAAAAGCGCGCTGAGATATTCCGTTATCCGGCTTATGGTTCCGGTAAAGTCAACTCATCCAGCAACTTCCTTGCCTGCCGGCTGTCCCAGCGGGCGGCCCCATTTTTGTTTAGCATCACCCTGCCGTCGCGCGACAGTATGAATGTGGTTGGAATACTGGATGATTCGAACAGTTTAGGTCCCCGGGATTCCTGAAAATATACTGGAAGGTTGTATCCGTTTTTATCCAGGAAATCCTGTACCGCGGCTACTTCTTCGCGCGTCACCAGCAGGAATTTTACCCGGTCGCCGTAATCGTTGTACAGGCTCTGGATAGACGGCATCTCGGCAATACAGGGCGGGCACCAGGTGGCCCAGAAATTCAGGAAGATTACTTCCCCTTCCAGATCGCTGAACAGGATCTCACGGCCTTCTGCCGTGAGCAGGGGCCAGGCCATGGCTCCAATATCGGCCTGCAGGTTCGTTTTGCCGGCTCCGGCAACAGGGTTCCGCATGGTGAGGCGTACGACGCGGGAAATCATTTCGCGCCGTGTGGCAGGTATCAGCAACAGGACCATCAGCAGGACGAACACACCATCGGAAATAAGCGACCAGATGCTGCGCTTCCGGTAGTAATCAACTATCTTCTGTTTCAGGTTTTTCATTGATTTCGGTTTTTTGAGGTTCCCTCCACCGGAAGGAATGATTATCGATGGCCCGCATGGTGGCCAGAATCCCGTCCAGATGATCGGTTTCGTGCTGCAGAAGTTCCGAGAGGTCGTTTTCCAGTTTCCACTCGTGCTGGTTCCAGCCGGGGTCGCGGAAACGGATGTGGCAGGTCCGGTGCCGGCGTAACTTCACCAGCAGGTGGGGGAAACTCATGCAATCGTCCCACAGTTCCATCATTTCCGGGCTGGCATCGGCTATTTCGGGATTGATCAGAACCAGGGGACGGTCGATATTCAGGCAGATAAACCTTTTGGAAACTCCCACCTGGGGGGCTGCCATGGCCCGCCCTGCTCCCCAGACCTTCCTGAATTCCAGGATCAGGGCATGCATACGGTCAAAAACGGGTTGCAGGGAAGGGATTTCTTCCCTTTCCACCGCTTCAGCTACACGGTACAGAACAGGATCGCCGATTTTTCTGATTTCATCCAGACTGATATTCATCTGTTCAAATATATGCATTTCCCTGCATATGATCCAGGCGTTTGCCGTCCGTTCCAAGGTATCCTTTCATGCAATCGGCCGTGAGGCAGGAATGCACGGGAAGGATCCCTGCCAGGCTTCCCACAGGGAAGGCATCACGATGGCTTTCGGGAAGTTTGATGATGCCGTGCTCCTGGGAGAGCCGTTCGACAAATGCCCCGGGAAGGGAGGGGCCGAACAGACCCTGTTCTTCCGTACTGACCTTTCCGAAAATGTTGCGGCCGTTCTCCGCGGCAAGCTGTTCCTTCGACAGGTGGATGGCTCCCCCGTATACCACCACCTCGTTCCTTTCCGGGTAACGGGCTACCACCGGGCAAGCCAGCCTGACGGCGATCCGGTCTTCCTGACAGGCCCCGGTCTGTTCCTGCATCAGGTCGTAAAACACGAAATTCCCGGGCCTCATCTCATCGGCCCCGGAAAAATCGCCGGCCAGGGAACAGGCGGGAGTATCTCCAAGGGAGATGATGGCTTCCGGCCGGTTTTCAAGAAATCTTTCCCGGATACGGGCCAGTCGGGCCAGGGAAACCTGGTGCAGCGACAGCACTTCTTCCGGGTTCCGGGCCCGGTAGGTGCGTCCGGCATGGGTAAGAAACCCGCTGAACCGGAGGCGGGAACAGGCCGATATGTCATTCAGTTCACGTTCCATGATCTCCGGCTGTTCCGTATCGAAGCCGCTACGCCGGTCGCCCGTATCCAGTTCCAGAAAGATCCCCACCGGCCGGTTCATTTTGTAGTGGACGGCTTCCGCCATGCCGGGATGGCTTAGGAGCAGGTGGAGGCGGATGCGGTCGTTCAGTTCGGCTGTCCTGTCCAGTTCCCTCGGGTTTACAGGGAAAGCTATGGTAATATCGCTCCACCCGGCGGAGGCAAAATATGCTGCCATGGTGACCGACGACACAGTGATGCGGTCAACCCCGAAATCGCGGAACCAGTTTCCTACTTCCAGCGACTGGTGGGTTTTGAAATGGGGGCGGAAGATCAGCCCGTGATCGCGGGCTTTCCCGGCCATAAATGCGATATTGTCTATGACCCGTTCGCGGTCAAGCAGCAGGGTGGGACGTGTGATAGAAGAAAACATAATTCAAACTAAATAAAATTTCCCCGAACCGGAGCAGGTAAGGGACGGATTTTCACAGGAATTTTCACTATTTTCGATGTTTATTCACCCGATTCATCTGCCATGTCTATGAAAAAAGCATTCTCTTTCATTCTGATCCCTGTTCTGTTCCTTTCCGCATGTCATAACGGCCGTGATGTGAAAAAAGCGGAGGCCGTGATCAGTGAGGCCAATATGGCCCGGTACGTGAAAACCCTGGGTTCCGATGCATTTCTCGGCCGGAAGCCCTTTACGGAAGGAGAAGAAAAAACTTTAGCCTATCTGGAACAGGTATTTACGGAGATCGGCCTGGAGCCCGGTTTCGGCGAAAGCTGGTACCAGGAAGTGCCCCTGGTGGAAGTGAGCGTGTTTCCTTCTGACAGCCTGCTGCTGACCGGACCGGGGATCGATACCCTGCTCAGGTACCGGGAAGATTTTGTCGTGACCACCCGCCGGCTGGTCGACCGCGTATGGATTGAAAAAGCCCCCCTGGTTTTCGCCGGCTACGGGATCGTGGCACCGGAATACGGCTGGAACGATTATGCCGGTCTGGATGTGAAGGGAAAGATCGTGGTAGTGCTGGTGAACGATCCGGGATATGCCACAGGCGATGCCGGCCTGTTCAGAGGCCGGGAAATGACCTATTACGGGAGGTGGACCTACAAATACGAAGAAGCGGCCCGCCGGGGAGCCCTGGGCCTGATGATCGTTCATGAAACCGGACCGGCCGGTTACGACTGGTCGGTGGTACACAACGGGGCGGTGATCCCGAACCTTTACCTGAAGCCGGATGATCAATACCTGGGCTGGTGTGCCATTGAAGGATGGTTTACCCGCAAGGCCGGCCGGGAACTGGTGAGGATGAGCGGAATGGATCCCGACAGCCTGTTTGCCGCGGCTGCCCGGGAGGGTTTCAAACCCGTGGAACTGCTCCCTGAACTTACCCTGGAAATGTTCATCAAATACCGGTTCGATGTTTCCCGGAATATCATGGGCATGATCCGGGGCAGCGAGCGGCCTGACGAGGCCATTGTGTATTCGGCCCACTGGGACCATCTGGGAGTGGGGGCGCCGGTGGATGGTGATTCCATATACAACGGGGCGGTAGACAACGGGACCTCCCTGGCCTGGATGCTGGAGATTGCCCGCGCTTTCAAAGCACTGAAAGATACTCCTGCGCGGACGGTGCTGTTCCTGGCGCCCACGGCCGAGGAGCAGGGCCTGCTGGGAGCCATGTATTACACGCAGCATGCGCCCGTTCCCATGGAGAAGACCGCGGCCAATATCAACAACGACCTGCTGCTGCCCATGGGCCGGATGAAAGATGTGATGGTGACCGGAGCAGGACAGTCGGAACTGGAAGAATATGTGGAAAAATACGCGAAGAAGCAGGGAAGGTACCTGCATCCCGATCCCAATCCCCATACGGGCATGTATTTCCGGGCCGATCATTTTGCTTTTGCAAAGGCCGGGGTTCCCGCCCTGTTTGTGCGGGGCAATGTGGATCACAGAGAAAACGGGAAAGAATACGCCGCTCAGCAGGAACAGGATTACCTGCAAAACCGGTATCATCAGCCAGCCGATGAATACGATCCGGAAACCTGGGAATTTTCGGGCATTGTGGAAGATGCCCGTCTGATGTTCCGTGTGGGACTGGAACTGGCCAACAGCAATGTATTCCCGGCCTGGAAAGAAGGGTCGGAGTTTGCCGCAGTGAGAAAACAAACACGTTCAGGTAAACAAACACCATGAAAAGAGTATTCGAACTGATCGGTGAGTTACTGAAATTCCTTACCCACGATATCTGGCATTATACCCTGGGTGAGTTGCCACGAACCAAGTCGTTTATTGTCAGGCAACTGCGTATCATCGTGCTGGCGGTGAAAGGGTTCAGGGAAAGCAAAGTGAACCTGCGCGCCTCCGCCCTGACCTTTTATACCATCCTGTCGGTCGTTCCTGTGATTGCCATGATATTTGCCATTTCCAAGGGATTCGGCATACAGGATGTAATGAAGGATAAAATATTCAATTTCTTCCAGCAATATGAGGAAGTGCAGGGGCATCACGAGGTGATCAACTGGATCCTGGATTCTGCAGAGAATTTTATCGACCAGGTCCGTGGAGGGTTTATTGCCGGTGCGGGATTGATCCTGCTGTTGTATTCGGTGATGAAACTGCTGGGACATATTGAGAGCTCGTTCAACGATATCTGGCAGATAAAAACCTCGCGTTCCTGGGCCCGCAAATTCAGCGATTACCTGTCCATTTTGCTCATCGCTCCGGTGTTTATTTTCCTCTCGAGCAGTGTAACCTATTTCATTTCCGAACAGTTTGACCGGCTTACCGAAATAGTGCCGGTTTTTGTTCACCTCCGGTTTTTACTCGGGTTTATACCCTACGTGCTGGTCTGGTTTCTGTTAACCCTGATCTATATGGTCATGCCCAATACCACGGTGAAGTTTTCCTCGGCTTTTGTGGCCGGAATCATTGCCGGTACCATTTTTCAGTTGACCCAGTGGGGCTACATGCAGTTCCAGGTGGGTGTGACCCGGTACGGGGCCATTTACGGAAGCTTTGCAGCCATTCCCCTGTTCGTGATCTGGATCCAGTTAAGCTGGCTGATCGTGCTGATCGGGGCGGAGATCTCCTTTGCCAACCAGAATGTTTCACGGTATGAGTTCGAGTCGGAAATCGAGAATGTCAGTATGCGGTACAAGCGCATTCTGGCGCTGCTGATGACCAGTCATGCTGCCAGAAGGTTTGAGAAGGGAGAACCCCCGCTTACAGCCGCGGAAATGACAGAGCAACTGAAAGTGCCGATAAGGGCGGTACGGGAAATACTTTTTGAGCTGGTGGAAGCGGGAATTCTCAGTGAAACGTATACCGGTCAGCCAAAGGAAAGAGCCTACCAGCCTGCCATGGATATCGGTCAGCTGACGGCCTCCCGGGTTATGGAAGCGCTGGATCAGCGGGGGAGCGCACACACCACCGTATCGAAAACCAGAGAATTCAACAGGATATCCGAAATACTTGACAGGTTTCAGGAAACCCTGAAGCAAAACCCCGAAAATGTCCTTTTGAAGGATATTTGAATCCGATCTGACGAAAGGGAAGGATTCGGAATGGCCGGCTCAAACATTCAGCCCGGCCACCCAGGCCGCAGCCCGGTCAGATTCATCTTCCGGAAGAGAGTCTTCTGCGCCGTTTACCGGGAATCCTTCCGGGGTCGGGACATTTTCACCCCCTTTGCGTTTGTGCCGCCGGGATAAAGATGCGGCCGCATAACCTCCGGTCTTTGCCAGGAACCGCAGAAAAGAGGATTTGATGCTGTTTACGTCGATTCTGGTGTCGAACGCCGCCGTTTTTATTCCTTTCATCCACCGCGGAGGGATCTTTTGCAGGAATTCCTTTACCGGCGGGTGGGCGAGCCAAAGATCAGTACATTCATTCCGCCCAGGTCAGACCGGCCTTCCGCCGGATAGAACTGCTCCGGAAACCCGGGGATTAAAGCCTGTCCGCTTTCTTTTTTAAATTTAAATGATCATTGGTTCATATTATTTAATATCTTTGTAATTATCAAATAAACGGAACATTCATGCCTAACCGGAGAAGACGCCGCCGGGTGATGCGCCCCCCCATTATGGAAGGGTTCAAGCCTTTTGGTGTTCCCATGAGGGAACTGGAACCGGTGGTTTTGCTGTTTGAGGAATTTGAGGCCATCAGGCTGGCGGATTATGAAAACCTTACCCACGAAGAGGCAGCGGAAAAAATGAATATATCCCGCCCCACCTTTACCAGGATTTATGAAAAAGCACGGCAGAATGTGGCCAAAGCCTTTGTGGAAGGGAAAGCCATATTTATCCAGGGCGGGCATTATATAACCGATGATTACTGGTACCGCTGCCAGAATTGCAGCGAGGTGTTGATCACCATGAAACCGGCGAAAACCTGCCGGGTATGTCATTCTGAAAATATTATCAGGCTGAACCGTGACCGTGAAGAATAAGACAGCATACAAAGCCGGAGAGTATTGCATCTGTGTGAAATGCAACACCCGCATTCCGCACCGGAGGGGAATACCATGTCGCGAAAACAAATGTCCGAATTGCGGGCGAACCATGTTCCGTGAAGGAGGGTATCATCATCAGTTGTTCCTGGAAAAGGAAAAGAAAAAAGAAAACGGAAAGGATTCCTCAGGCGAAAATCATGAAAAAAATAGCGATTTATGAAAAAAATCGGAATCATTATCTGTCACCGGTGGCATACCTGCGGAGGAGGCAAATGCCTGCGCAGCATGCGGGAGCATACGGGGGGATTTTCCCTGTATCCGGAAAATGAAGAGCTGCAGCTGGTGGGCTATTCTACCTGTGGAGGCTGCCCGGGAGGAAATGTAGAATATGTTCCCGAAGAGATGATCCGGAACGGGGCTGAAGTGATCCATCTGGCTACCGGTCTGGTGGTGGGATATCCTCCCTGTCCGTATATCATGCAATTCAAGGAATTTATTGAAACGAAATACCGCATTCCGGTGGTTCTGGGGACTCATCCCATTCCCATGAAATATTTCCTGGTTCACCGGCAAATGTCCCAGTGGGACCAGATGGACTGGCAGGATGAGGTGGCCCATCTCATGAATGAGCCTGACGAGGTGAAAAAGGCCTATGACTGATGATCTTCCGGCATAAGGAGTAATCGGACGGGCAAGTACCGTTACGGCAGAACCGGTTTACTCGCTTTTTCTGAAAAAAATTTCATTAAAATGAACATATGTTCATTTTATTCCGTATATTTGTCATGAAATTTTAATAAAACAAGATTTATGATTGCTATACCCGTAAAAAAAGCTGATAAATCATCCGAGATGGATGACAGGTTTGCCAGGTGTCCTTTCTTTTGCCTGTTCAATCCTGAAACAGGGAAGATCGATTTTGAAGAGAATACCGCAGCCATGGCTCCTGAAGGAGTCGGTCCCCGTGTGGCCGAGTTTCTTGCCACAAAAGGGGTGAAACAGGTATTCAGCCGGGAAGTGGGTCCCAAAGCTTCCAGGATACTCGAAAAGCTGGGTATACGGGTTGAAATGGTTAGCGGCGATTATACTTTGCAGGATATTCTCAATATGTTGAACCAATAAAAACAGAAACATTATGCCAGGAAGAGACAGAACCGGGCCACTGGGACAGGGTCCCGTGACCGGACGCGGACTTGGACAGTGTACGGGTAGGAATGTGCCCTGGCCTGCCGGAGGCGGCAGGTACGGATTCGGATTCGGACCCGGCCGCGGAATGGGTTTCGGCTGGGGACGCAGAGCTCGTGGAGCCGGATGGGGCAGGGGATGGTGGTACGACGGACCCGCGTACCCCACCGTTAAGGAGGAAATCTCGGATATTCAGGAGCGTCTTTCCCTGCTGAAAGAAGAGCAGAAATGGATGGAAAGAAGGATGAATGAGCTGAAGAAAGAAGAAGGGAAAAAGGAAGAAGATATTTAGTCCCGGAGTATTCGGCAACAAAAACAAGGAACCCTATGAAGCGAATCATTGCCGTGCCCACACAACGGAAATGCTTGTGTGCGCATTTCGGCCATTGTGAGGAATTTGCCCTGTATGAAACAGATGACGGGGAGATCAAAACGGAAAAATTCATTGAACCTCCTCCCCATGAACCCGGGGTGTTGCCTGCCTGGCTGGCCTCGATGGGAGTGACCCATGTCATTGCAGGAGGAATGGGCCAACGGGCCATTTCTCTTTTCAGGAATAGCGGTATCGAACCATTGGTGGGAGCTCCGGCCAGACCTTCCAGGGAACTGGTGAACGATTTTATCCGGAACCGGCTGGAAACGGGCATGAACGCCTGCGACCACTGATAAAGCCGGCCGCCGGCCTCCGGATGCCGGTTCATCTGAAAGGCAGTGGCTCTGTGATCCGGGAGTATAATGGGTACTCGACCGGGAAGGGATTCTGTTTTATAATATTATAATAATTCAAACCGGAAAAACGATGATCCGGACCACCGGAATATGAAAATTGCGATAACCAGCGGCAAAGGAGGTACGGGCAAAACCACCGTGGCGGTTTCCCTGTTTCATTATCTGGCTGAGGTGCGGAAGGAGCCCGTGCAACTGGTCGACTGTGATGTGGAAGAGCCGAATTGCGCTATTTTTCTGCAGGCTGAAAAAACCGGTGAACACAGGGTGGGTATCCGTATCCCCTCAATCGATACCGGATCCTGTACCTTTTGCGGGGAATGCCGTGAAATATGTGCTTTCCAGGCTATTATCATGCTTCCTCCGGCTTCCTTCATTGAGGTGGTGGAAGAGCAATGCCACGGCTGCGGAGCCTGTTCGTATGTTTGTCCTGAACACGCCATTACGGAAAATAATCAGGAGATCGGAAAAATTACCTTTTTCCGGTATCATGAAATGAATGATTTTCTGGAAGGGAGGTTGAAGGTGGGCAGTGCCCTGCAAACACAGGTTATCAGGGAATTGCTGGAACATGTGAACGGCAAGGGCACCGTATTGCTGGATGCCCCTCCCGGAGCATCCTGTCCCGTTGTGGCCGTGATCAGCCAAGCCGATTATGTGCTGATGGTTACCGAACCTACTCCTTACGGATTGAACGACCTGAAGATCATGGTGGAAACGGTACGTCAGATCGGGAAAAAAGCGGGAGTGGTAGTTAACCGCACAGGGCTTGATTATGCTCCTCTGTATACCTGGCTCCAGGAGGAAAACATTCCCGTTCTGGCCGGCATCCCCTTTCACAGGAAATATGCCGGGGCCTATGCCGACGGGATTATCCTGTCGGAAGCTTTTCCCGAGATCAGGGAACTGATGCGTACCATTTTAAAAGCCATAGGATCATGAACCGGAAACCCTTTGAAATAGTGATCCTGAGCGGAAAAGGAGGTACGGGAAAGACCAGTCTGGTTGCGGCAATGGCCGGATTTACGGGGAAATGCGTGTTCGCCGATTGCGATGTGGATGCTGCAGACCTGCATTTGATCTTTCAACCCGACATTCTGAAAGAGGAATCATTCCACAGTGGGTCGAAGGCAGAGATCGATCAGCAGGAATGCACCTCCTGCGGTGTTTGTATGGATTTGTGCCGCTTTCATGCCATCCGGTTCAGCAACGGGAAATATACCATCGATCCTTTTGCCTGTGAAGGCTGTGGCCTGTGTGAGGTGGCCTGTCCGGCAGAAGCCATCCGTATAGAAGAGAACTACCTGAATGCCCTGGTGTTTGCTGACAGCCGGTTCGGCCCTCTGGTATATGGCAGGCTGGGAATTGGTGAGGAAAATTCGGGAAAGCTGGTTTCCGAGGTTAGAAAAAATGCCCGGGAAAAGGCGGTGAAAACAGGCGCCGACTGGATCCTGGTTGACGGTCCGCCCGGTATCGGTTGTCCGGCCATTTCATCTGTAACAGGAGCCGATCTGGTGATTGCCGTCACAGAACCCAGCCGTTCCGGGTGGCACGATCTGGATCGCCTGCTGGAAATGACCGGTAAATTCAAAACCCCCGTGGGGGTGGTGATCAACAAATACGACCTGCGGAAGGAAATGTCGGAGCAAATAGAAAAAGAGCTGGAACAAAGGAAGCTGCCGGTACTGGCAAAAATATCCTATGAAGAAAAAGTGGTGCATGCCCTGGTAGAGGGGAAGTCGCTGCCGGAAGCATTGCCCGGTCATCCTCTGGTCGCAGTTTTCCGGGAAATATGGGGAAAAATTGAACAAATGGCCGGGCATAGGTAAGTATTTACCTACCCGGTCATTGATTGGTATCGTGAGAAAAACAAAACAGGCATTGCCTGGAATATATAACATGTTTATTAACCGAAAAAAAATAGTGATTTTATGAAGGAGACAGATGTATTAATTATTGGAGGAAGTGCGGCAGGAATGGTGGCCGCCCTGACGGGTAAATCGAGCTGGCCCGCGAAAAAATTCACCCTGGTGAAAATGCAGAAGGATGCCATGGTCCCCTGTGGTATTCCCTATATTTTCGGCACACTCGGTAATGTGGATGAGAATATCATGCCGGTAGACAGCATGATGGAACAGGCCGGGGTGGAATCCATTACAGGCCGGGTGGCTTCACTGGATACCGAAACGAAAACAGCTACGCTTGAATCGGGTGAAAAAGTCCGGTATGACAGGCTGGTGATGGCTACCGGGTCGCTTCCCGTCAAACCTTCCTGGCTGAATGGAACCAACCTGAAAAAGGTTTTCGTAATCCCGAAAGACAAATCGTACCTGGAAGAGATGAATGAAGAGATCCGCGACTGCCGGAAAATTGTGGTGGTCGGTGCGGGTTTTATCGGTGTGGAGCTGTCGGATGAACTGAAGAAGAACGGCCGGGAAGTCACCCTGGTGGAAAAAATGCCCGATATTCTGCCGATGGCGTTTGACAAAGATCTGGCCGACCGGATTGAGCATTTTCTGGATGAGCGGGGTGTGAAAATCATGACCGGTGTCGGCGTGAAAGAGATTAAAGGGAAGGACGGTGCGGTGCATGAGGTGTTGCTCGGGAACGGGGAAGTCCTGCCGGCCGATGCCGTGGTGCTGAGCATGGGATATGAACCTAACAGCAGGCTGGCCCGTGAAGCCGGGATACCGGTCGACCAGAACGGTTTTATTACCGTAGACGAGTATATGCGTACTCCCGTGCCCGGAATTTTTGCCGTGGGCGACTGTGCCGAAAAGCGTGATTTCGTTACCCGCAAGAAAGCGCCCGTAATGCTGGCTTCCACAGCCTGTGCCGAGGCCCGTATTGCAGGACTGAACCTCTATAACCTGCATGTGGTGAAAACCTTTTCGGGAACCATTGCCATTTATTCCACGGCCATCGGGCCTTACGGATTCGGAACGGCAGGCATTACCGAAGCCAGGGCCAGAGAAGAAGGCTTTGTGGTGGAAACCGGCCTTTTCGAGGGGGTAGACCGTCATCCCGGAAAACTCCCCGACGCCCGCAAACAGATAGTGAAGCTGGTGGCAGCCAGGGAATCGGGGATCATTATCGGCGGTGGTGTGATCGGCGGACTGAGTGCCGGTGAGCTGACCAACCTCATCGGGCTGGCCATCGAGAACAAGATGACGGCTTATAATCTTCTGATGTCACAGATAGGTACCCATCCCTGTCTTACCGCATCACCGGCCGGTTATCCGTTGATCAAGGCTGCCGAGATGATCGTCAGAAAGATCAGGAAGAACGGATGATGGGGTTTCTGTGTATGGAACCTGATATTATGCTATTTTATAACTATTTTGCATCATGCCAAATCTGAATGGAACAGGCCCGGAAGGCAAAGGACGCCGAACGGGCAGAGGACTGGGCAACTGCAGTGAAACATCTGACGAGGAAGCCCTGAAAAAACTGGGGAAAGGAATGGGGCAGCGCAGAAAATCAGGCGGAGGCGCCGGCAGGGGCAAACGTCTGAGAAGCGGCGAGAAATAATTCCTTTCCACTGAACCGGGAAAAACGCAACCGTCTTTATTCCGGTCGGTCAGATAACAGAGTAACCGGCTGAAAAACACCTCCTGCCGGGGCAGGAAAATACTGTTCCGGCTGGAGGTGTTTGTTTTAATTATATGACAAAAATCATAAATGATCCGGATATGCCGTATTTTCTTTGTTTTTCCATGTGAAGTGTACATTTAATAATGGGAGAACCATCGATTTTGCATGCCCGGAATACCCGAAAAATCAAAAAAAATTCCTACTTTTCGGGCTCAAAAAAAACAGATATCGGCTTAATTATTAATGCTAAAAATGCGGAATAATATTACAACATCATGCATGAGAAACTGAAGGAACTTACTGAAAAGATTTACCAGGAAGGGGTGACCAAAGCAAACGAGGAAGCGGAGAAGATCATAGCCGAGGCAAAAAAGAAATCGGAAGAGATCGCGAAATCGGCACATAAGGAAGCCGAGAAAATACAGAAGGAAGCCAGACAAAAAGCAGAAGAGCTCAGGAAAAATACCGAATCGGAACTTCGCATCGCCTTCCGCCAGGCCATGAGTGCACTGAAACAGGAAATCGAAAAAATGATCCTCACCCGGACAGTGGACGAACCCGTGGAGGAGGCTTTTCAGAGCGGGGAATTTGTGAACCGGCTGATCATTACCATGGCAGAAAAATGGGATCCGGAGCAATCGGAAAACGGCCTGGTTGTGCTGGTTCCAGAAGAAAAACAGAAGGAAACCGAAAAGTACCTGAAGGAAAAAGTGCCCCAGTTACTCAAAAAAGGGCTGAAAATACAACCCTCTTCTTCCCTGATGAATGGATTTGAAATCAAACCCGAAAAGGCGGGATTCAAAATCAGCATTACGGATAAAGACCTGGAAGCCTATCTGAAGCATTACTTCCGTCCCCGGCTTAGAAAAATGCTGTTTGAAGGAGAAAACGGTCAGGATGGGTAGATATTATCACTGTTTGATTGCGGGATTGCCTGATCTTGAGCTGAATGCAGGCAAAGCAGTTCCCGGACTGAAAAAGTTCAGGAAAGAGCTTCGTGCTATCCTGCATCCCGATGATTATTACCTGGTTTCCCTTCTCTTTTATCCGTATGACCATTTGAATCTTCTCCGGTTCCTTTACGGTGATGAAGAAGAACCCTTCCATCCGCTGGGAAATTTTTCCGAAGAGGACTTTGCCGAACAGAAAGCCAGGTGGCAGTCCATTCTCGAAGAGGAAGACGTGTTGCCTGGGTACATGGCGGAAGCCATGGTATATTTCCTGGAACAGGAAGAAAAACCCGGCCGCCTGTGGATGGAAAAACAACTGACCGAGGGATATTACCATACCCTGATCCAAGCAGGCAATGAATTTCTTGCCGAATGGGCAGTGTATGAAAGAGATATGAACAATCTGCTGACCACCCTGAATGCCCGGTTCCCATATCCGGAAGACGGGTTGCAGCTGGTGGGCGAAGGTGAGGTGAAGGAAGTGCTTGAAAAACGGATCGAACAGGGCAAGGAAATTCCCCTTCCTCCCGATCCCGAGTATGCCACGGAAATTCTGGAACGTGCTTCATCCCTGTCATACGATGAACGGGAATGGGAAATGGATTTGCGGAAGTGGAAAACACTGGAAGACATGATGTTCTTTTATTATTTCACCATCGAAAGGATCCTGGGATATGTGATCATGCTGAAGATGGTAGCCCGCTGGCAGCAGCTGGATGCCGCCAGGGGTAAGGAAAGGGTTGGTAAACTGATTGAAGGCCTGCGTAGGGAAGCCGGGGAGAAAATGAACCGGTAATCCCGCACAAAACAGGCTGGCAGGAATATGAAAATCTGAAATAAGAATATGAAAGAAAAGAGTAAAGAAGCGAACGTCCATACCACCGGAAAAGTATTCGGCATTGTGGCGAACCTGGTGATCGTCCATACCGATGGACCCGTATCTCAGAATGAGATATGCATGATCAGGCTGGGCGATACCCTTCTGATGGCCGAAGTGATCAAGGTAAGCGGGAAACAGGCCTATGTGCAGGTGTTTGAAAGCACCCGGGGGTTACGGCCGGGTGCCGGGGTGGAATTCATGGGACATATGCTGGAAGTAACGCTGGGGCCCGGTCTCTTGTCCAAAAATTTCGACGGGTTGCAGAACGACCTGGACAAAATGACCGGCGTATTTCTGAAAAAGGGGGAATATACCCCTGCTATCGATGAGGAGCGGGAATGGGAATTTACCCCCCTGGTAAAGGAAGGAGATACCGTGCAGGCTGGTGACTGGTTGGGAGAAGTGAAGGAAAACTGGCTCAAGCACCGCATCATGGTGCCTTTTGTGCTGGGAGGAGAAACCTTCCGGGTGAAAAATATCGCAGGCAAGGGAACCTACAAATCCCGGGATGTGATCGCTACCATCGGGAACGACGGGAAAAATGACCACGATGTGACCATGGTCCAGCGCTGGCCCGTGAAAGTACCCATCAAAGCCTATTACCACAAACCCCGCCCGTTCAGGATACTGGAAACGGGAGTCAGGGCCATCGATATCCTGAACCCCATTACCGAAGGAGGCACGGGTTTTATTCCCGGACCCTTCGGATGCGGGAAAACCGTGCTGCAGCACGCCCTTTCCAAACAGGCCGAAGCCGACCTGGTGATTATGGCTGCCTGCGGGGAGCGGGCCAACGAGGTGGTGGAAATATTCAAGGAATTCCCCGAACTGGAAGATTCGCGTACCGGACGCAAGCTTTACGAACGTACCATCATCGTGGCCAATACCTCGAACATGCCGGTGGCGGCACGTGAAGCTTCTGTATATACCGCCATGACCCTGGCAGAGTATTACCGGGCCATGGGACTAAAGGTTCTGCTGCTGGCCGACTCTACATCCCGCTGGGCACAGGCCCTTCGCGAAATGTCGAACCGCATGGAAGAACTGCCCGGCCCCGATGCCTATCCCATGGACCTGTCTGCCATTATTTCGGCATTTTATGCCCGGGCGGGATATGTTCAGCTGAATAACGGGGAAACGGGATCCATTACTTTTATCGGAACGGTTTCTCCGGCCGGCGGTAACCTGAAGGAGCCGGTGACCGAAGCTACCAAAAAAGCGGCCAGGTGCTTCTATGCCCTTTCGCAGAGCAGGGCCGACAGCAAACGGTACCCGGCCATCGATCCCATCGACAGCTATTCAAAATACCTGGAATATGACGAGGTACATGAATACATGGCCGAACATATTTCCGAAGACTGGTACGACAAGGTGATCAAAGCCCGCGATTACCTGATCAGCGGACGCGAGGCCATGGAACAGATCAATATCCTCGGCGACGACGGCGTACCGGTGAATTACCATGTGAGCTTCTGGAAATCGGAAGTGATCGATTTTGTGATCCTGCAGCAGGATGCCTTCGACAGGATAGACCAGTTAACGCCTATCCCCAGGCAGAGATATATGCTGAACAAGGTGCTGGATATCTGCAAGGCCGAATTCGAATTTCCTTCTTTCGAAGAGGTGGCAGTATATTTCAAGAAAGTCATTAATCTGCTGAAACAGATGAACTATTCCGAGTTTGAGTCGGAAGAGTTCAAAAAGTATGAAAAAGAACTGGATGAAGTATTAACCGAAAGTGTTTTAACATGACAGAGACAAGGGCTTTTCAGAAGATATATACCAGGATTTCGTCCATTACCAAGGCAACCTGTATGTTGCACGCGGAAGGAGTGGGATATGACGAACTGGCCCTGGTGGACGGTAAACCGGCCCAGGTGGTCAAGATTTTCGGAGATGAGATCACTCTGCAGGTGTTTACAGGTACCGAAGGAATTCCCACCAATGCCGAAGTAGTATTTCTGGGCAGACCTCCGGTGCTGAGGATCGGCGACGACCTGGCCGGCCGGTTCCTGAATGCCTACGGAGATCCGATCGACCGCGGCCCCGAACTTACCGGGGAAGAAAAGGAAATCGGCGGACCCTCGGTGAATCCCGTCAGGAGGGAACAGCCGTCACGGCTTATTGCCACCGGGATTGCCGGGATCGACCTGAACAATACCCTGGTAACGGGCCAGAAAATCCCGTTTTTTGCCGACCCCGACCAGCCCTTTAACCAGGTTATGGCCACCGTGGCCCTGCGGGCCAAGGCCGATAAGATCATTCTGGGGGGAATGGGGCTGAGCAACGACGATTACCTGTACTACCGGCAGGTATTTGAAAACGCCGGAGCCCTGGAAAGGATTGTTGCTTTCATCAACACCACCGAGGATCCTTCCGTGGAAAGGCTGCTTGTACCCGAAATGGTGCTGGCGGCAGCCGAATACTTTGCAGGCGAGAAAAACGAAAATGTGCTGGTGCTTCTGACCGACATGACCCTGTACGCCGATGCCCTGGCTATTGTTTCGAACCGGATGGACCAGATCCCCAGCAAGGACAGCATGCCCGGATCGCTGTACAGCGACCTGGCCAGGATCTATGAAAAAGCCGTGCAGTTCCCCGACGGGGGATCGATCACCATTATCGCCGTAACCACCCTTTCCGGCGGGGACATTACCCATGCCATTCCCGACAATACCGGATACATTACCGAAGGGCAGCTTTACCTGCGGCGTGATACCGATATCGGGAAAGTGATTGTCGATCCCTTCCGTTCCCTTTCCAGGCTGAAGCAGCTGGTGATCGGAAAGCAAACACGGGAAGATCATCCCCAGGTAATGAATGCCGCTGTGCGCCTGTATGCCGATGCTGCCAACGCCCGCACCAAGCAGGAGAACGGTTTTGACCTTACCGAATACGATAAACGGACCCTGAAATTTGCCGAAGAATATTCCGAAAAACTTCTGGCCATTGATGTGAACCTGGAAGTGGACGATATGCTGGATACGGCATGGGAACTTTTCTCCCGGCATTTCACAAAACCAGAAGTGCGGATCAAGAACGAGCTGGTGGAAAAATACTGGAAAGAGGCAGAAAGCGAATAACAGCATGCGCTATGGCCATTAAATTTCAATATAACAAAACATCGTTGCAGCAGTTGAATAAGCAACTGCAGATCAGACAGCGGGCTTTGCCCACCCTGAAGAACAAGGAGTCGGCCCTGCGGGCTGAGGTGAAAAAGGCAAAGGATGAGGCCGCCCGCCTGAATAAAAAATATGAAGAAGCCCTGGAAAAGTACCGGGAGGGTATGCATTTGTGGACAGAGTTTCCCGATGATATGGTGAAGGTTAGCAACGTGACCATGACCTACCGGAAAATTGCGGGGGTGAGCACTCCTGAACTGGACCGGGTGGAATTTGAAGTGAGTCCTTTTCTGGTGTTCAATCAGCCGAAATGGTTTTCCGAAGGGATCAGTATTTTAAAGGAACTGGCATCGCTGCTGATCGAAAGGGAGGTTTTTCTTGAAAAAATGGAACTGCTCGATTACGCCAGACGAAAAACCACCCAGAAGGTCAATCTGTACGAGAAGGTGCAGATTCCGGGTTATGAAGAAGCCATCAGAAAGATCAAGCGCTTCCTGGAAGATGAAGAGAATCTTTCCAAATCGGCACAGAAAATCGTCAAGAGCAGGCAGCAAAAACAGAAGGAGGCCGCATGATTGCACCGATGATAAAATACACGTTTCTGGTGTACCACCGGGAATATGAACCTTTCCTGCAGGATCTGAGGGGCGCGGGAGTGGTGCATATTATCGGGCGGGAACGCGGAAGCGAAGAGGACGATGAGACCATCCGCAACCTGTTCAGCCGACGGGAAGCCTGCATACAGGCCCTGAAATACCTTCCGAAGGATATCGAAGAGAAAGAAGCAGCGGAGAAAACCGGTCAGGGAGAAGTGGTGGAACGCATTGAAACCATCCGGAAGGAGCTGGAAGAAAATGAACAACGCCTGCAGGAACTGGAAAAAAACATCCGTGCCCTCGAGCCCTGGGGCGATTTTTCGAGAGAAGACCTTGAAAAGATCCGTGTTGCCGGTTATGAATTATCCTTTTATTCCTGCCCGGTAAAACGCTTTCAGGACGAATGGACTGAAAAATGGTCTGTTCAGGTTATTCACCGGGAAAGAGGACACCTGTACTTCGTGGTGATCCATCATCCCGAAGAAACGGTGGAAGTGGAAGCCGATCATGTCAAACTGCCCAAAGAATCCCTTTCATCGTTGATGGGGGAGAGAGACTTGCTGAAAGAGAAAAATGCCCGTCTGCATGCCGAACTGGAAAAAAATACCGGCGAATGGAAAGGGGTGTTGAACCGGTACCTGAAAGAGCTGGAAAATGAGATCAGTATGTTCAGGGCAAAAAACAGTGCGGGCGAACAGGCCGACGGGAAACTGAGAATACTGGAGGGCTGGGTTCCCGCCAGAAAGGAGGAAGGCCTGAAGAACATGCTGGAGGAAACGGGTGTTTATTACATTGCTTCTCCGCCCGGCGAAGACGAAGAAGTGCCCGTAGAACTCGAGAACAGCTGGTTCAGCCGCCTCTTCGAACCCATCTCCAAATTGTTCGACCTGCCCAAATACCGGGAACTGGACCTTACCCCTTTCTTTGCACCCTTCTTTGTGATGTTTTTCGGTTTCTGCCTGGGCGACGCCGGGTACGGGTTGCTTTTTATCCTGGCCGGATTCCTGCTAAAGAAGAAAGTACAGCCCAATCTACGGCCCATTCTTACGCTGGGTCAGTTCCTTGGTCTGGGAACCGTGATCTTCGGGGCCCTTTCGGGAACCTTCTTCGGGATCAACCTTATTGATACGGGATATACCATTACGGCAAATACCCTCGAAATGCTGCGGGTTGAAGGAATGCCTGCCGACCTGATAGAAAATCTCGGCAGCCTCATGGGCGAGCATTTCGAAACCCGCAGGAATTTTCTGGATGCCGCCATTCAGGCAGCCGGTGCCGGTGCTGTGCAGAGCCATCGCATGCTGCTTCTGAAACATACCGCTGCCGATGTTTCCCTGCTGAGTTCATTCCGGCATCTGATGCAGGAACCGATCAACATGTTCTACCTGTCTATGATTCTGGGCGCTGCCCAGATACTGTTCGGTATGGTGGTGAAAATATTCAATATTACCAAGCAGAAAGGGTTTGCTTACAGTTTGTCCACTGTGGGATGGGTCGTTCTGGCTCTCACCCTCCTTGTGTTCAAGGGAGGGGAAATGGCCGGGTGGTTTAGCATGAACGGACTGAAGTATGTGTATTACGCGTTACTGGGTGTTGCAGGGGTACTGATCTTTCTGCTGAATGACCCGAAGAAAAACCCGTTTATACGGATCGGGAGCGGTATATGGGAAACCTACAACATCCTGACCGGGGTGTTTGGCGACCTGCTTTCGTACATCAGGCTGTTTGCCCTGGGAATTTCGTCAGCCATCCTGGGGTTTGTGTTCAACGACATGGCTTCGCAGTTCCTTTCCATTCCGTATTTCGGATGGTTGCCGTTTGTTCTGCTGCTGCTGTTCGGGCACGCCATTAACCTGTTTATGGCTGCCCTGGGAGGATTTATCCATCCCATGCGTCTGACCTTTGTCGAATTCTATAAAAATGCCGGGTTCCGTGGTGGTGGAAAACCTTACCAACCCTTTACCTTAACGAAATATAATAAACAATAAAAACGAACAGAAACAATGGAAACTACAGAAATGATGAATGCAGGTAATTTGCCGGTTATTCTGGCTTATGCCGGACTGGCACTCATGTTGGTACTGTCGGGGATAGGAAGCGCGATCGGTGTGTCTATGGGCGGAAATGCCACCGTGGGGGCCCTGAAAAAGAACCCCGATGCCTTCGGTAGCTACATGTTGCTGAGCGCTCTTCCTGGAACACAGGGTCTGTACGGATTTGCCGGATTTTTCGTGATCAACAGCCAGGGTGTTATCCAGGAGGGGATGACCATGCTGCAGGGTGTGGCTATCCTGGCCGCAGGAATTGCCCTGGGATTTGTAGCTCTTTTCTCGGCTATCAAACAGGGAGGGGTTACTTCCAACGGGATCGCTGCCATCGGATCGGGTAACGATGTGTTTGGGAATACCATGATCCTGGCCGTATTCCCTGAGTTGTACGCCATTATCGCCTTCGCCGCCACCTTCCTGATCAGCGCCTCCATTTGATCAAAGGGCGGTGTGAACGGCCGGAACATACCAATGCATAGCATACCCGGTTGCTTTCTTCCATTTGGAGGAAGTGCCGGGTATGTTTGTTCGGGACTCTTTTCATGGAAATGTAATTTTTCGGTTCATTCCTCCGGAATCCATGTAAAGTCTCTGCGCACTCCGCGTGTTCTTCGCGGTCTCGGCGTGAAACAGAGCCGGCAGGTATAACCCGTATCACGTAACCCGTAACACCTGCCTGCCTGCCTGCCTGCCGGCAGGCGTAACACGTACCTTCCCTATATCCTTAGCAACTGATTGATCCAGGAGGGGTCGCATGTTTATAGAAAAGGATACCCTTTTAACCCCGACCCCGGAGGGGTCGCATGTGTGGGTGGTGGAGAGGCGGTAATTCGGTGAGTCGGGGAAGCATGATGCACGTAGTCGGTTGATCGGGAGATGGAGTGATTGAGTAATTGAGTAATGGAGAGCCGCAAACAGACAACAGCTACGCAGCTCAGACTATTATAGAAAAGAACGAAACAGAGCTCCGTAAGAGCGATCTGTTTGTAGAAACTTAAACAGGTTTTGTTATCCCTGGTAATAAATAGGTGATCCCGGTCCCAGCGGGATGTTCAGTGACGTCCACCCGATCAGCAGCAGGGTCCACAGAACGAAAAACACCACGGTATAGGGAAGCATGGTGCTGATGAGAGTGCCGATCCCGGCTTTTTTGTCGTATTTTTCATAATATACAATAATGAGGGCGAAAAAGCTCATCATGGGGGAGATAATATTGGTCACGCTGTCGCCTACCCGGAATACGGCCTGCGACAGTTCCGGGCTGTATCCCAGGAGCATGAACATGGGAATGAATACCGGGCCCATGATGGCCCATTTAGCCGAGGCACTACCCATGAACATATTGATAAACCCTGAAAGAAGAACGAAAAGGATCAGCAGGGGAGTGAGGCCCACATGCATTTCATGGAGGGCATGGGCTCCTTTCACCGCAATGATCAGGGCCAGATTACTCCATTTGAAAAAAGCCACAAACTGGGCTGCAAAAAACACGAGGACCAGAAAGGCGGCCAGGGTTTTAAAACTGTCGACCATGCCTTTTACCACATCTGCATCATTTTTAAAGCTGCCTGTTATGGCTCCGTATACGATTCCCAGAATGGCTGCGGCGATGAAGAGGAAAGCAATGAACCCTTTCAGCAGGGGAGAATGCAGCAGCGATCCATCTTCTCCTCTGAGCAACCCATTTTCGGGGAGCAGTCCGGCCAGGATCATCGCCACCAGTACCAGTGAAACGATCAGTACCCACTTCAGTCCTTTTCTTTCCTTCGGTCCCGGATTTTCAAGGGGCTCGTGTGGCACGTTTCCTGTATACCGCCCCAGGCGTGGTTCCACCAGCCTTTCGGTTACCCAGGTTCCCGCCAGGGCTATAAATACCGTGGAAACTACCATAAAATAGTAATTGGCGGTGGGGAGTACATAATAGTCGGCATCAATGATATTGGCTGCTTCGGTGGAAATGCCCGCCAGCAGGGGATCGATGGTGCCGATCAGCAGGTTGGCACTAAAACCTCCAGAAACACCGGCAAAAGCGGCAGCCAGTCCGGCAATGGGATGCCTGCCTGCCGAATGGAAAATGATTCCTCCCAGGGGAATGATCAGCACATAACCAAGGTCGGAGGCAATATTCGATATGATGCCTGAAAGAACGATCACAAAAGTGAGCATACGGGTGGGTGATTTGATCACCAGCAGCCGGATGGAAGCGCTGATCAGCCCGCTGCTCTCGGCAATGCCTATCCCCAGCAGGGCCACCATAACAATACCCAGGGGAGCAAAACCGGTGTAGTTGTCAACCATTTCCAGCAGAATGCGGTGCAGCCCGTCTTTCGACAGCAGGTTTACTGTATGGATGGTTTCTTCCGTTGCAGGGTGAATGGCTTTCCAGTCGAGCCAGTGACCTATCAATGAAAGGATGAGGACCGTAGCAGCCAGAATACCGAAAAGGCTGGCGGGGTGGGGCAGGGCATTCCCTCCTTTTTCAATCCAGAACAGTACCTTCGATAAAAAGCCCTTTTTTGTGTTTTCCATAGATCAACCTGTTTGTTCTGTCCGGTCCTTTCCCACTTGCTCCGGGTAAAGTACTTCCAGTTTAAAACTATCCAAGATAAAAAAAACCGGGATATTGAGAAATATCCCGGGCCGGGTAGCTATGATTTTTTCTCAGAGGCTGGCGTAGAAATCGTTGCCTTTGTCGTCCACAACAATGAAAGCCGGAAAGTTTTCCACCACGATCTTTCGCACGGCTTCCATACCCAGCTCTTCAAAGTCGACCACCTCCACCGATTTGATATTGGCTTTGGCCAGGATGGCTGCAGGACCACCGATGGATCCCAGGTAGAATCCCCCGTGTTTTTTGCAGGCGTCGGTTACCTGTTTCGAGCGGTTTCCCTTGGCCAGCATGATCATCGACCCTCCGTGGCTCTGAAACAGGTCAACGTAGGGGTCCATCCGGCCGGCTGTGGTGGGGCCGAAGCTTCCCGAAGGAAGGCCGGATGGTTTCTTGGCAGGACCTGCATAATATACGGGGTGGTTTTTGAAATATTCGGGCATGGGCTTGCCTTCATCCAGCATCTGCTTAATGCGGGCATGAGCCATGTCGCGTGCCACAATGAGAGTGCCGTTCAGGCTCAGCCGGGTTTTCACCGGATGTTTGCTCAGTTCCTGAAGCACTTCCTTCATGGGCCGGTCGAGGTCAATTTGCACGGCGGGTTTCAGAGCCGGTGCCTCTTTGGGAAGGTATCCGGCAGGGTTATATTCCAGCTCTTCCAGAAAAATCCCCTGCTCATTGATGCGGGCCTTGATGTTCCGGTCGGCGCTGCAGCTTACCCCGATTCCCACGGGACAGGAAGCAGCATGCCGCGGAAGCCTGATCACACGTACATCATGTACCATGTATTTTCCTCCGAACTGGGCTCCCATCCCGTTTTTCTGTGCCAGTTTCATGATTTTTTCTTCCCATTCCAGGTCACGGAAAGCCTGTCCGTATTCATTGCCTTCTGTGGGCAGGCCGTCGAAGTAGCCGGCCGAAGCTTTTTTTACGGCCGTCAGCGTGGCTTCGGCCGATGTGCCTCCTATTACCACAGCCAGGTGATAGGGCGGGCATGCGGCGGCTCCCAGGTCTTTCAGCTTTTCGGTGATGAACCGGGTGAGGTTCTCTTCGGTGAGCAACGACTTGGTCATCTGGTACAGGAAGGATTTGTTAGCCGATCCTCCTCCCTTGGCTACAAACAGGAATTCATATTCCCTGCCGGGAACCGCATGTATATCGATCTGCGCCGGCAGGTTGGTCCCCGTGTTTTTTTCGTCGAACATGCTGAGCGGGGCTATCTGCGAGTACCGCAGATTCTTTTCCTGGTAGGTTTCATATATCCCTTTTGACAGGTGCATGGCATCGTCGGCCCCGGTGTATATGTCTTCTCCCTTTTTGGCCATCACGATGGCGGTACCTGTATCCTGGCAGGTGGGTAGTTCCCCTTCGGCCGACACCACCTGGTTCATGATCATGGTGTGGGCCACGAATTTGTCGTTGTCGGATGCTTCCGGATCCTCCAGGATGTTCTTCAGTTGTTGCATGTGGGAAGACCGGAGAAAGAACGATATTTCTGTGAAGGCTTCCCTGGCCAGCATTTCCAGGGCTTCCGGCTCCACTTTGAGAATTTTCCGGCCGTTGAGCTCCTGTACGGAAATATGTTCGCGGCTCAGAAGTCGGTAGACCGTGCTGTCTTTTTTCAGCGGGTAGGGATTTTGATAATGGAACGTGCTCATGACGAATGGTTTTTATGAAGATGAAATTACGAAATTTTTGCCAAGCCTGGGAATGTCGTTCAGCATAGAAGGGCTGGTATTCGCCGTGATTTGCGGACCATCATTCCGTGCGGCCGAAGGGGACAAATGATTTTTACCAGGCATTGCTGGTGTGATGTGGTTTAATTGAAGTACCTTTATGAAATAAAACTCTATCATCCATGAAAACATACGACGCCATAATTATCGGAGGTGGCCCGGCCGCCATAGTTACAGGAATAACCGTAAAGAAGTTCTTCAGGGACAAATCGGCCCTGATGATCAAACAAGAGGCCGATGGCCTGGTACCCTGTGGCATTCCTTATATATTCCACATGCTGGGAAGAGATGTAGATCAGAACAGGATGGGGCCGAAGCCCTTTGTTGACCTGGGTGGTGAAGTGCTGGTCCAAACCGTGGTGAAGGTTGACAAAGACAAAAAAACGGTTACTATCAAATCAGGGGAAACATTCGGTTACGATAAGCTGGTTTTTGCCACGGGCTCCCTGCCCGTTATTCCGGATTTTATCCCGGGATATGACCTGAAGAACGTGTTTTATATTAAAAAGAGTTATTCTTATATTAAGGATCTGGCCTCTGAAGTGGCTGATTTCAAAAAGATCGTGATCGTTGGAGGCGGTTTTATCGGGGCTGAAGTGGCCGAACAGCTGGCGGCTTCAAAGATCGATGTTACCCTGATCGAAAGCGAATCCCTGTGCTTTTCGAAAGCCTTTTCTCCGGAACTGAGTGCCATTGCTACCGAAGAACTGAAAAAAGCAGGTGTGCATGTCATGACCTCTACCCTGGTGAAGGAAATTCTCGGGGAAAACAACCGGGTAAAGCAGGTTTTGGTTTCCGGCGGGAAGAAAATTGAGACCGATGCCGTGATCTTTTCCATAGGATACCGGGCCAATACCCAGCTGGCAAAGGAAACGGGCCTGGAACTGAACAGGTACGGTGACATCCATGTAGACAATTACGGCAGGACCACGGTGAAGGATATATCCGCCTGTGGCGACTGTGCCCAGGATTTCGGATTTCTTACGGGCCGAAGCGATGTGGTGAAGCTGGCCTCCACTGCCACCGCCCAGGCCCGTACACTGGGACATAATCTTTTCGGTATGAGGATTAAGAAGTGCACTTCAGGAACTCTGGGGGTGTTTTCCACGGAAATCAACGGTATGGCCATGGCCGCTGCCGGTGCCAATGAAAAGAATGCCGCGGAAGCGGGCATTGACATTGTTTCGGCAAAATTTTCCTCACCCGACCGGCACCCGGGTACCCTGCCCGATTCTTCCTTATCAACAGTGAAACTGTATGCATCTCCTGTAGACGGAAGCATCATTGGCGGCGAAGCCTGGGGGGGTAAATCTGTGGGTGAGATCATCAACATCATCAGCATGGCTATCCAGAAATCCATCACGGTGTTTGAGATGATCTCCTTCCAGGTGGGCACACACCCGCTGCTAACGGCTTCACCGGTGAATAACCCCATCATACGCGCGGCAGAAGATATTGTATATCAAATCAGTTATTGCAGGTAAAAAAGAGAGGCTGATCTATAAGCCCGGAATAATTTAACCACATAGGACATGAAGGGAATCACAAAGAACAAAGGGTTGCATGCCAGACCTATAAACCATCGGGCCGCATAGCGGCGACCTGTTTGCAGCAAGAAAGTTAACTAAAAAGCGGGCAGAAGAAGGAAATGAAAATAATTATTCCCGGATACATACGGAAGAATGGATCTGCAATGATCACGGAAATATACCGGATAACTTTACCTGCGAGGATGAACATCTTGATCCGGGGGAAACCTGTATGAACAAAATAACAACCCGTTATAATTACCTATGATTACCACCTTACGAATTCCAATGGGAATAAGAGAAATAGTTATGATTTTATGCCCCGGAAGGAACATCTGTTGGTGATGGGGGAGGAGGAAATCCCACAGTAGATTATTCCGTAACTGACCTGGGTGATCTGTTTTCTTCCGGTTCCGGATATGCTATGCATGTGAAAAGCAGTGTGGTTGATAAAAAAATGTATGTAGGGGCTATTACGGACGCTGATGTGTACTTATTGAATGGAATTTATTCAGTATTCAGAGGTGCCTGAAAGAATATTTTTCTCCGGATATTTTGTTGTTACCTTTATGTAATAATTTCATTTTGTCTTCGTCTTCACAATGTAATGGAACCAGACAGGTTTACATCGGAAGTGGTGCCACTGGGAAAAAAACTGTACCGTTTCGCCCTTTCTTACCTTAAAGACCAGGCGGAAGCGGAAGATGCGGTTCAGGAAGTGATGATCAAGCTGTGGGACCGCCGGGAAACCCTGAAAAACTATCGAAGTGTGGAGGCTTTTGCCATGACGGTGACCCGCAATCACTGCCTTGACAGGCTGAGAAAGAAAAGAACCCTGTCGTTCGAAGAAGTTCCGGTGCTGGAAAAAGAATTTCACCGGGCAGGAAATCCTCATGAAAGGATGGAACTAAATGACAACGTGAACAAGATTCGGATGATCATGCAGGAACTGCCCGGACAGCAACGGGAAATAGTGCAACTTCGTGATGTGGAAGGGTATGCATTCGAAGAAATTGCCGACATCACCGGTATGAATGTAAACCTTATCCGCGTGAATCTGTCCAGGGCCAGAAAGAAAATCAGAGAAACCCTCATTAATTGGAATCGATATGGAACGGAAAATAATTAAAAACCTGCTGGAGAAATACTACGAGGGCAGCACCAGCACGGAAGAAGAAAATATTTTGAAGGAGGCTCTCAGACAGGACGACCTGCCCGGGGCATTCCTTCCCGACAGGGAGGTGATACTGGGACTGGAAGCCCAGAAACTGGTGGAACCGTCGGAAGGTTTCGAAGCCCGGCTTGAGAAAACCGTTCGTAAAGCTGCCGGGGCACGGCCTGTGTTCCGCCTGCCGGGCAGGAGAATGATCTATGCGGCCGCTTCCGCTGCTGCTATTATTGTGGTACTGGTTTCCGGCTATTTCCTTCTCCATACCTCGGGCATATTCGGTCCCGCACCGGCCGATACCTTCGATGATCCGCAACTGGCCTGGGAGGAAACAAAAAGCACCCTGATGCTGGTTTCGGAAATGATGAACAAGGGGACCGCCCCGCTGGAGAGCCTGACGGAATGGCACGAGCAGACCCGGGAACTCAGGTATGTCGGGACCCTGAGCACCGCGATGGAGCCGCTCAGTACGGTGAATACCGTCAACGAGGTGCAGGAAGCCCTCAAACCCATCGGGAAATTTGAAATGATAAGAAAGATATTGCATCAATAGGATGTCATGAAAAGAATCTGGTTTTTATTCGGTTGGTTTATAATACCGGTCGTAATGCATGCGCAGGATTCGGCTGTGGATAAGCTGTTTGTAAAATACAACGGCCGGGAGGGCATCACCTCGGTATATATTTCAAGCAAAATGTTTGAAATGTTTACGGAAATGGAAAAGGGCGATCCTGAATTCGAACAGGCGGTGAAAGGATTGAAGGGGATCAGGATCCTGGCGTGCGAAGGCGGAACGGTAGACGGAAAACCGGTGAATTTTTTTACCGAACTTATGCAGGAGCTTCCCCTGGAACGGTATGAGGAGCTGATGGTGGTGAAGGAGAAAGATCAGAACGTGCGGTTTCTAGTCAGGGAAAAAAACGGCCGGATGGTGGAATTGCTGATGGTGGTGGGAGGCGCTTCCGATAATGCCCTGATAAGCATTACCGGCGACATTGATATGAAGAGTATTTCGAAGCTGTCGAAAAACCTGCAGATAGAAGGCCTGGAAAAACTGGATAATCTGGAAGAAAAATAGCCGCAAGACATGAAAAGGAAAATTATTTTTTGCCTGACGATATTTTTATTTCTCATCGCAGGCTGCAGGCCGGAAGAGAAAAGCGGGGTGGAAGAGGAAATATTTCGTGCCTATGAAGGGCAGAAAGGAGTGATCATCTTCAGCCTGCCTCCCGGTCTTTTCGCTTTGGCTGTGGGCGAGGGAGATCCCGAAATACGTGACCTGATGCGTGAAGTAGAAAAGGTCAGGATCATCCTTATCGACCGCGGGGCGGGAAAAGATCCGGAAGGAGAATTCATGGAAAAACTTACCGGGCTGGGTTTTGAAGATCTGGTGTCAGTTAATGACGGGAATAACCGGGTTCAACTGAAAATTTTTCAGCCGGAAGAAGTTATCCGCGAGGTAATGCTTCTGACTTCTTCCGACGATACCTTCCTGGGAATCAGTATGGCGGGAAATATCAGCCAGGAACATCTTTCGGCCCTGGTAAAGCAGGTACAGATAAACGATTTCAAAAACATGAAATAATCCCACCCGTTTTTTATCGTTTCACAACCGGCGGTGCCTGTCCCGCCGGTCTTTTTGTAACCTTTCTGTTCGTTTTCCGTTAGTTAAAGGAGTTAACTTTGAACATTATAAAATATGAACGCTATGAAAAAGATCCTGGCATTATTGATGATAGTGGCGACCGGATGGATGGTTTCCTGTAATAAGGATGAAGCCCCAACCGTCGCCGAAAACAAGCAAACCCTGGAAAACCTGGCCACTCAGATGGACGAGGATATGAGTGTGGTGGTTGATGAGGAAGGATTCAACGCACTGGTTGCCTTCGAGGCATGTATGAACATTCATGATCCCGTGGGTTCCCCAATAAAGAAAAAGAGCCTCAGTACGGAGTCAAATACCCTGACCCTGAAGGATTTCTACCGGATGGCCATGATGCCGTCGACTGACGGAGGATTTGACTTCCAGTCGAATGTGGGTACCTACGAATGGAATGCCGGCAATCAGGGCTGGGTCATTACCCAGAATGATCCGAACGATAAGATTGTTTTTCTGTTTCCGAACGACGGCCCGGAGGGTACAGTAAACAATGTCACCCTGACCATCTATGATTATCAGGAAGTGCTGATCAGCGGCGAATGGGATTCGTGGTACAACCCCACACGGGTGGAGGCTGATCTGTATTACCAGGATGAGCTCTGCATCGACCTGCTGTTCGAAGCATCCTGGAATACGACTAACGGCGAGCCAAACAGCCTGTTCCTGGAACTCTTCCTGAAACCGTATACCTTTACGGGCAGCTTTGACCGCGAGGGTTCCGATGTGTCTCTGGAAGCGATCCTGAAACTCGGGAAAACCCGTGTGATTTCTGCAGGGATCGATATTGGTTTCGACAGTGCCGAACTGGATGATGTACAAGACCTGGCGGGTTACCTGCAATACAGGAAAGTGAAACTGGAAGGCGACCTGGATATTGCCTCCCTGGAGGCGCTGGAGGGTGAACCTACCGTTGATCAGCTGAATGAGTACGTGAATTTGACCCTGTACACCTATCCCGATATGTACAAGATGGCCGATGTGGAGTTCTGCTATGATGAAACCAACGAGAGGATCGATATCCGGCTGGTATTTACCGACGGAAGCACCGTGCCAGCTTCGGAATACCTTGATTCCATCAGGGAAGTCATAGAGCAGAAAATGCAGGAAATACAACAGGAATTTCCCCGGCCCAGATAATTACCCTTCAGTGATACTATAATTTAGAAAAAGGAGGCTTTCCGGAAAGTCTCCTTTTTCTTTTTTATTTATATAAAATATTTCGTAGTATTGCGAAATACGAAATGAAATGCATTCGAAAAATTTAATAATATGGAAATCAAAGTACTGGGCACAGGGTGTCCCAAATGTAAAACCCTGGAGAGCCGGGTGAACGAAGCAGTGGCTTCGCTTGGAATTCTTGCCGGTGTTAGCAAGGAAGACGACATTATGAAGATCATGGAATACGGTATCATGCGCACCCCCGGCCTGGTGATTAACAGCCGGGTGGTGGTTTCGGGCCGGGTTCCTTCCGTGAAGGAAATAGAAGAACTGATCAAACAGAACCAATAAAATGCAAAAGAACATGAAGGTTTTGAGATTTTTCATTCTGGGAATGTTCATCACGGGTATGGCTTCTTCCTGTGTATCCCGGGCTACGGGGGACGACGAAAAAGGGCAGCAGTTGGCTGAGGCCGGCGATGTGGAGGTTCATTATTTTCATATGACCCGCCGGTGTGCCACCTGCAAGGCCGTGGAGGAAGTGACCCGGGAAGCTGTAACAACCTTTTACGAAGGAAAGGTAGGTTTTACCTCATGGAACATCGATGAAAGCGATGGGAAGGAAAAAGCACAGGAACTGGGAGTATCCGGGCAAACCCTGTTGATCGTAAAGGGTAACACGAAGATCAATCTTACCAGTGAGGCTTTTTTAACTGCCCTGAGTGATCCCGACAAACTGAAGCAAACCATCCGGGAACGCATCGATCCCCTGCTTTGATCGGTTGAAACCTGTTAACCCGCCGGGCGCAGTCAAGTCCTCGGTTTATTACGCGATATTACCTGGTGGTTCCGGGAAGCATGTAATGTATGCTTCAGGTGTTGGGTATTTTACTGTCAGCCTCTTATAAGCTCAATGATTGTGATTTCGGGAGGTATGCCTACCCTGCCGGGATAACCGATATACCCGAACCCCCGGTTGACATACAGGTACTGTCCGTTTTCCCTGTAAAGGCCTGCCCAGTGGGGGTATTTCCACTGTGCCGGGCTCCATTTTACGTTTCCTATCTCTATTCCGAACTGCATGCCGTGGGTGTGGCCGGAAAGGGTAAGATCCACATTGGTTTTCCCCATGATCTCGGCATCCCAGTGAGTGGGATCGTGCGAGAGCAGAATTTTTAAGGGAGCATCTTTGACGTTTTCATGGGCCTTCCGGAAATCACCGTACTGAGCAAAAGGAGGTTTCCCCCAGTTTTCCACGCCGATCAAAGCCAGGTATGATCCGTTTTTTTCGATTTTCACCGATTCGTTCAGGAGCATGCGAAATCCCATGGCTTCCTGACGCCGGATCAAATCCTGCAGGTTTCTGCGTTTGGCTTCCTCCGAATCCCACCGGAAATAGTCGCCGTAATCATGGTTTCCCAGAATGGAAACCTTTCCCAGCGGGGCATGCAGGGATGAGAATATTTCTTCCCACCCGTTCAGCTCTTCAGCCAGATCGTTTACCATGTCCCCGGTAAAAACAATGAGGTCGGCTTCCAGGGCATTGATCATCTCCACGGCTTCCTTTACTTTCTTTTTATACCCGTAGAAAGATCCGATATGGATATCGGAAATCTGCACGATCTTCAATCCGTGGAATGGTTCGGGAAGATGAGGGAATGCGAGTTTCTGATGACTGATCCGGAAGCGGAAACGGCCCCGTACCATTCCCCAGATGATTGACAGGAAAGGGATGGCTGCCAGGATCAGTCCGGCCTGGGTAAGAAATTTGAAGCGGCTGATCTTTTCGGTCGAGGGGTCGGGATGGGTTTCTGTTCCGCCAACCAGGGCAGAAAGCTTATGAATACCCATTGCAGCCAGCTTTCCTATATCTTCTGTCAGGTGAAAAATCGCAAAGAACAATTTGGGAATGTACAGGGCCAGCATGATGCCTGCCAGGAGAAAAATCCGGGAGGTGGTTTTCGGGTCACGCTGCCCGGTAGAGGAAAGGAAAACGGAAACGATCAGGGCCAGGAAGAACAGGCTGATTCCCCAGTACATCCATCTGGACAGGTTTCGTGTGAAAGGCGTTGAATGATGCAGCAGGTGCATCATGGCTTTATAGGCATACAGGTCAATGAGCAGAAGAATAATCAGTATGGCGATCATCACAGCGAAAATTTTTTTCATATATATTACATCCTTGCCGGCAGCGTTTTAATATGCAAAAATGCAATCTTTTATGCATTTTTGCGGTAAAATGGGGAACGATTTTTGCGTGGTTCCGTTTAAGTGAACAGTAACAGGAAAAAATTGTTAACCAAAAACCTGAAAAAATGAAACGTACTATTCTTCTTTTTACTGCACTTTTTGCCATCAGTTCCGTATCCCTGGCACAGATCAAATTCGGGCTGAGGGGTGGAATCAGCTCCTCATCCATTAATGTGGATGAAGTGATTGGCGGAGCTGCTGAAGATTATTACTATGAGCTTGAATCGGGCGATGCCATGATCGGTTATCATTTTGGGGCCATGATGCGGGTGACCCTGTTCGGGGCCTTCATTCAGCCCGAAGTACTGTTTTCTTCTTCGGGAGGGGAAGTTAAGATCAAGGACCTGACTGAAAACACGGAATATTTCAGGAACCAGACTTATAACAAAATCAGTATTCCGGTTATGGTCGGATTCAAGCTGGGTCCTGCGCGTTTGCAGGCCGGACCGGCTGCCAGCTTTACCCTCAGCAGCAAACCTGCCCTGGAAGATCTGGTGGATCAGGTGGAGGAAGATTTCAAAACAGCCACTTTTGGCTACCAGGCCGGTATCGGGTTGGATGTGCTGAATTTCCTGGCTATCGACCTGAAATACGAAGGCAACCTGAGCAAGCTGGGTGAAGGCATTACCCTGGGGAACTACACGGCCAGTTTCGACACCCGGAATCCGCAGATCATTCTGAGTCTGGGGATTATGTTCTAGGACGATCCGAACAGAAAGTGCCATAGGAAAAGCTGTCCGGACAGGGCAGCTTTTTTACTTTCCGGCTGATCGTGCCAGATTCTTAATTATTTCTTATTTTCGAAAGGCATCTGAAAGATCAGAGAATGAATTCCGGGATATTTTCGTCCATAGGGTGGAACGACATCCTTCAGTACCTTTTTCTGCTGGTATATGCCATCACCATGTTTTCCACCATCTTTGCCATTGTTATGGAAAAAAGGGACCCGCACAAAACACTGGCCTGGGTTTTGCTTATTCTGCTGGTTCCCATCCTCGGTATTATCTGGTATCTGGTATTCGGACAGAATTACAGAAAACGGAAAATGTTTTCCCGCAAGGGATTGATCGATCTGGTTAGGATCAGGGCCCTGAGCGAGGATCAGTTGCTTGACCTGAGTAATCGCACCTTTCACAAAAACAGCACCATGTCCGGGAGTCTGAATATGATCAAGCTGCTGCTGAAAAATTCAAAAGCCCTGCTCACAGAGTATAACCGGGTAGACATTCTGAATGACGGACTGGCTACATTCGAAGCCATGCTGAGTGCCCTGGAGAAAGCGGAGCATCATATTCACCTGGATATTTTCAAGATTGCAGATGATGAGATAGGAAACCAGGTGCGGCGGATACTGGTCAGAAAAGCCAGGGAAGGCGTGAAGGTTCGGATCATTTACGACGATGTGGGAAGCTGGCATCTGACCCGGAGATATATCCGTTCGTTACGGGAGGCGGGGGCTGAAATTCTGCCCTTCATGCCCGTGAGGTTTCCCTATTTTACTTCAAAGGTCAATTTTCGGAATCACAGGAAAATTCTGGTTATTGACGGAAAGGTGGGATTTGTGGGGGGGCTCAATATTGCCGATAAATACCTGAAAGGGACTAAACGCTTTCCGTTCTGGAGAGACACGCACCTGAGGCTGGAAGGCGAGGCGGTGCGATCCCTGCAAACCGTATTCATAACCGACTGGTATTTTGTCAGCGGGGAAGTCATTACCCACCGAAAAAAATATTTTCCCGATTACCGGGTGGAGGAAATCAATCCTGTTCAGATAACAGCCAGCGGACCTGATTCCGACTGGGCCAATATCATGCAGGCTTTTTTCGTGGCCATTACCAATGCAAAGAAAAGCATTTACATTACCACGCCGTATTTTTCCCCGAACGAAAGCATTCAAACCGCTCTGGTGACAGCCGCTCTCAGGGGCGTGGATGTGAGGATCATTCTGCCCTATTATTCCGATTCAACTGTGAGCTACTGGAATTCGGTTTCTTATGTTACCGAATTGCTGGAAGCTGGGATCAGGGTGTTCCTGTACAAAAAGGGCTTTATTCATGCCAAGCTGCTGATGGTTGACGGAACCTTCAGCACAGTGGGTTCGGCCAACATGGATATGCGTAGCTTTGATATTGATTTCGAAGTTAATGCCCTGATCTACAGCCGCAAAATAACCGCCCGGCTTGAAAGCACTTTCGGGGAAGACATGCGGAACAGTGTGGAAGTGAATTTCAGAAGCTGGAAAAAACGGCCGAGAAGAAAAAAAATCATGGAATCCCTTGCCCGGATGCTCGGCCCCCTGTATTAATTCAACTGTACGTTTTCGCCGATGGTTTTCTTTTGCTTCCTGATGGTTTTCTCCAGCAGCAGCAATCCCGTTATGAACTTTTCTTTACGGGCAGGTTCTTCAAGCATGATCAGGTGAAGCTTGTCGGAGGCATTCATGTTAAGCTTGCCGGCCAGCTCCAGCAGGCCGATCTTCTGCTTTTCCTCTGCCCGGGTGTCCTGCAGTAAACCGAGTTCTTCTGCCAGGGTTAGGATTCCCGGGTCACGCACCACCCTGTCGGGAGATAGGATCTCCACCTCTCCGCCGCCGTAGAGCTTCCCCGGTATTTCCTTTTGGTAGTCAAGTATCCGGAAGAGGGATATCCCTTCGATCACCACGATCATTTCCCCGTTTTCAAATATCCGCAGCACTTTATTCAGCTTCACTTCTGATCCCATATCGGTGATCTGCCGGTGCCTGATGTAGGGAACACCGAAAGTGACGGACTGTTCCTGACACTCGGCAATAAGCTGCTTGTACCGCGGTTCGAAAATGCGCAGGGGCGCTTTTTCTCCCGGAAGCAGCAGGATTCCCATGGGGAAAAAAGGCAAAGAAATCTGGTTATGTGTGGATTTTTTCATCATACAATAACCTCCGGTTCAATATAATGCAAACTTGCTGCCATTTTGTTCCGGAGGCACAAATAGCGGAAATCCGTCAATATGACAGTTCTTTTTCTTATTTTTCCTGTCAGCATCAACCGGATAATGTATTATTTTTATTCTGAAAAAATTTGTAATTTTTGAAGCGAAACCGGAACACTCCCATGAAAGAAAAGGAAATGATCCGTTTATTAAGGGCCGAATACAAAAGGGCCCGGGATATCAAGGAAGCCCTGGAAGAGCAGGACGTGTCATTCCAGATGGTGGAAACGGAAAACAACCGTATTTTTGTGAATGTTTCGGAAGAACAGCTGGAAAAAGCCCTTGCCATCATTCACATGCTGATGGAAGATATGGGAGCGAATGGCATCCAGATAGAGGGAAACCTGAAGAAGTACCGGAAAATCCTGGTTCCCGTGGATTTTACTCCCTATTCTGAAAATGCCTGTTATGTAGCCATCGGGCTGGCGAAACGCCTGAATGCCGAAATCGAGCTGCTGCATGCCTATATCTTTCCTGAGCTGACTTCCTTGCCATTCGACGACACCTATTCCTTTCACGGGACCATGTCGGAATACATGGAAGAGGCCATGGATAATGCAAAGGAAAGACTGAAGAAACTGGCTAAACAGCTCAGACAATTTGTGGCGGAGAAAAAGTATTCCGGAGTAAGCATCAATTATTCCCTGCTGAGGGGATTGCCTGCCGATGCGATCAGTTACATGGAAGAATCCTATCAGCCCGATGTGATCGTGGTGGGAACCAGGTCGCTTGAGAAAAGGCGGGAGGAGGACAGCTCGGTGCTGAAGATTATCCGCGGGGCTGGTGTGCCTGTGCTGGTAGTGCCTGAGAGTTCGGGCATGGAAAAGCTGGAAGAAATGCGGCGGATTGCTTTTGCCACCGATTTTGATGAATCGGATTTCGGGGCCATCCGGAAGCTTTCAGGCCTGATTGCTCCGTTCGGCCTGAAAGTATACTGTGTGCATATTGGAAAGCAGCCGGTGAACGAAAAGGAAAAGAATGATATGAAAGAGCTGCAGCAGTATTTTAGCGATGCCTATCCCGAACTGGAGGTGGAATGCCTTATTGTGGAGAACGAGGAGGTGATTGCCGGACTTGACGAAGTTATCCTTTCGTATTCTATCGATGTGATTGCCGTTACCACGCACAAGCGAAATATTATCACCCAGATATTGTATCCCAGCCTGACAAAGAAACTGTTTTTCCATACCAACATCCCCATGCTGGTGTTCCATTCCTGATCCGCTCCGGTTCCCTGCCTTGTTTTTCAAGTAAAACCCACAAATAGCCATTCCTGACAGGTTCATCCTGACGGATTATCATTTTTCATTCGGAATGTCTCTGTACCCTCCACCTTCGCTTTACTGCGGCGGACAGGTTTGCGTGAAACTGTCATGGCATGCAAAATCAGGTCCGGATATAGTCGGACAGGGTCATAGTAGTGAAGAAGCCTGATGAAAGTCAGGAAAAGCGAAGGGCCCTGGTTATTCAGTGAAGTTTATTATTAACACCCTGCAGGAGGGATGATTAAGATGAATGTTCACGTAAGCAAGACAGGTCCGGTTGAGTTTAAAAACTTCTTCTCATGAAAGAACAGCACCCCAACTTGTTCTGTCATTGGGAAGCGGGTCTCTGTTAAGGTTTATATTGAATAACAGGAGCCTATCCGGCCCAGGTCATTGATGCGCTGCTGGCCGGCAAAGAGGTTGAAAAAAACGAAACCCGTACCATTGGCTGTACCATCAGGGTGAAGAATTAACCCTGCTTTCTGCGGAATTTTATGAGGTCACTTTTCCCCGCTGTCCTCAGGGATAAAATCCAGCGCTGCCGAATTGATGCAGTATCTCAACCCGGTGGGCGGGGGATCGTCATGGAAAACATGTCCCAGATGGGCACCACATGTCGCACAGACCACTTCGGTGCGGATCATGCCATGGCTGAGGTCTTCGCGCAGGCGGAAGCGGTTTTTATCCGCCACGTCGTTGAATGCCGGCCAGCCGCAACCCGACTGGTATTTTGTTGCGGAAGTGAACAGCAGGTTACCGCAGGCCACGCATACGTAACTGCCTTTTGTAAAGTGCCTGTCGTAAATCCCCGTATAAAGAGGCTCGGTTCCTTTTTCCCGGGTAACATGATATTGCAGGGGAGTAAGCAGTTTTTTCCATTCTTCCTCCGTTTTTGCCCGGGCCTGTTCCGGTTTATGTTTCATATCGTTTTTCCCTTCCTTTGTCTGGGCATAGGTTTCCGTCGTAAAGGCCAGAATGCACAGGGTGAATATAAGGTAAGTCTTCAAATTCGAAAATTTTATGTTACAATTCCCACATTGAATTAACAGGGAATCCGGCGAATTGTTTCCGGATGATGTGAAATTTGATTTATTTTGCTGAATACGTAATAGAAAAAGGCATTGTAATCAGTAATCATATGGTTGTTATGCAAAGGGGGCTATCGGCGTTTTTTCTGTTCATCATGATGGTTTTTCCCGTACACGCGCAGGAAATTTTTGGAGAGTGGTTTGAGGGAGAAGAAAAGCCTCTGTTTGCTTCCGATGAAATGATTGAAATGGATATCCGGGCCGATCTGCACGAATTGCTGAACGACCGGGACGAAGAGGGGAAACGCCATGCCGGCATGCTGAAGTATACCACGCATTCGGGTGACTGCGACAGTTTTCCGGTGATGCTGGAAACCCGGGGAAATTTCCGGAAGAGGCCTGAGAATTGTGACTTCCCCCCCCTGATGCTCCGGATGGAAGAGGATGAGGTGGAGGGTACGCTGTTCAGGGGACAGGACCGGTTGAAACTGGCTACCCACTGCCGGACGAACCGGGAAGTTTTTAAGTCGCTGGTTCTGAAGGAATACCTTATTTACCGCTGGTACAATGCCCTGACTCCCTGCAGCTACCGGGTACGTCTGGCCAGGATCCGGTATTTCGACCGGCAGAGCGGAGAGCTGTACGCCGAGAGCAATGGTTTTATTCTGGAGCGGACACGGGATATGGCCGCCAGGCTGGGCGGAGAACCGGTGGATTTTGCGGGGATCCATCCCATGAGACTTTCCCATCAGCATTACACCCTGCTGGCTCTGTTTGAATACCTCATCATGAACAACGACTGGGCTGTGGAGGTATTGCACAATGTGAAGCTGGTATCCCGGGGTTCGGGTTATCCGTTGATTCCTGTGGGGTATGATTTTGACTGGTCGGGGCTGATCGATGCTCCTTACCGGGAGGTTTCCAATCACGAAATGGAAGAGGGTGACCTGAAGTATAAGGGCCTGTGCGGCGAAAAGGAAGTCCTGTGGCAGGTGATTGACCATTACCTTGGCAGGAAAGAGGAACTGTACCGGCTGGTGGAGCAATGCGGGCATCTAAAACGGGAGGATGCGGTTCGGATGACCGAACGCCTGGATGAATTTTTCGCTTTGCTGAACAACCACCGGCAGGTCAGGCGTGTTCTGGTCGGCTCCTGTCTGAAATAATAAGTTTCTTCCGGCGGCTGCGGCTCAGAGGGGGATATTCCCGTGCTTTCTGGGCGGATTGGTTTTGTTTTTGCTGGTGGTCATTTCCAGTGCCTGGATCAGCCTGAAACGGGTTTCCCGCGGGCGGATGATTTCGTCGATATATCCCAGTTCCGCTGCCTTGTATGGATTGTAAAAATTCGTTTCGTATTCCTTTTTCGATTTTTCCAGTTCCGATTCGCGGCTAATGTTTTTGAAAAGGATCCTGACAGCGCCTTCCGAGCCCATCACCGCAATTTCGGCGTTGGGATAGGCCAGGTTCACATCTCCTCCAATGTGTTTGCTGGCCATAACGCAATAAGCTCCGCCGTATGCCTTTCGGGTGATCAGGGTGATTTTGGGAACGGTGGCCTCCGAAAAAGCATATAGTAATTTGGCTCCGTGTTTGATCACACCCCCGAACTCCTGGATGGTTCCCGGAAGGAAACCGGGTACATCCACAAAAGTAACCAGGGGAATATGGAAGGAATCGCAAAAGCGCACGAACCGGGCCGCTTTGATCGATGCGTCGATATCGAGTACTCCGGCCAGGTGTTCCGGCTGGTTGGCCGTGATTCCCACCGTTTTTCCGTTCAGGCGGCCGAAACCGATCACGATATTCGGAGCATACTGTGGCTGCACTTCCAGAAAATACTGGTTGTCAACTACGGCATGGATCAGCTCTTTGATATCATAGGGTTTGTTGGGATCGTCGGGGATCAGGGTATCCAGTTTTTCTTCCTTCCTGTGTATGTTGTCGGTTACGGGTTTTTCCGGGGGATCGTCCATGTTATTGGATGGCAGGAAGCTGATCAGTTCCCTGATCAGCATCATGGCATGTTCGTCGCTCTCGCTGGTGAAATGGGCAACGCCGCTTTTACCATGGTGTGTGGCGGCTCCTCCGAGTTCTTCCTTGGTGACCGTTTCATGCGTTACGGCTTTGATCACTTCCGGCCCGGTTACAAACATATAGCTTGTTTTCTCAGTCATGATAATAAAATCGGTGAGAGCCGGGGAATACACCGCTCCGCCGGCGCAGGGGCCGAGAATGGCCGATATCTGGGGCACCACGCCCGAACACATAACATTGCGGTAGAAAATATCGGCGTATCCGCCGAGGCTTTGCACTCCCTCCTGGATCCTGGCTCCGCCCGAATCGTTCAGTCCGATCACGGGGGCCCCCATTTTCAGGGCCATGTCCTGTATCTTTACGATCTTATCGGCGTTGGCCCGGCTCAGAGTACCCCCGAAAACGGTAAAATCCTGGGCATACAGGAACACAAGCCTTCCTTCTATCTTTCCATATCCGGCCACTACCCCGTCGCCGGGTATCTTTTTCCGGTCCATGCTGAAATCGTTGCACCGGTGGGTTACCAGTTTGTCCACTTCCACAAAGGTGCCCGGGTCGAGCAGGGTCGTGACCCGCTCCCTGGCTGTTTTTTTCCCGGTTTCATGTTGCTTATCCACCCTTTCTTTTCCGCCTCCCTCTTCGGCCAGCCTGTTTTTTTCTTCCAGCAACCGGTATTTTTCTTCCGTGGTATTCTTTTTCATGGCTTTCATTGTTTTGTTCAACTTCCTGTGCAGGCAGGGATCATGAATCCAGTTCGATCAGTTTTTGCCTGCCTTCAATGGTGTCGCCTTCCTTCACAAAAATCTGTCTGATTACAGCGTCTTTTCCGGCTTTGTATTCACTTTCCATTTTCATGGCTGAAATGACAATGAGCGTATCGCCTTCTTTTACTTCATCTCCTGGTTTTACGGGAATACGCACCACCTTCCCGGGCATGGGGGATGAAATGGTATTGTCGGTTGGTCCGCCGGTTTTTTTCATCCGGCTTTCCAGGTATTTGGTTTCCGCATCCCTGATTTCCAGTTCCATATTCAGGCAGCGGTGGCTTACGGTATAATGTTTCCTGCGGGGACCGGAGGCCACTTCCATGATATAAGATTTTCCTCCGTATAAGAAGGAGTAAATTCCTCTTTCCACCTGTACCACATCCACTTCCACGGGCTGGTCATTGATCAGCAGGCGGAGCAGATTACCGTTTTTTTTCAGAATTTCCACCCGGAAATTCCTGCCGTCCATTTTGAGATCGATGTTCATAATGAAGAGTGTTTAGAAACGCAGGATACCCCGCTGGCGTCCGAACTGTTTCCAGCGGCTTGTTTCATTATTCCCCGTATCGGATCCGTTCACCGGTTGTTCCAGGTCTTTCAGGTATTCCAGTACGGCCGTAATTACCGCCATGTGTTCAAACCGGTCGACATTCGAAGTATTCATGTTGGGGATCCTGAGGAAATTCATGTTTTTCTCGATGAAATGGGTATTGTAGGTTCCGTTGACGAAATCGGGTGTTTCCATGATTTTTTCCAGGAAACTGATGGTGGTTTTCACTCCAAGGATGTAGTATTCCTGCAACGAGCGTTTCATTCTTTTGATGGCTTCCTCACGCGTATTGCCCCAGGTGATCAGTTTGGAGATCAGTGGGTCGTAATAAATGGGGATTTCATAACCTTCGTAAACGTATCCGTCCGACCGGACTCCCAATCCGTTGGGTTCGGTGACCTTTTTAACTTTGCCGGGACTGGGCATAAAATGGTTGTCGGGGTCTTCTGCATAAATCCTGCACTCGATGGCATGTCCGTCCTGCCGGATCTGGCGCTGGGTATATCCCAGTTTTTCCCCGGCGGCGATCCGGATCTGTTCCTTTACCAGATCGATTCCCGTGACCCTTTCTGTGATGGGATGTTCCACCTGAAGCCGGGTGTTCATTTCCAGGAAATAATAGTTCAGGTTGTCATCCACCAGGAACTCGACCGTGCCGGTTCCTTCATAGCCTACTGCCCGGGCGGCCTTAACGGCGGTGTTCCCCATGGTTTTTCTCAGTTCGGGCGTCATCAGGGGGGAAGGGGTTTCTTCCACCACTTTCTGGTGCCTCCGCTGGATGGAGCATTCTCTTTCCATCAGGTAGACCGTATTCCCGTAGGCATCGGCAAGGATCTGAAATTCGATGTGGTGGGGCGATTCGATGTATTTTTCCACATATACCGAGTCATCACCAAAAGCGGTAATGGCTTCCGAGCGGGCTCCTTTCAGGGCGGGCAGCAGGTCTTTTTCCCGGGTGACCAGTCGCATTCCCTTGCCTCCTCCGCCGGCCGAGGCCTTGATCATGACGGGAAGGCCTATTTCCTTCATGATTCGTCCGGCCATTTCCCTGTTGGGCAGGTTTTCGTTTATACCCGGGACTACCGGCACACCGGCTTCCTGCATGGTTCTGCGGGCGGTGATCTTGTCGCCCATGGTATGAATGGCACGGGCGGAAGGGCCGATAAATCGCAATCCGGCGCGGTTGACCTTTCTTGCGAATTCTGCGTTTTCGGATAGAAACCCGTATCCGGGATGTACGGCATCGGCTCCGGCAGCCCTGGCCACCTCGATGATCTTCCTCATGTTAAGATAACTGTCATGGGAAGGGGAGGGGCCAATGGGGTAAGCTTCATCGGCGTATCGTACATGCATGGCACTGCGGTCGGCTTCGGAAAAAACGGCCACCGTCTGCAGATTCATTTCCCGGCATGAACGGATAATACGCACGGCAATCTCGCCCCGGTTGGCAATTAGTATTTTTTTTATCATAGGGTGGAAATAGGGTGGTTTATTTCGGGTGATCTGCTATTAGTTAATGATTAACAGGTTGCCGGGAGTGATTCATGAGTGCATTACCTGGTAAAACATAACGACCAGACGAAAACGGTGCTAATATAAAACAATATTGCAGAGAAATGCAACTTTACAGTGCGGGCAGGAGGGTAAAAACCGCTGACAGAAAGGGGAAAGTTGTTATTAAATGCTGATATACAGGCGTATAAGCTTATCGATAGTTATTAACAATTGTTCATAACCTGTGTTTACATGTTGTGTACAGAACCAGGCTGAAAAATTTGGTGTGGAGTGAACTTTAGGATATATTTGATCTACCAAGTGAGAGATAAAGGGCAGGCTCGAGGGGTTTGAGAGTGCGGATCGGAACGTTCTTCGGAATAATCCGTGAAAGCTCCCGGCCGGAGAAAGGATGTCGCCAGACATTCCGAACCGGACGGAACGCCAAAAGGCGGGATACCGGGGTTTTCTCTTTAACCGGAGAAAACCGCCGATCCAAACCTGTCAGTATCGGTTTCGCAAGAAACAGGTGTTGACAGGGCCTTTAAAGAGCCAGGGCGGAGGATATAAGGTAGTGCTTCGGCAACACCGAAAGTCCAAAGCTCAGAGGCCGGAAGGGACAAGCTGAAAGGCTTGCGACGGAAAGCCAAAGCCGTAATAACTGTAACTTGGCGCCTTCTACGGCCTATGGGCTGTAAAAGGTGAGGATGGGAGGCAGTCAAATGGCTCCCTTCCTTGTTTTATAACCTCCCTTATTCTCAGGACCTTCAATTTTCTTTTACAAGGCATCGGCCGTTTTTTGGTAATTCTCTTTCCCCGACCAGGCATGGTGCGGAAAAATTTTGTATTTTAGAGGATCAAAACCCAAACAAAAACACGAACAGCATGGCATGGGAAATTCATTGCAGGATGTATGAAAACGAAGACTCGAACCGGAGGGTCAAGTATGTGCTGGATGCGATTGCCGGTGAAATGGAAAAACTGATCCCGGCCGCCCCCCCTCTTGGATTCAAGCCGATTGCCGTGATCCACGACCCATATTATATGCACCGTATCTATAAACCCCTGGAACCTGACCAGTACAGACTGGGGATCACTTCGGGAAAGGACACTTTTGGGAAAGCAGCTTACGATTTCGCTCATGAATTGATGCACATCTACGTCGACCCCCGGATCATTAACTGGCTGACCGAGATACTGTCGCATACTGCTTCATTTTATTTCATGGACTGGCTTGCTGCGAAGTGGGAAACCGATCCTCCCCATCCCGACCTGGAAGGTAAATACGAATTATTTATCGAAAGGAAAAACGATATGGTCAGAGAAGCTTACCAGAAAGTCGACCTTTACCAGAATCAGGTTTCCGGAAACTGGATCAGGGAAGAGATCCGGCGCATTGCCTCGTGGAAGATCCGGGGGAACAAAATCCTGTATGACCTGATCGCCCTGGAGTTGCTGCCGATGTTTCAGGAAAATCCCGAAGCCTGGCAGATCATTTCCTATGTGGGTGAGGCTACCCTGCCGCCGCCTCCGTCCGATCCGGAAGACCTTACTTCGGAAGCAAAAACTCAGCCCGATTTCTATACCTTCCTTCACCTGCTTCCGGAAAATCTGAAGCCTTTCGGAGAAAGACTGGTTCACCGCCTGTGGAAAGAATGAAATAAAACGGGTATGTGGATAAATACTGCAAGCAGGTGAATATCTCCTGCTTCCCGGTTTATTTCTCCCCTGGAAAATTGTGTATTTTTGCACAGGCAAATGGATGATGAAGCTTTCCCGGCGTCATAAAAACCGCTTGAAAAGGGTTGTGCAGGTTGGGGTTATCCTCCTGCTGATCCTGAAGAATATATTTACCGGACTGTCTGACCGTCCGGAGTGGACGCGTGACCTGAGGGAGTACCCTGCCCGGAACCTCCTGACCAGGGCAGATAACGTACCGGGGTACTTCGGGGGGCTGGAGAGACGCTTGGAACGCTTTATCCGCCGGTGGGAGATCCCGGGTGCGTCGGTTGCTATCGCCCGGAACGGAAAACTAGTATATGCCGGGGGAATGGGATATGCCGATATGGATACCGAAACGCCGGCCGAACCTTTACACCTGTTCAGGATAGCCAGCGTATCCAAACTCATTACAGCCGCCGCCGTATTTCACCTGGTCGATGAAGGAAAGCTCAGCCTCGATAGCCGCGTTTTCGGTCCGGAAGGTATTCTCGATACCACCCTGTACCCGGATATTGCCGATCCCAGAGCCCTGCAGATCACCGTGGGCCACCTGCTCGACCATTCGGGTGGCTGGACCACCCGCTGGGGCGACCACATGTTCATCCCCGATGTGATTGCTGAGGAGATGGGAGTGCCCCCGCCTCCTTCTATCGAAACCATTATTGCCTTTGCCCTGGGAAAACCCCTTCATTTTACACCGGGTTCCTGGTCGAGTTATTCCAACCTGGGATATGCTATCCTGGGTGAAGTGGTGGAGCAGGTGTCGGGCATGGAATATGAAAGGTATGTGCGGCAGGAGCTGATGGAACCCCTGGGGATCCGGGATTTCTATATTGCCGGAAACACAAGGGAAGAGGCCAGTGTCAGGGAAGTGAGCTATTATGAAACCGGGAATGCGGAGAAGATCCCCTCCCTGGACGGCTCGGGTGAGCTGGTGCCCCGTTCCAACGGTGGCAACGATGTCCGGACGCTGGGAGGGGCAGGAGGGTGGATTGCCACCTCCGTCGATCTGGTGAAATTTATTCTGAGCATTGACGGCATGGATAGCCGGCCCGATATCCTTAGCCGGGAATCGGTATGGAAAATGACCGAAGGTTCGGGAATATGGGGCCCCCTGGGATGGCGGGGGATGGATTACCACGGGAACTGGTACCGTACCGGCTCGTTTGCCGGCAGCTCGGCCATTGCCGAACGGCGGGCCGATAGTATTACCTGGGTGGTGCTGATGAACGGCAGTGCCTGGAAAGGAGCCGATTTCCCCCTGATGGTGCGGCAGGAAATGCAACGGATACTGCATTCCATAAAAAACTGGCCCGAGGTGGATCTGTTTCTGAAGGTCGACCCGGCCCTGGCAGAACCTCTTCATTCTTTTCCCTGAATGTGCTTTACCATTAACATAAACATAGTCCGCGAGGAAATGGAAAGGAGGTTCGGAGCTACCTTTGCCGAACCCCGGCGGTATGAACCGGCTTATTACCAGAATGCCTTCAACCTGCCCGAACTGCCGGTGATCCCCATGCACGACCGGGAACATATTCATCTGTACCGGTGGGGGCTGATCCCTTCCTGGACGTGGGATGAGGAAGCCGCCGCCCGTTTACGTACCGCTACATTCAATGCCAGGGCGGAAACTATTGCCGAAAAGCCTGCTTTCAGAGAACCCGTGAAAAACAAACGCTGCCTGGTACCCGTGCGGGGTTTTTATGAATGGCAGGACCGAAACGGGAGGAAGATACCGTGGTATATCTACCTGAGGGATCACAAGCCCTTCGCCCTGGCGGGTTTATTCGACACCTGGATTCATCCTGTGACGGGAGAAGAAAACCGCACTTTTTCCATCATCACCACGCGGGCCAATCCCATGATGGAAAGGATCCATCACCCGAAACACCGGATGCCCGCTATCCTGCCCGAAGATGCCGAGAATGCCTGGCTGGATACTTCGCTGTCCATGAAGGAACTGAATGAATTGCTGCAGCCCTTTCCCGATGCCGGGATGCAGGCCCACACCATATCGGGGCTGATCAACCGCAGGGATGCTGACAGGAACGTTCCTGACATTATCAAGCCCTATTCATGGGAGGAAGACAGGGGATTATTCGGCTGAGAAGAGCGGTGCCGGCGGTTGCGCTCACCGCATTTCCTGTTCCTGGAACCGGTAGGTAATGCTGCCCTGCTGGCGGGTAGGGGCCGGGGCGCTGATACTGAAACGTGACTTACGGGCGGCTTCCAGGGCGGCATCCTCCAGGCAGGCATCGGCCACCGGAGTCAGGTCGCGGTCAATACTGGTTGCCACTACCCGTCCTTCCGGATCCACTTCAATACTTACCACGACCGTTCCGCCGCGAATGCATTTGTAGATAGGAAGAGGAAGATGGATACCGTCCCTTCCGGGCAGGTAATACGATATGTTAGTGGGTCCGGTGTACCGGTCGGCCAGCTTGGCCAGCCTGTTCCGTTCGCTTTCTTCATCCAGGGTTTCTTCCTGTTGCAGCATGGCTTCCTGCCACACCCTTTCTTCCTGGTTAACCAGTTCTCCGTTGTCCCAGTTCTCTTCCCTGGTCACACCTTCTTCCCTGAGTTCCCGGCGTACCTCTCTGATGAATTCGTCCAGGTCGAATTCTTCCTTGGCTGCCCTGGCCTGATTCACTGCAATATTATGCCAGAACCTTTCCTCTTCACTCAGGGTTTGGGTGGTTCTCTCCTCGTGTTCGGGAATGGGTTCTTCTTCCTCCGGGACCTCGGTCGTGAAATCAATAATGATCATGTCCTGTTTTTCCCGGTAGGTGGCCGATACCTGTATGATCATGAAAAGAAAGATCATAAACAGGTGGAACACCACGGTGCCCATGATTCCGTACAGCCGGTGGTTAAAAAATCTGCGGATCCGGATTTTCAGTTTCATTTCATGGCAAAGATAGGGTTTGTCGTGCTGATTTTAATAACCGGGGAGTGAAATCTTGCAGGTTTTTCCCGGCAGCTATTGTGAAACAGTTATCTTTTTCACCAGGTATTGTTTCCGGAAAGGAAAGATCATTAATTTTGGCCCCATGGTTTTCACCGAATTACTGCAGCCCATAGTGATCCTGTTGATTCTGATGGCAACAGGCTATGCCGTATTCCGCCTGAAGATCATCAACGAGGGTATCAGGGACGGGTTGGCCAGGCTGGTAATGGATGTAACCCTGCCTCTGCTGATACTCACCGGTATTATGAAGCTCGAAATGAGTGCGGAAATCCTGCGGGGAAGTTTTCTGATGCTCGTTAGTTCCTACGTTTCGCTTTTTATCCTTTTTTCTGCCGGGGTTGGAATGGCCCGCCTGCTGCATATGCCGGGATCACAGGCCAGGGTGCATGCCCTGCAGACCATGCTGGGGAATGTGGTTTTTATAGGGTATCCGCTGATGAATGAACTGTTTCCCGGGGGAGAAGGATTGTTGTATGCCAGCATATACCATCTGGCCACCAACTCGGTACTGTGGACCTTCGGGGTATGGTTCCTCAGCCGTCATTCGGCAAACCGTCTCCCTTCACGTCTGGTGAGGCTTCTGAATCCCAATTCCGTGGCTCTGGTGGCAGGTTTTCTCCTGATGTCGCTGAATGTACCGCTGCCGTCCCTGCTGGATGCCTCCCTGGGCGGGCTCGGTCGTACCACCCTGTTCCTGTCGATGATCTTTATCGGAGCATTGCTGGCTTCCTATTCCCGGCCCAGGATCTTTTCCCGACGGTCCACCTGGTTGCTCACCGTAACCAAAATGCTGGTGATTCCCCTCATCCTGCTGATTCTTTTTAAACCCTTTACCAGCGGAGCCGCCCCCTGGCTCGATCCCACCGCGCTCTCGGTACTGGTAATGCAATCGGCCATGCCCTGTATGGCCACCTTTGTGGTGGTGGTGAAGCGTTACGGCGCCGATGAATACCTTGCAATGGACAATGTGATGCTTACTACACTGATGAGCCTAATGATTTTACCGTTTTTGTATTATCTTATACAGCTTCTATAAAATAGAATAGAACAGTATGCATTCTGTAAAGACGCGTAAAATGCCATGTTATGAATAAACCAAAAGTTCTGGTGACATACCGTATTCCCGGGGAAGGTTTGCGGATGCTGGATGAGCAGGCTGAGGTGATCTGCCCTGAGAACGAACGGTTCACTCCGGAAGAACTGAGTGCTAAGGTGGACGGAGTGGAAGCCGTGATTACCGTGTTCGGTATTCCGTTTCCCGATGAGCTGATACGAAAATCCGGTTCCTTGCGGATCATCAGCAATTACGGGGCCGGTGTCGACAATATCAATGTGGAACTGGCCACTGAAAAAGGCATTGTGGTAACCAATACGCCGGGAGCGGTTACCGCACCCACGGCCGAACTGACTATCGGACTGATGATCGCCCTGATGAGAAGGGTGGCTGAATGTCACTGCAAACTGCATTCGGGAAAAGGGCTGGAATGGGGAGTGATGGAAAACCTGGGACGTGGATTGAACGGCAAGGCGCTGGGGATTATTGGAATGGGGAGGATAGGAAGAGCAACGGCTGTGAGGGCGCGGGCGCTGGGTATGGATATTGTATATCACAACCGCCACCGGCTGGATGAAAAGGCGGAACGGGAACTCGAAGCTTCCTGGCTGCCGTTGCCCGACCTTCTGCAAACCGCCGATGTAATCAGCCTGCACACCCCCCTGACCCGGGAAACGTATCACCTGATCAACGGGGAAGCGTTTGAAAAGATGAAATCCGGCGTTTTCCTGATCAATACAAGCCGCGGGCCGGTGGTGGACGAAAAGGAACTGATAAAAAACCTGGAAGGAGGGAAAGTGGCGGGTGCTGCTCTGGATGTATTAGAAAATGAGCCGCATATTCCTGATGCTCTTCTGAAAATGGAACAGGTGGTGGTGGTTCCGCATATCGGCACGGCCACAGTGGAATCCAGGGAAGAAATGTCGCGGGTAGCCGCCGAAAACCTGCTGGTTTTTTTCAGAGGCGGGAAACCGGAGAATACTGTCAATCCAGAAGTTTTTAACAAAGGCTGACACGCCGGGCAATTTTTTTATATCTTCGTTACCTGAACGGGCAGCATGCCTGAAGTCCATAAATTACCAAAACATGCCGTTACTGGGTCCTATCATCAAAGAAGTGGTCGAGAGAAGAATGACCATGTTTGCCCGGAGGAAGAGGTTCAGCTTTCATGACCAGGAAAGGGTATTGAAAAAATTGCTGGAGCGGGCCAGATATACCTCATTTGGAAAAAAATATCATTTCGGAAAGATTCTCGAATCCTCCGACATGATCAGATCATTCAGTGAAAATGTGCCGGTATACGATTATGATTCCCTGTACCGGGAATGGTGGTACCGCACCCTGAACGATGAAGAGAATGTGACCTGGCCCGGCAGGGTGAAATACTTCGCACTGACATCCGGAACATCCCAGGCTTCCAGCAAGAAGATCCCGGTAACGGGTCATATGATCAGGGCAGTACGCCGTGTGGGATTGAGGCATTCCTTTGCTCTTACCCAGATGGACCTTCCAGCCGGTTTTTTTGAAAAACGGGTGCTGATGCTGGGAGGAAGCATGACACTGAACCGGGAAAAAAAACATCTGACGGGCGATCTCAGCGGAATACTCACCCGTACGCTGCCCATCTGGTTTCACGGGTATTACAAGCCGGGAAGGTCCATCGGAAGGGAAACCGACTGGAGCAGGAAACTTGACCGGATCACCCGCGAGGCGGCCGGATGGGATATCGGGATTATTTCCGGTGTGCCGGCATGGCTGCAGATCCTCATGGAAAAGATCATCGAATATTATGGGGTGAATACCATCCATGATATCTGGCCCAACCTGCGTATTTTTCTTCACGGGGGAGTGTCGCTGAAACCGTATCGCTCAAGACTGGAAAAGCTGTTCGGAAAGGAAGTTGTGTATCTGGAAACCTACCTTGCTTCGGAGGGATTTCTGGCTACCCAGTCGGAACTGCATGCTCCCATGAAACTGGTGGTGGATAACGGAATATTCTTCGAGTTTATCCCGTTCAACGACAGGAATTTTTACCCCGACGGGAATCTGAAGCCCAATCCCGAAGTGTTGACCCTCCGGGAAGTGGAAGACGGGAAAGAATATGCCATACTGATCTCCACCTGTGCGGGAGCGTGGCGGTATATCATCGGCGATACAGTCAGGATCATCTCCGCCCGGGATTTTTCCATTACCATTACCGGCCGTATCAAACATTTTCTGAGCCTTTGCGGCGAACACATCTCGGTTGATAACATGAGCGATGCGGTGGAGGAGCTTTCCCGGCAGGCCGGCTGCCATATCAATGAATTTACGGTGGTGGGAATGCCTTACCGGAACCGGTTCTGCCACAAATGGTACATTGCCATGGATGAACCCCGCCCGGCAGAACAGGTGAAGGAATGGCTTGACGGAAATCTGAAAAGACTGAATGATGACTATGCCGTGGAGCGCGGGCATGCACTCAGTGAAGTGTTTGTTCACCAGCTACCGCATAAGGCATTTTACGAATGGATGAAAATGAAGGGCAAGGAAGGCGGTCAGCATAAATTTCCACGGGTTCTGAGTTATGACCAGCACACAGAATGGGAAAATTTCCTGAAAAGCAGGGGATGGCTCAACCCACATCATGATATGGCCTGAAGCAGGCAGGAAAAACCGGATGAAACGCCGGTTCAATCTTTTCCCTCATCTTCATCATCACCGTCTTCGTCGTCTGGTTCCGGGTCAGGCATATCGTCTTCGTAATGATCATCGTAATCGTCTTCCCCGTCCAGGTCTTCCGGAACCTCCGGGAGGATCGTGTCGTGGGTGAAGGTATCCTCCTCTTCGTCTTCATCATGATTTAAATCGATTTTTACATCGATCTTCACCAGGTATTTGGTGTCTTCCGTTTCAAAAGGTACGGCATAAAAATATTTATGGTCGCTTTTGTTCACCTTGATCAAATGTCCCCCGTATCCGTGGGGATATTGATTGTTCAGCTGTTCTTTGAGCTCTTCTGTCAGGTTTTTATAACTTACAACGAGCCGCCTTTTTTCCATGATGAAACCACTGCTTAATTGCTGCAAGTATATCTATTTTTTAAAGATGAACAATCGTTTGCCTTTTTTTTTTGAAAAATTTTAGCAGAAAAAATCAGGCAGGAAGGCTTATTCCGGCAATCTGTTTCATTTTAAACGAATAATTAGTATTTTTTCAGGCACTTAGCACGAAACTGTTTTGGACCGGGAAGACAAAATTCGGCAACAGGATAAAGAACTGACTGACAGCATCAGGTACGCCGGCCTGATCCAGACGGCTGTTCTGCCTACCCGTGATTACCTGACCAATATTCTTCCGCCGCATTTTATCTTTTTTCAGCCCAAAGATATTGTCAGTGGCGATTTCTACTGGGCCACCCGGCTGGGGAAAAAGACCTATGTAGCGGCGGCCGACTGCACGGGTCATGGGGTACCCGGAGCTTTTATGAGTATTATGGGCATTTCTTTTCTGAATGAGATCGTAAACCAGAAGATACCTCTTAAAACCGGAAGAATACTGAACCAGCTCAGGGAAAAAGTAATGAAGGCCCTGCATCAGAAAGGCGATTCGAAAGAACCGAAGGATGGAATGGATATCGCCCTGATTATGCTGGATCCGGAAAACAGCTTGATAGAATTTTCGGGGGCCTTTAACGCACTCTACCTCATAAGGGATGATAAGCTGCAGGTGATCAGGGGCGACAGAATGCCCATCGGAGTGAATGCCGTGGAGGAACGGTCATTTCAAACCCATGTTATTCAGGTACAGGAAGGCGACTGCCTGTATATTTTTACCGATGGTTTTCCCGACCAGTTCGGAGGACCGGAGGATAAGAAGTACAAATACGGCCCTTTCCAAAAGTTCCTGCTTTCCATTCATAAAGAAGATATGGAGCAGCAGAAATGGCTGCTTATTAACGAAATGCTGGAATGGAAAGGGGATAATGAACAGATAGACGATATTCTGGTCATAGGGATCAGGATTGAATGAAAGGGTAAACCATTAACCTTACTGAAGGTATGAAACTGAAAGCTTTTTGTGTAAGGAATTACCGGTCGGTGGTCGATTCCGGCTGGTGTGAACTGTCGCCCGACCACATTACGGGTATCATCGGACAGAACGAATCGGGAAAAACCTCCCTGCTGGAGGCCCTGAAAAGCTTTTACGAAGGAGAGATCGATGACGATATCCTCCGGAGCGACCTTTCACTGCCCGAAGTGAGCTGCTCGTTCGATATTCCCGTAGACATGATCCGGGCGGTGCTGAATAGAAAAAGGGTCCCTGAAGGATTGTTGCAGGCGTTTGCCCGGGAGAAGGAGCTGGTGCTGACGCGGGTGTGGAATGAGGACAAATCGTCGCAGGTGCTGGCTGGAGGAAAAGAAGTGGAAAAAATATACGATAAGCTGGTGGCATCACATCAGCTGAAGGAAGAAAAGCTCGAAGCCCGGATCAGGAAAATCCTGAATGAAACGGAAAAAATCCGCGACCAGCTGAAAAAACTGAACCAGGACCGGGAGAAACTGATCAGAAAGCTCGACCTGCTGATAACCGATTATTCCGACCGGAAGAAACGGTGGAGAAAACGCGCATCGGGAGCAGAAAAGGAAAAACTGGGAGCCGAACTGGAAAAAATGAAAGAGCAGATTGCAGAACTGGAGAAAAAGGCGGATGAAAAAGCGGCTGCGGCAAAGGATGTTTCGGAAAAACTCGATGTCCTGATCCCCCTTACCGAAGTATCGGTAGCCGTGTACGATACACGCCGCCGGGTGGGTCATGCCGAAGAAAACCGGGAAAAAATATTCCGTGAACTGATCGAAATCCAGCAGCGCATGGAATATGCCCCCAGTGAAAGGGAACAACGGGCGGCCCAGCTCAAGCTGGATGTGACACAGGAACTGTACCTGCAGGCGAACAAGCAGGTTCAGGACCGGCAGGAGGAGTATGAACGAAAGAAGATGATCGCTTCCCTGGTGATCGGGGGAAAAGGAATGCGCCAGGCGGTGAAGGAGACGGAAGAATGGTTCTCGGAATACCACCGGTTGTATTCCCGTGCGGAACTGGGGCACGAATTGTTCCAGCTGATCCCTTCGTTCGAGCTTTTCGAGGATTTCAGCAGCCTGCTGCCTAACCGGATCGACCTGTCGGAGATCATCAAACAAAAAAGCGAAGCCGAAGGATTCAAGGCCGCACGGAATTTCCTGATTGTTTCGGGCCTTACTCCTGATTTTTTCCGGCAGGCCAACTCCCGGATCCTGAAGCAGAAAATCGAAAACCTGAACCGCGAAACAACCATAGATTTTCAGGATTACTGGAGACAGAGCCTGGGGAAAAAGAACAAGATCAGGATCCATTTCGAACTGGAACATTACGATGCTTCCCACCCGGAAAAGGTAGGGAAACCCTACCTGGAATTCTGGATCAGGGACGATTACGAGCGATTGTATCCCAAACAACGCAGCCGGGGAGTACGCTGGTTCCTTTCCTTTTACCTGGAGCTGCGTGCCACGGCCATCCGGCAGGACACCGGGCACCGGGTGCTGCTGATCGATGAGCCGGGACTGAGCCTCCATGCCCGGGCACAGGAAGATGTGCTGAAAGTTTTCGAAGCCGTGAAAGACCGGATACAGATCATCTATACCACCCATTCGCCCCACCTGATCGATATCAACAAGCTGTACCGGCTGCTGGCCGTGCAGCGCCGCGATGTGGAGGACGAACGAAGCGAAACGGTGGTGTTCAATGCCCGGTCGCTTCAGGAGGCTTCGTCGGATACCCTTTCGCCCATTTACACCCTGATGGGATCGAGGATCACCGAACAGAAATTTATCCAGCCCAAAAACAATATCATCCTGGAGGATGTGAGCAGCTATTATTACCTCACCACCTTTTTCCAGCTGGCCGGGAAAAAGCAGGATGTGTTTATTCTGCCCTCCACCCATGTGACCAATGTGGGCATGCTGGTCAACCTGCTGATGGGCTGGGGCATGGACTTTATAGTGATCCTCGATGACGATGAAGAGGGGAACCGGATGTACCGGGAAATGAAAAAAAACCTTTTCGGCAACAGCGACGAAAAAGCCCGCCGGAAGATCTGCAAGCTGGATTCGTTTCAGAGCATGGAAGACCTCTTTTCCACCATCGATTTCAAGAAATATGTGCTGAACAAAAGGGAAGGGATCCCGGAAAGAAATTCGGAATACATCGAAAACAACGGGCTTTCCAAATCGATCCTGGCCGCCGGGTTCAAGCAAAGGGTGCAGGAAAAAGGTGTCAAATTCACCCATTTTGACGATGAAACCCGCGAGAACATCGGCCGGCTTCTCGACCGGATCAACAGCATGCTTACCTGAAAAAAATGAATGCTCCGGCTGACAGAAAGAAAATCGGCATACTCGGGGGGATGGGGCCCGGGGCCACCCATGCTCTCTTCGGGTTGATCATTTCCCATACCCTGGCCCGCAGGGACCAGGACCATATCCGCATCCTGATCGACAACCGTCCCGATATTCCCGACCGCTCGGCTTTTGTCCTGGGGGAAGGGCCCGATCCCGTGCCGGCCATGCTGGAAAGCGCCAGGGGCCTGGAACAGATGGGGGCCGACCTGCTGCTGATCCCCTGCAACACGGCGCATTATTTCCTCGACCGGATCCGGCCTTTTCTGAAAGTGAGAATACTCGACATGATCCGTATCTGTGCCGATGAAATACAAACCTCCTGGCCCGGTATCAGGCAGGTGGGGTTGCTGTCCACCCTGGGTACATACGCCACGGAAATTTACCAGCGGGTATTGCAGGAGCGGGGACTGGAAGTGCTGGTGCCCGGGAAAAACGACCGTGAAAAACTGATGGAGGTGATTTATGGTCCGCAGGGGATCAAGGCGGGAACAATCCAGCCGCATGCGAAGGAAATTACGCGTGTAGGGGAGGGGTTGATAAAAGCGGGGGCCGGCCTGATTATCAGCGGATGCACGGAGCTCTCGCTGGTGCTGGATAAACAGGCTTTCCCCTTCCCGGTGGTTTTACCCATGCGGTCTCTGGCCCGGGAAGCGGTTCTTCTTGCCGGTTACCGCCTGAGAGGGGAGCCACAGCATGAGGAATAAAAGCTATAACCGGAATGGTTAGGATTACTGAGTAATAATGATTATATTCGAAAACGTTGAATCCTCAGCCTGATCGTCATGGAACCGTCAGGACCACAGAAAACCGAAAAAAGACGATGCCTGGAATGCGGGGAACCCATATCCGGGCGGGTGGACAAAAAATTCTGTTCCGATTATTGCCGGAATGCTTACCATAATGAACGGAACCGCGACACCAACAACCTGGTGCGGAACATCAACCACATCCTGCGGAAAAACCGGAGGATCCTGGCCCAGTGCAACCCCGCGGGCAAAACCACCGTACACCGCGACAAGCTGGTCAATGCGGGGTTTAATTTCCACTACCATACCCATACCTACACCACGCGGGCTGGCGCCGTGTATTATTTCTGCTATGAGGAAGGATACCTGCCGCTGGAGAACGATTTCTTTACCCTGGTGAGGAGGGAAAGCTGAAAAAGGAGAAGCCTTCAGGTGCCCGGGTTTTTTATGGAAAAGCTGTTCCGAACGGGGCAGGGGGTACCGGAAACGCCGACGGGAAAACAAAAAACAGGACCCGGGAAATTCCGGGTCCCGCCGGTACGCATCCGTCCGGGGATCTCCGTTCATCCCTCGCTGAACGGCCCCAGGTTCTGGATCTCATTAATCACCACTTCCGTGATGTATTTTTTGGTTCCCTCCTTGTCTTCATACGACCGGTGGGAGAGCTTGCCGTCCACCGCCACTTTCTGGCCTTTTTTCAGGTACTTGCCTGCATAGGCGGCGGTGGGGCCGAAAGCCACCAGGTTGTGCCACTGGGTGTTGGTCACTTTCTGCCCTGAGGCATTCTTGAAGGTTTCCGAAGTGGCCAGGCTGAATCTGGCCAGGGTGGTTCCGTTTTCGAGCTGGCGGACATCGGGGTCGGCGCCGAGATTACCGATCAACTGGACTCTGTTCTTTAACTGGTTCATGGCATTCGTTTTTTCGTTAATAATTCATTGAAGCTGCGTTTGTTTTCCCGGCCGGGGAACTTTCTGAAGTCAAATATATACCCGGCAAATCCCTGGAATCGGTTAATAATCAGTTGTAGTCGTTTTTTATTTGTGTGTAAACGATTGAAAACGGATTGCATATTGAATAGCAGGATGAAAAATAAGACCGGGCAAATCGCCCGAAGACAAAAAATATGCGTATAACGGTAAGCTTTATTGATTTATGTGAAATTCTTATTAAAATGCTCTGTATATAACCGGGATCATGACGGGCTCAGAACTGCATGGAAAGGGATCTGTTTTTCCTGGACCATCCCTGACTGAGTAAAGGGAGGGTAAAAGGGAGAAACATTGATGAAACTATCCATTTGGTACAGGTGTTTAGGATGCTTTTTGTTGTACTATAAACCCGTTTTAAGTATTGTTCGGATATCCTGCGAATATTAATCTGATTTTGACAAAAGTAAATTAATATTTACCTTTGTGTCTGCTCGAACTGTTATGAAATGTTCGGAATTGTTTAGATTATTGAAAAGCGACGGGTGGTATCCCGTTTCTCAAAGTGGTTCACATGTAAAATTGAAACATGACAGGAAGAATGGAGTTATAGTATTTCCAAATCATGGTTCCCGGGAGCTGGGTAAAGGATTGGAGAATAAGATAAAAAAAGACGCAGGATTAAAATAGGGAAGCCCTTATGAGAACAATGAAAAAGAAAATAGTGATGGTGCTGGAAAAAACCGATACAGGGTTTTCAGCATATGCAGTTGACTATCCAATATATACAACCGGAAGGACTGTAGCTGAATTGTTAGACAATGCTTTTGAAGCTGTAAGCCTCTATTTTGAGAATGAAGAGGTTAAGGCTGAGCGTGAGAATATTAAATTCGAGATAGACTTCAAACAGTTTTTTAAATATTACAGGGTAATAAACTCAAAATTCCTGGCTGAACGGATTGGAATGAACCCTGCACTGTTGTCTCAGTATGTACAGGGTCGTAAGAAACCATCTGATTCACAAAGGGACAAGATACTGATGGGGATTCACCAAATTGGACAAGAGCTCTCAGGGATCAACTTGATACAAAAATAACATGTAAAAGTCAGGACTTGATCTGACAGCAGGGTTATTTATCATTGACTATTTACCGCTTCAGCAGCGGTTATCATCCTCTTCGATATCTGCAAGGCTAAAATGAACGGATGATAGATCATCCGGCCTTGCAGTGGTCTCACCGGACGCTTTTTGGTTGCTGGCAGCGGATAAACGGTCTTCCTTGTTCGTTTTCTCGTATTGCTGATCCGACATTTTCTCTTTGGCCAGGCAGAGGCTATCCGGGAATGTCTGCACCGGAGTTTTTCCATAACAGTACTTTCCGGTGTGGGTTCTCTCGTAGTTATACACATATATCCACCGGTCCAGATCTTCCTGAAGTTGCTCAATTGAAGTGTAAATTTTCTTTCTGAAGGCAATGGCGTAGAACTCATTCTGGACAGTTTTATGGAAGCGTTCACAAATCCCATTAGTCTGGGGAGACCGGAGAAGTACTACCCATTCATAGTACCACTCCCGGTATTTTCTTAATTGATTTATAATTTTAATGAAATAAACATGTGTAAGTTACGGAACTTTGTAAATTTGAAAAAAATACCAGCCCGCCCTGGCAGGATTTAGTTCAACAAAAAAATAGTGCATTTGGCAGATAGGGCACAAATTGAAGATGTTAGAAATAAATAAGCATAGTAGTAAATTGAGAGATTGCAGCGTTGAAATGTCAAGCGCCCCATATTCAAACTGTTAGGCGAAACAGAAAAATATATACCAAAATTCAAATTCAAAATAACAGGAGGCTAATCATGGCTTTTAAA
>Ga0190344_1000082_pt1 | contig 62459 bp, 44 predicted proteins | sample 48721323_MG_FD_161662 | JGI IMG/M metagenome (GOLD analysis project Ga0190344, IMG submission 161662) | Hydrothermal vent microbial mat bacterial communities from Southern Trench, Guaymas Basin, Mexico - 4872-13-2-3_MG | ecosystem: Environmental > Aquatic > Marine > Hydrothermal vents >... | reverse complement strand
TTTATAAATCCTTGATTTCATAATAATTAATTCAACCCTTAATTCGCATAATAAACATGTCCAAACGGCCTACGACTTCTCCAAGTAAGTCACCGCCGTGGCTAATAAACATGTCCAAACGGCCGACAAGTTATCCAAGCAACTCACCGCTGTGGCTAACAAACATGTCCAAACGGCCGACAAGTTATCCAAGCGACTCATCGCCTTGGACAACAAACATGTCCAAAAGGCCTACGAATTGTCCGGGGTGTAACCGGTCGCCCGCTCTGCTATGTATTTGATTTTGTTAGCATAAAAAATGTATGACTCGGGAAAATGCGATATCTTATATCGCTGCTAACTCGTTGAATTTTGGGGTTTGAGCGGCAGACAGGTTACACCCTGTCAAAGGATGCCAAGGCTTTGAGATGTCGTCCAAGTCGTGTGTTTTAATTAAGAAGAGCCGAAACAGGCCTTGTCAAAGGACACCAAGGCGGCCGACGTGTTGTCCAAGGCACTGGGGGCCTTTTAATAGGAATTCTATAAAATCAATAGGTTACAATTAGGTAGGCAAAATTTATAAGTCATTGATTACCGGTTGATTGACGAATAACTACCGAAGGATTATCCCATTAAACGACCCCAATGCCTCGTCCAATGAAGTCGTGTGTTTTAAGAAAAGGCGAAACCGGCCTTGTCAAAGGACACCAAGGCGGCCGAGATATCGTCCAAGGCACTAGTACAAGGATTAGCTTCGCTGAACTTCGTTTCGTTATAATAACGGATTAGTTCGTGGCAGTGTTTGGGTTTTATCCTTTTTTATAACGAATCCTTGTAGTTGCTTTATCCGTTAATTTCCCTATCAATATTCACGATAATCAAATCGTTCCTGATCATGATCAACCAGTTTAACTATCCAAGTAAAACGAGTTTGCCGGCGTTGCCCTAACAACAAAATAGCAGTGGGAATTTGCGGCGGCTCAAGGCCAAAACTCGGCGGCCATTGCGAATGCCACTGCCCATCAACAGCCAAATAACGAAAATGACCAAAATCACCCAACCAACGCGCAACCTCCCAATCTATTCCTTTACCATTTCGATAACGCAACACAGTCACACCATCAGCATATTGAAGTTGCCAAACAAAGGCCGACTGCATCCCAGTTGTTTGATCTAAGGCTGCTATGGTTAATCCACTGAATTGGCGTTCTTCACCTTTAAAGACATGTTCTCCACCACGATAATCAGTCACAATAGCAGCCGTCGTACTCCGAAACCAATATTCTTGAAGAGCGCCTTGTTGAGAATCCTCCAGTTGGGCAAGAACGCCAGAGCGCAAATGCAAAACATAAGAAAAGCCTTGCAAAAGCAAAGTACTAATGAAGCCGACTAGAACCAAAACCACTAACATTTCTAATAGGGTAAAGCCTCGTTTCTTGCTTAAATATATATACCACACATTACAATTAAACTCCAAATTGAAAAACCTATTTCAGCTAAAAAATCTCTATTGGTTCGCGTACCTGTTTAAAGCCCACTTGGCGCAAAGTAAAACGCGCCAGCAATTCATCATCCAAACTCACTTCTACTCCTGTATCATATAAACCTAGTTGATAAAGGCCTTTGCCATCCTTTGGCAATTCAACCGCTTGCGCCTCCCAACGGAACATATAAATTCCCACCGTTTCTTCACCTTGCGGCTTTTCCAATGGATTAATGGTATCCATAAATGCCAAAGCATTGCGTATCGCTTCATGGCGTTGTTGTGCATGTTGAACGTGGCGAAGTGTAACAAGATTAGTATTTATCCAACTCAACAAAGCCATGCCGGTGGTGGTAATTAATACCAAAGCCACAATCGCTTCAAGTAAAGTAAAACCTCGTTGATTCATAATAACTACGGTTTGCTGCCAAACTAAAGTTTGGACGCCAGCGGTTTGCAAAAAGGTGGATGGAGTTGTACTTGAAATTCTCTGCCTTGATATACTAATGAAAAATTAAAGATTAAATCAATGATAAGTAAATAATTTTTATAGGAAATTTTAAAAAAGTTCATTTTTTAATTTTCACAGATTTGAAGTACGTTCCGTATCAAATGCTGCCAAACTAAAGTTTGGACACTATAGATATTCAGATAATTATTTAGTCCCCTTTAGGGGACTTGAGCTTTCAGACAACGGCTGATGCTGTTGGCTGTCATTTTCTGAAAATCTATAGCTGCCAAACTAAAGTTTGGACTCCTGCGGTTTGCAAAAAGGTGGATGGAGTTGTACCTGAAATTCTCTGCCTTGATAAATGAGATAGACAAGTCCTCCACTACAAACACCATTAGCAAAAAAACGAATTGGCCTTTCTGTGCGAACTTGCCAACCGTCGGGGAGTTCTAGTGGAGATTTATCCGTTGCGGAGGCTTCTAAAGTGGATTCCTCCAGCGGATAGCTAACCAACTCAAAATCACGGCCTTGCTGAAAAGCCAAATAGCCCAAACTCCCCAGACGCGCCAATACATCATCACGCTGATAAGCCGTTTGCACACTATCATACATACTTGTCAAACGAGGCATTGCAAGTCCTGCCAACAAACTAAAAATGAGCAGTACAACAACGATTTCAAGCAAAGTATAACCAAATTGACGGCCTCTTTTTTTCATTTAAAATTACCAATTACCCACTACCAATTAACTATCTAACGTGAATTCGACGTTAATATTAATCAATTGTTTAACAATCGAAAATCAAATAATTAACAAAACCAACTTTTTTGACGATTAAACCCTTAATATTAATACGTCAATAACCGCAAATTGTGGGCCATAGACTGAAATGAGCCAGTGCCAAGTATCGCCTGGGGATCAATCCCCAGGCTAAAAGCTAAAGTCTGCTAAAGCAGACTACCCCCTGGACAAAAATATTTTTGTTAACGGTGTTTAAAATATGTTGTACCTGTTGAGTCACCTTTAGGTTCCTGGACGCTTTTAGCCTTGGGATTTATCCCAAGGCTTGTGGAAGTAACTAATCGAAAATCAAAACGATTAAACCCTTAATATTAATACGTCAATAACCGCAAATTGTGGGCCATAGAGTGAAATGAGCCAGTCAATGTTTTTTTTGAGTTTCCGGATGAACACTACCTAGGCGGCAAATAACCAATATCCGCGTTATAATCCACCCCACCCGGCCGTCCATCCGCCCCCAGTGAATACAAGGAAAAAAATTGTCCATCACGACTTGGGGAACTACTATATTGGTAAGGGTGATTCCACGGATCCAATGGAATATCCTCATCCAAATAAGGGCCTTTCCAAAGAGACTTGATATTTTCATCACTTGGCTGCCTACGTAAAAGCGCCAAACCCTCTTCATCCTTTGGATAACGGCCAATATGCAAATACAAGCTCTCCAACGTACCTTTAAGCATCTTGACTTGGATGTTGGCCGTTTGGACTTTAGAATCATCCACATGAGACAAGAGGCGAGGGCCTACAATTCCCGCGAGTAGGCCGATGATAACCAAAACGACTAACATTTCTAGCAAAGTAAAGCCTTGAGATTTGTAAAAAAAATATCGCATCATTTCACTTCTCTTATCAATGATCAGTTCTTTCAATTATCAATGATCAGTTTTTCAATGAACTTTTCAGTTATCAATTATTATACTATACCGAACCTACTTCAAATCCGTGAAAATGACAACCGGAACTTTTCATAAATTAATAGCAAAATTATCGACTTAATCATTTTTCATTTTTCATTAGTTTTTGAGAGTTGCTTTTTATTGAACAAAAAGGGGCGTATTATTAAACTCAGTGTAACGACTTGAAGACTAATCCTTGGAGACTCATTTTAAGTACTTTTTTTGTAAAAATGAAATCCAAACAAAACGCCCACTCTACTCTTTAAGATTTTACGCCTCATTTTTTAGAGCAAACTTAAAAATATAAATAACACAATACCACTTCCTACCCGCCCAATAAGCCCAATAATGACTCATAATAAGAGACAATTGCCATTAATAAACAACACGCACGATAATATTAAGATCAATTTTGGGCGGGTTGCAATTACTAGGGATACCAAGCCGCTGAAATTTTTTCTGTGTGCGATTAAAATATAAGTGGCTGTTTTATAAGCAATAAATAGACTATTTTTCAATAAGAGCGGCTATCTCATTAATTAAACGCCTAGTCCTTATAAAAAAAACAGGCACTTTTTATAAGGTTAATACCAAAATACGCGGCTTTTCATAAAATCATTCACAGCCGATTTTAGCACTTTTAGTAATAAAACACAGCATTTTAACGATTATCACTCATATCGCGTTACTCTAATAAGATAAAACCCGCGATTGTTAGAAAATTTTCGGGGGTTATAACTTTCGATACTGATTATTTGACCTAAACTAACCTACTGTTATAACTAAATAATTCAAAACAATTCTGTATAATCAACCCATAATACCTCCTAACAACAACATCTAACAAAAACACCACCCCCGCAATTCCCCGGCTTATAACACCCAACTTAACCCTTAACTCGCATTGAAAACTGATCAATGAAAACTGATATAGTGAGATTCCTAGACATTTGTACTCGATTTTATCTCGATGAAGGTCAAACCGTATTATAGTTAGCACGGTTAGGTTTTCGGATTTTTTTGGGTAGTGGGCAAGCAGGCTTAAAGATTGTGGCATATTTTAAGTGACTCGTGCCCGCTTACCCACCCTACAGACTGAAAACGGATCACTGAAAAAAAATGAAGATGCTATACACCACATTAACATACCTATTTTGGCGATTAGGAATAATCTTTTTTGTCACTGCCTGTACGCAGGCAAAAATCATTTCACAGCCAACCTTACCAAAACCCCTGCGTCCCCCCATCACTGATGACGCAGAAATATCGACGACGCTGCCAGAAGCGCCCCAAACGACATCCAAACCACCCCGCACCCGCTTTAAACCAACGCCGCCGGTGCCGCCCCGCAAAACGGTAACAGCCCCGTTGGGCGAAAAAGAAATCATCCCCCGTTTTGCCACCAAATCTCCCATCAGTGTCAATCTTGATGGGCTGCCGCTATCGGCCTTTATCAACGAAATCTTTGGCAATTTATTAGGATTATCCTTTGAAATCAGCCCCGACGTACAAAGAAAAAGAGAATTAGTCACCTTAAGAGTCAGCGAACCACAAACACCCACGCAACTCTATCGTATCGCCAGTCAAGTCCTGATTAATTATAAAGTCGCTATCGAATGGCAAGGTGATCTCATGCGCTTTGTCAAGGCAAAAAGACAGGCCATCAACTCCCCCTCTCTGATCGTCGAAGGCCTCACCTTACCGGATGTCCCGGCCAGTCATCGGCCTATTATTCAATTTATACCCCTAAAAGTCGTACGCAATGTTCACGTCAGAAATTGGATTCAACAAGCCTTCAAAGGGCAAAATTTAAAAGTACAAGAAGACGCAGAGCGCAACGCGATTATCCTCATAGGGCCCCCACAACTCGTTAGCCAAGCCGCACAAGCGGTTAGTGTTTTAGACCAACCCTTAATGCGTGGACAACATAGTGTGCGTATTGAACCGGCTTTTTTAACCGCCAACGTATTGGCCGATCAATTAATAAAAGTCTTAAATGCACACGGCTATGGGGCCAGTTCAAGCCCCCACTACGGCAGCATTATCATTTTGCCCATCAAAGAAACGAATACCGTTATTGCGTTTGCCGCCGATGCCGGGGTGCTGGCCTACGTGCGACAATGGGCCGAAAAACTCGATCAAATCAATCCCCAAACGACCAAAGTGAGCAAACCCGGCCTCTATTTTTACCCCGTCAAAAATACCACCGCACAATTGATTGCCGACGTCATCAATCAAATCTGGGCTTCAATCAACCTCGCCCCCGCTCAGAAAAGCAAAGAGACTCAAGCCAAGCGTGCCAAATTCGTTGTCGATCCACACCGCAACGCGCTATTATTTACCGGAACGGGAGAAGAATGGGCACGTTTACTCCCCATCCTAAAAGACATGGACAAACCGCCCAAACAAGTCTTGATTGAAGTCACCATCGCCGAAATTACGCTCACCGACAAAAATGAACATGGTCTCGAATGGGTAATAAACAACGCCAAGCTCGGCGGATTAGACGGAAAATTGGGCACACTTGGCGGATTAGGATTAGGTAGCGGAGGACTCACCTACACCCTCAGCAATGCGGGACAAGCACGCGCCGTACTCCGGGCCTTTGCCACCAATAGTCGGGCCACCATTTTATCCACCCCCCGTTTGATGGTACGCAGTGGTAGCAGCGCCTCTATTGATATAGGCACAGAAATTCCCACATTAACCAGTCAATCCACGACTAACCAATTGCAAGAAGGCAACTCGGCCCTATTGCAGCAGATTCAATATCGCCGAACGGGTATACTATTAAATATAAAACCCATTGTTTACGCCGGGCGGCGCGTCGATTTACAAATCGATCAACAAGTCAGCGAAGCCCGTGAAAATACCACCAGCGCCATCAGTTCTCCCGCCATCTTTAATCGGCGGATTAAAACCGAACTTAGCCTCAGCGATGGACAACCCGTTCTATTAGGCGGCCTCATCTCCAACAATCGCTCAGACGGTTGGAGCGGCGTACCGGTATTAAGCGAAATCCCCATTTTAGGCCAACTCTTTCGAGTTGACCGCACAACAATTGACCGTACTGAACTGATTGTTATAATAGTCCCCTATGTGATTGATGATGATGCCGAAGCCAAGGCCATTAGCGAAACCATCAAGCGCCGACTGGAATTATTGCCATCGGTCAGCGCCTCGCCGCCACCTAATTAATGATTAATGATTAATGATTAATGATTAATGATTAATTAACTCAACCCTGAAAGGGTTGAATGTGATTAGCCCCAGGTGAAACCTCAATGCCATTAAGTTAAGGAACTATTTGATTTTGCTATCTTTTTATTAAATAGCGAGCAGTCGTGCCATGTTTTTATATAGGGGGTGGGGTTCTAAGTCATTGTTTTTATTGAAAGTAAAAAATCGGGTACCCCACCCTAACACACACACAAAATGATTAAAAATCAATAGGTTATATCTTAACTTAATGGCATTGAGGTGAAACTTGGGGAGTGGGTTGTGGTAAAATTTCAACCCTGAAGCGTAGCGAGATAATAGCCCCAGGTGAAACGCAGTAACGAGCGGAGCGAGATAAACCTGGGGAAGGGCAAATTAATAATTAATAATTAATAATTAATTGTTAATAATTAATAATTAATAAGGGGCCGTTAGTCAGTTAAAATAAACCGCTTATCGGTTTCTGGATCAATTCGTTTGACGAAATTAACTACCATTTCAAATAATTAACTAAGACTCAACGCGACCATCTCGGCCATCGCATTTTTTAAGTTTGACATCGTGTGAAAATATGCTAATTTTAATAAATATAGGCATGTCCAGACCACACAAGCCAAACGTTTTTACTCCAAAAAAACCTTTGCCTTGTGCGGGGTTTTACTTGACATCGTGTTAAAATGTGTTAACGTTAGAAATATAAGGCATGTCCAGACCACACAAGCCAAAAGTTTTTGCACAACATTTGCCTTGTGCGGGGTTTTACTGATATAACGGCTGAAAGTTGATACCTTACACGCCACGTTGTTTGCATGTGAATAAGTCTTAACCACTTTCATTTTAGGAGTTTAATGATGAGTCACAACAAGATACTCTCTGCGGCCATCGTCGCCGCACTTTCAATGGGAAGCGGGGCGGCACAAGCGGCCGGCACATTTACGCTCACCCAACCGGCTGGCCTCACCACGACCCCAAATGTCGCCTATGAGCTATTTCCCACCAACAGCCCAGATCCGTTGCCCAACGGCACTACTGCTGCTACTCGGTTTGAGGTCACGTACACCTTGGGTTTGGAAAATGATGTCAAAAAGGCGTTCTATATTGAGTACACCTTGACCGGTGGCAAGTGGGAGAGCGAGCCGTCGTCAAGTAGCATTGAGCTGCAGGACAATGGAGGTGTGGTTAGGATAGACACAGCAGCCCCCACCATTTCCTTTGCGGGTGTCACCGAAACGAGCGTTAAATTTCTCGTTTTGGCTGATGGTAGCGACTATGCCAACAAGGATGACAAATTCGTTTTAAAAGATTTCCAAGTCAATAAAACCGGCTTAGCAACCGCTGGCGAAAAAGTCCAACTGGGCATCACGTTGGAGGATACGAGCGGTGGAGAAGTGGACGCGGCAAATACCCTAACACTGGTTCAATCGGGGGTAGGCACCTCTGTCAGCTTTGGTACTGGCGATGACAGCGACGTGGAGATTGACGTTGGTCAAGGGGGGGCAAAATTTACCGGCGGAAACTATGGTACAAATGCCGCGAGTTTGGGGACGATAAACATTCAGTACCCCGGTACCAAAATGAAGGACTATGACCTGACGACTGACTGGGATTTTGCCGGTGTCAACGGCGTAAGTAGTGGCACTTTGAATATCAGCAATGGGCCGTTTGGGGCTTCTAAGAAGGAACTGGTGTTTATTGAGATAGATAGCGACAATTGTGTCAAAGATGGAAATGACATAGCCGCCACCACTGTTTCTGGTGGTACAACAGCCAGTTGGACCCTCACTCAGGCTCAACTAGTAGGCCTGTTGGGCCAGGGCGCGAAAAAGATTTGTGTTACCGTGGCGAGCGACAACACCGCTGCTATCAACCAAACGGACGAACCGCCAAAAGCGACCTTGGTGCTTAAGTATGTGCATAACACGACAGGTATTTCGTCCGAAGACAAGCTGCGGCATATCAAGAAGAATGGGACTATTTGTAGCGTGTATAACGTCACGGATGCCACCAAGCTCGATAACAGCAATATTCGTGTGATCAACCGCTCAACTCAGTCCGGTACCTTAACGGCAAGCTTACGTGATCAGGACAACAACGAGGTATTTAAAAACGTCAATCTGGGAACGATCAAGCCGAATCAGACCAAGACGTGGAACTCCCAGCAACTGGCAGAGATAGCCAAAGGACAAGGACATTCTGGGGAGTGGGGCCGTGGTGTCTTGACCATCGGCAGTGATTTGATCAATATGGAAGTTTTCGCACTGACCCGTAATACTAACCCGGCAGGTAGTAAAGCGCTGTTGAATATGAGTGGAGGTTCCACCGCCAGTGGCTGCGATTAATAAGTCAGGTTGAAACTTAATTATATATAATTAAAGGTGATAGACGGTTTATCACCCAAGGGAGCTTGCCCCTTAGACATAACCAGAGCCGCTTTTTGTGGTTTTGGCGTTTTAAAGTAAGAGGTTAATAGGTTGTTCAGTAAAAACCCTGATACTTTAGATAGGGAAGGTGTTTTGATGGCCAATCGTACTGCAACCGGGCGAATATCTTACACCTAGGAACCGGCAAAAAAGGTCTAAAAACTTTAGAAAGACTTAGGTGAATATTTGACCGTGATTTGAATGCGGCAATAAACATTGAACGAGAAGGCTTATGTCTTCTCGCGTAATGAGTTTTATTAAAATACCGCGGGCTAACCGGGAAACGAAGTAACTTCGCTATGCGACGTTTATTAACGCACGGGGACAAGACGGCTCTGTTTCTGGAAAGACTTCTGGAAGCAACCCGCTTGGTTGAATCGTGAATTAAGCCGTGGTTTCTATAATCACAAATTAGATAGCAGGAGTAGAGAAATGCGTAAGAACAGAATATTAGGTGTTGCGATAGCAGCAGCACTTTCTTTACAAGTCGGTGTTGCACAGGCGGCGGGTAGTTTTAAGAATGTGAGTCAAGCTTCCACCGGAACGGTAGATGCGGCAGCGGGGGATGGAAAAATACTGACGGATAATATTCTAGTGGCGAGTTTTGATAATATCTCCAGTGGGAGCTTGCTGCTAGATGTGCCAGCTACTGGTATTATCTATGCCACGGAATTGTTTGGTGGTGAGAGTTCCCCAACGCTACCGAAAACAAAGATGGCCGCGGTTCTGTACACCGTAGATGGACCGATTGACAAGAACTTCAATATGAGGTTTACGTTGAGTGCCGGGAAATTTGCCGAAGATCCCAACTTGGCCATCTCTGATAAGGATAACGACTACAAAACTCTCATCGGTAAAACGAGTGGTGGCAAGGGCTCAAACTCGGTGAACTTTTTTGTGAGCGCGCAAAGCAATAAGTTGGGAACTGACGACCAACTGATGTTGGCCTATCAAATCACTGAGGCCAACGAAGCATTAGCCACTGGCGGATTCGTTAAACTGACTGCCGAATTAAAAACCCCTAGCGATCTGCCAGTCAACCCGCCCAGAGAGGTAACGATTGCCACTTCCAAACAGGCCGTCACGGCCGAGTTGACCATAGAAGACACCGGAACGGTGAAGATTTCTGTGTCTGATAACAGTAAAAAGTTTACCGGCAACGGTAATCCTTTTGTCAGCGAAACCACGGCACGGATAGGTTACCTTAAGATTACCAATCATAGCGGTGGTAGCGGCAATCCCAATATTATGGGGTCAGATGGTGAGACTCTGTTTAAGGTCGGTGAAACGGGCGATGGCGCACTCAACGTGACAGGTGAAAGCACCGGTTCCACGCTGGTGATAAGCGGTGGGCAATTTGCGGCCTCGAAAACGGCACCTGGTCAAGTCTTTCTCAACGCAACGACTGCTAAGGTAGTGGCTAATCCGGTTGAAGACGAAGCCGCGACCTTCAAATTGACGGATGCAGATTTTCCGAACCTCAGCACTGACACTAACATCGCTATCCAGATGACAGCCGATGGTTCGACGGCCATTAACACGGTAGAAAATCAACCGGAAGCGACGCTGAAGCTTGACTTCAAGGAAGCCTACGTGAAAGACATAGAAGTAGGGCCGGTCAAACTGCGACAAATTGGCAAGGATGGCACGGTGTGTGTTGTTTATATCGTACCGGCCTCGTCAGTTGCGATAGAAAAGATCAACATCCGTATTACCAATGACTCCCAAGAGGCCGGCACATTGGAAGGCAAGTTATATAATACAGAGACCGGCGACTTGATAGGCTCAGGCTTTTTGAATGGGACGGACGATCCGCTGGGTGCCGGTAAAACGGTCGTTTACCAAGCGACGCACTTAGAGGATAAAATCGGGACATGGGAAGGCCGCGCCATGTTGGAAATCATCTCCACATTACCTAGTTTAGAAGTGCTACCACTGATGCGTAATCAAAGGGACAGAAGTCTGCTGACCAATATCGGTAAGGGAGCGACGGGCAGTAGTTGCAGCCGATAACAGGCGGTCAAAAAGTGCAGCAATCGCATGACGAGTGATTGCTGTATCAAACAAATTAATAAGGTGGCTGAAAAGTCACCTTTTTTTTTCATCTGTCTGAATCAGAATTTTAAGAATTTTAGAATTTTCAGAATAAAACCTTTAGAGTTGTCAGAAAATAAGGGTTTTGTTAGCTTCCCTCCTTCCCTCCAGGTAGATACACCAATGCCATATCGTACCGCTTTTCGGTGAGGGCAACCATAAAGGATTGCCCCTACATTACATAACGGTTTGTAGGGGCAATCCCTTGTGGTTGCCCTTAACTGGCTATATTAATGTCGTACCAAAGGGGCTTTTCTATTAGCCCCAACGGGGCGTGTTATTAAAGCCAGGGGGCAACGTCCCTGGCTTTCTTATTCAACACTCTGCCAAGATAAATCTGGCCGACTCCAACACTTTGGGTGAATTTATAGGAGATGGAACCATGCGTAATCACAGACTCTCAATCATAAAAATTGTTATAGCCGCTGCACTTTCTTTACAAGTGAGTGTTGCACAGGCTGCGGGTAGTTTTAGGAATGTGAATTCGGCTACCCACGGTGATATAGTAGCAGCAGCGGGTAATCCTGCTGAAAAAATACTTAATGGCGGCATTCCGACCGGAACTTTTGATAACATCTCAGAAGGGAATGCGGTGATAGATGTCCCAAACGGCGGCATCGTCTATGCCACCGAATTGTTTGGAAGTGAAAGTACTCTAAGTCTACCAAGCACTAAAAAGGCCGCGGTACTGTACACCATAGATGGAAAAGTTGATAGGCACTTCAATATACTCTTCACCTTGAGCGACGGAAAATTTGCGGGTGATCCCAAGTTAGCAATCTCTGATGCGGCTAACAAATATACGACGCTTATTGGTAGAACGAGTGGTGGCAATAACGCCAACTCGGTGACATTTTTTGTTGAAGCCGGAACCAAAAACTTAGCGGATGGAGACCAACTCATGTTGGTTTATCAGCTCAAGGAACTCAACACGGCATTAGCGACACCTGATAGACAAATTGAACTAACGGCCGAATTGAAGACCCCCAGCAGCGATCTTCCTCTCAATCCGCCCCAAAAGGTAACGCTTGCAAGCGCTAAACAAGCCGTCAAGGCCGAGTTAAAGTCAGAAAACACCGGAATTGTAAAAATATCAATCTCCAATGACCGTAAAAAGTTGACTGGCAGCAGCGGTGGTGCTTATATCAACGAAACCACGGCCCAGATAGGTTTCCTAACGATCACCCATTTCAGTACCGACACCAATCAAATTATGGCATCCGATGGTGAAACTCAGTTTAAGGTAGGTGAAGGGACTGATAGCGTAGTGACTACAGGTTCAGAGGAGAAAGGCTCTAAGCTAACGATCACTGGTGGGCAATTTGACGCCTCAAAAACCTTACCGGGCGAAGTGTATTTGTATATCGACGACAGTACAAAGATAAAGGCTAATGTCACTAATGACAATATCGCCACCTTTCAATTAGATGATGCCAAGTTGCAGACGCTCAGCACCGGCAATGACATAGCTATCCGCATGACAGTTGACGGTTCTACGGCAATTAACACCGTTGAAAATCAGCCAGAGGCGACACTCACAATAGATTTCAACAAAGACGACATCACAGACATAGGCCCATTATCGAAACCGCTACGACAGATTCACAAAGATGGTACAGTCTGTGTCGTTTACATTGTACCGGCCCCCGGAATTCCGATAGAAAAGATCAACATCCGTATTACCAATGATTCCAACGTTGATGGTGCGGTATCAGGCCGGATGTATAACGAAGACGGAAAACTGATAGGCTCAGCCCCTTTAACAGATACTGTGCTCAAGGCCGGTGAAACGCTGTACATTAACGCGACGGATTTGGAAAAGAAATTTTCCTGGACGGGACGCGCTATGATGGAAATCACCGCCGCATTACCCAAGATAGAAGTGCTGGCACTGATGCGTAATCAAAAGGACAGGAGTCTGCTAACAAATCTCAGTCAAGGCGCAAAGGGGAATAGTTGCACGGCTCAATAAAAGCAACGTTTAAGTGCCAACATAGACTCCAAACCTTTAGATTTAGAGAAGGAATCCAAACCTTTAGGTTTAGAGATGGAGTCCAAACCTTTAGGTTTGGACGGCTGCTGGTTTTGCCAAAGCTAAAGCTTTGGAGTCCAGAAAACCTGAGAAGGAATCCAAACCTTTAGGTTTGGACGGCTGCTGGTTTTGCCAAAGCTAAAGCTTTGGAGTCCAGAAAACCTGAGTGAAGTATATTACCAATAACCAATAACCAAACTCATGTCACCACGCTGGATTTTTATAATTGGCTGCTACAATTCAGGCACCACCTTATTGGAGCAAATTATTCACCAACACCCCTCCATTGCCGGTTTACCAAATGAAGGACAATTTTTAACTGACGCACTTATCACGCCAAAAACAGTCGGAGTTCCGCGTTTATGGGCCGAAAAACAAAACTTATTTCGCTTTGCACCAGACGAAAAAAGTGATGAAGCAAATAAAATAAAACAAGATTGGACACGCTTACTTGACAAACCGCAAGCCCCGTTCGCGGTAGAAAAATCACCTACAAATACAGCAAGAACATTATGGTTACAACATCACTTTGAACAACCCTATTTTATTCATATTGTTCGCAATGGCTATGCTGTCGCCTTAGGTATCCATGACAAAATATTAGCCGTTTACGGCGAAATGCCCCAACTTCTACAAAAAGCGGCCAATCAATGGGCACGGAGTATAGAAATCGTCTTAGAAGACGCCCCCGCCCTTTCCCATTTTTTAGAAATTCGCTATGAAGACTTCACAGCTAATCCAAAAAACGTCACAACACAGATTTTAAAATTTTTAGGCTTACCACCGATTTCATCAGAAATCACAGAACAAAAATACACAATACATGGCTTGCATTCACCAATAACAAACAAAAACGCTTCCCGTTTAGCCCAAATGACGGCCGAGCAACAAAAAATAATTTATGCGCGAGCCGGTAAATTACTGAATGCGTATGGCTATTAATGCGAATTAAGAATGAAAAATGAAAAATGTAGAGTTATAAAATAACCTCTCAATCCAAGTTTTTATGGCTCATTGATTTCATAATATTTAATTCAACCCTTAATTCCCATTATTAATGTTCAAAGAAACCCGCTCTCATAGTACAACGAATTACGTGGATAAACGAATTAAAATTAAGAAGGAAAAATGAAAAATGTCGAGTTATAAAATAACTTCTCAATCTAAGTTTTTATGACTCATTGATTTCATAATATTTAATTCAACCCTTAATTCGCATCTTTAGTTTAAAATAAAACCTCCGGTTTTCTTTTTAAATTCGATTATCCTCGTCATTCGTTGTTAATTCGATTATCCTCGTAATTCGCTATTAATTCGATTATCCGCGTAATTCGCTGTACTTATTCCAAATTCGACAAATTCGATTATCCGCGTAATTCATTATACCTATTTTATGTTAATATTCCACCATATTGGCAAAACTGCCGGCACCTCACTAAGAAATCTTCTCAAAAGAAACTACCAACCGCATGAACTACTAGAACTTTATGGCCCCAATCGAGGCTCAGTCGATTGGTATCGCAATTTTTATCACTCACTAAGCGCCACCCAAAAATCTTCTACTAAGTGCATTGCGGCCCACTCGGCCCACTTCATCATTCCCGTCCTACAGGGTTTTCAAAACGCCACGCTTGAAAACCCAGCGAATATCAGGTTTCAAGCCTTTTGCTTACTACGTGATCCTGTTGATAGAATCATCTCTTGGTACTATTTTGCTCGAACCGTTGCAAATAAAGACAAAGGCGGAAGTGGCCAAGTCGGTAGAATACTCAACCAATTCAATTGGAAAATTGAAGACATTTACTTAAATCTCGGTTCTGGAGATGAAACCACTTCTGAACAGCACAAGCTTTTCAGACATTTTTTTAACGGCCAAGCGCGAACCATACTGGCACCACACATTTCTACCGAAGGCCTTAAATATATTTATGAGCCTATCTCTGATAATTTATATGAAGACAAATTGTGGGCCATCTTGCAAAATTATTACACAGTAGGAACACAAGAACATTACCAAGAATCCGTTAAATACTTTGCCCATCAATTTGGATGGAAAGACTTAGTCTATGTCAAAGAAAATATGACGCCAGCAAGGCCAAAACTCAGCGAATTGCCCGATGACGTCATCGCATTAATACGTGCATACAATGACTTAGACACCAAATTACACAACATATACACGAAACAATTTGAAAGGGTAATGGATAGTGGATAATGAATAAAGGCTAATCGGTATACTCATGAAAAATGACTAGATTACATAAGCAAATCTATAAATTGACGCAATGTCGCAAAAAATAGGCAGAAAAGCCACTTTACTGAACGAAAACTCAATAACCTAGGGCCAATGACTGCTTTGCGCTATTGCAAATTGACATGTTGGCTATTCGTCATTTTCACGGATTTTAAGTAAAATACCACATCTGTTCCTTAGGATCGAAGAAAAATTAATTTCCCCAAAATAGGTACAGTGCCCTGATACGTACTTTAGCTTTTAGACAAACGCAGTAACGAGCGGAGCGAGATAACAGATGCAAGCTGTTTTGGTAAGTTATTTTTTAGCCGATCCTTATGAAATTATTTTTTATAATTACCCCTTCACCAAAGAACGACCAAAATGGAACAAAAAAACCTAAACGAAGACGTAGAAGTCACCAGCAGTTCTCCAAATGACAAACGTTTGGGCAAAAGTTGGGGCTATATTGCCGCCTATCCGCATGAATATCTGATTCATTTCCGCAAAGGCGTGCTTAGCGAAAAAACCAGTGGGCAGGGAGCCAATTGCTTCAAATGGCCGCGTGATACGGTATTTATCATTCCCACCAGCCTGAAAGAAATCGTGTTTAAGGCTAACCAACTCTCGGCCGATAATGTCGACGTCCGCCTACGAGGAATGGCGATTTATCGCATCCAGAATCCGCGACAAATTTATACCCTGTTAAATTTCTCAAATCGCCAGCAAGCTGGTAATAGTCTTACTAAAAATAGGGATTAATATTATAACAGGTAATACCATTAAATCGTCATAAGTGCCGTCATTTTTAATAAAACTTAAAATTTGTCTGTTAAAATAATAAGTTAGAGAATAACGATTAACAATTAAAAATTTTAAAAACGTGTCTCCCTTGGAGACGATACCGGCCAAAAAGTTATCTATACATTGTCGGCCAATAGGCCTATATTTTTAAATCGTCTCTTATAATCAAGAGTTAATCATAATAATAAACGGAAAAGCTTGGTATCATGCCATTTATTTTTTTAGCTTTACCTCAAAAAAACAAAAAATGGCCCCGTCATCCTATTATGGAAATCGGCCAAGACAAGAAAGACAAGAAATCTAATATTTTACTCAATGGCAGTGACACAAACACTGATGTAACAACAAACCGATCAAATCAACAAATCAAACACCTAGACTTAGAAAACACACCATGATCTTCACACGCATTGAAAAAATCGAATTACCCGAAATAGCGCAAATCGACAAAGGCTTTACCATCATCATGATCGCTAACGGCGAAGTGCCTTTCGCACAAATCATTGTTCGCCACGTTGGCGGCTGGGAATGGATCGTCAAAGAACAGCGCGTGACTTATGAAAGCAAAGGCCGCTACCGTTTTCAAATACCGCCCGAAGCCTATCACGCCGGCATCGCCTACCTACAAATCGAAGGTTGCCGCGTTGCTGACATTGGCGCTGCCAGTCCTGACGATTGGATAAAAGTCCACCGCGATATCCAGATAGTGGGCACCGCAGCGCCGCTAGCAGCGCCGACAACCAAACCAATCCAAACCCAATCCATTACCTTAGGAGAATCTAATCAGCCCATCATCTATTTTGGTATCCACAAGCATAACCACCAACCTTACTATAATGCGACTGATATAAACTACTGGGATGGCGAAAAAGACGGTATTTTTGGACAGCGCGCCGGCCCCTATACACACTTTATCCCGGCCGCAGTGCGACAATATATTGACGGAGGACTGGCTCACGCTGGGCTATCAACCAGTTGGTCAGGTTCACTAATTGAACAACTCCATCGCTGCGCCGAAACCGGGCAAGGGCATGGAGCCTTTGGCAACTGGCATCACGCACTCCGAGACATCGCGCAAGCCAAAACGGCCCTTGGCAACCCCCGCGTCGATTTTACCGCCTTCGGCTTTTTTCATCCGCTCATGTCACTAACTCCCGCCCGTGACATCGTAGGGCAAATCGAATGGCACCGCCGTATCATCCGCGACACCTTCGGAGTCGAAGCCAGCGATGTCATGTTTCCGCCCGAAACCGCTTTTCACCCACAGATGATTCCGGCCCTCAAACAGGCCGGCGTCAATGTTATCCTCTACGACAGCATTCATCACTTTCGCGCCGGCAAAGACTACCCCTACGCCGGCAGCGGCGAAGGCATGCTGCCACCCAATCCGGCCGATCAAATCAATCCGCCCGTCAACGACTGGCTACAACTTCACAACATCTGGGCACCGAGCAAAATTTCGCCGCAACTGTTAAAGCCCAGCATCCTTTACTATATAGATCATGAAGGACAACGCCATGAAATCATCGGAGTGCCAGCGGAACGCTACCTTGGCAACGAAGACGCTCGCGGAGGCTATGGCGCACTCCAATATGAAACAGTAATGGGCCAGATTTATGACCAAATCTGCCAAACCAACACATTTGACCCTAAACATCCGCCCTTTTTCGTACTCCACTCCGACGGCGACAATCACGGTGGCGGTGCCGAGAGCTACTATACTTGCAATACTGGCGGCCTCGTCAACTTATGCCAAACTGATCCTCGCTTTCAACTCATTACTATTAAAGACTACCTCCACCGTTTTCCCGTTGATCCAAAAAACACCGTCCACGTTGAAGCAGGCGCATGGGCCGGCGCCGATAATGGCGATCCACAATTTACCAAATGGTTTTCATGGGCCGAAAAAGACTACTCGCCCGATCTCAACAGTTGGGCCGTTTTGACGGCCTTTCAAAATGTAGTGCATTCTCTTGAAGACGCAGCGCACGAGCGCGGATTGGTAGACGCTCTAAAACGACTCCTCTACACCGCCGAAACCAGTTGCTACTGGTACTGGACAGGGCAAGACGTTTGGGACGCACAAGTCACCAACGCCGCCAACAAAGGCATGGACATGGCACGGACAGCCATAGATAACTTATTGAAATCAAACAAAGAAATGACAGGGCCGACGATTTTTGTGCCTTGGGTGCGCCCCGCCAACCCAGGCGGCAAAGATTGGGGACAAGGCGGACTGATTGATGCCGCCCGTGAAGCGACTTTTCGCACCTTTGTCCACGACATATCAGGCCTCAAAAAAGTGACGCTGCATTATCACGACGCTAACGGCACTTCAAAGAAACGGGTTGAAATGAAAAACGGCGGTGCTTACCCGTCGCACACCAATCCATCAGTAATCGCCACCCAATATCAGGCCATTCTACCGGCTGGTACTGGCAATATTCGGTATTTTGTTGAAGCCACTGATACTCGTGGCAATGTTTCTTATAGTCCGGTAGGACGAATTTATATTGCGTAAGCATTCTGTGATCAGTTCTCAGTGACAGTTATCAGTGCTCAGTGCTCAGTGTCAGTTATCAGTGAGAAGTTTAAGTGCTCAGTGTCAGTTATCTGTTCAAAGCGCGGGAAAACTTTTCAGTGAGAAGTTATCGTTCGAAGTGTAAGTGATTATGAGGTTGACCCAAAACCACATCAAAAATAGAAATTTTCACGGTTTTCAAGTACGTTTAGTATAATGCTATACCAATCCTTTGGTGGATTTGTGAAATAGAAATTTGGGATAGTATCTATTGCTCTTTAACTTGACGAATCCTGCTCAGTACGCTAGTACCACGCGCCGCTAATATATCGGATAATAATTGCACCCGCCCCTTGATTGGTGCTGATATGAATAATCGGATGAATTTGCGGTGCGGGGTACTAGGTTATTTCTTCCCAAGTTCTCAATAAAAGTACCCCCCTATTTATCGTCAGGTGTGATTTGACTTCGCTAAATCTTTCATCAGTCGCTGATAAGTTGCATCGATCCAATAATGCGGCGTTTAAATCCCCCTTTAGAGCCTTTTTCAAAGGGAGAAACTTAAGGCAAATACCGGTTGACTTATACTCAGGCACTTAAGGGATCAAGCATAGCGTTAATAGGTTATTACCAATTACCAATTACCAATTACCAATTACCAATTAATTGATTTCACGGGCCGCAGCCAATAACGCCAAACGGGCAATCACACCATAAGCATAAAAACGATTGGGGTAAGCATCAGGCGCTTGGCGACTATCGGGGGTAATACAAGAATTGATAAAAGGCAAAGGCTCAAAATGCACCCCGGGCGCATTCAAGTTTTCATTGACACCGCGTGTAGTATGCACACGATAAAAACCGCCGACGACAAAATGGTCTATCATATACACGACAGGCTCAGCCACAGCACCGTGTGAGCCCCACGTTTCAAACGTGTACACACCTTCCTGTAAAATCACTCGGCGAATGGATTTCCCATCTTTGGTTGACGACATACGTGTGCGTTGTTTACGATTAAGGGCGAGTATTTCATCGGCACTGTGTACCATCATAACTCCCATGCCATAGCTGCCGGCATCGGCTTTAACAACTACAAAGGGTTGATGAGGCACATCGTATTCAGTATATTTACGCAATATGGCATTCAGTAACGCATCGACATTATCAGCTAAACACTCATAACCCTCTTTTTTCATAAAGTCAATTTCTCCACAATTTCTAAACAGTGGATCAATCAACCAAGGGTCAATGTCGATTTGCTCAGAAAATTCTTGGGCAACTCGGCTGTAATGAGTAAAATATGCAGATTTCAAACGGGTGGACCAACCGACGTGTAGCGGCGGTATAATTTCTTGGTGAACATCCTCAAGAATCGGCGGCCGTCCTAAAGACAAGTCATTATTGAGTAGCACGATACAAGGTACAAAGCCTTTGACGCTCACGCAATGACCCTCTCTAATCAAGGGTTCAAGGCGCAAAGTTTGCTTTGACGGGAGTGTCAACGTTTTAGGTGCTTGCAAATCGGGCAACATCGATCCAATACGCACATCGATGCCGGCTTTTTGTAAAATATCGCGCAAGGTTGCTACACTTTCCAAATAGTATAAATTGCGAGTATGATTTTCCGGTATCAACAACACCCGGCTCGCTGCCACACTTAACCGTTCAATCGCTGATTGCACGGCTTGCACACACAACGGCACCGTGGCCGGATCAAGGTTGTTAAAACCGGCGGGGAATAAATTGGTATCCACCGGCGCGAGTTTGAAACCGGCGTTACGCAAATCCACAGACGCATAAAATGGCGCGCGTTTTTTGGCATGCCACTGAAGACGTAGCCATCGCTCAATATCTGCATGGTGTGCGAGCAAATGTGTTTCGAGGTCTTCTAACGGCCCATGCACTTCTGTGGTAAGATGTGGAGCAGCATGTAACTCTTGGGAATCCATGTAGTACCTACTTCAGTGATCAGTGAATCGTTCTCATGTAAGTTATCAGTGATCTGGATTCAGGCTTTAGTTTTTATCCCCTAAAATATTGATCTATCTGAAAAACTTAGCGGTATTGAGGGCAAGTGCCTTCGATGATGAAAAGGATTGGAAACAAACCACCCCCTACTGATTGGTTTTGATTCGACTTGTTATGGCCCCCACTAGGCGAGGGAGAGAACGAATCTTTTTATTTTCAAATAAATTGTCGGCTGTGTCAATGCTGTTATATTGAGCGTCGGCATAAGCTTTTTTTTAACGGCTTCCCCCCAATATCTACGGGGGCTGGGGGATTTTTTCTTTCCATTTTCCGGGCAAGCTCAATTTGTTTTGTGACGGTGCAAGGTATAAATGGGGTGGCTAACTTTTTAAAAACCCGTATCTGATACAAAACGATTGAGCGGATGATGATTTCATCTTTCAATTGATAGCCTCAAGTCGGTTATAATACAATTTATGAATCCTGATCACTGAAAATTTACACTTTACACTGATAACGGATCACTGAAAACTTACACTTTACACTGAAATATTATCGAAAGGGCAAAACCGTGAGTAGTGAAACCAGTTTTGAAGGCATTAAAGTCGTCGTCATAGACGACAGTAAAACCATTCGACGCACCGCCGAAACGCTCTTAAAAAAAGCAGGCTGTGAAGTCATTACTGCCACCGATGGGTTTGAATCGTTATCAAAAGTGATGGAAGCCAAACCGGATATCATCTTTGTCGATATTATGATGCCCCGTCTTGACGGCTACCAAACGTGTGCTTTGATTAAGAATAATCAGACCTTTAAAAAAACGCCCATTGTCATGTTATCCAGTAAAGATGGCTTGTTTGAGCGTGCGCGTGGCCGAATAGTTGGAGCGGAACATTATATGACTAAGCCTTTTACGCGAGAAGAATTACTGAATACCATTAAAGCTTATGTGGTGGATGCTAAAACGGCCGGTTAGGTTTAAAACTTTATCAAAGCGTCGCCAGAAATACTCGGTGAAAGTCCTTTGCACGGCTCATGCAAAGTTTTCTTATCAGCAGCCGTTTACATACACGCCTTCTCCGAAAATTTTACCGCAAAAATTGCGATTTCAAGTGTTGATGAAATAGCGTAAAATAAGTTACTCAAGTTTCAACGTTCAAAAATTGACATCACCTATTGAGTTATAATGGTAAAAATATAAAATGACACATAAGTTAATTATCAATACCACCCTGCTAATTGACAAAAAGCTTGTTGCAATGACTCAATTGGCTCAGCAAGCGGCCCAAATGAAATCAATGACTTACGATAAATGGCTTATCAATATAAACCAAGACAAGCGAAAACTGATATTAACGGGCTGTAAAGTTAGCAATCAATATCTGATCACTGAAAACTGTGAACGATCACTGAAAAGAAACAAGGTATGGCTCATATATTAATAGTAGATGATTCGCCTACGGATGCCTCTTTTGCCAAGAAGATTCTGGAAAAACAAGGATATAAAACGTCTCAAGCAAAAAATGGTGAAGAAGGCATACAAAAGGCTAAGGAAATCCTGCCTAACTTGATTATTATGGATGTAGTCATGCCCGGTTTAAATGGTTTTCAAGCGACTCGCCAGATTACCAAAAATCCAAAAACGAGTGACATTCCCGTGATAATTATATCTTCCAAGAATATGGAAAGTGACCGAGCTTGGGGTTTGAAGCAGGGTGCCAAAGAATTTTTGGTCAAGCCAATCACTAAGGAAAAATTACTGGAGGCTGTCAAAAAGCAGCTCAGTTAAGTCGGCCACATTCGCCATCGAGGCGGGAAATTAAAAGAATGGGAACTTTTCTTTCTCAGTGTGACCTTAAAGATTAAAGCGCCCCTCTCCCCTCTCCCTAGGGTGATGCTCGACTGAGGTTCCTACGGCCTCGTAGACTCGTTCCCCTTTTTATTTTTTTTGTAAAATGAGTCGTAAAAACAATCAGTTGAATGTACATACTGTCATTAACAAATAACTATTAACATTTCAGTGAACCGTTATAAGTTATCAGTGAACCGTGATTTTATCAGATTATGTTGACAATAAATAAAGGTTACACTCTCGCGAGAATGGGGGAAATGGAAAGAAAAATTCCCCCCGGCCTCTTTTGATAAAGGAGGGAAGCGTCCCCCGGTTGTCCCCCCTTTGAAAAAGGGTATTTTGGGGGGCTCCCTAAAAGGACATTAGAGTTGTTCCGATTCCTAAATGTTAACAAACGTTAACAATAGCACTCCTCTCCGTGGGTGAATCTACCAAAGGCTAAATAATTTAGCCGCTTTGTACAATCCTTATTTGCTTGGGGAAACGCCAATTTTAAGAGTTGTCAGTCTCAAGTTTGACCATAATTACTGAACCCCCCGACGCAAAAGCTTGATGACAACTAATAAGGATTCGAAATAAGAAAAACTAGGGGCAAATGATTTTTGGTAGAATTTGTTAGTCATTGTTAATGAATGGTTTACTCTAAGTGAACCGTATTTTTACTTACTATGAAAACCGCCCAATTGAATAACCACCCGTTAACAGCATGGCAAACACATTAGCACAATCGCCTTACAAGTGGCTACAAGATATTGAACGACGTGCCAAACAACGGGCGAAGGGATTACCACGTCTGGAGAAAGTCGTCGATCAAATTTGGCGAGGTATTGCCTTTCGGCTTGGGAAAACTTATTTAGTCACGCCCATCAATGAGATACGCGAGATTCTCCCTTATACTAGCCAATTAGCTAAAGTGCCGGGCGCCAAATCATGGGTTAAAGGTTTAGCCAATATTCGTGGGCTACTGTTACCGGTGATTGATTTAAATGCCTGTTTAGAGGGAACTCCCATCTCCATAAATAACCGCTCTCGTATGTTAATTATTAACCAAGCGGGTATTTCAGCGGGACTGTTGGTTGATGAAGTGCTCGGCATCAGACATTTTCCTGAGCATAATCGATCCTTGGATACACCTTGCAAAGAGGCTTGGATAACCGACTTTGCGAGGAGACTATTCACTTACGAGGAAATCACTTGGACGGTATTTGACATGCAAGCGCTCGCGCAGAGCGAGAGATTTCTCAATGCGGCACTCTGATTTCAGTTATCAGTTATCAGTTATCAGTGAGCAGTGATCAGTTATCAGTTATCAGTTATAAATTATATTGGTATTTTTTTGGTATTTTTTTTGATAAAAAACGTTTCAGTTCAATGGTGTACAGTAGACAATTGAAAGTTCGAGGATTTTCCGGACTTCCCTTCGTCGTTGAGGTAGTTGATTAGGGTGGAATTGAGATGATATTGGTGTGTTTTGGGGGAAGTTATTTCAACTTCGTTCCTAATTTTATTGGATCTTATGTAACATAAGATATTGAATTGTAAAACATTACTGGTTAAAGCAATTGCTTCACAATATATTACAAGGTAAGACTAACTTACACTTTACACTGAAAACGGGTTTTTCCTGGGGTAAAACACTTTTGCCTAGAACTGAAAACTGATAACTGAAAACGGTGATAACTGAAAACTGAAAATTTTTCATGAGGTAAAAAACTTTTGCTTGGAACTGATAACTGTGAACGATTCACTGAACACTGGTAACTGATATGAAACTATCTTTCAAAACACTGGGTACTAAGAATACGTGGCTAATTGCCTTTATTATCGTTTTACTGTTGTCGTTTGTGTTGATGATTGCCACCTTTAGCCTTGTCGCCAAGAACAACAAGTATGATGAAGAGTACTTGGGGTATGTGGCCGAACTGCGTCTGCTCTCGCAACAAATCACTCAACAGGCCTCGCTGGCGGCCAGAGGAGAGGTGTCGGGTTTTGAAAGGGTTAAAGAGAAGCGGACTGAGTACAACGATCTTTTAGATAAGCTTGATAAGGGTAATTCGGATACGGGGATGCCGGGTACGCCACCGCTGGCAAAGAGCGCTTTTACAAATTTGATGAATTTATGGAAGAATGCGGAAATCAATACTCAGACGAATATTGATGATTTATTGAAGACTCAAGAAGCGGTAACTCTTCTCTATGGTCAATTGACCGAACTGCGGGAGGTGACGGTTGATGTGGTTGAAAAAACCGAGAAACTGATTAAGGTGATGATTTCGGGAAAAGAAAAAAAAACCACAACCCCGGAAAAAGAACAAGAACCAACCCCCCCGGAAAAAGAACAAGAACCAACCACCCTAGCTCAGGTGTTTGTAGCGACTCGTCAGTTGATGTGGCTTGAGCGTATCGCGCAGCAGATTAGAATGTCATTTATTATCAGTGGCTCCGAAGAAGCACTCCGTGTCGGGGAACAATTAGATGATGCTATTGGTCGGTTTAATGATGCATTGTCGAGTTTGAAGGAGGGTAGCGATGAGGAAGTTGATACGCCTGTGAAGATTCCAGCCGTTTCTGATACTGAGGCAAAAAAAGTGATCCAAGAGTTGTCTACCTTGTTTAAAAAACGCTTAGAAAAAATGGATGACTTTTTGGATAAATCAGAAGAGTTGTTTAAAGCCAAAGATGCCTTGGAGAATATCATGAAGCTTAATCCACAGATTTTGAGCAGCATAGAAGAACTCCAAGACGCGCAAACCAATGCTTCTAAACAACGTGTTATTTCACCCTTCTTGGGCAATGTTTTGGCGGTGATTGTGTTGGTTTTGCTTCTCATCTTGGGTTATCTGATTATCAGCATCAACCAAGCGCGTGCTAAGGAAACGAAACAGCGTTTAGAGGAAACAGAAAAAGAACAAAAACGCAATCAGGAGGCGATTTTACGCCTACTGAGTGAAATTTCTGATTTGGCCGACGGTGATTTGACAGCGACTGCCACGGTGACCGAAGATTTCACCGGTGCTATCGCGGATGCCATCAATTTTTCGATTGAAGCCTTGCGGGATTTGGTTATCAGTATTAACCAAACTGCGGCACAGGTGACTCGCTCAACACAAAGTACACGGGGTACGGCCGCGCAGTTGACCCAAGCGAGTGAGCGGCAAGCGCAACAAATTGCCAAGGCCGGACAAGCCATTATCGGAATGGCTAATTCGGTCAAAAAAGTTTCAGCGAATGCCGTTGAATCTGCGGAGGTTGCCAAAAAATCGGTGGAGATTGCCAGTAAGGGCGCTAAAGCCGTGCGGGATACCATTGCGGGAATGGATACCATTCGTGAGCAGATTCAAGAAACTTCTAAACGAATCAAACGTTTAGGTGAAAGCTCACAAGAGATTGGAGAAATTGTCGGGCTAATTGATGACATTGCTGACCAAACCAATATTTTGGCTTTAAATGCGGCGATTCAGGCCGCGATGGCTGGCGAAGCGGGGCGTGGTTTTGCTGTGGTTGCCGACGAGATTCAACGGTTAGCAGAGCGTTCTAGTGATGCCACCAAACAGATTGATGCGTTAGTAAAAACCATCCAAGGCGATACGAATGAGGCCGTCAATTCAATGGAACAAAGCACCACAGGGGTAGTATCAGGCGCTAAAATTACCGAAGAAGCGGGTGAGGCCTTGACAGAAATTGAAAAAGTCTCAGTGCAGTTAGCCGGACAAATTGAAAATATTTCCCAAACGTCGCGCACTCAGGCCGCAGTGGCTTCAAATATTTCTGGCACGATGACGATTATTCAGGAGATTACGACTCAAACCTCCAGCGGCACCAATGAGACGGCTAAATCCATTGAACAGTTGGCAATACAGGCCAATGAATTGAAGAAATCTGTGGCGGGTTTCAAATTGCCCGAGGATGTGCAGCAGTCCATCGACCGTGAACTGTTATCAGTAAACAATAAACAGTAAACATACAACTGATAACTGATAACTGATAAATGACAGAACTTAAACTTCTAACTGATAACTGATAACTGATAACTGATAGAAGATGAAGTATTCGGCCCTTACGTGGGTAAAAGCAACGATTGATGAGAGTCTTAAGCAAACGCGCCAAGCCTTGGAGCAGTTTGTAGAGTATCCTAGCGATACAGCGCCTTTGCAACAGTGCGTGGTGTGGCTGCATGAAATACATGGGGCGCTTAGTGTACTTCAATTGCAAACTGCAGCCTTGTTAGTCCAAGATATTGAGTTGACCATTAAATCTTTGCTGGTTGGCAAAATTGAGAACAATGAGTCAACTTATGATGTCTTGATGCGTGCTTTGATTCAGTTGCCCAATTATTTGGATAATCTTGCCATTGTCCAACGTGATATACCGCTCGCCTTGTTACCGCTGCTGAACGATTTGCGTGCGAGGAGAAAACAACCTGCCTTGGCAGCTAATAGTTTATTTACGCCCGATTTATCAGTGGCAATTCCTCTAAGGGGAGCCGTGAGTTCACCTGATGATAAACTCAAAAAGTATATGCAACAAATGCGGACCGCTTATCAAAAAGGATTGGCAGCTATAATTAAAAATCCTAAGCAACCTCAAGAGGGATTGAAATTTCTCTACACCGTGATGCAGCGTCTGCAACAAGCGACGGGTAATGCCCCAGTGAGCAAAGTGTGGTGGGTAACAGAAGGTATTGTGGAAGCTTTGCTGCAAAAAGGCTTAGCACTTAATAAAGCTCTTCTTAACATATTGAAACAATTGGATAGTCTGATAAATCAGGCCGCCCAGCACGGCAATGCGGCCCTACGCGCAGCGCCGCCCAAAGCCTTGTTGACTAATTTGCTCTACTTTGCCGCGCAAGCCCGCTCTAAAGGATCACGGCTCACCGCCATTAAAACGACTTTTCAACTGGATGATTATTTCCCGCCGCAAAGCACAATAGCGGCCGCGAGATTGACGTTCTCTGGGCCTGATATTGAGTTGATGACAGTTGTCGTCACCTTGCTCAAGGACGATTTTGCCCGGGTAGAAGAAACCTTAGATATCTTTAATCGGGCCGATAATCCCTCCGTGACAGAACTGAGTCCCTTAGTCGCACTGTTGCGTGATATGGCTAATACCTTGGGATTGCTGGGGCTAACGGTACAACGTCAATCAATGCTCGCACAGGCGGCGCTGATTCTTGACATAACTGAAGGTCGCAAACAACCAGAACTTCCAACTTTACTTTCAATAGCTAATGCCTTGTTAAAAATCAGTGCGGCGGTGGATATTTTGGCGGTGCAAGGTGTACATGCGAAACAACGCTTACAACAAAGCCCGGATACCGAATTTTCCGAAACACCACAGTTTGGCATAGTGCTAAGTGTGGTCGTTGACGAAGCGAAAACAGAATTAGCTCAGGTTATTCAACCTTTAGTGAATTTTATTGAAACGGGTACACAAGACGACAGTTTGTTAGAAGTCCCCGGTCGTCTTAAACAAGTAGAAGGCTTTTTATCCACTTTGTCTCATAACCGTGCGGCCAAACTGTTGGCCCAATGTAATAAATACCTAGAAAAAGTGTTTATTAAAGAGGCCACGGTGCCGACTGAAGATAAGCTTAAAGCTTTGGCGGATGTGTTGATTGGTATTGAGCTTTATTTGGACACACTCGCTGGTAATCCTATGGATGTTGAAGACATTCTTGACGTGACTAGGAGGCGGTTATCAGTTCTCAGTGAACAGTGAACAGTTTTCAGTAAACAGTTCTCAAGAGTTCAAGAATTCAGAAGGCTGATCACTGATAACTGTTTACTGACAACTGATTACTGATCACTGAACACTGACAACTGAAATGCAATTGATTGAAATTCCTGAACAAACACCGAGCTCAGAAATAGACGAAGAAATTATTGAAATTTTTGTTGAAGAAGTTGAAGAAGTTCTTGAAGAAATTGTCAGCAACTTTAACACTTGGAAAAATGATCCAACGGATTCGGAGTCTCTGAAAACCTTACAACGCGCTTTTCATACCCTGAAAGGCAGTGGGCGGTTAGTGGGCGCGACGACGATTGGAGAGCTCGGCTGGCGCTTTGAAAATATGCTCAATCGGCTCCTTGATGGTCGGCTATCGATACATGACGATCTGTTGACGATCCTCGAACAAGTTGAAAAGGTGTTGCCAAGCCTAGTCGAACAATTTCAGCGCAATCAACCGCCACATTACGAAGTTGTTTTTTTAATCTCACAAGCGGATTATTTAGCGCAAGGCAATGATCGTAGGCTGAGTGAATTTAAGGGATTTGAGGCGGCCGGTGGTACTACTGCCCCACAAACCTTGGTGGCTAAACCAGAACCCTCGCCGGAATTACCAAAAAACCCCCAAAAAAAACCGCCTGACGATAGAGCAAACTTGCTCGGGGAAAATGAGATTAAAAAGGCCGAAGTTCATTCCAATTCGTCTCCAGAAGTCAGTTACCACAAAAAACGGGAGCCGGGGGCCGAGAACTTAGGTGTAAACAGGGGAGCAGAGTGCCTTTCGTTAGGCCATGAACCTGAGGGGGGTGCAGTGTACCTTCCCGAGGGTGAACTAGAACAAGGTGCAGAGAGTCTTCCCGAATTACTCGGCAGTGAACTGGAACTGGAGGCTGAGGGTTTTCCTGAATTGCCCGACGGTGAATTGGAATTGGATGCATACGCGCTTCCCGACTTGCCCGACGGTGAACTACTGGAACTAGATATAGAAGCGCTTCCAAACTTGCCCGACGGTGAACTGGAATTGGATGCAGAAACGCTTCCCGATTTGCCCGACGGTGAACTGGAACTGGATGCCGAAGCGCTTCCAGACTTGCCCGACAGTGAACCTGAACTGGATGTAGAAGCGCTTCCAGACTTGCCCGACAGTGAACCTGAACCGGGGACAGTCACGGCTGAAAGTACACCCCTTGATGAGATCAAACTCGAAACGGTTTTTTTAGCAACAACAAGTGATAAAGAAATAATATCCGTCACTGATACCACGCTTACCACCGAAGACGATGAAGCAATTGACCCAAAGCTGTTTGATATCTTTAAAAAAGAAGCATCTGAACATCTATTTGATTTGAAAAATTATTTCAAAAAGCTTGAAAAACAGTCACCAGCACTGATCAATCAGGAAATTGTGCGTGCTTTTCACACGCTTAACGGCAGTTCACGCAGCGTCGAGTTTTTGGCCGTTTCCGAAATAGCCGCTCCTATGGAAGGCTATGGCAGAGCCTTGTTTGAACGGCAAACGGAATTGACTCCCAACATGCTGGCGTTTTTAAATGAAGCGACTCACCTCATTGAAGATTTACTTAACGGTAAAGCCGTCGATGAAGAACAGCAGCAAACGCTACTGGATCATGTGCAAATGTCGCTGGAATCCTTGCCTTCTCTCCCACCGCCAAAAACACCGCCAAAACCACCAACGTCCAAGGCTTCCGAAGATATGCCCGATGCCACGGATGAATTCATGGCAATCTTCCTTGAGGAGGCCGAGGAGATTATCGAAAATACCCAATCTCTGCTAGAACGCTGGCAAGCGGCGCCTAAAAATATGCAGTTGATGAAAGAATTGCAGCGTGAACTGCATACCCTCAAAGGGGGCGCTCGCATGGTAGGCATTGCCCCAATGGGCGATCTTAGTCACCATATGGAATCCGTATTGACGCGGATTGTTGAAGGAACGGCCCAATCTAATACTCAGTTGCAAGAGATTACACAAAATAGCGTAGATGAACTGGCAGCCATGCTCGAAGCGGTACGCTCTGGTGTACCATTGGACATGCCAGAAGATTTGATCGAGCAAATCAATGCCGCGATGGGGCCTGAAGAGGAAGAAGCCGAAGCGGCCTTGGTGAATCTTAATAAACCCGCCACACCCGAACCTACAATTAGAGAGGATAAAAAACCACAAGAAGAGCAATATCTTAAAATAATTGACAAACAACTTAAAGAAAAAGAAAAAGAACTCTTTGACAGTGCTGAAGATCGTATTCGGGTGCGGGCGACATTGATTGATAAACTCACCAATCTGGTCGGCGAATTGTCCATTTCCCGTGCCCACGTGGAACAACAGCAGGGCGCGATTAAAAACAATCTGCTGGAAATGGAACAAACGGTGATACGCTTACGCGACCAATTGCGGCGTTTAGGAATAGAAACAGAAGCACAAATTATTTCCCATTTTAGCGGATCGAAGGGGTCAGACGAGGATGAAGAATTTGACCCGCTTGAGTTGGATCGCTTTTCTACTATGCAGCAATTATCACGCAGCCTTATGGAAAGCGTCGGTGACTTGATGGAGATTCAAGAATTCCTCAAAACCATGACGCGACAAAGCGATTCACTGTTGGTTCAACAATCGCGCATTGGTGCCCAATTACAAGAAAATATCATGCGTACACGCATGATACCTTTTTCGAGAATTTCTCCCCGTTTACAACGGATTGCTCGACTAACCGCGAGAGAATTGCATAAACAGGTAGATTTAGTTATCAACGGAGAAAATACCGAATTTGAGAGAACCGTTCTCAATCGCATCGTCGCACCCCATGAACACCTGCTTAGAAATGCCATCAAGCACGGCATTGAAGATGCCCCAACCCGTCAACAAGCTGGAAAATCCAGCATGGGTAAAATCACTATCGATCTGTCTAGGGAAGGTACAGAACTTATTATTAAACTGAGTGATGACGGCGGGGGCTTGGATCTCCCTGCCATCCGCAAGAAAGCGGAAGAGCAGGGGTTTATCAAACCCAACACCGTGGTAAGTGACCATGAACTGATGCAGTTTATTCTTGAGTCCGGCTTTAGCACAGCTAAAACGGTTGATCAAGTCGCCGGGCGGGGTGTGGGCATGGATGTTGTCAACACTGAAATCAAGCAGTTAAGTGGTCATTTGCGGATTGACTCAAAAACTGGCGAAGGTACGGCGTTTGAAATTCGTCTGCCATTGTCCTTAACCATTAACCAAGCGTTGTTGGTACGTGTTGGTGAAGAAACGATGGCGGTACCCATGAATAATGTGGATGCCGTGATGCGTGTTCCACGCGCTGAGGTCTTGAGCGAACAACCCGATGAAGTGCGTTATTACAAATACATGGACAATAACTACCGCATCTTTCATCTAGGAGAACTGATAGGCTTTGGCAAAACCGCCGAGGCAGATAGTCCATTGATTCCCACGTTATTCGTCCGTGCCGGTAACCGTCGGGTAGCTTTATTAGTTGATGGTATTGATGGCAGCAAAGAAATTGTCGTCAAATCAGTTGGCCCCCAAATGGGTGCCATTCGTTGGATAGCTGGAGCAACCATTCTTGGCGATGGGCGGGTGGTGCTGATTTTAGACGTGCCTACCCTCACCCGTGCGGATACCACACCACAGTACGTTCCTTCCCAAGTCACTGAAACCGTTAAGGAAGAAAAACAAACTGCCAAGACTATTATGGTGGTAGATGATTCTATTACCGTGCGTAAAGTGACCGCCCGTTTGCTGAAGCGGCAAGGCATGGACGTGCTGACGGCCAAAGATGGCCTTGATGCGGTGACCATTTTGCAAGAGCATATCCCTGATTTAATGCTGCTTGATGTGGAAATGCCGCGTATGGATGGCTACGAATTAGCCACTCTAGTGCGTAACAACCCCGATTGGAAACATCTGCCCATCATTATGATTACTTCGCGCACGGGCGCTAAACATCGTGATAAAGCCGAAAAAATAGGTATCAACCGTTACTTGGGCAAGCCCTTTAATGAAACAGAATTGCTTGAAAATATTAATGCTTTACTCGCTGAATCGACCGCCAATCCTAGCTAGTATGTTACCCCCGAAAAAGGGGAATTGAACTGACATATGTATTAGGTTTGTGAGGGGTATGAACGCAAAATGACACCTAATGTTGTACGCTGCCTTTTAATTCCTATTAGTGGAGGGCAACTACTGCTACCGAATTCGGTGGTTGCCGAAGTCTTTCCTTATAATGAGCCTGAACGTGTGGCCGAAAATCAGCCCAATTGGTTATTAGGCCTTATCGATTGGCGTAATCAACGTATCCCGTTGTTGTCAATTGAGGAAGCTTTATCACTGCCGGTTGCAACCTCAGCTAAAAAATACCGCACCGTGATTTTGTATGGTTTGGAATCAACCGCAGTGATGCCTTATTACGCTTTGAGAGCGGCCGAGGTACCACGCAGCGTCGCTGTGAAGGAGGAGGATTTGACTGAGCCATCCTCCGAAAAACGCACAGGATTAGTTTTTAGTGTTGTGTACAACACGGAGACGGTTTGGTTGCCTGATTTTAGCTATTTAGAAAATTTGCTGAAAAAATCGCAGGTATTCTCGCGTCTAACCTAGTCATTGCTAATTGCTAATTGCTAATTGCTAATTGCTAATTTTCCGTTACTTCGCTACAACAATTCAATTTTTATTGTCGTTTTTTATGATAGCAGTCGTCCAAACTAACGTTTGGCAAGACTCCAAACTAACGTTTGGCAAGAGTCCAAACTTGAGTTTAAAAGAAGTCCAAACTTGAGTTTGGCAGGAATCCAAACTTTAGGATCGAAGAAAAATTAATTTCCCCAAAATAGGTACAGTGCCCTTTAGGGTACTTTAGCTTTTGGCGGAAGTTATTTTTTAGCCGATCCTTAGTTTGGCAATGCCCTTAAACCCGTCCAAACTTTAGTTTGGCAGTGCCAGAGAATTAATGGCCGTGCCAAGTTAAAACGGGCCTGTTACCCGTCAATAGAACATTGACAAAGTACTCGGGTGTGTTATAATTTTAAAAATATTTTTATTCACCTTGATAGAGGGGTAGGGCGTGTTAAAGCTTTTTATTTTCGTCCGTTTTATCGGCACGACGAGTTTTAAAAATATCGCCCAAAACGCTAATACTCGTTGAAAAGCTATTGCTAATAAAATCAACCATATATTCTAGTGACAACTTAAATGGCTTGCCAATCTATGTCACTGTGAGCTCTTTTCAACCATTTTAAAACCTATAAAAAATCCGTTTATTCCAAAAATCCGTTGTACTCTCACTATAACACTCGTTTTATGCCCAGCCCCAACAGAGCAATCAGATTCACTAAAGTGCCTTTTTGCTGCGTTTTAACAAGATTATCGGAAAATAGGGCGTAAACAATGTTAATAACGGTCAATCAGGTTTTTTCCTATTCAAATAATAAGACAACCCAATGTGCAACTTATTTTTCAGAAAGTCCAAACCTAAAGGTTTGGACTCCAACCAATCCGGCGTAGCGAAGGAGTCTTAAATCGCCAAAGCAGCAAGCTTTGAACTGCTTCGCCAAAGCTGAAGCTTTGGAACTGCTTCGCCAAAGCTGAAGCTTTGGACTCCATTTCCCGAAACACTGAAATTTATTTAGTCTAACAATTGATGATACAGCGATACATACTGCTGGGCGCTCTTATGCCAGCTAAAATCACGGCTCATAGCGTTAATTTGTAATTGCCGCCAAGTTGTTTTATCGCGGAAGGTTCGTATGGCACGTTGCACACAAGCCAGTAACTCGTCTGAGTCTTTTTCTTCAAATACAAAACCAGTGGCAACTTGGTTCTGGATATTATCGGGGGTAGCATCTACCACCGTGTCTCCCAACCCACCGGTGCGCCGCACTATCGGTAGTGTGCCATAACGCATACTATACATTTGATTTAAACCACACGGCTCAAATTCGGACGGCATCAAAAACATATTGGCTCCGGCTTCAATTTGATGCGCTAATTCTTCGTTGTAACCGATGGTGACGCTGATATGTTTAGGATAACGCTTGGCTAAATCTTGTAAGCTTTTTTCCAACTCTTCATCACCACTACCGAGTATCGCCAATTGTGTACCTGTCTTGATAATGTCTGGAATGATGGGCAATAACAAATCTATGCCTTTTTGTTCAGTCAGACGAGTAATCATGCCAATCAGCGGGGCTTGCTTTGCAGGTGGCAGCCAGAGCTTGGTACGCAAGGCTTGAGTATTGCGAACTTTAACAGGCAAACTCTTAGTGTTGTAATGACGGCTCAAATAAGGATCAGTTTCTGGATTCCAAGCCGTTGTATCAATACCGTTTAATATCCCGGTTAACTCCTTTTGGCGTTCTGTAAGCAGCCCGTCTAAACCACAACCATAGTCTGGCGTTTGAATATCTTTAGCATAACTTGGGCTAACCGTCGTTATCCAAGTGGAATAATACAAGCCGGCTTTTAGAAAAGACGCTTTTGAGTGAAATTCCAGCCCAAACATACTAAAACTTTCGGTTGGCAAGCCAAACAATTCTACCACTTCAGGGCCAAAAAGACCTTGATAAGCCATATTATGGACGCTTATCACCGTCCGTGCGCGGGGGTTAGGATTGAACGTTAAAAACGCTGGCACTAAACCAGTTTGCCAGTCATTACAATGGACTATAAGCGGTTTAAACAAAAAACTGTGATTACAAAATTTGGCCGCCACTTTAGACAGTATCCCAAAACGTAAAGCATTATCGGGCCAATCTTTTCCCGCATTATCTTGATAAGGCCCACCGTCACGCTGATACAAACTCGGACATTCAATAACATAAACCGGCGTCATTCCACCCGGCATTGTTCCCGCCAACAGGCGGATAGGCTCTTGCAAAGGAGACAACCTTATATCCTCGTGTACCTCGACAAGCGAAAGTTGCTCAAGCACGGCAGGATAACCAGGCAACAATAAACGAACATCAACGCCCAATTCTCGCAACGCATTAGGCAAAGCATAACTCACATCACCCAACCCACCGGTTTTAACCAACGGATAGGCTTCCGAAGTCACAAAGAGTACACCTAACTTTGATCCGTTCATGGTTTTTTTGTCACCTTATTTATTGGTAATTGGTAATTAGTAATTAAAAACCTCCGAGGTTTGGTAAACGAACCAATAGTAAAGCACCAACCCCGAAGGGAAAATGGTCTTATTTCACCATCATCATCGCGCCTCCATGAGCCTAAATGCACTTCATAAATACTCGTGGGGGCATGTAACCAATCAGTACCGACTTTCCCTTGCCATTCAAATAAATCTGTTTTATTAGAAGCTCGCGCCATTGGCAAATTGCCCAGCAAAATAGTCACTTTCTTAGCAGCCGGCACAAACACCCGCACCACCTCACTTTCGCCGAGAAGATGTTTTCCCAAAACGGCAAAAGGATCATGATGACGAGCATCCAAGATTTTTTGGAGATCAGAATTAAATTGTCCAATTGAAGTAGGCATCGCTAAATGTCTTAAAGTGATTTAATTTCAACACTTCACAGAATAACACATTTTAGCCTACCAATAGACGATGGAGTCCAAGCTTTAGCTTGGCAGTCGTCCAAACTTTAGTTTGGAGGAGTCCAAACTTTAGTTTGGCAGAGAGTACAAACTTTAGTTTGGCAAAAAGGAAGGAGTCCAAGCTTCAGCTTGGCAAAAAGGAATCTCAACTTGGATTCCGACGCCCAAACTAAAGTTTGGACTTTTGATCACTAATCACTGATTACTGATTACTGCCAAACTAAAGTTTGGACTCCCAAACTAATGTTTGGACTTTTGATCACTGTTCACTGATTACTGATTACTGGGGCACAGCCACCACGGTGACGTAAATTGGCTCTAACCCATTGAAAACTAACACACCACCGCTTAGGCGATAACCTACCATCACGATCCAGTCACCCGGCATTCCTATCAGACTACCCTGATAAACCGACACTTCCTGTGTCTTGGGCAGTTCCCTATAATATTCGGCCGAGGGCAAGCTGTCAAGTTGACCGTCCCAAATTTCCCACGCTTCGCCGTTGCGCGTGTATGTCACTTGTGAACCAAAGTTGGTAGGTGGCGGTGATAAAAATCTCTGCCGCTTGTCCAACATGCCGTGAATCCACACGCACCAAGCTGGAGACCTCCAACGTGTCTGACTCCACAAAAGTGAGGTGATTACCGATTTGGCCTTGGCTATTGCGGACAAACGGTTGAAAATAGCTCGTGGCCTGCACTGTTGGTGAAACTCAACGTCGATGAGTTACGCATATCTATGCTGGCCGCGTTGCCAACCGAGAAGTGTAGCGGCTCGACACCATTGTAATGGATAGTGCCATCTTCTAAGCGGTAGCCCAGATAGGCGAAGAATTCCCCCGGGGCCGTGCTTAAGTCGCCTTCAAAAACCGGAATATCAAGGGTTTCTGGCAATTGCGAGACTTTTTCGGTCGACGGTAAGCTACTGAGTTGCCCATCCCAAAATATCCAAGTTTCCCCAGCGCGAGTATAGAGGGCCCCAGTGAGTTGCGGGACGAAATGCTCGCCCAGCGGCCATTCCCAGTTGGCATTACCCAGTTCACCCGCCAAAGTGCTATACATACCCACCATCAGAATATCAGCCGGTTTGCCAATATCCTCTGGAGCCACAGTAAGCGTCCCGGCGAGGTTGACCGCTGTCGCTACCGAGCTGACAAGCGCGGCGTGGTTAGGTTGTTCCTTGGTAACATCGGCACCACCAACGCTGATTTTGGGGGATAAACAAGACGGGCTGTTCGCCGGTTGCGCCAGTGTACTCATATCCTGTGCCTCAATCGCGAAGCCGTTAGCCGGGCAGAGCGATTGCTTCGCAAAATGCAAAAACTTTTCCTTAACTTAATGGCATTGAAGGTTTGGCTGGCTTAAGTATCAACTGGGGCCCTTGGCAGAAGTTGGGATGGCCGCTTCAATAATGGTATTGTGAAATATTATGGCCTTGACTACGCTCGTGATGGTATTATCTACGTGGGTCAATTGTCCAAAGGTTTCGTTGCCTACGGTGATCCTGCCATAAAAATAGCGGTACACAATGCGTTTTATATGGTATACTATTAGCTTTTACCCACTGCAAGTATTGCGATCGGCATTGCCGGTATTGAAGTGAACGAACGCGAAGGTGATAAGGCGCGGGCTATTATGCATGAACGCACACGGAGGCTCATTAATGGCTTACGTGAAATGGGTTACACGATACCTGAAACGCCTGATTCACCTAATGTGAGAGTCAATCTAGGTGTTCAGCCGAACACGACTAAATTTTTGAAAAAATTCCTGGGTGAGGAAAGAATCATCGTCACCCCAGCACTGTACCCGGTGGTGGAATGGCGTAATACGGGCTTCCGCTTCATGGTAACAGCACTACACTGCCGAAACTTTGGACTCAATGAAAAAATTGAAAATTGCTGGTTTGTAATATACTATAGATATTCAGATAATTATTTAGTCCCCTTTAGGGGACTTTCGCTTTCAGCTGTTTTGAAATTCTTTATCTGAAAAACTATATGTAGATCAACAAAAGTGTTTTCACATTAACCTGCCAAAGACTGCCAAAGAAATCCGATTTTAAAAAAAATAGGATTTCTGGTAGTCCCGTAAAGTAGTGATGGTGTTCAAACGATTTACTTAGCGGAAACTCATCCGGTTAGGTGCGATACTTCATGCTAATCTGGAACTAAAAGAAGACTATTGCCTTGATGGTTAGTCCCGACAACAATACTAATGCCGTTATTTAACTTGACAATGTCACAACTTGAATCACGCAACAATCCTTTAACCAAAAATATTACCTCAAAATCAGGAGTTCATATTAATGCTTCACCTTTTATTAGCGGGTGGCGTAATGGTATACGCTGGCGAAAAGTTATACCAACGTTTAAGACGTAAAGAAATGCCATCATCACTGGTTGGAAAAAAACACGCTGACGACAAGAAAGCCAGGCATTCTTCAAAAGGAGATAGCCAACCAACAACCGAATTGTTACCGATGGAGAAAAGCGAAATTGAGGAAGAGAAACTCGTTAATCAAGCATTTACTATCACGTCAGTTTCGTTCGCTTTGGCTACGGCTAGTGTCTTGGTTTATCCACCGTTAATTATCGCTAGTTTAGTAGGGATCACTTATGTCACTATACCTATAGTACAGAAAGGTTATAAATCGCTTGTGGAAGAACGACGGATAGGGGCTGCCGTTGTTGATATGATTGTTTTACCCTGCATCCTTATATCTGGTTATTATTTCATTGCTGCCTTGGCTTATTGGGTGTATAGCTTAGGCCAAAAACTTATCATTAAAACCAAAGAATCTTACCAAAAAAAACTTATTTCCCTTTTTGGAGAGCAGCCTCACTTTGTTTTTGTTTTGAAAGAAGGTGTTGAAGTTGAGATACCGGTTGAGGCATTGATGAATGGCGATATTGTTGTGGTGAATGCTGGGGAAACGGTCCCGGTGGATGGTATCATTACCAATGGTGTCGCTTCAATAGATCAGCATCTTCTGACTGGGGAAGCCCAACCCTCTGAGAAAGGCAGTGGTGATCACGTTTTCGCATCCACTCTTGTGCTATCAGGAAGAATTTTTATTCAGGTTGACAAAGCGGGAAAAGAAACTCTCGCAGCCCAAATTAGTGATATATTAACGCGCACGGTTGATTTCAAAACCTCTATCCAGTCTCGAGGGGAAGAATTCGCCGATCGTTTTGCATCGCCCATGTTGGGTCTCAGTGCTGTGGCCCTATAGCCACTGTGGGATTCTCAGGTGCATTAGCAGTCCTCTTTACTGGTACAGTGGAGAACATGAAAATTATAATACCCCTCAGCGTATTGAATTTTCTCAACATTGCCTCTACCAATCACATTCTGATAAAAGATGGACGTGCGATAGAATTATTAGGCCTAGTGGATACGATTGTTTTTGACAAAACAGGCACATTGACTCAAGAACAACCGCATATTGAGAAGCTCTATACACTGAATGGCTATGAAGAAAATGAATTGTTAACCTATACGGCTGCGGCTGAACAGAAACAAACACATCCGATTGCTAAGGCGATTTTGCAATTTGCCCGCGATCGTGGTTTGCATTTGCCCCAACTTGGTGATGCCAAATATGAAGTGGGTTACGGCATTAAGGTCAATATATCCAATAAGCTTATTCGAGTGGGCAGTAGTCGTTTTATGGAAATGGAAGGCATTGCCATTCCTGAAGAAATAAGCAATATCATGTTGCATTGCCACGAGTATGGCTATTCGCTCATCTTGATTGCGATTGATGAACAACTGGGTGGCGCTATTGAATTGCATGCCACCATTCGTCCAGAGGTCAAAGGCATCATCAATGAGTTACGACAACGTCACTTTTCTATGTACATTCTTTCGGGGGATCATGAAAAACCTACCAAAGCTTTGGCGGGAGAATTGGGTATAGATAATTACTTTGCAGAAGTTCTGCCTGAAAATAAAGCCCGTCTTATCGAACAATTACAACAAGAAGGAAAAGTGGTCTGTTTTGTTGGGGATGGTATTAATGATTCCATCGCTTTGAAAAAGGCTCATGTCTCCATCTCTTTGCGCGGTGCTTCAACCATTGCGAAAGATAGCGCCCAAATTATATTAATGGATCATAGCCTGAACAAATTGGTTCAAGTGTTTGACATTGCTCACGCACTTGATACCAATCTTGATACGGGTCTTATTACCACTATTGCACCCGGTATAATGGCTATTGGCAGTGTTTTCTTACTACAATTTGGACTTGTTGCTGCTACAATATTGTATCTTATTAGTATAGTACTAGGGGTAGGTAATTCGATGTTACCCTTGATAACTCAGCAAAGGGAACTGTCGAAAACGCTCAAGACTGTTTCTAATGAGGGTTCAGCAAAAGAATAGAACCTAAAAATGGCAATTAATATTTCAAAAAATTAAGTTAACGCATTAAATTGACTCTAATTTTTTTTTGATATTTCCTTGAAATTTTGTTCACCATTTGATGAGTCAAATTTCAAGGAATTTACTTTAAATAATCTTTAAAATTAAAGTTGTTAATAGATATCTCAATAGGGCCATGACTTGAAATCCCTTGAGCCATTATGGCATAAGGCCCACAATTGACGACCATCAGTCTATCGATCTCGTTTGTCGTTTGGACTTCGATGCCCAAACTCAAGTTTGGACTCCGCCCAAACGGAAGACGCCCAAACTAAAGTTGGAAGGACTCAAAAAGATCCGATTTCTTAAAGAAATCGGATATTTGCGAAATTTAAGGGCGTTGCCAAACGTTATACCAATGAAAGGATTGATGAAACTTGGTGCGGTGCCCTGGGAAAATTTTGAAAACCTTGTGGAAGTCTGGTTTTATCTATCTCGCCGCGTTACCGACAACTCTATTGGCTCAATGCCATTGAATAAAATAGTGTCATCTCCCTGACGGCTGTAACCCACAAACACCGTCCATTCACCCGCCAAACCGCTCAACGGGCCTTCATAAATGTCCACTTCAATCTGTGACGGCAATTTGGAAAAGGACTGTGCCGATTGTAGGCTACCAAGTTCTTCATTCCACACCTGCCAATCGTTTCCAACTCGCATATAACGGGTTTGCGAGAGGAAAGTCTGATATACCGCCACTATGTAGAGTTCACAGGCTTGGCCCTGATGTTGAGGGTTCACAGTCACTTTTGCAGAGGCCTCGATGGTGTCGTTATCGGTGTACATACCACTGTCGGGTGATGTACCTTCACGTTTTCTCACCGCGCCGCTGAAGCAAGTTTGTTCGTCTTGAACCATCTGGCCTTCGGCATCAATTCCCAGTCCATTGGCAACAAAAATCGGTTTCTTGACACAATCCCCATCCATAACATATTGATTATAATAGGGTTTATTATAAATGAGGCTATCCGCCAAGGGTACACCCAAGCGTATCGGTTCTCTGCCATTATAGATAATCACCCCATTGTTCAAGCGATAACCGATATAAACCTCATACTCACCCGGCAACTCGTTGAGCAGGCCCGCAAAAATGGGGATATCCCGCATAATCGGTTCCAACGTGACATTGGAAATGGACGCGTTGGTGAGCTTCACCACTTGCTCGTCCCAACTGCCCCATTGTTGCGCCTCGCGTTGATAACTCTCATGTCTACCTTCGTTAGAACGAATAGCTACCATAAGAATATCGGCTTGCTGCCCGACATGTTCAGGATCAACAACAATGGTTGTCCCTAACCCAACTGAGTGATCGGGTGAAACATTAAAAGGATTACCCACTCTCTCACCTTGATTAACCCAACTGAGAAAGCGGGCCGTGGTGTCTAGTTCGGTTGCCGTGGCGACTTCTAAACCCACCCCATTAGCGACCATGAGGTGAATGGGTTGTAAGCCATTGAACACCAATACACCGTTGTCTAGGCGATAGCCCACCGTTCCAAGAAATTCGCCCGGGAGGCCTATCAGATTACCCTGATAAACCGGCACTTCGAGTTCTTCGGGCAGTTCGGTATAGCGTGTGGCGATGGGTAAACTGTCGAGTTGACCGTCCAAAATTTGCCAGTCGTCACCATTGCGCGTGTAGGTGATGGGTACACCAACGCTGGGTTGGTGGGTGGCAAGGATGAAAATATCGGCCGGTTGTCTCACATGCCGTGAATCAACACGCACCAAACCAGAGACTTCAAACGTCTCATTGTAAGCAAAAGTGAGGTGATTGCCAACTTGGCTTTCACGACTACGGACATACGGTTAAAAGTAACTGGTGGCTTGTTCCTCATTGTCGCTGGAATCCAGGCACGAATGGTTATGTACATTGAGGCTGGCACTGTTGCCGATAGAGAAGTGTAGCGGTTCTATACCGTTGTAATGAATTGTGCCATCTTCTAAGCGGTAGCCGGTATAGACGATGATTTCCCCTGGCGCGGTGGTTAAATCGCCTTCAAAAATAGGCACCTCAACGGTCTCAGACAGTTGCGGGACGACTTGGGCGGCCGGTAAGTGACTGGTTTGCCCATCCCAAGGTTTCCACTCTTGCCCTTCGCGGACGTATTGGCTTCCTATCACTGGGCGAATTCATCGTCTGATTGTCTCAAGCTTCTCAGCGTTGGCGAGCCGCGGCGGACTTTGAGTCTGTCAACCAAGGTGATATGCACAGCCACCATCACGATGTCAGCCGGTTTACCAATATCCGCTATATCAACAACAAGCGTTGCTGAGAGCTTAAGAGTTTTGACAGCAGAGTTAACCAGCGCAACGTGGTTAGGTTGTTCCTTGATAACCTCGTTACCCGTGCTGATTTCCTTGGCAACAATGCTGATTTTGGGGATTTTGGGGGTGAAACAAGATTGAGTGTCCACCAGTTGATCATCAGCATTAATCGCAAGGCTGTTGGCTGGGCAAAGCGATGGCTTCACAAAATGGGCTTTGCACTTGAACACCTCGTTGACGCTCACCGTGAGCGGATTATTGGTACCCTTACAATCGCCCGTCCATCCTCTAAAGCGATAACCGTCCGCCGGGGTAGCCGTGAGCGTGATTTCCGTATTCTCAGCGAGCTCGGCCGTGCAGTCGGTACCACAATTGATGCCTTCTGCCTCACTGGTTATTGTGCCTTCACCGGTTTTGTCCACCGTCAAACTCAACTGAATAGACTGGATTACAAAGCTCGCTTTGCCATACGTCTTGTCAGTGTCCATCGTGACGGCAACCAGACTCTTACTGGTAGTGTCACTGCCAGTACCCTGACAATCACCTTCCCAGCCTTTCAACTCCCAGCCAGCCTCAGGTGTTGCGGTAAGCGTGACTTCAGTGTCTTTGTCGTAGGCTTCGGAGCAATCTTCCCCACAATCAATACCAGCCGGCTCGCTTGTGACAGTTCCTTCGCCGTCTTTCTCCACCGTCAACGTGGTGGGCAGGAGTGCAAAGCTGGCTTTGCACGTCTTGTTGCTGTCCATCGTGACGGCAACAGTACTATTACTGGTAGTGTCACTGCCAGTCGCCTGACAATCACCTTCCCAGCCTTTCAACTCCCAGCCAGCCTCAGGTGTTGCTGTGAGCGTGACTTCAGTGTCTTTGTTATAAGCTTCGGAACAATCCTCAGGGCAGTCAATACCCTCAATGCCATTAATTTTGCTCTATTTTTATTAAAAAACGCCCGGTCGTGCCATATTTTTCTCCCACCGAGTCGTTAGTCATTGTTTTTATTGAAAGTCAAAAATCGGGTACCCCACCCTAGCACACACAAAATTTGATTAAAAATCAATAGGTTATATCTTAACTTAATGGCATTGAGTCAATACCCTCAGGCTCGCTAGTTACCGTTCCATCGCCGGCCTTTTCCACCGTTAAAGTAGGTACAAAGTTCGCTTTGCACGTTTGGTTAGCATTCATGGTGAGAGTGACTGTATTATTACTGGTAGCGTCACTGGTAGTGTCACTGCCGCTGTCATCACAATCACCTTCCCAAGCTTGAAATTGCCAGCCACTCTCAGGTGTGGCGCTGAGTGTGACTTGAGTGCCACTCTTATACGTTTCGGAGCAATCGTCGCCGCAGTCAATGCCGGTTGGTTCGCTGGTGACGCTGCCATTGCCAATCAGTGTCACGGTCAATGTCTTTGGTGTAGGCACTGGTGGCACCACCACGTCATTATCAGTCACACTCACTGTGGCCGTGCCAGTGGTGTAACCGGTCGCACTGGCGGTGAGCGTCACCGTTTGAGTGCCGTCAGTTAGATTGTCATCTGCCGCGGCTAGGTTGAAATCCACCGACTTCTGCGTGTCTGGAATCTCAACCGTTAACGGCACGGTGACTTCTGAGGTATCGCTGCTTCCTAGATTCACCAAAAGGACACCGCTCGTACTCGGACGTGTGACAGTAGCGGTTGAAGCGGCTGTGCCGGCCACTTCCGAAAAACTCGCAGGGTTGACTGTGAGCGTTAATGGTTCTATCACCGGTTCTATTATCTTATTCACGGTGATGGTGAAGTTTTGTTCCGTGAAGTCACCGGCGGTATCTGTTACACGTAGGGTGAGAGTGTAGGGTGAGTCAACTACGTCACTGGCCCCAGGCGCACCACTGATGGCTTTGCTGTCGCCAGCCTCGGTGGGCAGAGTGAGCCAAGACGGTAAATCACCCTCGTGGGTAATGGTGACGGTATCACCATCAACATCGGTTGTGGTGATGTTGTAGGTGTAGAGCGTTCCTTGGGTGGCATCTGTGACAGGTGTGCTGGTGAACGTTGGTGCGTGGTTGACCACTGCTGCTGCATTAACAGTAATGCTCACCGTGTCGCTATCACTTGCTGCACCGCCACTACCCGTGTTACCTTGGTCATCAGTAACAATCTGCACAGTGGCCGAACCGCTATAACCGGCCGTTGGACTAAACTTAAGGCCGTCCAGGGCGGCATTAATATTAACTAGCGTGCCAGTAAAGGCCATGCTGGCATCCGCCGTGCCGTCACCAGTGGTAAAGGTTAAGCCGGTGGTGCCACTTAAGGTTAACGTTCCGTTGGTGGCCGTCAGTGTCACGGCAACCGCCTGATTGCCCGCGTCTAAGTCACTGATTGCAATCAAGTTGCTGTTGGCGGCGGTGAAGGCCGTGTCTTGATGGACGTTTTGTGGGCCAGGCACCGTATTCACTGGCGCATCATTAAGCGTCGGACTGACGGCATTAACAGTAATGCTCACCGTGTCGCTATCACTTGCTGCACCGCCACTACCCGTGTTACCTTGGTCATCAGTAACAATCTGCACAGTGGCCGAACCGCTATAACCGGCCGTTGGACTAAACTTAAGGCCGTCCAGGGCGGCATTAATATTAACTAGCGTGCCAGTAAAGGCCATGCTGGCATCCGCCGTGCCGTCTCCGCTGGAGAAGGTTAAGGCTGCTGCGCTGCTGCCACTACTTAAGGTTAACGTTCCGTTGGTGGCCGTCAGTGTCACTGCAACCGCGTTGCTTCCAGCATCCACATCGTGTATTGAAATGCGATTGCCATTCGCCGTCGATAAGGTTAATGCCGTGTCTTGATGGACGTTTTGTGGGCCAGGTACCGTATTCACTGGCGCATCATTAAGCGTCGGACTGACAGCATTAACAGTAATACTTACCGTGTCGCTATCACTTGCTGCACCGCCACTACCCGAATGGCCTTGGTCATTGGTTTCAATCTGCACACTGGCCGAACCACTATAACCGGCCGTTGGACTAAACTTAAGGCCGTCCAAGGCGGCATTAATATTAACTAGCGTGCCGGTAAAGGCCATGCTGGCATCCGCCGTACCATCACCACTGCTGAAGGTTAAGCCGGTGGTGCCACTTAAGGTGAGCATTCCGTTAGTAGCCGTCAACGTCACTGCAACCGCGTTGCTTCCAGCATCCACATCGTGTATTGAAATGCGATTACCATTCGCCGTCGAGAAGGTTAAGGCCGTGTCTTGAGGGACGTTTTGTGGGCCAGGCACCGTATTCACTGGCGCATCATTAAGCGTCGGACTAACCGCATTAACAGTAATACTCACCGTGTCACTATCACTTGCTGCACCGCCACTACCCGTGTTACCTTGGTCATTGGTTTAAATATGCACACTTGCCTAATCATTATAACCGACCGTCGGACTAAACTCAAGGCCGTCCAAGGCGGCATTAATATTAACTAGCGTGCCAGTAAAGGCCATGCTGGCATCCGCCGTACCGTCTCCGCTGGAGAAGGTTAAGGCTGCTGCGCTGCCACTACTTAAAGTTAACGTTCCGTTGCTGGCAGTTAGTGTCACGGCAACTGCATTAGTACCGGCATCAACATCGTGTATTGAAATGCGATTGCCATTCGCCGTCGATAAGGTTAAGGCCGTGTCTTGAGGGACGTTTTGTGGGCCAGGTACCGTATTCACTGGCGCATCATTAAGTGTCGGACTAACCGCATTAACAGTAATACTCACCGTGTCGCTATCGCTCTGTGGGCCACCACTACCCGTGTTTCCTTGGTCATCAGTAACAATCTGCACAGTGGCCGAACCACTATAACCGGCCGTTGGACTAAACTTAAGGCCGTCCAAGGCCGCATTAATATTAACTAGCGTGCCAGTAAAGGCCATGCTGGCATTCGCCGTACCGTCACCACTGGAGAAGGTTAAGGCTGCTGCGCTACCACTACTTAAGGTTAACGTTCCGTTGGTAGCCGTCAGTGTCACGGCAACCGCCTGATTGTCCGCGTCTAAGTCACTGATTGCAATCAAGTTGCTGTTGGCGGTGGAGAAAGTTAAGGCCGTATCTTGATGGACGTTTTGTGGGCCAGGTACCGTATTCACTGGCGCATCATTAAGCGTCGGACTAACCGCATTAACACTAATACTTACCGTGTCGCTATTACTTGCTGCACCGCCACTACCCGTGTTTCCTTGGTCATCAGTAACAATCTGCACACTGGCCGAACCACTATAACCGCCCGTTGGACTAAACTCAAGGCCATCTAGCGCGGTATTAATATTAACTAGCATGCCGGTAAAGGCCATGCTGGCATCCGCCGTACCGTCACCCGTCGTGAAGCTCAGGCCGCTTGTACCACTTAAGGTTAACGTTCCGTTGGTGGCCGTCAGTGCCACAGCAACTGCATTAGTACCAGCATCCACATCACTGATTGAAATACGATTGCCATTCGCCGTCGATAAGGTTAAGGCCGTGTCTTGAGGGACGTTTTGTGGGCCAGGTACCGTATTCACTGGCGCATCATTAAGCGTCGGACTGACGGCATTAACAGTAATACTCACCGTGTCACTATCACTTGCTGCACCGCCACTACCCGTGTTTCCTTGGTCATCAGTAACAATCTGCACACTGGCCGAACCACTATAACCGCCCGTTGGACTAAACTTAAGGCCGTCCAAGGCCGCATTAATATTAACTAGCGTGCCAGTAAAGGCCATGCTGCCATCCGCCGTACCGTCGCCCGTCGTGAAGGTTAAGCCCGTTGTACCACTTAATGTTAACGTTCCGTTAGTAGCCGTCAACGTCACCGCAACCGCGTTGCTTCCAGCATCCACATCGTGTATTGAAATGCGATTGCTGTTGGCAGTCGATAAGGTTAAGGCCGTGTCTTGATGGACGTTTTGTGGGCCAGGCACCGTATTCACTGGCGCATCATTAAGCGTCGGACTAACCGCATTAACAGTAATACTTACCGTGTCGCTATCGCTTTGTGGCCCACCACTACCCGTGTTACCTTGGTCATCAGTAACAATCTGCACACTGGCAGAACCGCTGTAACCGGCCGTCGGGTTAAAGCTCATACCATCCAACGCCGTATTAATATTAGCTATTGTGCCAGTCAAGGCCATGCTGGCATTCGCCGTACCATCACCCGCCGTGAAGTTCAAGCCGCTTGTACCACTTAAGGTGAGCGTTCCGTTGGTGGCTGTCAGTGCCACGGCAACCGCCTGATTGCCCGCGTCTAAGTCACTGATTGCAATCAAGTTGCTGTTGGCGGCGGTGAAGGCCGTGTCTTGATGGACGTTTTGTGGGCCAGGTACCGTATTCACTGGCGCATCATTAAGTGTCGGACTAACCGCATTAACAGTAATACTCACCGTGTCGCTATCGCTCTGTGGGCCACCACTACCCGTGTTTCCTTGGTCATCAGTAACAATCTGCACAGTGGCCGAACCACTATAACCGGCCGTTGGACTAAACTTAAGGCCGTCCAAGGCGGCATTAATATTAACTAGCGTGCCGGTAAAGGCCATGCTGGCATCCGCCATACCATCACCACTGCTGAAGGTTAAGCCGGTGGTGCCACTTAATGTTAACGTTCCGTTGCTGGCAGTTAGTGTCACGGCAACTGCATTAGTACCGGCATCCACATCGTGTATTGAAATGCGATTACCATTCGCCGTCGATAAGGTTAAGGCCGTGTCTTGATGGACGTTTTGTGGGCCAGGTACCGTATTCACTGGCGCATCATTAAGCGTCGGACTGACGGCATTAACACTAATACTTACCGTGTCGCTATCACTTGCTGCACCGCCACTACCCGTGTTTCCTTGGTCATCAGTAACAATCTGCACACTGGCCGAACCACTATAACCGCCCGTTGGACTAAACTTAAGGCCGTCCAGGGCGGCATTAATATTAACTAGCGTGCCAGTAAAGGCCATGCTGGCATTCGCCGTACCATCACCCGCCGTGAAGTTCAAGCCGCTTGTACCACTTAAGGTGAGCGTTCCGTTGGTGGCTGTCAGTGCCACGGCAACTGCATTAGTACCAGCATCCACATCGTGTATTGAAATGCGATTGCCATTCGCCGTCGATAGGGTTAAGGCCGTGTCTTGATGGACGTTTTGTGGGCCAGGTACCGTATTCACTGGCGCATCATTAAGCGTCGGACTAACCGCATTAACAGTAATACTTACCGTGTCGCTATCGCTTTGTGGCCCACCACTACCCGTGTTTCCTTGGTCATCTGTGACTATCTGCACACTGGCCGAACCGCTATAACCGGCCGTTGGACTAAACTCAAGGCCATCCAAGGCGGCATTAATATTAACTAGAGTGCCGGTAAAGGCCATGCTGGCATCCGCCGTACCGTCACCACTGGTAAAGGTTAAGCCCGTTGTACCACTTAAGGTTAACGTTCCGTTGGTGGCTGTCAGTGCCACGGCAACTGCATTAGTACCTGCATCCACATCGTGTATTGAAATGCGATTGCCATTCGCCGTCGATAAGGTTAAGGCCGTGTCTTGATGGACGTTTTGTGGGCCAGGTACCGTATTCACTGGCGCATCATTAAGCGTCGGACTAACGGCATTAACAATGCGAATTAAGGGTTGAATTAAATATTATGAAATCAATGATTTATAAAAACTTTTGATTGAGAAGTTATTTTATAACTCTTTGTTCTTTCTACATTTTTAATTTTTATATCGATATTCGTACCAAAGGGGCTTTAGCCCCTTCGGTAAGTGTTATTAAAGCCTGGGGCATCGCCCCAGGCTTCTGTCAATCAAGACGTTTTTATAAGTCATTGATTTTTTTAGGATTCAATTCAACCCTTAATTCGCATTAACAGTAATACTTACCGTGTCGCTATCGCTTTGTGGCCCACCACTACCCGTGTTACCTTGGTCATCAGTAACAATCTGCACACTGGCCGAACCACTATAACCGGCCGTTGGACTAAACTCAAGGCCGTCCAGGGCGGTATTAATATTAACTAGCGTACCAGTAAAGGCCATGCTGGCATCCGCCGTACCGTCACCACTGCTGAAGGTTAAGCCCGTTGTACCACTTAAGGTGAGCGTTCCGTTAGTAGCCGTCAACGTCACCGCAACTGCGTTAGCTCCGGCATCCACATCGTGTATTGAAATGCGATTACCATTCGCCGTCGATAAGGTTAAGGCCGTGTCTTGATGGACGTTTTGTGGCCCAGGTACCGTATTCACTGGCGCATCATTAAGCGTCGGACTGACGGCATTAACACTAATACTCACCGTGTCACTATCGCTTTGTGGGCCGCCACTACCCGCGTTTCCTTGGTCATCAGTAACAATCTGCACACTGGCCGAACCACTATAACCGGCCGTCGGGTTAAAGCTCATACCATCCCACGCCGTATTAATATTAACTAGTACACAGGTTTACAAATTCATCCCCCTTTGAGGTGTCCTACCTTCGTTGGTTTACGAATCCTGAAGGGAAGAATTTACGAACAGATGTACTAGTTTGTAGTAGGCGATTTATCGCCTGAAACTCTTAAAAGTTTCTAGTTTCTAGTATGCAGTTTGTAGTTTGTAGTAGGCGATTTATCGCCTGAAGTTGTTTATAGTCTGCAATTTATCGCCCATTACTACAAACGGAAAGTGGCTAAAGCCACTACAAAAGGCCCCCGTTGAAAGTGGCTAAAGCCACTACTACATATGTTCCTAAATTCCACCTCCATCAGGATTCGTAAACCAACGAAGGTAGGGCGCGTCAAGGGAGGACGAATTTGTAAACCTGTGTACTAGAAACTTTTAAGAGTTGTTTCAGGCGATAAATCGCCTACAAACTACAAGCTACAAACGGCATACTAGAAACTAGAAACTTTTAAGAGTTTCAGGCGATAAATCGCCTACTACAAACTATAAACTACAAACGGCATACTAGAAACTTTTAAGAGTTTCAGGCGATAAATCGCCTACTACAAACTATAAACTACAAACGGCATACTAGAAACTTTTAAGAGTTTCAGGCGATAAATCGCCTACTACAAACTATAAACTACAAGCGGCATACTAGAAACTAGAAACTTTTAAGAGTTTCAGGCGATAAATCGCCTACTACAAACAAACTACAAGCTACAAACTACATACTAGAAACTAGAAACGATGAAAGGATTAGTGCCGGGTAATACCAAAGTTTCAATCCTTTTTTATAAGCGAATCGAAGTCGTTGAGTGTACCCACCATGAAATCTGTCCCAATTACAATTTTCTGGTACCGAATGTTAATTATATCCAACGTTCCTCCGGAAATTTTGCCAGTACAATTTCAGCGGCGGTGCCGAAATAAGAACGAATCGTCGTAAAAAATTCACCTAATTTGTTTTCTTTCTCAAATAAAAATTGTTCTGCTAGACGAACTTGTAATGCCATTATTTCTTCATCAGAGGTTGTTTCACCAAGTTCTATCATTTCATTTTCAAAGGTATTCTTAATTTTTTCAATAACTTCCAGTCTCGCGTCTTTGAGACGGGCACAGTTAAGATTGAGTTCTTTTATCGTCTTCTCAGCCTTAACCGGATCAATCCCGGTTTGATGGCAGTTCGCCTGATTGACACTGAGAGTTCCATTACGAGAACTAGAGAATAATGGCAGACTAGATGGTAATTCACTCGGTTTTAAGATATCAATATCAACGCCCGGTACTTTATTACCTTTAGGATCACCACAACTGTGATTTTCCGTTTCCGGTTCTAAAAAACGCTTTGGTGCATAGAATTTGGAACCTTTCCCAAAAATGATCTTTGAAGTGCCACCTTTGCAGGCGGCAAACAAATTGGTTATTTCAAATGTCCAATTGATTTGACTACTCGTATCACATTTAGGATGAAAATGTTCTACTTGAGAATCATAAGGTGTTTGTGTCAGAACAATTTCGCAATAGGCACAAAGTCCATGCTGGACTTCAATTAAAGTGTCTATCAATTCTTTATCAGCTTTTCTGTTTTTATCATCCCTATAATCCTGATAATTTTTGAACACCTTCCAGTCTCGCTCATTAGGAAACTGTTCAAGAAAATTTCGCATGCCCGGGGGCATTGTCTCGAATTGTTTAACCTTTTTCATTGTTGTGATTTGTTAAGTACACGAAGACGACGAATTTCCATTTTCGCACTGATCAGTTCAGGATCATCACCAGATAATTCATTCAGTTGCTGACGCAGTTTCAATGCCGCCTCGCTTTCTCCCAGATTGTTCTCAATCAGATCGTAGTACTTATTAAGCAACTGGGTAAATTCATTAGGTGGACGTTCATCCACTCCCATAATTCGAGTCAATACCTTTGAACTTTTGGCACCATAAGAATAAGAATCTGTCGGCTTAGCAATGATTTTGCCGTTGTCGCGTTGTAACTTAATAAGATGTTGTGGCTTAACCGTTGTGAGTACCTGTGGGCTGTGAGTCGTCACAATCAGTTGTGCATTAGGAAAAGTCGCCATCAGATCGACTAAGATATGTTGTTGCCACATTGGATGCAAATGTAGCTCAACTTCATCAATTAAAACAATGGCTTGTGACTCTATCGCTTGTTCCGCTAGGTGAGGGTTAGCTTGTGCCATGCGTCGCGCTAAATCCATGACTAACGCCAACGTGGCACGGTAGCCATCACTCAGTTGTTCGAGTGACAAAATTTCCTTTTTCCCTTGTTCATCTTCAAAATCAACTAAAAATTGAGAGGGTTTAGATTCGGTGCGCGGATTGGAACACCCCGGTAGTATTTGACGAATTGATTGACGAACCGCCGCTAACACCGGTAGCTGATAATTCCAATCTTGCCGCTTTTTAATTTCTCTCAGCTCCTCATTTTCTTGGGCGGTAAACCATTCAAAAACGGTGCGAAAATTGGGAATGATTTCTAACGCACCTTCCAACGCACCAAAACGGTTAAAGTCTTTATGGGGGTTGGTGTGAAGTTGTTGTTGAACTTTAGCGGAAACAATCCGATCATTACTATAATAGGCGATAACCGGCAATTTTGTTTCGCTGTTGCCGTTTTGCACTTGACTGATAATCTGATCTAAAAAAGCATAGAGATTGCCCAACTTTTTTTCAGGTGGCGTTTCTTTTTTAGTTTGTTCGGTTTGATCACGTTTTTTAGTCCGATCCCAAATCACTCCGTCGGTACTTTCAAGTGTCACTCGTACATAGGGTGCTTGACTCATTTGGGGAAGGTTGTTTCCAACCGGCGTGTTTGGGCGAGTTAATTGTTGTCGTAAATCGTTTAGACTAAAGTCTTTGCCAGTCACATTGGGCAGACGTTTTAACACCGCGCCTAGCCCCACCGCAATCGCATCCAACAGAGTGGTTTTACCCTCAGCATTTTTACCATATAAAACCGTTAATTGTGGATCAAGTGGTAACTCTAATTTTTCAATCGCACGAAAATTTTCAATGGTGATGTGATTAAGTTTCATGGTATTTTTATCAGCAAAACGTCATAACACGCGGTTTCGTTAAGAACATTCTCGCGTCTTTAAGACGGGCACAGTTAAGATTGAGTTCTTTTATCGAATTAAAGTGTCTATCAATTCTTTATCAGCTTTTCGGTTTTTATCATCCCTATAATCCTGATAATTTTTGAACATCTCCCAGTCTCGCTCATTAGGAAACTGTTCAAAAAAATGTCGCATGCCGGGGGGCATTGTCTCGAGTTGTTTAACCTTTTTCATTGTTGTGATTTGTTAAGTACACGACGACGAGGAATTTCCATTTTCGCACTGATCAGTTCAGGATCATCACCAGATAATTCATTCAGTTGCTGACGCAGTTTCAATGCCGCCTCGCTTTCTCCCAGATTGTTCTCAATCAGATCGTAGTACTTATTAAGCAACTGGGTAAATTCATTAGGTGGACGTTCATCCACCCCCATAATTCGAGTCAATACCTTTGAACTTTTGGCACCATAAGAATCTAACTTTTGAAAAATCCGATGTCTCAAAGACATCGGATTTTTAGCACGGTTAATAAGATGTTGTGGCTTAACCGTTGTGAGTACCTGTGGGCTGTGAGTCGTCACAATCAGTTGTGCATTAGTCGATGATCAAGTTTTAAGTCTGACAATAATATACTGAGCATCGCCATCCTTAAGCTTTTTTGTCATGTCGTTTGAGCGATAAATCGGTATACAGCCCAATAATATTTCTCTTTAAGTCGAAATGACAGAAAGCGCAAAGATTTCTCCTTAAGTCGAAATGACAAAAGCCTCAAGTAGAAATGACAAACGCGCAAAGATTTCTCCGTCTGTCTTCATTCCAAAAGCGCAAAGATTTCTCCGTCTGTCTTCATTCCAGAAAGCGCAAAGATTTCTTCTTAAGTCGAAATGACAAAAGCCTCAAGTAGAAATGACAGAAAGCGCAAAGATTTCTCCTTAAGTCTTCATTCCAAAAGCGCAAAGATTTCTCCTTAAGTCTTCATTCCAGAAAGCGCAAAGATTTCTCCTTAAGTCGAAATGACATAAGCCTCAAGTCTTCATTCCAGAAAGCGCAAAGATTTCTCCTTAAGTCTTCATTCCAGAAAGCGCAAAGATTTCTGCTTAAGTCTAAATGACAGAAAGCGCAAAGATTTCTCCTTAAGTCTAAATGACAGAAACCTCAAATCGAAATGACAGAAAGCGCAAAGATTTCTCCTTAAGTCTAGATGACAAAAAGCGCAAAGATTTCTTCTTAAGTCGAAATGACAAAAGCGCAAAGATTTCTCCTTAAGTCGAAATATAGATGTTCAGATAAATAATTTCACAACCCCCAGGTTTTCTTAAGGCTATTATCTCGCGGAGCGAATTACTACGTTTCACATTCAACCCCTTTGGGGTTGTGGTTGGATTGCTTGCTTCCACAGGTTTCACCTGTGGCTATTCACATTTTCAGGCTAAAGTTTCGCGGAGCGAAACTTTAGCCTGAAAACCCCTTTGGGGTTGCCCTAGGTTTTCTTAAGGCTACTCTATTCACTTTTGTGAAATTATTTATCTGAAACACTATAGAAATCCCTTCTTATATACAATCCTTGTAGTTATGGTATCGCTTGTTCCGCTAGGTGAGGGTTAGCTTGTGCCATGCGTCGCGCTTAATCCCTGACTAACGCCAACGTGGCACGGTAGCCATCACGGTTCGAGTGACAAAATTTCTTTCTTCCCTTCAACTAAAAATTGAGAGGGTTTAGATTCGGTGCGCGGATTGGAACACCCCGGTAGTATTTGACGAATTGATTGACGAACCGCCGCTAACACCGGTAGTTGATAATGGAAGTCTTGCCGCTTTTTAATTTCTCTCAGTTCCTCATTTTCTTGAGCGGTAAACCATTCAAAAACGCGGCGAAATTTGGGAATGATTTCTAACGCACCTTCAGATTAAGTCGCTAAAGCGACTACTACAAACAAGCAAGATTAAGTCGCTAAAGCGACTACTACAAACAAGCAATCGTGATGCGTATCACTAAAACATTATTCTTTAATTCCAATAACTTTTGAACACTTTTTGAATGGGTAAGCGAATATCTATCACCTCATCAACCAGTTCGGTATCATTCACATCAAAGGTTTTGTAAGAACGTGGTTGAGAGAAAACTCTGATCTCCTCCAAAGGAGGCATTACCAACCAACACGATTTTATCCCAAGCGCAAAATAGGCCTTGATTTTCCTGACAAGATAACCAACTGATTGCCTTGGTGATAACACTTCAATTGCTAATTCAGGCATTTGAGACACACTTATAAGATCATCTTCAAACTCTTCATCCGGCATCGGGGGGGAACCCACGTAAGCGCACACATCCGGTTTCAAGTCGTCTTTAGCTTTGAGCCTATACTTACTCAGATCATGTTGGCTAATGTCCAAACTCAATTCCGTGAACACTGAAAGATTATCATTATTGAGAAGCAATCCAGCGAGCCTAGCTTGTGTGCCACTGTGGATTACTGAACCCATTTTATCCTCCTCATCTTCAAGCACTTCATCATCAAAGTCGATTACTTCGCTCATGTTATGACTCCTTATCTCTCACCACACAAAAACTCATTCATTGATAAATTAACCTCCCATAGTTGAGTTGAAAAAAATGTCACCGTTAAATCACGTTGCTTGAACGTATCGGCGGTATGACGTGCTAAAAAAACCGCGGTGGCAAACCCCGCCCATTTTTGGCAGGTTTCTCGTTTAAGGTTTTGATATGAGTCCTCCTTGATTGGTTGATGAATTAGATAGTGATCCTAAATGATTTGTAAAGTAGCAGAAACAAAGTCCCTTACCACCTATCAGTTTGTCAAAAATGGCACATCAATAGTACAACGAATTACGGGGATAAACGAATATTGATTTCTTTGAGATGAGAATCCATGCGTATCAATTAGGGAAACGACTTAATAAAATCAAGCCACCTGTTCTCAGTCTACGCCCCAATATTAATTCGTTTAGGACCAAAATTCGTTGTACTTAACTTGACAATATCACATTCAAGCTATGGCGTAGAGTTGCTCATTTCGCTACCATACGTGATATGGGAAATGTGACAGGGTCAAATTACCTAAAAATCTTCTGAATGGGCAAACGAATGTCCATAACCTCATCAATGACTTCTGTCATATCCATCACAAAAGTTTTATAGTGACTAGGTTGCGAATAAACAGCAACCGTCTTGATGGGTGGCACTACCAACCAACACGATTTAATGCCCAGCGCGAAATAAGCTTTAAACTTGGCTAAAATGTCACTAATCGCTTGCTTTGGTGAGATGATCTCAACAGCCAATAAAGGCATTTCCTGCATTTTCAGTTCATCTTCATCATCATTAAACCCGACGCTGTTAGGATAAAGACAAATGTCTGGTATAATTTCATCTTTAATTTTGAGTCCAAATTGGCTTAACTCCATTTGACTGACATCCAGACTTAATTCAACAAAAGGGGAGAATCTCTCATCATTAGAGAATAAGCAGGTTATACGAGCTTGCGTAAAGCTATGGTTTCTTGACGGCATTTCTCGAACCTCATCAGATTCGTCAGTTTCAATCTCTTCTATCAATTCATTCATATTTCACCCCGTCTCAATAAATCTAAAGAAAGTACAACGAATTTGGAAATTAACGAATAGGGAATGGTGAAGTCAATGCCTTTGTGCCAAAAATCCCCCGACTGAAAAATTCGCTACTTCCATCACTACTTGTACTGGACTACCAAACTTAGCCGGAGTCCAAACTTTAGTTTGTCCTTCCTTCCGTCCAAACTTTAGTTTGGCAGTCGTCCAAACTTTAGTTTGGCAGGTGGCAGTTGTCCAACCATCAGAATGTCAGCCAGTTTGCCAACATCCTCTGGAGCCACAGTAAGCCGTCTTTCTCCACCGTCAACGTGGTGGGCAGGGGTGCAAAGCTTGCTTTGCACGAATTAAAAGCGGTCTACAGAGAGGGCCATAACTTGAAATCCCTTGAGCCATTATGCAATATGGCCCACAATTGACGGCCATCATTCTATCGATCTCGTTTGTAGCAGGTAGGCGATGAATCGCCTACTACAAACTCAAACGCCGTCAACTACAATTAAAAGAGGTCTCAATAAATAGGGCCATGACTTGAAATTCCTTGAGCCATTCTGGCATATGGCCCACAATTGACGGCCATCAATCTATCGCTCTCGTTTGTAGTTTGGATTCCGACGCCCAAACTCAAGTTTGGACTCCTTCTCAACTTGGAGTTCGACGCCCAAACTCAAGTTTGGACTCCTTCTCAACTTGGAGTTCGACGCCCAAACTCAAGTTTGGACTCCTTCTAAATTTGGACTCCGATGCCCAAACTCAAGTTTGGACTCCTTCTAAACTTGGGCTCCGACGCCCAAACTCAAGTTTGGATTCCTTCTCAACTTGGAGTTCGACGCCCAAACTCAAGTTTGGACTCCTTCTCAACTTGGAGTTCGAGGCCCAAACTCAAGTTTGGATTCCTTCTCAACTTGGAGTTCGACGCCCAAACTCAAGTTTGGACTCCTTCTCAACTTGGAGTTCGACGCCCAAACTCAAGTTTGGACTCCTTCTCAACTTGGAGTTCGACGCCCAAACTCAAGTTTGGACTCCTTCTCAACTTGGAGTTCGACGCCCAAACTCAAGTTTGGACTCCTTCTAAACTTGGGCTCCGACGCCCAAACTCAAGTTTGGACTCCTTCTAAACTTGGGCTCCGACGCCCAAACTCAAGTTTGGACTCCTTCTAAACTTGGGCTCCGACGCCCAAACTCAAGTTTGGACTCCTTCTAAACTTGGACTCCTACGCCCAAACTCAAGTTTGGACTCCTTCTAAATTTGGACTCCGACGCCCAAACTAATGTTTGGACTCCGACGCCCAAACTCAAGTTTGGACTCCTTCTCAACTTGGAGTTCGACGCCCAAACTCAAGTTTGGACTCCTTCTAAACGTGCCAAGCGCTTGGCTAAAATCTCATCAATCGTTTGCTTGGGTGACAGGACTTCAATGTGGCACGGAAACTTCCGCATAAACTGATGTCGGTGAATTGAAAAAAGTCAGAATCGCAGATTAAACGGATTACGCAGATTACGCGGATTAAACCTAATCTTTTCGGCTATCTATTTATTTAAAGCGGAACATTTGACCACACCCCTTACTCTGAGCAACTTTCCTCTTGATAGGGGCTGGGGTGGGATGTTAAATTTGTCGTCAAATGCTCCAGTCTTTTTTCACCCTGATTTTGGATTTTGGATTGAAATAAAAAAGTATCGGTGACATACCAATAGAGTTATCAAATCCTGATAAGAAAAAAAACCGGGTGAATAAAGAGTCCGAAAAAACCTGACAGGTTTATACCACTACTACAAGACTACGATATTATGCCTCTCAAAAAAGGACAACGACTCATTGAACTCAAATTCTTCGTTTTTTCCATAAATGAATTCGTTTATCCCCGTCATTCGTTGTACTCAATCCCCAATTCCCACCAAACAACCTTAATTTCTGCTTGGAAACGTACCCTGAAGGGCAATAATAAAATATATCGCTAGGAAGGGGGGCATATTCTCGTGAGGATGACCGCCGCCCGTGTTGGCAATAGCACCACTGTTCATACTCACGTCTGAATTGCTATCATAAGCATTGACAACACCGCGCGATACCTTTACAGCAGCCCAATAGTTGCCACTTGGGTTAGTACTCTCACCAGCACTGCTTTTCGCTTTTACGGCATGACTATGCGCCGGCAACTGATCAGGATGCAAAGGCGCATTTTCCACACCCCCCTTCTCGCCCCAGGAGCGATCAGTCAGTCCTGCTCCCAGGCCCGCGCCTACAGGAAAACAACCCCGCATATCGGGTAGGGCGAAGTTGGTTTGATCACCACCAAACGCGTTCCCAAGCAGCGAAAAGAGAGCGTTATGTTGTTGAGAGTTAAGCTTTTTTCCATCGCAGAATGCCCAGCCTTTTGGGGGAAAGCTAAAACCTATCATTTTAATTTCACCCATGAATGCTTCGGCCATAATATTTCTCCTGTTTACTTAGTTAAATAAAAGCCGTCAAAAAAATAACCCGTGTCTTTCCAGACTTAGGTACGCCGCCAATCAGGAATGGCAGCTGGCGAATTGTACCAACGTTCCCCATCCGGAGAATACAACGCGAAATGCGTGTTGTGTGGCCCATTGACTTCCGCATACAATAAATCACCGCGTTGTTCACCGAATACGACAGTTAAACCGGTTTTTTTGGCTAATGTTTCCTGCCAATTGTGAGGGAAAGTGGGGTGAGTTTGCGGTTTAGCCTGAGCTACCCCAATACTCCCCGCCACGCCACCGGCAGCCGCGGCGCCCGCGGCCAAGGTTGTGAGTGCATTACGCAACAGTTGACGTCTTTGCATGTGTAGGTTCTCCTTTGTTTCAGTGAACAGTTATCAGTGAACAGTTATCAGTTAGACTGCACACCGGCATAACTTCTTGGATTTGTTAAATTAGACTGCACACCGTCATAAATGTTTGAGTGCCGTCACACACCTCAGGCATCCTCTATCGATGTGGCTTAACTCCCCTCTTTTCCGGGGCTGGGGGGGTGTCAAACGAAGTAACGGTGCTAAGTATATACTGATAGTACAACGGATACGCGAACCGAAGGTCAGCGTAGCTAAATAAACGGATTTTTTATCTGCTTCATTTTCGGATTGAAAGTCAATAAAAATAAACCAAACGGGTCAATTTTTATTTTCACCCGCATCTGTACATTCCGTATATTAGTCAAAAAATGACTCTAGCACAAAAACTCTGTTCAAGGAAAATATTAGTCAAAAAATAATGATTATAGCACAAAAACTCTGTTCAAGGAAAATTTCAGGGTTTTAACCCTAAGGCGATGAGCGGAAGGTAGTTACACTGGCTTTAATAATACGCCCCGACCGATCTCATAGAGATTTTAAAGTCAGCCCCTTTGGTGCGAGATTAATATAAAAAGGGGCAACGCCCCTAGTAGTACTTCTCCTGTTCTGGATCAACAACTTAGCTTATTTTAATAAGTAACCCTAAGCTTTCATTAGGCGAGGGGATAAAGGGCTGATACTCCCTACTACGCTTAATTCGCTCCGCGAAACTTTTGCGTAGTATTCACTTCTATTAATAGTGTTAACTCATTTGTTGACATGTCAATAGTTGTCAATAGAATTGCTATCTTGACAAGTCATTGAGTATTTCTCTATGGATGAGGTGATGTACGGTCATAAATGGCTGATGAGTGGTACTCCCTTCTTCGCTCCAAATCCAACAAATTTTTTGTAATCGGGAATGGGGAATGGCACCTTTCCCAATTTTTGTTGTTAATGACTTTTCTCAGCAACGCCAATGAAGTACACTGTGTTACATCATTTTAAAAATCACTTGGATAATTTGGAGACAATACATAATGCCAGAAAAACTGTCACTTGCTGAACTGACTAAAGAGATGTTTTCTGACTATCTGGGAGAAACTTTCCGCCTTCACCTTGATAATGGCGATAAAATTGACATGACATTGGAAGAAGTCACAGCGTCGCGGTCTCATCCAATAAAAGGAAAAGAACCCACACGCCAGCCTTTTTCAATTCTATTTTGTGGCCCCCCGCCCGTGCTTCCTCAACGGATGTACACCTTTGAACAAGAGAAAATGGGTATGATTGAAAATAGGTTTATTGTGCCTATTGGTGAGGATCAAAAAGGTGTGTATTACCAAGCGGTTTTCAGTTAGGTTTAGTAATGAAACACACCCCTAACCTCAATACCATTAAGTCCTAAAAACGTTGTACCACCCAACGTTGTTACCCACCCTCGTTTTGGGGCATGCAAGAAAAACACCACCCGACATGTATGGATTTATCATTCGCGATGGTTTGCCCCTACCAAACCTCGCTGTAGAGGCTCTCTCTGGGGTGCTGAAAAGGAAGTTCCAACGGAATTAAAACTTGATCCCATTTTTATTCCGCTTAGTAAAAATTTTTTAAAAACAATCAATTAAATCTCATTTAAATCATTAATCATTAATCATTAATCATTAATCATTAATTATTTTCACCACAGGCTATCTCTAGTGTTCGCCCTGGCTTAATTTAATGGCATTGGTGTTTAGGGCGGTGTTAGGGAAAATACTCCATTTTCAAACGAATATCATCTTCCCCGGTGACGGAGAAACCTAAGCGTTCATACAACCTAAAGGCCCCCGGGTTGTCTTTTTCTACGCTCAGTCGCACCGGTTTTTTGACTTGTTCGGCTTCTTTGACTATCTCTTGCATCAGGAAAGTGCCAATGCCTTGGTTACGGTGTTCAGGCAACAAGGCTATGTCTACCACACAGATTTCATCCTCTGTTCTATCAATAATCATATAACCCACCGGTTCATTGTAAGAGAGGATAATGCTGTTATCTGCTTGCGGAAATTGATTAGCATAGCCCTGCTTTCGATACGAGAACTGCGTTTGTATAAAGGCCTCCTTTTCAGCAGGAGTCCAATCGACTCTCGCTAATTCGGCCAAGCGAACATTGCTATAAACTTTATACAAAAAGGGTTCGTCTTCTGGACAAACCGGGCGTAAGGTAGTAGACATTTTAGTTATCAGTTATCAGTGGTCAGTTGGAACGAGGTGTTTTTGAGGCCCTACTCAGTGATAAGTACAACGATAACTTTGTTAAGAACTCATAACTCTAAAAAAAACTCTCATAAAAGTCAATAAGTCAATCATTTTTTGAGAAGTGGCCTCAGAATTGGTACTCATCGTTACGGTTTGTTAATAAATTGGGTACTATGCATGAACCTCCTCCGGCCCATACACCCCTGGCAGGGGGCCCAACCCCGTAGGGGCCTCCAGTGAATAGCCTTAAGAAAAACCTGGGGAAAGGCCGGAGAAGGCCCCAACCCCGAAGGGGTTGAATACGAAACGTAGTAACGAGCGGAGCGAGATAATAGCCCCAGGTGCAACCTGGGGAAAGGCCGGAGAAGGCCCCAACCCCGAAGGAGTTGAATATGAATAGCCCAGGGATGGCCGGAGAAGGGTCCCAACTGGGGTGTTAAATATGGGTTGATTTTGCTCGTTTTTTTTCACCCTCTTTTTATTCCATATTATCTCGCGTAGCGAGTTACTACGTTTCATATTCAACCCCTATCGGGGTTGGGGCCTTCCTCGGCCCTTCCCCAGGTTTCACCTGGGGCTATTATCTCGCGTAGCGAGTTACTACGTTTC
>Ga0190344_1000081_pt1 | contig 62527 bp, 52 predicted proteins | sample 48721323_MG_FD_161662 | JGI IMG/M metagenome (GOLD analysis project Ga0190344, IMG submission 161662) | Hydrothermal vent microbial mat bacterial communities from Southern Trench, Guaymas Basin, Mexico - 4872-13-2-3_MG | ecosystem: Environmental > Aquatic > Marine > Hydrothermal vents >... | reverse complement strand
CATATCATGGGTGAGGGTGTGGCCGCAAGCATTATTTTCATCCGTGGGTCACTACATTGGCCAGGCGAAAAACGTGATTCAATAAAATCAAATATTTGGAAAACCAAAAGGGCCAATTTTTGCCGAAAATAGGCCCCGTAGAAAAAATTTTGGCGAACTTGGGCTAGTCTGGACGCCGTTGCCCGTAACGCTCGAAACTGACCTTGTCGCGCTCCAGCGATGCGGCCGGGTGGGGCTTTTTCTCCTCGACCGGGTACCCGACGGCCACCATCGCCTCTATTTCCATGGACCGGGGGATGCCCAGCACTTCAGCGATGTACTGACCGGCGCTGCGGGAGTCGTCGTGGGGCCGCCGGCGGATCTGGATCCAGCAGCTGCCGAGGCCCAGGTCCGCGGCAGCCAGGTGAACGATCAAGGTCGCAATGGCGGCGTCCTCGACCCAGACGTCCGATTTTGCCGGATCGGCGTACACCACTACCGCCAGGGGCGCCTTGGCAAGAAAGGCCGCGCCGTGGGGCTTGGCCTGGGCCAGCCGGGTGATCGTCTCCGGGTCCGTGACAAACACGAAGCCCCACGGGTTGATCCCCCGCGACGACGGGGCGCGCAGGACCGCTTCGGTCAACAGCTCGATTTTTTCCCGTTCCAACGGACGGTCCGTATAGGCCCGGATGCTGCGGCGGTTTCTGAGCAAGTCGATGAACATGATCTCTTCTTCTCCTTTCAGCGAATTCGGATAACAACATTCATGATATCGCCATCATCACAGGTCGTACATCGTTTTCTTGCGCCACAGGGTTACCCGGGAGATGCCCAGGTCCCGAGCCGCCGCGGTCTGGTTGCCGTCGTGACGGTTTAGGGCTTCGGCGATGCGCCGGCGCTCGCGTTCTCTTTTGTCGTCTCGCGGCGCTAGGGCCGGCGCCGCGCCGGCCGTCTCGGGGTACAAGACTTGCAGGGGAAGGCACTCCGGGGTGATCTCGGCCCCGCGGCTCATTGCCAGGGCGTGCTCGATGGCGTTTTCCAGTTCGCGGATGTTGCCGGGCCAGTGGTAGCGGCGCAGCATCTGCTGGGCAGTCAGGTTGAGCGTCTTCAACGGCTGGTTATCCCCTTGGCGGTGCTTGCGGATGAAGTGATCCGCCAGGCGGAAGATGTCCTGGGGCCGCTCGCGCAGTGGAGGTATCACCAGGGGGATTACCGCCACCCGATAAAAGAGATCGAGGCGGAATTCGCCCCGCTGGGCCATGGCCGGCAGGTTGCGGTTGGTGGCGCAGATGATGCGCACGTCCACGGGGTAGGCCCGGTCGGCGCCCACCGGGCGGACCTCCCTTTCCTGTAGGGCCCGCAGCAGCTTCACCTGCATCGCTTTGTCCAGCTCGCCGATTTCGTCGAGAAACAGGGTCCCCTGGTGGGCTTCGCGAAACAGCCCGGCGCGGTCGCTGATGGCCCCGGTAAAGGCGCCTTTGACGTGTCCGAACATCTCCGATTCAAGCAGGGCTTCGGGCAGGGCGCCGCAGTTGACCGAGACGAAAGGTTTTTCCCGCCGGTGGCTCTGGGCGTGGATTGCCCGGGCCGCCACTTCCTTGCCCACCCCGGTCTCTCCCATGATCAGCACGCTCGAGTCCACCTCGGCGCAGCGCAGGATGGTTTCGAAGACGGTCTGCATCTTCTTGCCGCTGCCGATCATCTCGGTTTCCAGGCGGTGGCGCCGCATCTGCCGCCGGTAGTGGAACAGCTCCCGCTCCCGCTCGGCCAGGCGGAGGTTGTCGGTAATGTCGGTGAGGGTCTCGGCGTAGGCGAAGAGGCGCCCCTGGTGGTCGTAGATCGGGCGGATCTCGCCCACGAACTGCCGCTGCTGGCCGTTGACGGTCAGCTCGAGCTTGGCCGGGCCCTCGGCGCCCAGGGGCAGCCGGGGGGTCTTGCGGTCGGACGGCAGACCGGCGCTTGCCGGGGTGCCGAACATGAAGCGACCCTGGCCGTCGAAGATCGTGACGCAGTCGCGGATGCCGAAGAGGATGCTCTGGAGCATCATCTTCTCCTTTTCCAGGTCGTCGCGGATCTTTTTCTGCCCGCTGATGTCCGTCAGGAGGGCGTTGGTGGTGACCGGCCGCCCCTGGTCGTCCGTGTTCACCGAGAGGTGAAACAGGACCGGGATCTTTTGCATCTCGCGGCCGTACACGTAAAGCTCGAACTGGACCGACTCCTGCCGGCCGGAGGCCAGCGCGGAGATGATCTCCTGGGCCTTGCGGCGCTCGTCGGCACTGATGAGGGTCCGCATGTCCCGGCCGATGAGCCGGTCGCGGGCAGCGCCGGTGAACTCCAGGAAGGTTTCGTTGACGTCCAGCAAAACAAAATCCATGTCCACCAGCCAGTAGCTGATCTTCAGGTAGTCGAGGATCCGTTTCAACTCCCGGTTGTCCGTCGCTGAGGCGGGCGGGGTATCCATAGGCCTTTTCCTTTTTCCCTTCCTGGCCGAGGCGCGATGTTTCAACACTGATGCAATATCGTTAACCATATTTGAAACATGGCGGCAGGTCAACGGTATCCATCTACTGAAGGAAATTCAATCATATTGCAGGGCTGCAAAATTCCTTCGTCTTGGCACCGTCCTTGAAAGCGTCTGGGCACAGTTCACACCTTTTGATGTTGCTATCCCCGCCGGCGACCACGCCTTCTGCCGGCGGATCCAACAGGAGGGAGACCCGAAGGCATGAACGTCATTGAAACTACCATCGACACCCGGTCGGAGACCTACCGGAAGAACTTCGAGACCATGAGCGCCCTCGTGGAGGATCTCAACAAGGAGCTCAAGATTGCCTGGGACGTGCGCTCGGAAAAGTCTCTCAAGCGCCTGGCCGAAGTCGGCAAACTGCCCACCCCCAAGAAGCTGGAGCTGCTCCTCGACCCCAACACCCCGTTTCTCGAGATCGGCTCCCTGGCGGCCCGGGGCATGTACGACGGCAAAATCCACAAGGCCGGCACCGTCATCGGCGTCGGCGTGGTGGCCGGCCGGGAAGTGCTCGTTTTTGCCAACGATCCCACCATCAAGGGCGGCTCTTCCTACCCCATGACGGTTAAAAAATCGCTGCGTGGCCAAATCATCGCCATGGAAAACCGTTTGCCGTCGGTGAACCTGCTCGATTCGGCCGGCGCCTATCTCCCGTTGCAGTCGGAGATTTTTCCCGACGCCGACGACGGGGGCCGCATCTTTTACAACCAGGCCTTGATGAGCAAGATGGGCCTGCCCCAGATCACCGCCGTCATGGGCCTGTGCACCGCCGGGGGCGCCTATATCCCGGCCATGAGCGACGAGGTGGTCCACGTGCGGGGCCACGGGGCGATCTTTCTGGGCGGCCCGCCCCTGGTCAAGGCCGCCACGGGCGAGGAGGTCACCGCCGACGAGCTCGGCGGCGCGGAGCTGCACTGCGGCGAGTCGGGGGTCTCGGATTACTACGCCGAGGACGACGCTCACGCCATTGCCATCGTACGGCAACTGGTGGCCAACCTGCCGCCCAACGAGAAGACCAGGCTCGCCTGCCGCCCGCCGCGCCCGCCGCTCTACGATCCCAAGGAGATTTACGGGATCGTGCCGCGGGACATTGCCGAGCCCTACGACATCCGGGAAGTGATCGCGCGCATCGTCGACGGCAGCGAATTCATGGAGTTCAAGGAGATGTACGGCTCGACCCTGGTGTGCGGCATCGCCCATATCCACGGCTACCCGGTGGGCATCCTGGGCAACAACGGGATCCTGTTTTCCGAAAGCGCCCTCAAGGGAACCCAGTTCATCCAGTTGTGCGACCGCCGGGGCATCCCCCTGGTGTTTCTGCAGAACATCACCGGTTTCATCATCGGCCGCGACTACGAGCGCGGCGGCATCACCAAGAACGGCCACAAGATGGTCAACGCCGTGTCCACGGCCACGGTGCCCAAGTTCACCGTCATGGTGGGCGCCTCCTTCGGAGCGGGCAACTACGCCATGTGCGGCCGGGGCTACTCGCCGCGGTTCCTGTGGACCTGGCCCAACCACCAGATCGGGGTGATGGGTGGGGCCCAGGCGGCCGACGTGCTGGTGACGCTGCAAAACGACCAGCGGGCGCGGGCCGGCCAGCCGCCCCTGACGCCGGAAGAAGCGGCCTTGATCCGCGAGCCGGTGATCGCCGCGGCCATCAAGGAGGGCGACGCCTACTACAGCACGAGCAACCTCTGGGACGACGGGATCATCGACCCGGCCAAAACCCGGGACGTGCTGGGGCTGAGCATCTCGGCGGCCCTCAACGCGCCGTTGCGCTGCGATACCTGGGGTTACGGCATATTCCGGATGTGAGGCGTTGCGTCAATTCAAAATAGAGGCCGCAGAGAACTCGGAGAAAAACGGAGGCGGACAGGAGGTTTCTCTGGGGTCCCTGAGGGTTCAGGGGAAAGATCATGTTCAAGAAAATTCTCGTTGCCAACCGCGGTGAGATCGCCCTGCGGATCATGCGCACCTGCCGCGAGATGGGCATCGCCACCGTGGCGGTCTATTCCGAGGCGGACGAACGGGCCCTGCACGCCCTGGAGGCCGACGAGGCGATCCCCATCGGCCCGGCCGAACCGGCCGCCAGCTACCTGGACATCGAGCGCATCATCGCCGCTGCCCGGCAAAGCGGCGCCGAGGCCATCCACCCCGGCTACGGTTTCCTGGCGGAAAACGCCGCCTTTGCCGAACGTTGCCAGGCGGAAGGCATCGTGTTCATCGGTCCGCCGGCCCAGGTCATCCGCGACCTGGGCGACAAGGTAGTGGCCCGGCGGATCATGCTCCAGGGCGGGGTGCCGGTGATCCCCGGCATGACCGAGGAGGCCGGCGATCCGTCCGCCTGGGCCGCCCAGGCCGAGGCCATCGGCTACCCGGTGCTCATCAAGGCCGCTGCCGGCGGGGGCGGCAAGGGGATGCGCGTCGTGGAGCGGCCCCGGGAGCTGTTGGACGCCTGCCAGGAGGCCTCGCGGGAGGCGGCGGCGGCTTTCGGCAGCGGCGCCATCTACATGGAAAAGTTCCTGGCCAAGTCCCGCCACGTGGAGGTCCAGATCCTCGCCGACACCCGGGGAAACGTCGTTCACCTCTTCGAGCGCGAGTGCTCCATTCAGCGGCGGCACCAGAAGATCATCGAGGAGACCCCCTCGCCGGCCTTGACCCCGGCGCTGCGTGCGGCCATGGGCCGGGCGGCGGTGGCCGCGGCCCGGGCGGCCGGATACGTCAACGCCGGCACGGTGGAGTTCATTCTCGAGCCGGAAGGAAACTTCTACTTCCTGGAAGTCAATACCCGCCTGCAGGTCGAGCACCCCATCACCGAGATGACCACCGGCGTTGACCTGGTGCGCCACCAGATCGATATCGCCGCCGGCCGCCCCCTGGCGCTGTCCCAGGACGACCTGGCCGCCCGGGGCCATGCCATCGAATGCCGCATCTACGCCGAGGACCCGGAGCAAAACTTCTTTCCGTCTCCGGGTAAAATCGTTTTTCTCCAGGAGCCCTCCGGACCGGGGGTGCGCAACGACTGCGGGGTCTACGCGGGCGCCGAGGTGCCGGTAGAGTACGACCCGATCCTCTCCAAGCTGGTGGTGCATGCCGAAACCCGCTCTCAGGCGATCCGCCGCATGATCCGCGCCCTGGAATCCTACGCGGTGCTGGGGGTCAAGACGTCCATCGGCTTTCTCATCGACGTGCTCGCCTCCCGGCCCTTCGCCGACGGGGAAACCACCACCGATTTCATCCCGACCCATTTCGCCGACTGGCGCCCGGGGGGCGAGCGCAGGGACTTGGCGGTCATCGCCGCGGCCGCCGACGCCTTGGCGCCCCGGGCGCGGGCCGCTTTCAACGGCACCGAAGCCGCGGCCGTCTGCCCTGGTCCCTTTCAGACCCTGGGCCACTGGAGGCTGTAGCCATGGAATACCAGTTCAAAGGCAACGAAGACATTATCGTAGTGAACGTGGAGACCGACGGCCCCGAGCGCTTTTGCGCCACCATCGACGACAGGCGACGGGAAGTGGTCTGCCGGCGGATCTCCGACTACCAGCTCCACTTGACGGTGGACGGCCGGCAGGTGACGGCTTTCGTGGCCGAAACGCCCGAGGGCAAGGCGGTGATGATCGAGGGGCGCACCTGGCTGCTGGAGGACACCGCTGCGACCCAGACCCGGCGTCGCGGCGCGCGCCGCGGCGGTCCCAGCCAAGTCTCGCCCCCCATGCCGGCGGTGGTGACCAAGCTGCTGGTGGCCGAGGGGGACCCGGTGGAAAAGGGCCAGGCGGTGGTGGTGGTGTCGGCCATGAAGATGGATACCACCCTCACGGCCCCTTTCGACGGCCTGGTGACGCGGATCAACGTGGCCGAGGGCGACAAGGTCACCCCGAAACAGGTGCTGGTGGACATCGCGCCGACGGAAAACGAGCAATCCGCCTCGGCGGCCTGAAATGGCCTGAAACATGAACCGCCGAGGCGATTGGATATCAAAACCTGGGCGTCGGACCGCCTGTCGGTCCGTATGGGGCTGTACCTGCCCGTGTTCGTCCGTGCAAGGTTGCCATTCAAACAAGGAGCCCTGACATGTCGCAGTCAGACCTTATTTACCGCGTCGCCGACCACGTGGCCACCGTTACCATCAACCGCGAAGACCGTCGTAACAGCATCAGCCCGGCCGCGGTCTCCCTTTTCCACGAGGCCCTGGATCAGGCCCTGGCCGACGATGACGTCCGGGTAGTGTGCGTCACCGGCGCCGGCGAAAAAGCCTTCTGCTCCGGCGCCGATCTCGGCGGGGCCATGGGGGCCGACGAGGAGAGCCGGCGCGTCTTTGACAGCTACGCCCGCCTCATCAGCCGCCTGGCGACCTTTGCCAAGCCCACCGTGGCGCGAATCAACGGCCATTGTCTGGCCGGGGGCACCGGTTTCATGCTGGCCTGCGACATCGCCATCGCCAAGGAGACGGCCCGGTTCGGCACCCCCGAGGTCAACGTGGGCCTGTTTCCCATGATGATCGGGGCCCTGATCTTTCGCAACGTGCCGCGCAAGCGGGCCATGGAGATGATCATGCTCGGCGAACGGCTCAGCGCCGCCCAGGCCCTGGAAATGGGCCTGGTGACCCGGGTGGTGCCCGATGCCGAGCTCGACGCCGAGGTGGACAAGGTGCTCGCCGCCCTGGCCGCCAAGAGCCCCATCGGCATGAAAATCGGCAAGCAGGCCTTCGCTGCCGCCGAAACCATGCCCCTGGAAGCGGCGGTGCGGTTTCTGGCCGGGAAGCTCGCCGAGGTGGCCGCCACCGATGACGCCCGGGAAGGGATTACGGCTTTCCTGGAAAAGCGGCCGCCGCGGTTCATCGGAAAGTAGGTGCCATGTTCTACTCTTTCGACGGAAAGGTGCCAGTGGTCGGCCGCGGGACGTACGTGAGCGAGTTGGCCACCGTGATCGGCAATGTGGAAATCGGAGAAGACTGCTATGTCGGTCCCGGGGCCATCTTGCGAGGCGATCACGGACGCATCGAGATCGGCGACGGGTCTGCGGTGGAGGAGGGGGTAATCATCCATGCCGCGCCGGGCCATACCCAGGCCATCGGACGCAAGGTCACCTTGGGCCATGGCGCCATGGTTCACGCCCGGACCATCGGGGACGGTGCGGTGGTCGGCATGGGCGCGGTGGTGAGCATCGAAAGCGAAATCGGTGCGGGCGCCATCGTGGCCGAAGGGACGGTGGTGAAATGGGGCCAGTCCATTGAAGCCGAAGTGATGGCGGCCGGGAACCCGGCCAGGGAGATCCGTGCGGTAAACGACAAGGACCGGCTGATCTGGGGCTACGGCAAGCAGCTCTACATCGACCTGGCCCACAAATACCTCGAAGAAGGCATGCACCCGGTCGAGCCGGTGCGAAAACCGTAGAGCGGAATTGTCTTCGCATTGCGCGTCTTCTGCCGGTTAGACAACAGAGGAATGATGACACCACAGAGAGCACAGAGGGCACAGAGTAAAGGAATTTGAGTTCTTTGTGTCCTTTGTGGTTTGAAATTTTCCAATCCACGAGAGGGGGGCAACATGCCGCATCCGACAGCGGGGGACAAACTGATCATCGCCAACTGCTCCGGCTTTTTCGGCGATCGGCTCTCGGCGGCCGCCGAGATGGTCCGCGGCGGCCCCATCCACGTGCTCACCGGCGACTACCTTGCCGAATTGACCATGGCGATCCTCTTTCAGAAGAAGCTCAAGGCGCCGGAGACCGGTTACGTGCCCACCTTTCTCAAGCAGATGGAAGAGGTCATGGGCGAGTGCCTGGACCAAGGCATCCGGGTGGTGAGCAACGCCGGCGGTCTCAACCCGGCCGGGATGGCCCAGGCCCTGGCCGCCCTGGCCCAAAAGCTCGGCCTGGCGCCGAAGATCGCCTACATCGAGGGCGACGACCTCATGCCCCGTTTGAACGAACTTCAGGCCCAGGGCGAGGCCTTCGCCCACATCGACAAGGGAATCGGCCTGGCCGAGGCCGGCGCCACGGCCATCAGCGCCAACGCCTACCTCGGCGGCTGGGGCATCGTGGAGGCCCTGAACCGGGAGGCGGACATCGTGGTCTGCGGCCGGGCCGCGGACGCGGCCCTGGTGGCGGGTCCGGCCGCCTGGCACTTCGGCTGGGCGCCTGACGACTGGGACCGCCTGGCCGGCGCTTACGCGGCGGGCCACATCATCGAGTGCGGCGCCCAGGCCACCGGCGGCAACTACTCCTTCATCCACGAGGTGCCTACCTACCGCAACGTCGGCTTTCCCATCGCCGAGATCGAGGCCGACGGCAGCTTTACCATCACCAAGCACCCGGGCACGGGCGGCCTAGTGTCGGTGGGCACGGTCACGGCCCAACTGCTCTACGAAATCGCCGCGCCGGCCTATCTGACGCCCGACGTGACGGTGCGCTTCGACACGTTGCAGTTGGCGCAGGACGGCCCGGACCGGGTGCGGGTCACCGGCACCCGCGGACAGCCGCCCCCGGAGACGGCCAAGGTCTGCATCAACACCCTGGGCGGACACAAGAACCAGATGACGGTGATTCTCACCGGGCTCGACATCGAAAGGAAGGCCGAGATCGTCACCGAGACCCTGTTCGAGAGCCTCGGCGGGCGAGACCGGTTCCAGACGGTGGACGTGCAGCTCGTACGCTCGGACAAGGCCGACCCGCCCACCAACGACGAAGCCTTCGCTTTTTTGCGCATCACGGTGATGGACCCGGACGCCGGGAAGGCCGGCAAGCTTTTTTCCGCCAGGGTAGTGGAAATGGCGCTGGCCAACATCCCCGGCTTTACCCTCACCGCCCCGCCGGGCGCCGGCTCGCCGGCCGTGGTCCACTGGCCCGCCCTGGTGTCCAACCGGGTCATCCAGCAGAAGGTTTTTATCGACGGCGCACCGGCCGCTGTCATCCAGTCCGGGGAGGGCCACGTCCCCGTTTTGGTGGCCCCCGGTGCCCCCCACATTCCCCCGACGCCCGGCGGCCCCTTCATCCGGGCGCCCCTGGGGCGGGCCTTTGCCACCCGTGCTGGCGACAAGGGGGGAAACGCCAACCTGGGCGTCTGGGCCCAGTCACCGGAAGCGTATGCCTTTTTGCGCTCGTTTCTCACCACGGAAAAACTGCGCCAATTGCTACCGGATTGCAGCCCCTACGAGATCGAGCGCTACGAGCTGCCCAACCTTCTGGCGGTGAACTTCTACATCCGCGGCCTGCTGGGCGAAGGCGTTGCCGCCTCGGTGCGCAGCGACCCCCAGGCCAAGACCCTGGGCGAGTACCTGCGGGCCAAGATCGTGGAAATGCCCGAATCGATCCTGGTGGTTAAAGAGTAAGGTGTTCACCACAGAGGACACAGAGAGCACAGAGGTAATGGACAAGGAGCCATTCACAGCGAGGATGATTGGATGTGCGATTGAGGTCCATCGCACGCTTGGGCCCGAATTGATACCGGATTATTGATCAACTTCAATGTCCGCAAGCTTGTGGAAGGTATTCAGCGCTACAAACTCTAGTTCTCTGTGATCTCTGTGGTTTTATTGTTGTTTGCTTATTTTGGAAGGGAAAAAATGAAACAGATCTGCAGCGACCTGACCTGGGAACAGGAGACCCTCGACGCCCTGGTCAGCGGGCTCGACGCGGCCGGCTGGCAGCTTGTCACCCTCTGCGACGGATGGACCGTCAAGGACGAGATCTGCCACCTGGCCTACTTCGATCACACGGCCCGGCTGGCGGCCACCGACGCCGATGCCTTTACCCGGCATATCATCGAGGACCTGGGCCAGATCAAGAGCATGGACGAAGTGGCCGAAGTCACCCTGGCCAGGGGACGCGCCATGGCCACGGACGATCTGATGGCCTGGTGGCGCGCCGAGCGTCGGCAGCTCATGGAGGCCCTGGCGGCCCTTAGCCCCAGGGACCGCCTGCCTTGGTACGGTCCGCCCATGAGCGCCCTTTCCTTTGCCACTGCCCGGCTGATGGAAACCTGGGCCCACGGCCAGGACATCTACGATGTGCTCAAGCGCCGGCGGCCGGTGAGCCCCGGCCTGCGGCACATCGCCCACCTCGGTGTCAAAACCTTCGGGTGGAGCTTTTCCAACCGGGGGCTGGACGTTCCGGACACCCCGGTCCACGTGGCTCTCACCGCGCCGTCCGGGGAGAGCTGGACCTGGGGCGAGGAAACCGCGGCGGAATCCGTCCGCGGCCCGGCGGAAGACTTTTGTTTGGTGGTGACCCAGCGGCGCCACGTGGACGACACGGCCCTGGTGTGCACCGGGGAGACGGCCCGCCGCTGGATGTTGGTGGCCCAGGCCTTTGCCGGGCCGCCGGACAACGGCCCGCCGGCGGGAACCTTTGCGTGAAGGAAAGGCTGTTGCAACAAAATCGAACCAGAGAAGGGATCCAAGGGACCCAAACGACCTGAGGGACAGTTAGGGATTTTTATGTCCCTTTTGTCCTTTGGGTCCTTTTTCCACCACGTTTCCGTTCAAAGGAGCACCGCATGAGCCAGAACATCTACTTCAACAAGGAGCACGAGCAGGTACGCAAGGCCCTGCGCGATTTCGTCAACAAGCGCATCAACCCCTTCGTGGACGAGTGGGAAGCCCAGGGCATCGCCCCCCTGCACGAGTTGTTCAAGGAGATGGGCGAACTCGGGTTTCTGGGCATCCGCTACGATCCCAAGTACGGCGGTGAAGGCCTCGACTACTGGTACGAGACCGTCATGCTCGAGGAGATCTCCCGCATCAAGTGCGGCGCCATCCCCATGGCCATTGCCGTGCAGACCAACATGGCCACGCCGGCCATCGACCAGTTCGGCTCCGAGTATCTTAAGGAAAAGTACCTGCAGGCCGCCATAAAGGGCGAAATGGTCGGTGCCATCGCCGTCACCGAACCGGGCGCCGGTTCGGACGTGGCGGCCCTGCAGACCTTCGCCCGGCGCGACGGCGACAGCTACATTCTCAACGGCTCCAAGACCTACATCACCAACGGCACCCAGGCCGATTTTCTCACTCTGCTGGCCCGCACCAGCGACGCACCCGGCTACCATTCGTTCAGCCTCTTCGTGGTGCCCACCGGTCTGCCGGGGTTCAAGATCAGCAAGAAGCTCGACAAGCTCGGCATGCACAGCAGCGACACGGCCGAGCTGTACTTCGACGACCTGCGCATCCCGGCGGAAAACCTTATCGGCGAGGAGGGCGAGGGGTTCATCTACCAGATGCAGCAGTTCCAGCACGAACGCTTTGCCGCGCTGCCCATGTGCTACGTGGGCGGCGAGGACATGATCCGCGAGACGGTGGAATATCTCCGCGGCCGCATCGTCTTCGGCAAGCCGCTGATCAAGAGGCAGGTGCTGCGCCACCGGCTGGTGCAATGGCTCAGCGAACTGGAGAGCCTGCGGCAGCTCACCTACCACATCGTCCGACTCAAGGAAGCCGGCCGGGATGTCACCCGGGAGATTTCCATGGGCAAGTTGCTCGGCGGGGACCTGCTGAACAAGATCGCCGACGGCTGCCTGCAGATGTACGGCGGCATGGGCTTCATGAACGAGATGCGCGTATCGCGCTTCTTCCGCGATGCCCGCCTCATCTCCATCGGCGGCGGGGCCAGCGAGGTGATGAGCGAGGTGCTGGCCAAACTGGAAGGATTCTAAAAGGGAGGTAGTCCATGAAAATCAACGTCGGTTATCTGCTGTACAAGCGGGCCATGCTCAGCCCCAAGCTCGAAGCGCTGGTGGTGGGCCAGGTGCGGCGCTCCTACCGGGAACTCAACGCCCGGGCCAACCGGGCGGCCAACGCCCTGCGCCAGATGGGTGTGAAACGGGGCGACCGGGTGGCGGTGCTGGCTTTGAACGAACCCGAATACATCGAGCTCTACTACGGCTTGGGCAAGATCGGCGTTATCCTGGTGCCGCTCAACTTTCGCCTGGCCCCGCCGGAAGTGGCTTACATCGCCAACGACTGCGGCGCGGAAACCTTCATTTTCGGGAAAGAATTCGCTCCCGTGGTCGAGGCCATCCGCGGCCAGATCCCGGCCAAGACCTTCCTGGGGATCATGGACACCCCTCCGGACTGGGCCCAGTCCTATGAGGCGCTGGTCGGCGCGGCGCCGGCGGACGAACCCGAGCATGTCGGCGGGGACGACGACACGCTGACCATCCTTTACACGTCCGGTACCACCGGGCGCCCCAAGGGGGCCGAGCTGACCCACCACGGCTACTACAGCAACTCGGTCAACCTCAAGGCCACCCTGGGCGAGATCGGCAACCGCCTGCTCATGCCGCTGCCGCTGTTTCACATCGGCGCCCTGGCGCCGGTGCCCATGTGCACCCACTTCGGCCAGACCATGATCGTCCAGCGGGCCTTCGAACCGGCCGAGTTTCTCCGCCTGATCCAGACCGAGAACATCTCCTGGTTCGGCTCCGTGCCCCAGGTGCTGATGTTTTTGCGCTCGGTGCCCGAATTCGAAACCTTCGACTGGTCCACCATCAAGCTGGCCCTGGTTTACGCGGCACCGGTGCCGGTGACCCTGATCAAGGCCTTTGCCGAGAAGGGAATGGAGGTACGCCAGCTCTACGGCATGACCGAATGCACCGGCCCGGCCACGGTGATCGACGCGGAGAACGCCATCAAGAAAGCCGGCTCCTGCGGTCCGCCGTTCTTTCATACCGATATCCGGGTGGTGGACGACGAAGGGCATGACGTCGGCCCCGAGGAGGTCGGCGAGCTGATCATGCGCACGACCCATCCCATGAAGGGCTACTACAACAACCCCGAGGCCACGGCCCAGGCCCTCAGAGACGGTTGGCTCTACTCCGGGGACATCGCCAAGATGGATGCCGACGGCTTTCTCTACATCCTGGACCGCAAGAAGGACATGATCATCTCGGGCGGCGAGAACATCTACCCGGCGGAGGTGGAAGACTGCCTGCTCGGCCACCCGGCCATCGCCGATGTGGGGGTGATCGGCGCACCGGACGAAAAGTGGGGAGAGACCGTCAAGGCCGTCGTTGTGCTCAAGGAGGGCGAGCAGCTTACCCAGGAGGAACTGGCCGAATGGTGCAAGGGGCGGCTGGCACGCTTCAAGACGCCCAAGACGGTGATCTTCGCCGAGGAGATTCCCCGTACGCCCACCGGCAAGGTACTCAAGCGGGTGCTGAGGGACAAGTACAACTAAAATCAAAATGAACAGTGGCGAAAGCGACAAACCCGGCAGCGCGTTGCGCGCGGTCGTTTCCCGGCTCGGGTCGCTTTCGATCCAGCCGCATCCCGGGGGACGTTTGCATCTCCCCCGGGATCGCGGGCAAACCATAAATCGGAGCGTATTGCCCACAGAGGCCGCAGAGAACGGGCAATCGATATGCAGTATGGCCGGTCTTCCTCTGTGTTTTCTATGTCCCCTGTAGTGAATTTTGGTTCGGAGGCCGTATGGCGAAGAAGGCGGATGCCCCAGTGGTCCAGGAATATTTCACCAAGGAGCAGCAACGGCTGCGCATGGCGGCGCGGGACGTAATCAAGAAGGAGGTGCTTCCCTACATCGACGAATGGGAGGAGGCCGGTGAGTTTCCGCGCGAGATGTACACCCTGTTCGGCGACCTCGGATTTCTGGGGGTCGGCTACGACGAGTCGATCGGGGGGAGCGGCGGCGACGTCTTCGACCAGATCGTCTTGACCGAGGAGCTGATGCGGTCCGGGTCGGGCGGGTTCGCCGCCGGGCTCGGGTCGCTCAACATCGCTATTCCACCCATCGTCCGCCGGGGGACCGACGAACAACGGGAGCGTTTCGTGCGGCCGGTGCTCGAAGGAAAGCGCATCGCCGCTTTGGGGGTCACCGAGCCGGGGGGCGGATCGGACGTGGCCAATCTCCAGACCACGGCCGTGCGCGACGGGGACCACTACGTCGTCAACGGCAGCAAGACCTTCATCACCAGCGGCGTGCGGGCCGACCAGCTCACCTGTGCGGTGCGTACTGGCGGTCCCGGGGCCCACGGCATCAGCTTTCTGGTCATCGAGAAGGAGACGCCCGGCTACGCGGTGGGCCGCAGTTTGAAGAAGACCGGCTGGTGGGCCTCGGACACGGCCGAGATCTTCTTCGACAATTGCCGGGTGCCGGCGGAAAATCTCATCGGCGAAGAGAACCAGGGCTTTTACGCCATCATGGAAAATTTCCAGTCCGAGCGATTGAGTCTGAGCGTTATGGCCAACATGACGGCCCAGATGGCCCTGGAAGAGTCCATGCGCTACACCAAGGAGCGCCAGGCGTTCGGCAAGCCGCTGCAGGGGTTTCAGGTCACCCGGCACAAGCTGGTCGACATGGCCACTTTGGTGGAAGTGAGCCGGGAGTTCACCTACCGGGTGGCGGCCAAGATCAACGCCGGCATCGAGCAGATCAAGGAAATTTCCATGGCCAAGAACTTTGCCTGCTCGGTGGCCGACCGGGTCACCTACGACGCGGTGCAGCTCTTCGGCGGCTACGGATACATGCGCGGCTACCTGGTCGAGCGCCTCTACCGGGACAACCGGATTCTGACCATCGGCGGCGGCACCACCGAGATCATGAAGGAGATCATCTCCAAGCTGATGTGAGGCGAATCGGAACGGTTGCAACACTGCAGACGGAGAGCATCGAAAAGGAGATCGGGGGTGCTATGGAAACAGTGGGGAAAATCACCTGTCTGAAAGATATCGAGGTGATTGAACGGGTGCCGCTAAAGGAACGGCTCGATGTGTGCAACACCTACGACATGATCCGCAAGGGCGCGGCGGTGGATCCCGATGCGCCGGCCATCAGCCTGTTTCTTTCCGGCGACCAGTACGAAAGCCCGCTTCAGGTGAGCTATGGCGAATTCGTGCGCAAGATCAACCAGACGGCCAACCTGCTCTGTGACCTGGGCATCGGACCCGGCGACGTGGTCTCGTACCTGTTGCCCAATCTGCCTCACACCCATTATGTGCTTTGGGGAGCGGAGGCGGCCGGCGTGGCCAACCCCATCAACCCGATGCTGGAACCGGCCACCATCGCCGACATCTGCCGCGCCGCCGGGACCCGGGTCCTGGTGGCCCTGGGCGAGTTTCCCGGCAGCGACATCTGGGAAAAGGCGATGGCCGTGCGCGCCCAATTGCCGGATCTCCAGGCGGTGATCCGGGTCTTCGGCCCCAGCGACAAGGAACAGAACATCATCGGTTTCGACGAGGTCATCGAGAGCTACAACGGCGAAGGGCTCGACTCTGGGCGGACCATCGGACCCGACGAGATCGCCTCGATCTATCATACCGGGGGGACCACCGGTCTTCCCAAGCTGGCGCCGCATACCCACATGAACGAGGTGGCCCTGTCGGTGACGGCGGACATGTCCACCGAGCTCAACGCCGGTGAAGCCGTTCTGGTCGGGCTGCCCCTGTTTCACATCAACGGCACGCTGCTCACCGGTTTCTATCCGTTCTCCATCGGCGCCCACGTCGTGCTCATGACCCCGCGGGGCTATCGGGACCCCTCGGTCATGGCCAATTTCTATTCGATCGCCGCGCACTACAAGGCGGTCACCTTCTCGGCCGTGCCGACCATCTTGTCCATGCTCCTGGAGGCTTCCCGGGGGGATGCGGACATCTCGTCGTTGCGCTATTGCATCTGCGGTGCGGCACCGCTGTCGGTGGACCTGTTCCAGCGCTTTGAGGAGACGAGCGGGGTGCGGATCCTCGAAATCTACGGACTGACCGAGGGCAACGCGTCGTGCAACCCGTATCACGGGCAGCGCAAGATCGGTTCCGTCGGTCTGCGCCTGCCCTACCACGAGATCAAGGTCTTCATCGTCGACGACGAGGGGCGGTTGTTGCGCGAGGCCGCGACCGACGAGATCGGGTGCCTCTGCGTCAAGGGGCCGTGCGTCTTTGGCGGTTACCTCGAAGAGATGCACAACCGGGGCATCTGGGCGGCCGAGGGGTGGTTCAACACCGGCGACCTGGCCCGGTGCGATGCGGACGGATATCTCTGGCTCACCGGCCGCAAGAAGGAGCTGATCATTCGCGGCGGCCACAACATCGATCCGTTGATCATCGAATCGGCCCTCTACCGGCTGCCCGAGGTGCAGATCGCCGCGGCGGTGGGGCGTCCGGACGCCCACGCCGGAGAGGTGCCGGTGGCTTACGTCAAGCTCGATGCCGAAAGCTCGCTGACGACGGAACGGATCATGGAACATCTGCGCCGGGAGGTGGGCGAGCGCGCGGCGATTCCCAAGGCGATCTACCTGGTCGAGGAGGTTCCGTTGACGCCCATCGGCAAGATTTTCAAGCCGGCCCTATGCCGGGATGCGGCCAGGCGGGCCTACGAAACGGAGCTGGCCAACCTCGGCGATCTGGTCGAACGGGTGGCGGTGAAGGTCGATGCGGACAAGGTTCACGGGGCCCTGGCCGTGATCACCGCCAGGCCGGCGGCGGGCGTCGGCGGCGGGGCGGTGGCCGATCGCATCAAGCAACTGCTGGCGCCCTACACGGTTCGCTACCGGATCGATATCGACGAGGCCGCCTGACACAGGCGGCGCGCGGTGGAAAGATCCGGCCCGGCCAGGGCGGACGCCGCCCGGCCGGACAGACGACAAACCGAACAGAAAGGGGGAGGGATGACGGAGCCGATGAAACCGCGGAAAGAAGTCGGTGAGGCGTTTTTCGACGACGCCCTGTACGAGTGCTACCGCCGGATCGGGTATCCGGAGGCCTGGCTGGAGGAGGGGCGGACGTATCCGCCGGAGAAGGCCTACGTTATCAGCCATCCCTCCTGGTTTTTCGAGGACAACCCGCCCATTCCGGACCTGTCCATCGACGGGTTGTTCAGGGAGACAGTCCGGCGCTGCCCGGAAGATGTGGCGGTGATTTTTTTCGATCGGCCGGTGACCTACGCCGAACTCGACGTCCTGATCGGCCGCTATGCCGCGCTGTTAAAGGATCTTGGCGTCAAGCAGGGCGAGGTGGTGGCCACCATGCTGCCCAATTCTCTGCAGCACATCGTCGCCTTCTACGGGGCCGCCCGTATCGGGGCCATCCACACGCCGATCAACGTCATGTACCAGGCCGACGAAGTGGCCTACCAGATCGAGGATTCCGGCGCCGCCCACATTTGCATGCTCGATCTGCTCTACGACAAGGTCAAACCGCTGCATGAGAAGGGGACCGTCAAAAACGTCATCGTCACCAACATCAAGGATTTCGCCGCCGCCGAGCCGGTGGTCTCCGACGCGGTGAAATTCATCTGGGATATTCCCAAGGCGCCGGTGCCCGGGACCCTCGACCTGTTCGAGACGCTGGACAAGTACGAACCCCTGGCAGAAAGCGCCGCCTGCGACCCCAAGGCGGACACGGCCCTGCTCCTTTACACCGCCGGCACCACCGGCCGGAGCAAGGGGGTCATCGAGACCCACTTCAACCTGGTGTTCAACTCAATGACCCACACCCACGCCTTCCGCGCCTGGGGCGACCGCGAGGTCAACTTCTCCATCATGCCGATGTTCCACACGGCCGGCTACTTTCTCCACCTGCTGCCGACGTTCTACCAGGGCGGCACGGTGATCCCCATCCCCATGTTCGACCTCAAGGATGCGCTGCGCATTATCCAGGTCTACCGGGTCAACGTGATTTTCGCGCCCCCCACGCTTTTCATCGCCCTGATGTCCAAGCCGGAGCTGCTCCGGCAGGCCGATCTCACCAGCCTCAAGGTGACCATCGGCTGCGGGGCCCCGGTGCCGGTGGCCGTGCAGGAGCAATGGCGGCAGCACACCGGGGTGGGGCTGGTCAACGGCTGGGGCATGACCGAAACCAACAGCGGCGGGGTCATTTCCATTCCGGGCATCAAGGAAAAGTCCGACGCCATCGGCATCCCGGTCTTCTCCGAGGTCAAGATCGTCGATGATGCAGGGGCGGTGGCCGAGCGCAACGTGCAGGGCGAGATCTACTACCGGGGCTTGCAGCTGGCCCGGGGCTACCTGAACAAGCCCGAGGAGACGGCGGCTTGCTTTCTGCCCGACGGGTGGTTTCGCACCGGCGACCGCGGCTACGTGGACGACGAGGACTTCATCTACTTCGTCGACCGCATCAAGGATCTCATCGTGGCCTCCGGGTACAACATCGCACCGGTGGAAGTGGAAAACGTGATCTACCGGCACCCGGACGTGGCCGAGGTGGCGGTGATCGGGGTGCCGGACCCCTACCGCGGCGAGACGGTCAAGGCGGTGGTGGCCCTCAAGCCCGAAGCAAAGGGTCAAGTGGACGCCCAGGCGATCATCGACCACTGCAAGCAGCACCTGGCCACTTTCAAGGTGCCCCGAGTGGTGGAATTCATGGATTCGCTGCCCAAGAGCGCGGTGGGCAAGATCCTGCGGCGCAAGCTGCGCGAGTAACGGCGGTTACCAGACAGCGGCCTGTAAGACGACGATCCGATCGGAGGGATTGCGAGTCCACTTCTGGACCGATGCCAAGCAAACAATATCGGCAAAGGGCCGTTCACGCATCCTGAGGCCGATCCGTTTCCGAAGATCGGAGAACACAGGTTGACCGGGCGCACCGGCCTTGCCGATTTCGTGCAGGCAGTTCAATCCCGGCACGACAATGGGCGAGATCATCAGCTCTTCAGTCGTGCATGGCCGTTGCTCAGGACTCTTTTATCCTGCTCGTCGCGCACCTCGAAGAAAAGATTTTCCTCTTTGCGCTGCTGCAGGAGGATCCGGATCGTGGTCCCCGGACGCACCATGCCGGTAAAGCGGCAGGCCAGAGCCGTGATGCGCTGCGGGTCCCCGTCGGCTTCCCGGTTGACCAGCTCGCTTACGGCCAGGGCCAGGGTGGCGGTGCCCTGCACGATAATGCCCGGCAGCCCCACGCTGCGGGCGAAGGCCGGCGAGGTGTGGATGGGAAAAACGATGCCGCTGCCGGCGTCGTAGCGGTAGGAAAACAGCGGATCCACGGTCACCGGCGCCTCCCACAGAGACGCACCCTCGGGCGCCGACGGCGGATCGGGGGGCAAATCGTCCAGGCCGCGGCCCTCGTCGGTGCAGGAAACCCCCCGCAGCAGCCCGCCGATGTGTTCGGTAAAGATCCCTTGGCCGTCTTCGTCCGATGCTTCGTAGCGCAGAATCACGCGGGTGCCGGCGCGGTGGGGCCGGATGGCGGCCACGGTGCCCGCCACGGTGAGGCGCTGGCCGGGCCGGATAGGATGGTGAAGGGCAATGTGCTCGCTGTGGTGCACCTGCATGGCCATCAGTTCCACGGGGAATGCCGATCCCTCCAGATAGCGGTCCAGGTGCAGGGTCACCGGCCAGGTCACGGCCACCGGGAAAACCGGGTGGGCGATGAGGCCCGCATTGCGGGTGTCGTCGAAATAGCAAGGATTGGCATCGCCGACGGCCGCGGCGTAGTTGGTCATCCAGCGCCAGTCGACGGCGGTGCGGTAAGGGGACAGTCGGGTGCCCACATGGGCGGAATCGATCTGCATGGCGGCTCCGGAGGAAAAAAGGTCACGAGGAGGCTCAGCGAATGGCGCATAATTACCGCTTGGCTTCGGCCTGTCAAGCTGCCGCCAGAGGTCGCAAGCATGGCAGTGCGGCTGCCGGTTTCCATCCGGTGGTCACCCGGCGCAGCAGGTCCATCGAAAAACCGGCGGGTCGGCCGCCGTGTGCCAGGGGGACTGAACGGGTGCAATAAACAAGGGGCGCCCCGATGCCGGCGCCGAGACAGGCACGATCAAAAGGGGGCAGGGTATGTGCGACACCTTCGTGGCGCTGCCGCCGCATACCGGCGGGGCGGTGGTGTTCGGCAAGAACAGCGACCGGGAACCCAACGAGGCCCAGACCCTGGAGTACCATCCGCCGGCCCGGCATCCGTCCGGCGCCCGGTTGCGCTGTACCTACATCGAAATCGACCAGGCGCGCGACACCTTCGGGGTGCTGCTCTGCCGGCCCTTCTGGATGTGGGGGGCCGAAATGGGGGCCAACGAGCGGGGCGTGGTTATCGGCAACGAGGCGGTCTTCACCCGCATGCCGACCGTGCGGGAGAAGGTGCTGACCGGCATGGACCTGCTGCGCCTGGCCCTGGAGCGCGCTGCCACCGCCGACCAGGCCTTGGAGACCATCACGGCCCTGCTCCACGACCACGGCCAGGGGGGCCGATGCGGCTACCGGGACCGGCGCCTGGCCTACCATAACAGCTTCATCATCGCCGACCCCGCCGGCGCCTGGGTCCTGGAGACCGCCGGCCCCCTGTGGGCCGCCCGGCGGGTGACGCGGCGGGCCGCCATCAGCAACCGCCTGTCCATCGGGGCGGATTTCGACCGCGCCCACCCGCAGCTGGTGGCCACCGCCCGGCGCCGCGGCTGGTGCCGGCCTAGCGAAAGTTTCGATTTTGCGCGCTGTTTTTCCGATCGTTTTATGACCTTCTTTGCCGCCGGCGGTCGGCGCCGCGGCCGCAGCCTGGAGCTGCTGGACCACCAGCAGGGCCGCTTTGACGCCGCGGCCGCCATGGCCCTGCTGCGGGACCACGGCCCGGGCGAATACCGGCCCGACGGCCATCTGCTCCTCGACCGCATCTGCGCCCACGCCGCCAACCCCCTCACCCGCCACGCAGCCCAGACCACCGGATCACTGGTGGCCGTCCTTCATCCGCAGCAGCAGCAATACTGGGTCACCGGCACTGCGGCTCCCTGCACCGGCCTTTTCAAGCCGGTCTGGCTGGAAGGCGATGTGTTGCCGCCGGACCTTGGCACACCCGGGCCCCGCTGTGACGCCGAAAGCCTGTGGTGGCGCCATGAACGGCTCCACCGCCTCGTATTGGAGGATTTCTCCCACCGGCTCGGGCTTTATCGCAGAGACCGCAACCGGCTGGAGGCCGGCTGGCAGCAAGCCGCCCGGACCGCCTCCGGCCGGGAGCGCTTCGCCCTCACGCAAAAGGCCTTCGCCCAGGCCCGGCAGGCCACCGAAGAATGGATTCAGCAGGTGTCGGCCAGTCGGCCGGCGCGTCGCCGGGCGGCTTGGCCTTATCGGTTTTACTGGCGGCGTCAGAACCGCTTGGCGGGTGTCCGTTGGCACCGCTGAAAAAGGCCTGCCAGGGGCGGCCTCCGCCGACCGTCAAGGCTCCAGCGGCGGCAGGGGCAACGGGACGTGGGCGCGGGCCGGCTCCCGGTCGGGAACCAACAACAGGAAGAGGGTGGCGGCGGCCACCAGGCCGGCCCCCACGGGAAAGGCGATGCGCAGGCTGAGAAAGTCCATGATCAACCCGGCCAGGGTGGCGCCGCAGAGCATGCCGAGGCTGTGGGCCATGGTGATGAGGCTCATCACCGATCCCATGGCGGTGTTCTGCCCTCCCTTGAGCACGGCCAGAGCCATCAGGGCCGGCATGGCGATGCCGCCGCCGATGCCGATGAACACGCTGGCGACAAAAAGCGTCTCCTTGGTGCCGGCGGCGTAATACAGCAGCATGCCCAGGCAAAAGAGGCTGCCGCCGGCGACCATCTGGCGGTGTTTGTTGACGCGGTCGGCCACCATCCCCATGGGCAGGTGTATCAAGCCGCTGATCAAAATCCCAAGCATCACCAGGACGCCGATGGTGGAACTGGAAAGGCCGAAATCCCGGTCTCCGAGAATGGGCAGAAAGCCCCAGACGATGCCGATGGAGGCGGCATGGGACCAGCGAAACAGGGACAGGCCGATGATGCCCCGATCCTTGAGGAGGATCCGCCAGGGCACGGGCGGGAGGCTGCGGCGGTGGGCCGCCGGCTCCTTGCGCGTCGGCGGCAGCAGAATGAGGCAGAAGACGAAGCTCAGCAGCGATAGTGCTCCCATGGCGCCGAAGGCGGCATCGAGGCTGAAGCGGTCGTTGATGATGCCGCCCAGCACCGGGCCGAGGCTCAAGCCGAAGAACATCGCCATGTTGAACAGCCCCATGGAAAAGCCCTCGCGGCCCTCCGGGGTGATCTCGCCGGCGTAGGCCTGGATCACGGGCATCATCATGGCCGAGGCCATGCCCTGGACGAAACGGATGAAGATCAGGGTGTTGACGTCGTTGGCAAACATGAACCCCAGGGAGATCATCGCGTAGGCCGCCAGCCCGATCACGATGAACGGCCGCCGGCCGCGGCGGTCCGACCAGCGCCCGAAGTACGGCAGCAGGAGGGTGCGCGAGAGGGAGAAGGCGCTGAAGATCAGCCCGATGTAAAAGCCGCTGGCCCCCAGGTGGTGGGCGTAGACCGGCAGCAGGGGCACCACAATGCCCACCCCGGTGACCACGGTGAAGAGGGCCAAAAAGAGGGTGGCGAAGATCTTGACGTTGGCAGACGGCATGGGGCGGTTTCATAACATCCCGCAAGGATATGCACAAGCGTGCAGGCCCCTCGTCCCCGGGACCCTGTCAAGGGAGCGATCCGATGGGCTCCTGTCGGCGCCGTCGCCGGCTCGTCTTTGCGCCGGCCCGTCCCGGTGAACATGGCGCCCCTCCGGTCAAGCCAGCGATGGCGAGGCGGGCGGATTTCCGCTGAGACGGTCCCCGGGAGGCTCCCGCCGGCACTTGACCCTGGCGTTCCACCGGCATTATGGTACGCCACTGGCGGTGTTCAAGGCGCCCAAACCGTATTTCGGCGCCCCTTCTTGATGGGGTTTTAAACCGGTACCAGCCCGTGGCCTCCAAACCCGAACTTTCCATCGGCGTGCGAACCCTGGCCGAGCACGTGCTGCGCAGCGGGGACCTGCAGGTCGCTTTTCTCAGCCCGCGGCGTGCCCAGGCGGGCATCGCCGGGCACCGGCGCATCCAGGCGGCGCGTCCGGCCGGCTACCAGCCCGAAGTGCCCGTGGCCGGTCGGGTGGAAACCGAGCGCTTCGTGCTGCACATCAGCGGCCGCATCGACGGGGTGTGGCCCCGGGGGGAAGAGCTGGTGGTGGAGGAAATCAAGACCACCACCCGGCCCCTGGATGCCGAAGCCGACAATCCGGTCCACTGGGGCCAGGCCAGGATCTATGCCCACCTGCTGGCCGTAGAGCGGAAGCTGGAAGCGGTAACGGTGCAGCTCACCTGCTATCACCTGGACAGCGGCAAGATCCTCGAAATCCCACGGCGGCTGTCGGCAGACGAGCTAAAATCCTTCTTCGATGCGGTGGTGGCGCGCTACCTTGAGTGGGCCGCAGCCATCATCGACTGGCGCGCGCGGCGCACCGAGAGCATCCGGGGCCTCGGGTTTCCTTTTTCCCGCTACCGGCCGGGCCAGCGGGAGATGGCGGTGGCCGTGTACCGGGCCTTGCGCGACGGTCGCCCGCTGCTGGCCCAGGCCCCCACCGGGATCGGCAAAACGATGGCGGTCTGGTTTCCGGCCGTCAAGGCCATGGGCGAAGGGCTGATTGATCGGGTGTTCTACCTCACGGCCCGCACCACCGGCCGGCTGGTGGCCCAGGATGCCTTGACCCATCTGCGCCGCGCCGGCCTGCGCTTGCGGACCCTCAGCCTTACGGCCAAGGACAAGATCTGCTTTTGCCCTGAGGCCGGATGCAGCGCCGCACGCTGTGAATTCGCCAGGGGGCACTACGACCGGCTCAACGACGCCCTGGCGGCGGCCTTCGGCATCGAAGCCCTCACCCGCGATGCGGTGGAAGCCGTGGCCCGGGCCCATCGGGTCTGCCCATTCGATTTTGCCATGACCCTGGCCGAATGGGTCGACGCCATCATCGGCGACTACAACTACGTCTTCGATCCCCGGGTGCGCCTGAAACGGTTTTTCGAAGACGATGGCGCCGGCCGCAGCCTGATTCTCGTGGACGAGGCCCACAACCTGGTGGACCGGGCCCGGGAGATGTACTCGGCCGAGCTGTCCAGCGATGACCTCAAGGCTGTACGCCGGCCTTTGAAGACGGCCGCGCCGGCCCTTTACCGTGCCCTGGGCCGGGCCGCCCGGCTCCTGTCGGCCGCCGCGGAAAACGCCCCGTCAAACGGCAGTCCCGGGGTCTCCGAGCGGCCTTCGGAGGAGGTGGCAGGCGCCCTGAGACGGGTGCTGCGGCTGGCCGAAACGGCCCTGATCCGCCAGGCCGAGGCCCCGTGGCGCACGCCGTTGATGGAATGCTACTTCCGCGTGCACGCCTTCGTTCAGGTCGCCGAGGCCTACAATCGGCGCTACGCGACGTTCTGCCGGCGCCTGGGGCGGAGCGCCTCGGTGCGCCTGTTTTGCATCGACCCGGCACCGGGGCTGGCGGAAACCATCGGCTCGTGCGCCGGCGCCGTCTTCTTTTCGGCCACCCTGGCGCCGATGGACTATTTCGCCGCAGTGCTCGGGCTTCCCAAAACGGTGGCCCGGTGCCAGTTTCCCTCGCCCTTCGACCGCCGCCACTTGGCCGTGCGCGTGGTCCGGCGCGTTTCCACCTTCTACAGGGACCGCGCCGAAAGCGTCGACCAGGTGGCGGAAAGCATCGCGGCGGTGGTGGCGGCCCGGCCGGGCAACTACCTCGCCTTCTTTCCCTCCTATGCCTATCTGGCCCAGGTGCACGAGGCGTTGGTCCGCCGCTGGCCGCAGGTTCCTACCCGCTGCCAGACCCCGGCCATGACCGAGGCCGAGCGGGAGGCGTTTCTGCAGTGGCTGCCGGCGGCGCCGGAGGGTGCGCGGCTGGGATTCGCCGTGATGGGCGGGGTTTTCGGGGAAGGCATTGACCTGGTGGGCGACCGGTTGACCGGCGCCATTGTTGTGGGGGTGGGGTTGCCGGCCATCGGGCCCGAACGCGAGCAGATCCGCTGCTACTACGAAGGAGAACAACAGGGGCGCGGGTTCGATTTCGCCTACCGCTATCCGGGGATCAACCGTGTGCTCCAGGCCGCCGGGCGGGTGATCCGCTCGGCTGAAGACCGCGGGGTGGTGGCCCTGGTGGATGCCCGCTTTGCCCGTTCCGATTACCGCCGCTTGCTGCCCGCCTACTGGGCGGTGCGATGGGTGGACGATGCAGCGCAGCTGTCGATGGATCTGAAACGTTTCTGGGGGCAGGTGGATGGCCGGGAAGCGTTGGGCTGCGACGAGCGGCGGGAGCTGGCCGCCAATATTGAGGCGGCCGAGGAAAGCGATGAACGAGATGATCAAGCCCGACATCGAGGCGCTGCGGCAACGTAACCGCGCGGCCCTGGAACTTTCCGCCGCGGCCTGCGCCCGGCACCCGGACACGGTAAGGCGGGTGCGCGTGCTGGCGGCCGAGGTGGCGTGCGAGTCGGTGGATATCGGCGTCTACCATCGCATTGCCGCCGAAATCGTCCAACTTCTGGAAACCCTCTGCGGTGTCGGGGCCGGAACGGTTTTCGTCTATTTTCGCCGCGGTATGGATCCCGACTGCGAGGGGCACGTGCGCACCTTTCGTCCCATGTGCCGCGACCTGCTGAACGTGCTCGCAGAACTGGAACGCTGGCGCGCTGATCACCCGCCGGTGCGGCGGATCAAATAGGGGTTCACCTCCCGGCGCGGTAGGCGGTCAGGATTTCTTCTTGGCAGCGTAGCCGTCGGCGTACCATCCGCCGCCCTTGAGGGAAAAGGTGCAGTTGGAAAGGATTTTTTTGGCCTTGCGGCCGCATTTGGGGCACTTGGTCTCTTCGGTCCCCATCCGTACAAGTGCTTCGGTCACCTCGCCGCATTCGCATTTGAATTCATACATCGGCATGGCGTGTTTCCTCTATCGTCCTGGATTTCGTCTGTTTGGTGGCGCGATCGTTTGAAACCGCCGCCCGGCGGCTTTCAGCGGGTCCCTCAGCCGCTTCCGGCCGAAGCGCACTTGGGCAGCTTCCAGCCCCCGCTGCCGGTGGGAATCCCGTGGGGGCGGATCGCCCCGGCGGACATCAACTTTTCCACGTCCCTGCCGCCGCATTGGGGGCAGTCAGGTGCTTCGTTGTCACCGGGCAGCACCAGGGTTTCAAAGGTCGCCTGGCAGTTTCGGCAAACGTATTCGAAAATCGGCATGGATCACCTCGGAAATTCTTCGGCAAAACCCTAATTCTTCTTTTCGGGCAAGTCAAGCACCCGGCGTGCGGTGCCACCGCTTTCAGCCTTTGCCCCGACTGCAGATTCCCCGCCGGCGTTCGGAGCGACCCCTGGAACAATTTTTGGCGATTTTGTCGAAGCGGCGTCACGCCGCCGCCGACGGCCGGCCGTAGCAGGTTTCGAACCGCTGCCAGAAGTCCCGGGGGGTGAAGTGGTGCTCCTGGGTGCCGTGATGGCTCACGGCGAAACTGGCGCAGACCGATCCCATGCGGGCGCAGGTGACCAGGTCGCGGCCCTCGACCATGCCCATCAACACGCCGGCGCGGTAGGCGTCGCCGGCCCCGGTGGGATCCACCACCCCGTCGTTGACGGCGGCCTCAATGGGGAAGGCACCGTCGGGCCCCTGCAAAATCGACCCCTTTTCCCCGAGGGTGGTGATCACCGCCTGGCAATGCCGCAGGATCTGCGGCAGATCCAAACCGGTGGCGCGTTTGATCATTTCCATCTCGTAGTCGTTGGAGATCAGCAGCGCCGCACCGGAGGTCATTTCCACCAGGTCTTCGCCGCTGAGAGCGGGGATGGACTGGCCGGGATCGAAGATGTAGCGCAAGCCCATCTCCTTGAAGCGGCGGCTGTAGGTGCGCATGTCCTCGAGGTTTCCCGGGGCGATGATGCCCAGGGTGTCGGCGGGGTCCAGGCCGGTGAAATCATAGCGCGCACTGCGGTTCATGGCCCCGGGGTTGAAACCGGTGATCTGGTTGTTGGCCCGGTCGGTGGTGATATAGGCGCCGGCGGTAAATTCGTCGTCCACCTGGCGGATGCCCTCCAGGGGCAGGCGGTGGTCGAGGAGCCATTGGCGGTAGCGGCCGAAATCCTTGCCGGCGGCGGCTACGATGAGCGGAGAGGCTCCCAGCAGGGCCAGGTTGTAAGCGATGTTGCCGGCGGTGCCGCCGAATCTTTCCTGGAGGCCGTTGACCATGAAGCAGACGTTGATGTTGTGGATTTTTTCGGGCAGGATGTGGTCAGCGAAAAAGCCGGGAAAGTCCATGATGCGGTCGTAGGCCAACGAGCCGGAAACAATGATGTTCATGCGTATCCTCCTTCTGCAGGGCGGCATTTAGCCGGCGATATGGCTGCTTATCATTAGGCAAGGGGGCGGCCGATGTCAAATCGGCCAGGGACGGTCGGGGAGCGTCATCCTGGACGCCAGGAATCTGCGGTTGGGAATACAAGCGGGGGGAGTGGCGAATGCCAGGAAGGGAAAGGCGAAAATGATCTTGAAAGCCAAACGTGGCGCCGTGGCGCGCCTTGGAAAGCGCATGCTGGCCGCCGGGCTGACCACCGGCACCGGCGGTAACCTGAGCTGGTGCGACCGTCGCCGGGGGCTGGTGGCCGTGTCTCCCTCGGCAGTGGCCTACGACCGGCTGACGGCCGGCAATGTGGCCGTGGTGGACCTGGAGGGCCGGCGGGTGGAGGGGGCGCTGGCGCCTTCCAGTGAGCTTCCCTTTCACCTGGCCCTCTATCGCCACCGGCCGGATGTGGCCGCCGTGGTGCATACCCACTCGGTCTATGCCACCACTCTGGCCTGCCTGCACTGGGAAATCCCCGCGGTGCATTACCTGGTGGGATTCGCCGGCCCCAAGGTGCCCCTGGCGCCCTACGCCACCTACGGCACCGAGGCCCTGGCCCGCGGCGTGGTGGATGCCATCGGGTCGGCCAACGCCGTGCTGCTGGCCAACCACGGAATGATCGCCGTGGGCGCCGACCTGGATAAGGCCTTCGCCGTGGCCGAGGAGATCGAGCTGGTGGCCCGGATCTACTACCAGGCCAAGGCCGTGGGCACGCCCCGGATCCTGCCCGATGACGAGATGCGGCGGGTGGTGGAGCGGTTCAAGTCCTACGGAAAGGCGCCTCGTCCGTGACTAGGCGCAACCGGCCTGATAGCTTGCCGGAAACTTTCACAAGCCGCTGTCACCCACTGGATCAACCCGGCCACGACAATGGCCGGCGGCACTGACCTCAGAATTCCTTGAAGATGCGTGCCAGGGGGTGTCCCGGCGCCTGGATGGTCAGGTCGTTGAAATAGCCGTAGGGGGTCTGGACGGCGCGGTAGTCGGCGCTTTCCAGCCGCTGCTGCGCCCTGTCGATGAGGGCCTTGGCCTGGGGCGCGTCGGCCTTGTCCTCCCCCAGGTGGGTGAACGAGTGCAAAATGACAAGGGAAGTTTCCCATTTGCGCGCTAGCCACTTGGCGTTTTTGACCAGCTTGGTTTCCACCGCGCCGTTGTCGATGTCCTTGGGCTCCACGTGGATAAAGGCCACTACGGCCTTTTCATGGGTGCTGGGTTCGGCCTCGGGCGCGTCGTCCAGGGTCTTCAGGGCCGGGTTCCAGCCGAAGGTGTCGCAATACCAGAACAGGACTCTCATGGGGATCTCCGTTGCCACCCGGCCGGTGGCTTTCCGGTTGCCGTTTCCCATCACTTTAGGCGCAGGAGGACCGGCGGGTCAATGATCGCTTTGCCTGAGACCACCGGGCCACGGTTTGGCGGTGTCGACCGCTGCCCGCGGCGGCGGCTTTCCCGCTGGCCCCTGCTGCTGGCCGCCATCCTCCTGGCCGGCATGGCGGCGCCGGCCGGATGGGCGACCGAAGCCCAAACGCCGCCGGCGCGCCTTGGCATCCAGGGGCTGGACGGGCATCCAGAGCTCGAAGCCAACGTTCGGGCCATGGTGCCCGAGCCGCGCTTCGGCTGCAATGCGCCGCCGGTGCGCATGCGCGCCTATCTGCGCCAGGCGCGCGAAAAAGCCGAGGCGGCCCTGCGGGCCCTGGGCCATTTCAACGCCGTCATCGACACGGCCATTGAGCAGGACGGCGACTGTCGCGGGCCGGTGCTCACCATAGACCCCGGTCCGGTGGTGCGCGTCGAGGCGGTGGATATCGTTATCGAAGGCCCTTTTGAGAAGGATGCCGCGGCCCGGCGATGGAAGGAGAACTGGCCCCTCAAGGTCGGCGCCGCCCTCAACCAGGGAAGCTACGATGCCGCCCGCGACGGCCTGATCAACCGGGCTTGGTCCCGCGGCTACCTGGATGCCCGCTACACCCGTCGCAACCTGTGGGTGGACCCGGCGGCCAACACCGCCCGCATCGAGCTGACCCTGGCGTCGGGGCCGCGTTACCGTTTCGCCGCCATCCGTACCGAGCAGGATGTATTGGACGACGCTTTTTTGAGGCGGCTGATCCCTGTCCAGGCGGGCGAACCCTATTCCAGCGATCGATTGGCCGCCATCGGCAGCAGCCTTTCCGCCAGCGGCTACTTTGCCGACGTGCGGGTGCGTCCGGACCTGGATGCCCGCGCAAACGGCGCCGTGCCGGTGAACGTGCTGCTGGCAGAGCGCCCCCGCACCGGCTACGAATTCCGGCTGGGCTACGGCACCGACACCGGGCCGCGCACCCGGGCCGAAGTGGAGCGCCGCTGGGTCAACCGCAGCGGGCACAAGTGGAAAGCCGGGGTCAGCCTGGCCCAGCGTCGACAGACCCTGGACAGCGTCTATTCGATTCCCATGCAGCGGCCCTTCACCGACCGCCTGGAATTCTACGCCCGGGCCGACCGGGAGGACAACAACGATATCGTCACCCATTCCGGCACCCTGGGGGCGCAATACGCCCGGGAGCGGGGCGGCTGGACCCAGGCGGTCTTCACCGAATACCTCTATGAACGGACCCGCTACGGCGACGCGCCGGTCCAGGACGACAGCTTTCTGCTCGGCGGGCTCAAGCTGGGGCTGCGCAGGCTGGACGATCCGCTCTTTCCCGTGGAAGGCCACTCGCTGGACCTGATTTTGCGGGGGGCGGCCGAGCCGCTTTTCAGCGCGACTTCGCTGGTGCAGGGACGGGCCCGCGGGGGGGTGTCCCGCTCCTGGCGGCGCTTCATCTTTCAAGGGCGGGCCGAGCTGGGGGCAACACGGGCCGACGACTTCGAGCGCGTGCCCAAGTCGCTGCGTTTCTTCGCCGGCGGGGACAACTCGGTGCGCGGCTACGGCTATGAAAGCCTGGGGCCGATCAACGACGAGGGGCAGGTGGTGGGCGGCCGATACCTCTGCGCTCTGAGCGCCGAAGCCATGTATCCGGTTTACGGCGATGACTGGTTCGCGGCGGTGTTCGTGGACAGCGGCCAGGCTTTCGACGATCTGACCGATTTCCGCCTGAAGACCGGCGCCGGGGCCGGGATCCGCTGGCGTTCGCCCATCGGCCTGGTGCGCCTGGACCTGGCCCATCCCTTCGACGCAGCGTCCTCGTCGGTGCGGCTGCATATCGGCATTGGAGCGGATTTCTGATGGCTGCCGTGCGTATTGCCTCCGGTCGTATCCTGCGCTGGGGCCTGGGGGCCGTCGCCCTGGTGCTGGTTGCCCTCGCAGCGCTTTTGGTGCTGGTTTTGGCCACCGAGAGCGGCACCCGCTACAGTCTCAACAAGGCGTTGGCGACCGTCCCCGGGGCGGCGGTGGCGCAGGTGGAGGGGACCCTGTGGCGGGGCATTACCCTGGAAAACCTTCGCTATGCGGACGGCGCAGGCACCGCCGTCGCCCTGCAGCGGGTCAAGTTGGTTTTTTCCTGGCCGGCCCTGCTGACCATGCGCTTGCACCTGCCCCGAGTCGAGGCGGCGGGGGTGAAATTGCGGCTTCCTGAAAGCCAGCCGGCTGCCGAGCCCGGTAAGCCGCTGGACATCGAGGCCCTGGGGACGAAACTGCCGCTGGCCGTTCAGATCGATGCCCTGCGCCTGAGTGGTGTGGCCGTGCAACCGGGGCCGGAGGCGGCCGTCATCCGGCTGGCGTTCCTGGAGGCCGCCCTGGACGTGGACCGGCAGCGCGCCGTGATCCCCCGTCTCGAGCTGGCTCTGTCGGCCCCGGCGAGGCTGAACCTGGACGCCGAGGCAAGCCTGGATTGGCAGGCGCCGCACCCGGCGCACCTTCGCGTCGTCGGCGACCTGGCGCTTGACGCCGGGCGACTGGACTGGTCCCTGGCCGGCGACGGGAACCTGGAAAAGCTGCGCACCACCGGCCGGATCGGCTGGCAGGGAAAGGATACGCCGGATGCCACCGTCAAGCTGGCCGTGGAAAGCAGCCTCACCGCGGCACGGATCGAGGCGCTCACCGCCGAGCTTCTGGATGGTTCCCTGACCCTGAACGGCGAGGTGGGATGGGAAGAGGGCCTGGACTGGCAGGCGAGGATTTGCGCCAAAGGATTGCAGCCGGGGCCCTGGCTTGATGCGGCCACCGGTCCGGTCTCCTTTGAGCTGACCAGCTCCGGCCAGATGAACCGGCCAGGCGAGCTGAACCACGACACCCGCCTGGTGGACGGCCAGGCCGAGGTGGCGGGCATCGCCCTGACGGACCTGCGGCTGCATGTGACCGGCGATCTTGGCCGCGCCGAGATTCACGATCTGGCCGGCCGCGTCCTCGGGGCCCGGGTGGCCGGGGAGGCCGATCTGCAACTGGGCCGGGAGGAAATCGGATGGTCGGCCCGGCTGTCGTTGGACGAGGTGGATCTGTCTAAACTGGAGACACTGGACATCGACAGCGGCGGCCTCGACGGCCGGATCGGCCTGGATCTCTCTTCTCGGGGCTACTGGCGCGGGGGGCGGGCGTTTCTGTCCGCCGAGCTTGAAAACTTGCGCGGCGAAGTGGCGGGTCAACTCCTTTCGGGGCGGGTTTCGCTTTCGGTGGAAGGCGATACGGTGCGCCTGCAGCCGGCGGACCTGACCCTGGGCGAGGGCCGCATACAGCTCGCCGGCACCGTTACCCCGCCCTTTGACCTGCGCTACCGGTTGTTCCTGCCGGACCTCGCCCGCTTGCCGCTGGCCCCGGTCCTGGGGGCCCCGCTGGCCGGCCGGCTGGAGGGCGGGGGACGCCTGCGGGGCACCTTGGCGGCCCCGCAGGTGGAGGCCACCCTTACCGGGCGTGATCTCGTTTACGGCGACCTGCGCCTTGCGGCCATGGACTTGCGCGCTGCTGCCGACGGCGGCCGATTGGCGTTGGAGGCCGACTTGAACCGCTTGGTGGCATCCGGCCGGCAGGTGGAAGCGGCCACGGCGAAACTAACCGGAAGACTTGAAGAACACGCGCTTGCCCTGTCAGCCCGCAGCGATCACGGTCGCCTGGAACTGGCGCTGCAAGGCGGCCTGCACGAGCGCCGCTGGCAGGGGCGGTTGACCCGCCTGGAGCTGCTGGAAACCCAGGCCGGCGATTGGCGGCTGGCCCGGCCGGCGGCCCTGGTACTGTCTGAAAAGGAGCTGTCGCTGGGTGAGGCCTGTCTGTCATCCAGGCCGGCGGAGGCGGTCGACGGACAGGTCTGCCTGTCGGCCTCTCGCCGGGAAGGCCAGGATTTGCACCTCGCCCTGCAGGCCCGTTTGCCCCTGGCCCTGGCCGCTCCCGTGCTCCCGGAGACCGTGCGCCTGCCCGGCGAGGCGACCCTTGTCGCCGACGCCCGCATCGGCGCTGCCGTCGAGGGCGAGGTCGAGCTGAGGCTGCCGGACAACCGGATCATCGTGCGGGGATTGACCGAGGGCCCGCTGGCCGTCGACTACCGCCGCACCCGGATTCTGGCGACGTTGCGTGATCAGCGGTTCCAGGCACGGATCGGCGCCCGGCTGTCCGGAGATGCGGTTTTGGACGGCGAGATTTCCGCCCAACTCGACGGCGAGCAGCCGCTTTCTGGTGAGATCAACCTGCAGATACCCGACCTCTCCTGGGGCAAGGTCTTCATCCCCGTTGTTTCCGACCTGACCGGCAGAGGCGAGGCCCGTTTCGTGTTGGCCGGCACCCTGGCGCAGCCGGCGCTCCAAGGCCGGGTCACGGTGGGCAACGTGTCCCTCGGCCTGCCGGATACCGGGGTCGCCTACCAGGAAGGGCGCCTGCGGTTGGATATCGACGAAAACCAACGGCTCAAAATCGAGGGCGAACTGGACGGGGTCGAGGGCGGCCGGCTGCAGGTCACGGGCCAGGGGTCGCTGGCCCGACTGCCCGAGTGGCGCATCGAAATGTCCATCGACGGCGAGGATATGCCGGTGTTGCGCACCGCCGAGCTAGTGGTGGACGCCAGCCCAACCCTGACCGTCAAGGCGGACCCGGCGGCGGCCGAGATCCGGGGGCGGGTTGTGCTGCCCCGGGTGGAGGCGTGGGTGCAGAGGATGCCGGAAGGGGTGGTCCGTGAATCGCCGGACCTGGTGCTGGCCGGACGGGAGGAACGGGCGGCCGCCGGCTACCGGGTGCGCACCGATGTCGAGGTGGTGCTCGGGAAAAAGGTGCATCTGGAAGGCATGGGATTTTCCGCCGGCCTGGCCGGTCGCCTCCGCCTGCGCGGCAACGGGAGCGACCCCATCGCCGCCTTTGGCGAGGTGGACATCAAGGAGGGCCGCTACACCGCCTACGGGCAGGATCTGCGCATCACCCGGGGCCGGCTCACCTTCAACGGTCCCTTGGACGACCCGGGCCTAGATGTGCGCGCCTCGCGCAGCGCGGGCTCCTACCGGGCCGGACTGGAGCTTACGGGCACCCTCGGCGATCCCCGCAGCCGGGTGTTCTCTGTGCCGGCCTTGTCCGAGAGCGACGCCCTGAGCCTGCTGCTCACCGGCAAGCGGTTGTCGGAAGGCGCCAGCGGCGCCGACGCCACCCTGCTGCTCAACGCCCTGGCCGGGCTGGGGGTGGCCCGGGCGGACGACATCGCCCGCGATATCGGGCAGACCGTCGGCTTCGACGAACTGGGGCTGGATACTGACAACGGGCTCTACGGCGCCCAGCTCACCGTGGGCAAGCGCATCAACTCGCGCCTGCTGGTGCGCTACGCCGTGGGACTGTTTAACGGCGTGGGCCGGGTGGTTGCCGTCTACAACCTCAACCGCTACCTGGACCTGGAAATTTCCTCCGGTCCCGAGGCCCAGGTCGGCGACCTGATTTTTCGCATCGAGCGGTGAGCCGCAGCGACAAAGCAAAGGTCGTTAGAATGCAAAAGATCGTAAAACCAGCACTGCCGCCGGCCATTGGCGTGACCGGCCTGATAGAATAACCGACGTCTGCTTCCGGGCTGTCATCCCGAGGTGTCCCTCCGTCATTCCGGCGCCCCCTTTCTTTCATTCCGAGGCTGCCCCACCTCCCGCCGCCTTGTCCCGATGAACATAGATTTTTGACTGATATATCGTCTCATTTTCACCATCGTTGACCAGACGGTTCTCATGTTGTGAATCGGTCGCCAAAGACAATCTTGTCGATAAAAAATATCTGGTGTTTTAGTGGGTTGCCCGGCTTCCGACTCGGCGGTGATGGTGATGCCGCCGCGGGATTTCTGGAAAACGGTGACCTTGAGCCACTTGGGCTGGACGGCGACCGGCAGCCCCGCCACCGGCCGGTCCCGCCCGTCAGTGGGGCGGCGCGATGTTGCCGCTGTAACTGATCACCATCACCATCAGATAGACGGTGAGCAACACCAGACCGAACTGGCGCTTGAGGTGGGTCCCGGAAGCGATTACGCCGATGCGAAAGACGAACAGCACGGCGAGCATGGCCGGGAACAGGATCTGGAAGAAATGCGGCGGCGCCATGAGCCCGCCTTGAGTGACGGCTGCGGCGGTGCCGGCGACGAAGAGCACGTTGAGGATGTCAGCCCCCAGGACGTTGCCCACGGCCAACTCCCCGTGCCCCTTGCGCACGGCGGTCACCGCCGTGACCAGCTCGGGCAGGCTGGTACCGAAGGCCACCAGGGTGGCCCCGATGATGCTCTCGGGCACCGAGAGGCGCAGGGCGGTCTCGCGCACCATGGGAATCAGGAAATGGGAGGAGCCCGCCACCAGGATCGCCCCGGCCGCGAGCTTGAGCAGGGCGCGGGGCGCCGTTGTATCGCCCTCGGCCTCGTCGCAGACGGCGCAGGCGTCGGCCTCCCGCGCCCAGCGGATGGACAGCACGATGTAGAAACCCAGGAGCACCAGGAAGAAGAAGCCCATTGCCCGGGGCAGGTGGCCGCCGGCGGTGAACACCGTGTGGGGGGCCGCCCAGGGGAAGCAGGCCAGGACCAGCAGCACGCCGGCGCCGAGCTGGAGCCACCCCTGGCGGCCGACCACGTGCCGCTCGAGCGCCAGCGGGGCCATGCAGTTGGCGATGCCCAGGATCAGGCCGGTGTCGCAGATGATAGACCCCACGGCGTTGCCCAGGGCGATCCCCGGTTCTCCCTGGACGGCGGCGGTGACCGACACGGCGGCCTCGGGGAAGGTGGTCCCCAGGCTGACGATGGTTGCCCCCACGATGCCGCGCGGGATGCCCCACATGCGCGACAAGGCCACGGCCTGATCCACCATGAGGTCGGCCCCGTAGCCGAGAATGAAGATGAAGAACGCGATACCGAGCAGCAGGGCGAAGATTGGCATGCCGCCCATCGTCTGTTGCAGGAGGGCTTCCATGGGATCGATTACGCTCCTTGGCTGGGGGAACGCCCCGGAAATGGGGCGGCGGTTGGTCCCCGCCTGCCGCGGTGACCGCCTGGCGGGCGATTTCGAATCAACTCGTTCTGAAATCCCCCCCCCAGGGTTCATGCCGGTATAATGCGGGGCCCTATGGCACCACAACATCACGGGTAATGACAGCCGTGGGCGTTTCACTCCTTCTGGATGAATTTCTCGGTGCCGGGGTCGGTATCGCTCCCCACTGCATCGGCACCATAAGTTGATTCAAGCTATCCCGGTTTCCGACTCGGCGGTGATGGTGATGCCGCCGCGGGATTTCTGGAAGACGGTGACCTTGAGCCACTTGGGCTGGACAGCGGCGGCCACGTCGGCGGCGATGCGGGCGGCCAGGGCCTCGCAGAAGTGCCCTTCGTTGCGGAAGCTCCAGAAGTAGAGCTTGAGGCTCTTGCTTTCCAGGCACAGGGGACCGGGGATGAATTCGATGCGCACCCGCTCCCAGTCCGGCTGGCCGGTGACCGGACACAGGCTGGTGACCTCGTCGCTTTCCAATACCACTCGGGTGACGCCGGAAGGGGTCGGGAAGGTTTCTAGGCGGCGCCGGGGTTCGGCCACATGGCGGCCCAGGGCCTCGAAGCGGTTTTCATTCAGGTCCATGCCGTCCCTCCACCAAACGGGTTGTAGCGGATGCCGTCGTCAAAGGCATCCACTCCCTCGACGCGCTTCAACCAGTGCACCACGGCGTAGGTCAGGGGAGTGCAGAGGGCTTCGAAGCCCACCTTGAACAGGTACTGGGCCCCCATCATGCCGACGAGCACGGGCCAGGGGATGAGGCCGGCGAAGGCCACCGTCAGAAAGATGCCGGTGTCGGCGGCCTGGCCCACCAGCGTGGAGCCGATGGTGCGGGACCACAGGTGGCGGCCACGGGTGGCCCGTTTGAGCACCGACAGCACGAAGGCGTTGAGAAATTCCCCGCACCAGAAGGCTGCCAGGCTGGCCAGGACCATTCGGGGCGCTTGCCCCAGCACCGTGGCGTAGGCGGCTTGGTCCTCGAAAAATGCCGGCGCCGGCATGGCGATGGTCAGCAGGGCGAAGGTCACCATGAGGCAGTTGGCGGCAAACCCGGTCCAGATGACCAGACGGGCGCGCCGATAGCCGTAAACCTCGGTGCACACGTCGCCCAGGATGTAGGTGATGGGAAAAATCAGGACAGCGGCGGGCAGCGCCACGCCGGCGATCGCAATGAGACGCCCGGCAATGAGGTTCGAGACGAGTAGGCAGGCCACGAAAATGGCCGTCAGGACAACGAACCGGCTGGAGTGACCCTCCGCCGCGGACGCGGCAGCGGGGCGGGAGACACGAGGCATTGAAAAGGCTCCTATTTTGGTAAGGCGGGTGGTTTCCGACCGCCGTGATGGGACGCTCCCTACCATGACCACCGGTCGGCGTCAAGGAGGGCGGCGTTGTGGGGGGAGCGGGCTTTCCCTGCCCCCCAAAAGCCCTGGCTTTGTTTCCCTCGGTCCGCCGCGAAAATTGAAACCATGTCAGGGTTTGACCCGGGCCCCATCTCGTAGTAAATACGGTTGTCTCCCAGAAAAAAATCGAAAAAACAGACAGGAGTGGCACCCATGGATGATCCGTTGGTCTGTACGTGGAAAGGCTGGACCGGTCGTTTGGATGGCAAAGGCAACGGAGGTTCCGCAGACGACGACACCCCATTCAGGGCTGTGCTGGGGTGGAAGGGGCTTGTGGTCTGGGATCCGGAAGTCGATCCGGTGGATCTGCTGCGGGCCTACCTGGAAAAGGTCCGGGACGAGTCCTGCGGACAGTGCACGCCCTGCCGGGAAGGTACGGTGCGGTTGTGTGCCATCATGGATCGAATCTGCAACGGTGAGGGGCGTCCCGGCGACCTGGAAGAGATCGCCGCTATGGCGCGCTTCATTTCCGATGCGGCGCGCTGCGATGTCGGCCTGTTTGTCGCACCGCCCACCCTGGAGATGCTCCAGCGCTACCGCGGCGTTTTTGAAGCCACCATTCGCGAAAAGCGCGTGGTGCCCCGCAACCGCTACGAGGCCGCCGTGGCGGCACCGTGCATGAGCGCCTGTCCCTCCAACGTCGATGTACCGGCCTACGTGGAGGCAATCCGTCTGAACAAACTGGCAGAGGGCTTGGCCGTGGTGCGGCGTGACTGCCCCATGCCGGGCACCATCGGCCGTGTCTGCGTGCGCCCCTGCGAAGCCAACTGCCGGCGGGCGCTGGTGGATGCCCCCATCTCCATCCGGGCGCTCAAGCGCTATCTGGCCGACCACGAAATGCACACCGGGGCCGCCCCGAAATTGGAAGCGGCCCCGCCCCGCGAAGACCGCGTGGCGGTGGTGGGGGCCGGGCCGGCCGGGCTGTCCTGTGCCTTCTACCTGGGGCAGCGTGGCTACCGCACCACGATTTTCGAAGCCCAGGAGAAGGCCGGCGGCATGGCCTCTTTCGGCATCCCTTCCTACCGGCTCCCGCGGGATGTCATCGCCTATGAAGCATCCTTGGTGGAGCAGCTTGGCGCCGAAATCCGCTACGGTGTCCGGGTGGGCGAGGACATCAGCATCGAGGAGCTTGGCCAACAGGGCTACCGGGCCGTATTTTTGGGCGTCGGCGCGCCGGAATCCTCCAAGATGCGCTGCGAGGGCGAGGACGCCGGCTACGAATGCTTCATGCCCGGAGTCCATTTTCTCGCCGAGGTGGCCCGGGGGCGTCGGCCCATCGAGGGCGAGAAGCTGGTGGTGGTGGGCGGGGGCAACGTGGCCATGGACTGTGTCCGCTCGGCCCTGCGCATCGGTTTCAAGGACGTCAACCTCCTCTATCGACGCACCGAGGCTGAAATGCCGGCCGATCCCCAGGAGATTCACGAGGCCAAGGAAGAGGGGGTCAAGTTTCACTACCTGGTGGCGCCGGTGCGCATCGTGGAAGCAGGCGGCCGGGTGCGGGGCCTGGAGTGCCGGCGCATGACCCTGGGCGAGCCGGACAAAAGCGGCCGGCGCCGCCCCGTGCCGGTGGAAGGGTCGGAGTTCGTCATCGAATGCGACGCCATCATCCCGGCGGTGGGGCAGGTTTGCATGGTGGACTGCGTCCTGCCCGAGGCCGAGAACCTGACGCCGTGGAAGACGTTGGTGGTGGACCAGATGACCTTCCAGTCCCAAAAACCGACGGTGTTCGGCGGGGGCGACTGCGTCACCGGACCGTCCACCCTCATCGCCGCCCTGGCCGCGGGAAAGAAGGCGGCGTATCACATCGCCCAGTACCTTGAAGAAGGCAATGTCCAACCCACCGTTTCCGAGGTGCTGAAAGCGATTGTCAACAACAGCGAGGTGTTGGACCGGAACGAAACCTGGCCTTTCCACGATGTCACCGAGAGGTTCGATCCGCCGGTGATGGCCCCCGAGGTACGCAAGACCAATTTCGAGGAAGTCGAGGGCTGCTTGAACCAGGCCCAAGCCACCGCCGAAGCCTACCGCTGCCTGCGCTGCTATCGCATCGCGGTGGCGGCCCTCCGGGCTTCCTAGTCCATCTCGCCGAAAGCCTTGAACCTGCCGCCCGTGCCGGCTTCTGCCGTTGCGGGCGGTTTTTTCGTTATGTGAGGGGGGATTGTCCCCCCGTCAGTGGCCTGCCCCGGCGCAAAGCGCCTTGAGGCGGCTGAGCCAGCTCCAGGAAAATCCTTCTGGGCGGCAAGGCCAAATGGCGTTGTTGGCAAAAACCGGATCGGCTTCCAGGTCGTAACGCGAGGCACGCTTGGCTGCCGGCCAGAGGGGGGTGCCGGCGATGGGGCTATAGTGGGCCGGAATCGGCGTGACCCCTGCGGCGCGCACCGCGGCGATGGCCGCTTCCACCGCTTCCAGCGGCTGGTCCGGCAGGCCCACGAGCAGATAGGCGCCGATCTGGTCGCTGGTGAAGCCGGCGCGCTGGAGGCAGTCCACCGCGCGCTGAAACTGCCCCGCACTCACCTTGGCGTCCAGGCGGCGCCGGTGCTCGAAATCGGTGGTTTCCAGGCCGAGGCGGATCGTTGTCATGCCGGCGCGCCGCATGGCCCGGGCCACCCGGTCGTCGATGCAGCCGATGTGCAGGGCGTTGGGGGTGTGGAGGCGCAGGCCCAACCCGGCGGCGGCGATGCGATCGAACAGGGGCAGGGCGTGGGCTTCGGCATCCACCAGGAGCGCATCGTCGTAGAAGGCCACGTCGCGCACCCCGAAGCGCCGGTGCCAGTGGACGATCTCCTCGAAGACAAGCTGCGGATTGCGCCGCTGGCGCACCGGTGCCAGGATGGCCGCGGCGCAGTAGGCGCAGCGGTACGGGCATCCGCGGGCCGTGAGCAGGGGAATGAAGGGCACCCGGCGCTGCAAGTCCAGGGCCGGCAGCGGATGGGTGTCCAGGTCGTCCGGGTCGAAGCGCCAATCCGGCCGGTAACCGGTAAGCTCGGCCGCCACTTCCAGCACGGCTCTTTCGCCGGCCCCGGTCACCACGTGGTCGGCGCCGGAATGGCGCCGGGCGTGATCGGGCAGCAAGGTGGAATAGATGCCGCCCAGCACCACCGGGCGTCCGGGAAAGGCCCGCTTGAGCTCGGCGATGGTCTCGGCCACCCCCGATGCCCAGTAGGTCATCAGGCCGGTGACCAGGATCAGATCCGGCGGCGTCATGGCGGCCAGGTCCTGGCGTAGCCAATCCACCGGAATTCCGTAGCGCGAGAAGGTGCGCGGCACGTCGGACAACCCCGGCGGCTTGGCGATGGGGGTCTTGAAAAACGGCCCGCGTCCCTGGCGTTGCGGCGAAGGGGAGGTCCTCGCCCGGGGGTGGAACCGGTCCAGGCAGTCGTAGTAGGTCACCGAGTAGTCGTGCCGGCGCAGGATGGCCGCCAGCAGGAGCAGGCCCAGAGGGCGGGCCCAGAAGTCGTAGGCGGCAAAATCGTGAATCCAGGGATTGACCAGCAAAACGCGGGGGGCGGCGGGGCTCACGGGTCAGGGAAGTACTGCATGGAGGTTTTTTTCAGTTCGCGGCGGCTGAACAGCAGGATGTAGTCCGATATCCCGGTGCGGCGGGAGAGATCCTCGGCGATGGCCTGGCAGGTCTCCCGGTCGCCGGCATGGATCATGGTGTAGAGGTTGTACGGCCAGCGGGCGTTGGGATCGCGGCGGTAGCAGTGGGACACGCTGGGCGAGGCGGCCATGATCTGGCCCACCTCGGTGACGCGCGCTTCGGGCACTCGCCAGGCCCCCATGGCATTGGCGGCAAAACCGGATTTTTGATGGCGCAAGGTGGCGCCGAAACGGCGGATCACGCCGCGGTCACACAGATCGCGCAAGACGGTCAGCAACTGCGCTTCCGAGATGCCCAAGCGCTCGGCGATCAGCCGATAGGGCCGCTCGGTGACGGGCAGGTCGCCTTGAATCGAGGCGATGACGCGTTTTTCCAGGTCGCTGAGCATGGGCGCATTAAAGGGTAAAAGAGGCCGAAAAGCAAGAGCTCGGCCGAAGCGGAAATTTCAAGTCTCAAATTTCAGATGACGGGTCGTTCCGGTCGGGAAACAGGTTCCGGATTTCCTCGGCCGTGGCCCCGCAGACGCCCCGCTCGGTGATAAAGCCGGTGACCAGGCGAGAGGGGGTGACGTCGAAGGCGTAGTTGCCCGCCGGGCTTTCGGCCGGCGGCACCAGCACCCGCACGATCCGGCCGTCGGCCCGGCCCTGCACGTAGCGCACCTCGTCGGGATCCCGGGCCTCGATGGGAATCTGGGCGACGCCGTCGTCCAGGCGCCAGTCGAAGGTGCTCGAAGGCAGGGCCACGTAGAAGGGCACCCCGTTGTCATATGCCGCCAGGGCCTTGAGGTAGGTGCCGATCTTGTTGGCCACGTCGCCGGCGGCGGTGGTGCGGTCGGTGCCCACGATCACCAGGTCTACCATGCCGTGCTGCATGAGATGGCCGCCGGCATTGTCGGTGATCACGGTGTGGGCAATGCCGCGCCGGGCCAGCTCCCAGGCCGTCAGGCGGGCTCCCTGGTTCAGGGGCCGTGTCTCGTCCACCCAGACGTGCACGTCGATGCCGGCCTCGACGGCGGCATAGATGGGTGCGGTGGCCGTGCCGTATTCGACGCAGGCCAGCCACCCGGCGTTGCAGTGGGTGAGCACGTTGACCGGACCGCCTTTTTTCGCCGCGACGGCTCCGATCAACGGCAGGCCGTGGCGGCCGATGCGGCGGCAGTTGTCTGCCTCCTCCTCGGCGATTTTCGCCGCCAGTGCCAGGGCCGCAGCCTTGCGAGCGGCCGGGGGCGTTGCCAGGAGTATCTCCAGCGCCCGGTCCACGGCCCAGGTGAGGTTGACCGCCGTGGGGCGGGCCGAGCGGATCCGCCGGGCTTCCTGTCGCAGGCGGGCATCGTCGATGCCGGCCCTTTCGTTGGCGCAAGCCACATACATCCCGTAGGCTGCCGTGACGCCGATGAGCGGCGCCCCGCGCACCACCATTTCCACGATGGCCTCGATCACCGCGTCCACGCTGGCCAGATCCATCACCACCAGTTGGTGGGGCAGTTGGCGTTGATCGATGACCCGCACCGTCTCGGTGGCCGGGTCGAACCAGATGGGACGCGTGGGGATGGCGTTGGATGTCATCGCACCTTCCTTTGTTGGGGTGTTTCAGCTTACCGGCGGTTTACACGAAAAGCGGCACCAGGGCAAAGCGGACCACGTCCACCAGGCCCTGGTCGGTGAGCTTGAGCTCGGGAATCACCGGCAGCGCGAGAAACGAGAGGGTCATGAACGGATCGCTCAACCGTCCGCCCAGCGTGCGCACCACCGCGTTGAGCCGGTCGAGCCGATCGCGGACCGTTTCCACCGGCTCAAGGCTCATCAACCCGGCCACCGGCAGCGGCAGGCGGCTGTGAACCCGGCCGTTGGCGGCGACGGCCAAGCCGCCGCCCATCTCGGCCACGGCGGCGATGGCAGTGCGCAGATCCTCATCTTCCACGCCCACGGCGATGATGTTGTGGGAGTCGTGGGCCACGCTGGAGGCCAGGGCGCCGCGTTTCAGGCCGAAGCCGCGCACGAACCCGATGCCGGTCTGCCCGCGGCCGCTGTAGCGCTCCACCACCGCCAGCTTGAGCAGGTCCCGGGACGGGTCCGCCACCGCCAGGCCGTCCCTGACGCTTGCCGTCGCCTGGCCGCTGCCGGTGACGACTTGCCCGGGCACCAGTTCGATGACCCGGACCTGGCCGCCGTTGGCGGGCACGGCCAGGTTCAAGGACGAGGCGTCCAGCCGCATCACGGTGGGAGCTACCGGGCTGGAGGTGTCGTCTTCCAGGATCATGGCTCCCCCTGCGGCCACCTGTTGTCCGCCAGCCCACACCTGGCCGACGGCAAGCTGCTCCAGGTCGTCGAGAATCACCACGTCGGCCCGCCGGCCGGGGGCCAGGGCCCCGCAGCGGCGCAGGCCGAAATACGTGGCGGGCGTGAGGGTGGCCAGGCGGATGGCGCGCACCGGGTCCATCCCAGCGGCGATGGCCCGGCGTACCAGGGCGTCGATGTGTCCTTCGGCGATGAGATCGTGGGGATGCCGGTCGTCGGTGCACCACATGATGCGCGGCCAGTTGTCGTCGTTGACGATGGGCAGCAGGGCGTCGAGATTCTTGGCGCCGGTGCCTTCGCGGATCATGATGCGCATGCCGGCGGCGAGTTTTTCCAGGGCCTCTTCGGGCCGGGTGCACTCGTGGTCGCTGCCCACCCCGGCGGCGATGTAGGCTGCCAGGCCTGCTCCCCCCAGTCCCGGGGCGTGACCGTCCACCGGCTTGCCCCGTGTTTCGGCGGCGGCGATCTTGGCCAGCACTTCGGTATCGGCGGCCAGTACGCCGGGAAAATTCATCATTTCCGCCAGGGCTACGATACGCGGATGGGACCAGAAACGCTCCAGGTCGGCGGCGCCCAGGCGGGCGCCGGCGGTTTCCATGGCGGTGGCCGGCACACAGGAGGACAGGGCGAAGAGACACTGCAAGGGCAGCCCCTCGCTGGCGGCCAGCATGTAGTCGATGCCCGCGGTGCCCAGGACATTGGCGATCTCGTGGGGGTCGGCCACTACCGTGGTGGTGCCGTGGGGCAGCACGGCCCGGGCGAACTGGGCCGGTACGCTCATGGCGCTTTCGATGTGCACGTGGGCGTCGATGAAACCGGGCGCGGCCCAGCGTCCGCCCAGGTCGATTTCCCGCCGCGCGGGACGCCGCTCCAGGGCCGCGATGTATCCGCCGTGAATAGCGATGCAGCCCTCGTAAATGCGGCCGTCGAAGACGTTGATGATCCTGGCATGGGTCAACAGCAGGTCACAGTCGATTTGGCCCTGGGCCGCCTGGATCAGCGATTTAAGCGACATGAACAGCTCTTCGTGGCAACGGCAAAAGGAAATTCCGAAATAAATCCAGTCAATGCGCCGGGACGATCCTGGCGGCCACCTGCCGCACATCTGCCAGGATTTGGTCCACGTCGGCGGTCTGCAGGATGCCGTCGTGCACCACCATTTGCCCGTCGACGAGAACGTGGCGAACGTCGGCGGCCGTGGCAGCGTAAACCACCGTCGAGGCCGGGTGGTAGACCGGCACGAGGTGGGGACGGTCCGCGTGCAGGACGACAATGTCCGCCCGTTTGCCCGGCTCCAGGCTGCCCACCGCATCGCCAAGGCCGATGGCCCTGGCCCCGGCGCTGGTGGCCATTTCCACCACCTGCCGCGCATCGGCCACCGTGGGGCGGCCCGTGGTGACTTTGTGCAGCTTGGCGGCGGTGTCCATCTCCCGCAGCAGGTCCAGGTCGTTGTTGCTGGCGCAGCCGTCGGTACCCAGGCCCACCGTGATGCCCGCCTCCAGCAAAGCCGGCACCGGCGCCACGCCCGAGGCCAGTTTCATGTTGCTCTGGGGGTTGTGGGACACGGCCACCCGGCGCCTGGCCAGGATCGCGATGTCGTCCCGGTCCACCCACACGGCATGTACCGCCAGGCTGCGATCATCCCAGATGCCTAAATGCTCCAGCCAGGCCACCGGCGAGAGCCCGTGGGCCGCGATGCTTTCGCGCCGCTCGGCCTCGGTTTCGGCCACGTGGATCTGGAACAGGCACCCGGCCGCGCGGGCCGCCCGCTTGGCGCGTACCAGGGTGTCCCGGCCGCAGGCGTAGGGCGAGTGGCAGAAAATGGCCGGGTGGATGCGTGAGCACTTGTTTTGCCAGCGGTTGACGAAGTTCCCGGCCGCTTCCACGTTGCCGGCGGCATCCGGCACCCCCGGGGCCGGAAAATCCACCACGCCCTGCCCGATGACACCGCGCAGGCCCATGGCGGCCGCCGCTTCGGCCACCTGGTCGGCGAGAAAGTAGCCGTCGCAGCAGCAGGTGGTTCCCCCGAGCAGCAGCTCGGCGCAGGCCAGGCGGGTGCCGCGATCGACCGTTCGGGCGTTGATGTGGCGCGCCTCGGCGGGAAAGATGTAGCTTTCCAGCCACTGCATCAACGGCAGGTCGTCGGCCAGGCCGCGGAACAAGGTCATGGGCAGGTGGGTGTGGGTGTTGACCAAGCCCGGCATCACGATGCCGCCCTCGGCGTCGATCCGTTGTCGTGCCGGGGGCGGCGGTTGGCCGGGCGCCCAGGGGCCCACTTCGACAATGCAGCCATCGCGGATGACGACCATTCCGGGCCGGTGGATGTCGAAGGCCGGATTGACCGTCATCACGATGCCGTTGTAGATAACCAGGTCGTTGGAATCCATGGGCCCCTCTTTTACCGCCCCGGGCCGCAGCTGTCCAGCCGGTGCGCGGGGTTGTGGGCCGGTTTGCAAGCCGGGGCCAGGATTCCCCTCCCCCGCGTTTTCTGGCTTCGACCCGGAATCCGTGTCGTCCGGCCGATTGCGGATTTCTTTCAGGGGGGGCGTCAAGACCGTTTGCCCTGGCGCGCACCGAAATGGATGGAGGCCATGCCCGAACAAGAGCTGGTGATCTACAATGCAACGGTGGTGACCATGGACGCGGATAGCACGATCCTGCCCCGCGGCTACGTGATGGTGCGCGCCGGCGGCATCGCGGCCGTGGAAGCGGGGGATCCGCCCGCCACCGCCGGCGGCGAGCGGCTGGATGCCGAAGGCGGGCTGGTTCTGCCCGGGTTGATCAACACCCATACCCATGCCGCCATGACGTTGTTTCGCGGCTTGGCCGACGACCTACCGTTGATGCAGTGGCTGGAAAGCTACATCTTTCCCGCCGAGGCGCGCATGGATGCCGCGTTCGTGCACACCGGCGCCCGCCTGGCCTGCGCCGAAATGATTCGCGCGGGGATCACCTGCTTTTGCGACATGTACCTGTTCGCCCACGAGGTGGCCCGGGCCGCCAGGGACTGCGGGGTGCGGGCGGTGGTGGGGGAGGTGCTCTACGATTTTCCCTCGCCCAACTACGGTCCCATCGAGGCCGGCTTCGCCTACACCCGCGAACTCATCGAGACCTGGCGGGGCGATCCCCTGGTCTCGGTGGCCGTTCAGCCCCACGCGCCGTACACCTGCCGGCCGGAGCTGCTCCGGGAAGCCGATCGCATCGCCCGCCATTACGACGTGCCGCTGGTGATGCACCTGGCGGAGACTGACGGTGAAACCCGCCAGATCCAGGAGCGTTACGGGCTGCGGCCGGTGGCCCATCTCGACCGCCTCGGCCTGTTGCACGCCAACCTGATCGCCGACCACGCCGTCTGGCTGACAGCCGATGAAATCGCCCTGATGGCCCAAAGGGGCGTGCGGGTGGCCCACTGCGTCGAGAGCAACATGAAGCTGGCCTCGGGGGTGGCGCCGTTGCCCGAGCTGCTGGCCGCCGGCGTGACGGTGGGGCTGGGCACCGACGGCTGCGCCAGCAACAACGACCTGGACCTGTTCGGGGAAATGGACACCGTGGCCAAGCTGCACAAGGTGCAGCGGCTGGACCCGACGGTGATGGATGCGGCCACGGTGCTGCGCCTGGCCACCATCGAAGGGGCCCGGGTCCTGGGGCTGGCCCACCGCATCGGTAGCCTGGAGACGGGCAAGCGGGCCGACCTCATCGTGGTCGACACCCGCCAGCCGCATCTCACCCCGCTCTACAACCCGGTCTCGCACCTCGTCTACGCGGCCCGCAGTGCCGACGTGCGTCACACGGTGATCGACGGCCGCCTGGTGATGCGCGATCGGCGCCTGCTCACCATCGACCTTGCGTCCCTGCTGGACCAGGCCCGGGCCAAGGCGGCCCTGGTGACTTCCTGGGTGGCTTGAATCCGATCGGGGTTGCTCTCAAAGCGCGGCGATCACTGCTTCCACCAAGGTCGCCAGGCGCGGGGCGGCCGCGCTGGCCACGGCTACGATCTCTTCCAGGGTGGCGGGCACCGGTCGGTCCGGGTTGTTGACGTTGGTGATGGTGGACAGCCCCAGCACCCGCATGCCGGCATGCGCCCCGGCGATGGTTTCCATCACGGTGGAAAAACCCACCGCATCGGTACCGATGATTTTCAGAAAGCGGACCTCCGCCGGGGTTTCCAGCGAGGGGCCCCGCAGCCCGGTGTAGACCCCTCGACGCAGCGTGAAGCCCGCCTCTTGGGCCTTGCGGTGGGCCAGGGCTTCCAGGCCCGGATCGTAAACGCGCGACATGTCCGGGAAACGCGGCCCCCATCGCTCCTCGTTGGGCCCGCAGAGCGGGTTGACCCCGGTGAGGTTGATGTGGTCGCGGATGTGCATGATATCTCCCGGAACGAAATCCGGGTTGAGCCCGCCGGCGGCGTTGGTCACCACGAGGCAGGTCACCCCCAGCTCCTGCATGACGCGGACGGGAAAGGTGACTTGCAGCGGATCGTAGCCCTCGTAGAGGTGAAACCGCCCCTTGCAGGCCAGCACCAGGCGGCCGGCCACCCGGCCCAGCGACAGCTGGCCCGGATGCCCGGCGACGGTGGAGCGGGGAAAATGGGGCAAGTCCTCGTAGTCGAAATCGACGGTCGCGGACATCTCGGGCACCGCGGCACCCAGGCCGGTGCCGGTGATCAGGCCCACTTCGGGCGAACCGGAGATGTGGCGGCGGATACGGCGGGCCGTTTCTTCGGCCATTGGCTTGTAGCGGATCATGGCACCTCGATTCGGTTGCCGGGTCGGTCGAGCCGGTGCGCCGAGCATAGCAAAAACCTGGCGGCCGGGAAACCGCCAGGCGGCTCAAAATTTTCCGGAAGGCGTCCCGGCCCAGCGACCCATGCGCCGTTTGGTCAAGGGCCGCGAGGTCCCTGATGGTCCCGCCATTTGCTTGAGATTTCATTGACATCCCCAGGCGTTTGTGAAATGTTTTCAGCGGGAAAATTTACCCGCCCGCGCCCCGCGCCTAGCGATCTGGCCGACATCGATGCGGCGACCCTGGTGGCTGTGGACCGCATCATCGCCGCCCACCGGCAAACCCCGGGCGCCATCGTTACCGTGTTGCGCCGAGCCCGTGGTCGGCCGCGTGTATTACGTGTTGCGCCCGGAGGAAGGCGCTACCTGCGAGGACGGGTGTTGTCCCGGTCGAAACCGCGAGAGGTATCGGTAACTTTTAGCTGCGGCAGGTCTTTCCCATGTCCATGAAAATCTACGAAGTCCGCGATATTCTCAAGGCCCAAGTGCTGCACGGCGATGACCACCTGGACGACATCGTCCTGGCCGGCGGGGGGGCCGACCTGATGGAGGACGTGCTGTCGGCGGCGGCCAAGTCGGCGGTTTTGCTCACCGGCCTGACTACCGAACAGGTGTTGCGCACCGCCAAGATCGCCGGGGTCGGCTGCGTGGTTTTCGTGCGCGGCAAGCGTCCCCCCGACAATGTCGTGGCCTTGGCCCAGTCCTACGATCTGCCTGTTCTCTTGACGCGCTATTCGCTGTTTGTCGCCTCCGGGCGCCTTTACATGAACGGCCTGCGGGGGCTGGACGGATCCTGGTGATGCGGCGTGCGCGGGCCGCGACGGTTCAACATCGATAGCGACAGGGTTGACAAAATCGCACGGCACAAAGGATAAAGGGTTTCGTTGAGCATTGGCGGGGGCCCCTGGCGCGCCCGCCCCGCGTCCATCCTTAAAACAAGCCGAGAGGAAACCATGCTGCAAGCCTTGATCTTGATGGGGGGGCTCGGTGTGGCGGTCGGCGTCTGCCTCGCCATTGCATCCAAAATCTTTTATGTCTACGTCGATCCGCTGATCGAGGCCGTGGAGGCGGCCCTGCCGGGGGCCAACTGCGGCGGTTGCGGGTACCCGGGATGCAGCGCCAATGCTGCGGCCATCGTCGCCGGAACGGCCGCTCCCAACAGTTGCGTGGCGGCGGGGGAAGAAACGGCCCTTGCCATCGCGGAATTGCTCGGTGTCAAAATCGAGGCGCGCGAGCCGGACATCAGCCGTCCGGGCTGCACCTACGGCGTGGCCGAGGCCGATACCAAGTTCGACTACGACGGCATCGGCGACTGCCGTGCGGCGGCCCTGCTCAGCGGTGGAATGAAGGTGTGCGCCATCGGCTGCCTCGGCCTGGGCTCCTGCGTGCGGGCCTGCCAGTTCGACGCCCTGCACATGGGACCGGACGGCCTGCCGGTGGTGGACGCCGAAAAATGCACCGGGTGCGGCGCCTGCGAACGGGTCTGCCCCAAGCACATCATCACCCTGAGTTCGGTTTCCCGGCGCATTCTCCACGAGTACACCCAGTCCGATTGCACCACCCCCTGCCAGCGGGTCTGCCCGGCCGGCATCGACATCCGTACCTACATCCGCCAGATCGCCGAGGGCGATTATCACGGGGCCGTGCAAACCATCAAGGAGCGCAACCCGTTCCCGGCGGTCATCGGCCGCATCTGTCCGCGGCCCTGCGAGGACCAGTGCCGACGCCAACTGGTCGATGAACCGGTGGCCATCAACTTCCTCAAGCGCTTCGCCGCCGACTACGAGCGCAGCCACGGCGGCCCCATCCTGCCGTACAAGGCCCCGGACACCGGCCGGCGCCTGGCCGTCATCGGCGGCGGGGTGGAAGGCCTCTCGGCCGCCTTTTTCGCTGCCCGCCTCGGCCACGGTGTCGTGGTGTACGAATCTTCGGACCAGATGGGCGGCCTGCTGCGTACCGCCATCGCCCGCAACCGGCTGCCAGCATCGGTCCTGGAGGAAGACCTGCGGTCAGTGGAGGCCCTGGGCGTGGAGACGCGCACCGGCCAGACCCTGGGGCGCGACATGACCGTGGCCGGCCTGCTGGCCGAAGGCAACGAGGCGGTGCTGCTGGCCACCGGCGGGTGGGACGGCCGCTTGGCGGCTCTGCGGACCGCTCCCCCGCCCCCGATGGTTCCCGGGACCTGGCTGCTCATCGACGTGATGCGGCTTCGCAGCAAAGGCGAGGGGGAGTCGGCCTTTAATGGAGATGTGGTGGTGTACGGCGGCGGCGAATTGGCCCTGGCCGCGGCGAGCCGCTGCCGGGAGCTGGGCGCGGCCCGGGTGACGGTGGTGTTGCGCGGCAAGGCCCCCGAAAGCGCCGCGCCCGCCGGCGAGGGCATCGAAGTGATGACCGCCACGGCGGTGGACGCCCTCTACGGCAGCGGGTCTGCCCTTACCGGATTGAGCCTGCGGAACCTGGACAGCGGCGAAATCTCCCTTGTGGCTGCCCAGCACCTGGTGATGGCCGCCGGCCGCCTGCCGGAATTGATCTTCCAAAGCGACAGGCCCGGCGACGCCGAGGCCGACACCCCCTCGGAAAACTGGACGGCCCGCTCCCCCTACAAGGCGCCCCTGAATGCCGCCGAAGGCGGTATGGGGCTCTTTTCAGAGGCGGACGTGCTCAGCGATTTTCCCGCCGCCATCAAGGCCATCGCTGCCGGTCGGCGCCTGGCTGCAGCCGCCCATCGCCTGATGTATGGCGGCGACCTGGCGCTGCCCGAAAATGTCCTCACCCCCCACAGCGTGGTGCAAAACGTGGACCATGTTGAGGGCGTGTTGCCCGAGCCGCGTGAGATCATGCCGCTGTGCCGCGAGACTGCGCCGGGGGCGGAGGTGGAGATCGAGCAGGGGTTCGACGAAGCCCAGGCCCGGCGCGAGGCGGCCCGCTGCCTGCAGTGCGGCCTGATCTGCTACCGACACACGACGGCCCGGGTACCCGGCGATGCGCCGGCCGTGGCGGGGGAAGCCCGGCCGGAGGGATGACCCCGCAAGCCGTTTAATCAAGTCCAAATTGCCCCCCGCCGCCGGCGGGGGCGTGTTTTTAGCGGTCGCCCCGGCCGACGGTGCAAGGAGCTTTTTTTCAATGGCCACCGAAGAAGGAATCGTCATCAAGGTCGACGGTGCGTTGGCCGAAGTGCGGACGGTGAAAAGCGAGGCCTGCGCCGCGTGCAGCGCCAAGGAGTTTTGTCACGACGGCGGCCGGGAGATGACCGTCTCGGTGCTCAACCATGCCAAGGCCCGCCCCGGCGACCGGGTGCGCTTGGAAATCGCCACCGGCGCCTTTGTCAAGGTGATGTTTCTGCTGTACATCATCCCGATACTGGCCCTGTTGGCCGGCGCCCTGGTCGGCCTGGCCCTCTCCGGCGACAAGGCGGCCGTCCTGGGTGCCCTGGTCGGTTTTGCCATCGCCGTGGCCTTCGTCCGCGTCAAGGGACGCCGCATGGGCAACATGGCCGCCTACCAGCCCCGGATCGTACGCGTCCTGGAGCGCTGTACGGCGGTCGACATCAACCAGCCTGCCGCTTAAATGCCTTCCAATCCGGATTTTTTGGATCGCCGTTATTTTTTCGATGACGGGCTGCGTTTCGCCTGCCAGCGTTGCGGGGCCTGCTGCGGCGGTGCACCCGGACTGGTATGGGTCGGTGGTCGGGAAGCGGCGGCTATCGCCGATTTCATGCACTGCCCCTCGGCGGCGGCCGAGTTTTTCATCCCTCGCGGCCAGGGGTTTGCCGTCCGGGAGTACTCCGACGGGCGCTGCTGGTTCTACGAGCAGGGGTGCCGGATCTACCCGTTGCGGCCCATGCAGTGTCGCATCTATCCGTTTTGGCTGGTTCATCTGCGCTCGGAAGAGAGCTGGCAGGCGGCGGCGCGCCAGTGCCCGGGGATAGGCCAAGGGCGGTTGTACACCAGAGCGGCGATCCTGGATTTCGTGGCCCTGGACCGGCGCCTGTGCCAGCTGGCCGACTTTATTCCCTATCCGGCTTGAGATCCACCAGGGTCGCCCCCCAGCCGCCGGCCTCCGGCGGCGCCGGGCGGAAGTCGGCCACCAGCGGGTGGCGCGCCAGGATCGCCTCCACGCGGCGGCGCAGGATGCCCTGGCCCTTGCCGTGGATGATGCGCACCGAGCCGATCCGCTTCTCGAGGCAGGCCTCGAAGTAGTCGTCGAGCAGGTTGCGCACGTCCCGGGGATGGAAGGTGTGAAGATCCAGGATGTCGGTGATGGGAAATTCGACGGGATCCATGATACTTTCAAACCTGGGATTTGAGCGTTGAAATTTGTCCTGATTTGTCTGTTGCCGATTTTTGCCTACCTGCTCGGTTCGATCCCCTTCGGTCTGCTGCTGGCCCGCATCTTTGCCGGCGCCGACCTGCGCCGGCTCGGCAGCGGCAACATCGGCGCCACCAACGTGCGCCGGGTGGCGGGAAACCGGCTGGGGCTGACCGTCCTGCTGCTCGATGCCGCCAAGGGGGCGTTGCCGGCGCTGGCGGCCGCCGCCCTGGTGGACCCGGCCGGCGCCCTCGGCGCCGCCTACACCGGCCTGGTGGCCGCGTGCGCCGTGGCTGGCCACCTGTTCCCCGTTTACCTGAAATTTCGTACCGGCGGCAAGGGAGTGGCCACCGCCGCCGGCGCCTTTCTCGTGCTGGCCCCCGCCGCCCTCGGCCTCAGCCTGCTGGTTTTCGTCCTCGTGGTCTGCCTCACCGACCGGGTGTCGGCGGGCTCGCTGGCCGCTGCCGTCTTCCTGCCCCTGGCGGTCCACCTCACGGCCAAGCCTTTGACGTTGACCTTGTGGGCCGTGGTGGTCGGCGTCCTGATCGTCTGGCGCCACCGCGCCAACATCCGCCGCCTGCTCGCCGGCCGCGAGCCGCGCGCCGGGCTTTGAGCCGACCTGCAACCGCATCCGGCGTCCGGAACTCCTCGGGGCCGGCAGAGCGTTGAAAAAGGGGGGCTGTCCATTATCAGGGATAAACCCCGTCAATTGGACCTGGCACCGGACAGGGTACGGGATGCGATCGAGTGGGCGCGTCGCAAGCGACCCCCGTTGTCATCGACGCCAACGTGGTCGTTTCGGCCTTGCTGGAGACCATTTCAGCGGATCAGTCTGGTGAATCCCGGGGGTGAGTCGTTGGGTTTTATTGTATCAAATCCAGGTGTGCGTTTTATATCCCCTGGATTTCCTGCGGCTAACCTTTCAATCCGAACAAGAGTCCGAGCACGAGCACAGATGTCGTGTAGCCCATGGGCTACACTTGTCAAGTTTTAAATTCCGCTTTCGGGGTCTGGCGATCGCGGTGTGATTCTGCGGTAGGTTCCAAAAGAAAAGCAGCGCAGCTTGGTCCCGGGAGGATGGCTGCGCTGCTTTTCTTTTTGCAACTTGGGGTCAGTCTGCCGCCGGAGTGCTGTCTGTGGCCGTTTCGGACGGTGATTCCGCGCCGTTTTCCGGCTTCTTGCGGCGGCGGCGGGGCCGGCGGCGGCGTTTCTTGGGCTTGGGGTTCTCGGTGGCCGGCGCCGCTTCGGCCGGTTGGGCCGCCGGCGGCGTTTCGCTCTTCGCGGCAGGGGCGGCTTTCGCTTCCGGCGCCGGCACCGCGGCGGCGGGGGCTTCGTTTTCCGGCTGCGGTTCCGGTTCGGGCGGGGCGAAGCCGAAGAAGGTGCCGGGGAAATAGTCCGGCGGGCGCTTGGGGATTGGTTTGGGCTGGGACTTCTCGCGCACCCGGGGGCCGGCCGGACCGTTTTTGCGTCCCTCGCCGCCGCGGGACGGCTTGCCGCGGCCGTTGCGCTTGTCGCGAATGCGAGAGGCCACTTTTACCGGGCCGGCCTTGTCTTCGACATACCAGTCATCCTCGGGCCAGATTACCGGGATCTTGTAGCCCAGCATGTTCTCCACCGGCTCCAGGTGCAGCACGTAGCGCTCGCAAGCCAGCGAGATGGCCTTGCCCTGCTTGCCGGCCCGGGCGGTTCGGCCGATGCGATGGACGTAGTTTTCCGCATCCTGGGGCAGGTCGTAGTTGATCACGTGGCTGATGTCTTCCACGTGGATGCCCCGGGAGGCGACATCGGTTGCCACCAGAATCTTGATCTTGCCGCTTTTGTAGCGGTCCATCAGCTGGAAGCGCTTCTTCTGGGGCAGGTCCCCGGTGATCATCTCGGCCGGCAGGCCGTTGCCCTTGAGCTTGCGCGTCAGCCATTCGACGCCCACCTTGGTGTTGACGAAGATCAGCACCCGTTCCCATTTTTCCCGCTGCAGCAGCCCGAGCAAAAGAGGCAGCTTCTGCTCCTCGCCCACGTGGAAAAGCTCCTGGGCGATGCCCTCCACGGCGACGTCCTGGGGGGTCACCGAGATAAACTCGGGCAGGTTCATGTACTCGTAGGTCAGCTCGAGCACCCGGTAGGAGAGGGTGGCGGAAAAGAGCATGGACTGGCGCTTTTCGTAGCTGGGCAACTTGCGCAGGATGAAGCGCATGTCCTGGGTGAAGCCCAGGTCGAAGAGCCGGTCGGCCTCGTCGATGACCACGATGCGGATCCACTTGGTATTGAAGATCCCCTGCTTGATGTAGTCGATGACCCGCCCTGGGGTGCCCACCACGATGTCCACGCCGTTTTTGAGGGCTTCGGCCTGCTTGTCGTAGTCGATGCCGCCCACCACCTGCACCACCTTCAGGTCGAGGTGGCGGCCGATATTGAGGGCTTCCTCGTAGGTCTGCTGGGCCAGCTCGCGGGTGGGGGCCACCACGAGGGCCCGCGGGGACCCGTCCTCGGGCCGCGGTTCCACCGTCAGCCGCTGGAGCACTGTCACCATGAAGGCGGCCGTCTTGCCGGTGCCGGTCTGGGCCTGGCCGGCCACGTCCCGGCCGGCCAGCGAGATGGGCAGGGTTTCGGCCTGGATGGGCGTGCAGCGGGTAAAACCGCTGTCATCCAATCCCTGGAGCAGGGAAGGGTGCAGGTCGAAATCGGAGAAACGGGTCTGGGTCAGAAAGGTCGGTGCCGGAGCGCGTTGGCCGGATGTTTGCGAGTCGACTGCGTCGGTCATGCGGAATCGTCCTGTCTATGGTTTCGCCCTTTGGGCAGAATCTTATTCTTTATACGTGATTTGTCCGATTTTGCAAGTAGGCCGGGGCTTCGGCGTCTTCCCGGACCGGCACCTGGTGGCCGCTGGCCAGCCGCCGGGGGCTTGGCCGCCGGGGTTGGCTGTAGTATGATCGCGTCCGGCGCCAAGGAGGGAGCATGTCGATTTGCCCCATAACCTTCGGGAAATTTTCAGCCGTGCGAAATGCCCCCCCCCGTTCGGTGCCCGGGGTGACGGGCGCTGAAGAATCCCGGAAATTATCCTTGCCAAGAAAGGCGGACCAGCCGAGATGAAGCCCTTTTTCCAGGTTACCGACCTGAAAGACGTTCTGGCCATGGTCGAGGAGGTTCTTCCCACCGACAGCGAGCCCAAGCCGTTGGGCTCCACCCTGGGACGGGTGCTGGCCGAGCCGATCACGGCCCAGGAGGACGTCCCGCCTTTCGCCAGGGCCACCATGGACGGCTTTGCCGTTGCCGCGGCGAGCACCTTCGGGGCGTCCGAGGCCAACCCGGCCTACCTCAACGTCACCGGCCGCATCGCCATGGGCGAGGTGCCCGTCAAGGCGGTGGGGCCGGGGGAGGCGATGAAAATTTCCACCGGCGGCATGCTGCCGCCGGGGGCCGACGCGGTGGCGATGGTCGAGCATGCGGCGATCCTGGACGACACCACCATCGAGGTCTACCGCAGCGTGGCCCCGGGGCAGCATGTCATTTGCGCCGGTGAAGACCTTTGTCGCGGCGAGACCTTGATCGCCGCCGGCCGGCGCTTGCGGCCCCAGGACGCCGGGCTGATGGCCTCGTTGGGCATCACCCGGGTCCGCGTCCATCGCCGTCCCCGGGTGGGAATCATTTCCACCGGCGACGAGATCGTGCCCGCCGAGGCCAAGCCTGGGCCCGGGCAGATCCGCGACGTCAACACCCACACCCTGGCCGACCTTGTGCGCCAGGCCGGCGCCATCCCGGCCAAATACGGGCTGGTGGGCGACGACTTGCAGCGGCTCAAGGCCGTGTGCCGCCAGGCGGCGGCGGAAAACGACATGGTGTTGATCTCCGGGGGCAGTTCCCTGGGGATGCGCGACTTTACCGTCGAGGCCCTGGCCGAGCTGCCCGACAGCCGCATCCGGGTCCATGGCATCACCATCAGCCCGGGCAAGCCGACCATCCTGGCGCAAAGCGGCGCCAAGCTCGTCTGGGGCCTGCCGGGGCACGTCACCTCGGCCATGGTGGTCTTTACCGCCGTGGTACGTCCCTTCCTCGACCGGCTCTCCGGCCTGACGGCCGAAGCCCGGAGACCTCCGGTGATGGCACGGCTGACGCGCAACCTCGAGTCGGCCGCCGGCCGGGTGGATTTCGTGCGGGTGCGCCTGGGCCAGGGCGCCGACGGCGAGATCCTGGCCGAGCCGATCCTGGGAAAATCCGGCCTGATCCGCACCATGGTGCAGGCCGACGGCCTTATCGCCGTCGACATGAACACCGAGGGCCTGGAAAAGGGCGATCCCGTGGCGGTGGCGCTGTTTTAGCCCGGCCCACCGATCGGCCGTCTCTCAGCGGCTTTTGGCCAGGGCCCCGGCTTCGTTAAAAAGGTCATCGGGGTTGAAGTCGGGGATTTCCTCCCGGATGAAGGCGCGCAGGCGCTTGATGAGCTGGTTTTCGATCTGGCGGATCCGCTCCTTGCTCACCCCGTGGCGGTCGCCGATTTCCTGGAGGGTCGAAGGGTTGTCGGAGAGCATGCGCTGCTCGAAGATTTCCTTCTCGCGTGCGTTTAGTTGGGCGCGAAACTCGCCGATCTTGCGCTTGAGGATCTGCTCGATCTGCATCTGGGCCAGTTGGTCCTCCACCGATTCGCTTTCCAGGCTCAACAGGTCCATGCGCTCGGTGTCCGAGTCGTCCTTGACCGGCTGGTCCAGCGATATGTCCCAGCCGTCCAGGCGCTGGTCCATCTCGATGACCTCGTCCTGGCTGACCCCCAGGCGGCTGGCGAGCAGCTTGGGCTGGGGATCGAAGCCCTGCTCGATGAGCCGCTGCTTCTCCTGCTTGAGCTTGAAGAAGAGCTTGCGCTGGTTCTGGGTGGTGCCGATTTTCACCAGGCGCCAGTTGGCCATGATGAAACGGTAGATGTAGGCCTTGATCCAGAATGCCGCGTAGTAGGAAAACTTGACGTTCTTGTACGGATCGAATTTCTTGACGGCCTGCATCAGCCCGATGTTGCCCTCCTGCACCAGGTCGAGGAGGTTTTGCATCCAGATGCCCTGGAAGTCCATGGCGATCTTGACCACCAGGCGCAGGTTGGCGGTGATGAGCTTCAAGGCCGCTTCAGGGTCGTTTTCCTCGTAGACCCGCACGGCCAGCTCATGCTCCTCTTCCCGGCTCAGCAGGGGATAGCGCCGGATTTCGGCCAGATAGCGCTGGAGGGGATCCAGGCGCACCAGGCTTTTGCCCGGCGCCTCCACCGGCAGGTTCGTCTGTTCGTCCTGGTTCGTTTTCATTCGAATTCCGGCTCCACCTGCGTTCGCGCTAAAAAAAGAAACCCTGCCGTCGAGTCAAGCGTATAAACGGGAGCAGCGGCGACGGTCAAGCCTTTCACCTAAGCCGTCGGCGGCGCCTGGCCCGTCGTTCCGGCGAGCATCTTCAGCGTCACCTGGCGCCGGTCGTCGCCGGCCAGGTACACCGTCTGGGACGGAAAGGCGAATTCGATCCCTTCGGCGGCAAAACGGCGCATGATCTGCAGGCAGGTCTGCTGGAGCCAGGCCTGGTAGGCCCACCAGTCGGGGGGATGGTACCAGAGCACCACCGTGATGTTGAGGCTCCAGTCGTTGAACCCGTTGAAGTAGACCCGAGGCGGCCAGTCCGGGTGCATCCCCTCGTGGTTTTCGAGCAGCTCGCGCAGGATCGCCACGGCCTGCTCGACTTTCTCCGGCGGGGTGTCGTAGGGCAGGCCGATGTGGGTGAGCCAGCGGATGTTGGGCCGCTTGCCGATGTTTTCCAGCACCGAATTGACCACCTTCTCGTTGGGAATGGTCACCAGGTTGCCCGCCAGGGTCCGAAGGCGGGTGCTGCGGAACCCCACTGCCTCCACGGTACCGTCCTGACCCTCGATGACGATCCGTTCGCCTATCTGGAACGGCTTGTCGAAGAGAATGGTCAACGTGCCGAAAAAATTGCCGATGGTGTCCTTGGCGGCCAGGGCCACGGCCAAGCCGCCGATTCCCAGGGAGGCCAGCAGGGGGCCGATCTGGACGCCGGTAAGATTTTGCAGGATGACGACGGTCCCGATGGCCCCGATGAAGATGCGCAGGGTCTTGCCCACCAGGGGGGCGAGCATGTCGTCGATGGTGCTCTCGGTGGCCGCGGCCCAGCGCCGCAAACGTTCATCCAGCAGCCGCACCAGGTTGAGCAAAAACCAGAACAGGGCGAACAGACCGCCGATATCGGCCGTTCGCTGGGCCACCAGGTGGACGAGGTTGGCCCCGTCGGGACGATCAAAGTGGATAAACAGCGGCGACAGGGCGATGTAGATGCCGTAGACCCAGACAAAGAGCGACAACGGCCGGATCAGGGCCTTGAGCAAAAGCCGCGCCCACAGATTGTCCGGACCCGCTTCGTCCTCCAGGCGAATCTGACGCCGCCGCAGGATCCAGCGCAGGATGCGCTCGACGAAGACCGCCACAAAGATCATCACCAGGCAAGTGAGCAGCCTGAGCCAACTGATGTCGAAAATGATTCGGGCCTTGATCCATTTGCCCAGGTGTCGGGCGGCCAGTGACTCGAGTTGCTCGATCCCCGCACCGAGACGCTCGCCGGCGGCATCGATTTTTTCCGTCTGCACCACGCTGGGACGGCGATCCTCCTCACCGGTTTCCGCGTCGGCGACAGGGGTGCCGGCCGCCGGGGCCGCCAGAAGGGCCGAGGCGACAAGAAGAACTGACAGGCAGATCATGTAAAAACGACACCGACATGCTATCATGAAGCCTCTTTCCTTTTTTACAATGGTACATGGCTGAGATTATTTTTCAAGTTCCGGAAGACATGGCAAACGGCGCAAGTTCACCGGAGAGATTTGAGATGTCCACCACCGATGCCACAAGCCAACTGCGCCGCTGGCTGGCGCCGCTGGGATCCGACCTGCCGTCGCTGTTCATGGTGGGCGGGGCGGTGCGCGACCATCTGCTCGGCCGGCCCCACAAGGACCTGGACCTGATCTGCCCGCAGGCCGAGGCCCTGGCCCGGCGGTTGGGGCGGATTCACCAGGCCACGGTGGTGCCGTTTCTCAAGAAGGCCGATGCCCCCTGCCACCGGGTGGTTTCCCCGGCCGACCCCGAGGACTTTCTGGATCTGTCGCCCATTGCCGGCGGCAGCGTGGCGGCCGACCTGGGGCGGCGCGATTTTACCGTCAACGCCATGGCCTTGCCGATTCTGCCGGGAGCCGGATTCGGGCCGGTGATCGATCCCTTGGGCGGACGCCGGGATCTTGAGACCCGGATCATCCGCGCCTGCGGGCCTAACGCGTTTCGGGATGACCCGGTGCGCATTCTGCGCGCCGTGCGCATCGCCGCCCAGTTGGGGTTTGTCATGGCGCCGGTTACGCTGGATTTGGCCCGGCGGGAGGCGGCGGCCCTTGTCTCCGTGGCGGTGGAGCGCTGCGTCAAGGAGATCTTCGACCTGTTGGCCCAGCCGGCCAGCGCCGGTCACATCCGGATCCTGGACGAACTGGGCGCCCTGGAGGCGATCCTGCCGGAAATCCGGCCCTTGAAGGGCTGCGGCCAGAACGCCTACCATCACCTGGATGTTTGGGGGCACAGCCTGGCGGTACTGGAACAGCTTGAGGCGCTGCTGGCGGAACCGGCGGCCCGTTTCGGCGCGGCCGCCGGTGCGGTCCTTGAACTGCTGCACACCCGGCGGCGCCTGCCCGTGCTCAAGCTGGCATGCCTGCTGCACGACCTGGGCAAGCCCGCCTGCCGCCGGGAGGCGCCCGGGACGGGCCAGGTCCTTTTTTACGGACACGCCAAGGCCGGTGCCGTGCAGGCCGAGGCTGCCGCCCGGCGCCTGAAGCTCGCCACGCACGACCGGGAGCGGCTCGTTTTGCTGGTGGCCCGCCACATGCAGGCCGCCGATTGGTCCAGGCCGGGAGTACGGCCGGGGACGTTGATGAAATGGGGCCGCCGGCTGGGAGACGACATGGTGCTGCTGGTCCTGCTTTGCATGGCCGACACCCTGGCCAAGCGCGGCCCGGCGGCCGATGCCGACGAGCGCCGGCGCCGCCTGCAGTGGGGCCGCGAAACCCTCGAAGCCTATTTTGACATCGTCGTGCCGGCCCTGGGTGCCCGGCCCCTGATCACCGGCCGTGACCTGCTGGCCCTGGGCCTGGCCCCCGGGCCGCGCATCGGCGAGATCCTGGCCAGGGTGACCGCGGCCCGGGACGCCGGCCAAATCACCACCCGCCGGGAGGCCTTGGAGATGGCGCGCAAAGCGGCCGGCCAATAAGGATCGCAGCGGTTGACGCGATCTTGATGTGTATGATATTTAAAATAATACACATAAAAGGAGGGTGCATGCGAACCAACATTGTCATTGATGAAGATCTGATGCGGGAAGCCATGGCGTTGACCGGGGTCAAGACGAAAAAGGCCGCGGTGGAGACGGGCTTGAGGTTGCTGGTGCAGATCAAGAAGCAGGAGCGGTTGAAATCGTTGCGCGGTAAACTGCACTGGGATGGTGATTTGGATGCCATGAGGGCGGATGCATGATCCTGGTGGACACTTCGGTGTGGATCGATTACTTCAACGGCCACCCGTCATGGCAGACTGATCGTCTCGACGATTTCCTGTCGCGTGTTCCCATCGTGGTGGGAGAGCTGATCCTAACTGAAGTGCTCCAGGGGTTCAGGTCCGACCGGGATTTTCAAACGGCCAAGGGGTTCATGCAGGCCCTGGTCTTTCGCAGTATGGGGGGATACGCCATGGCCGTTCAGAGCGCGGAAAATTACAGGCATCTCCGAAAAGCCGGAGTCACCGTGAGAAAGACGATCGATGTCATCATCGCCACTTTTTGCATCGCTGAAGACTTGCCGCTCCTGCACGATGATCGGGATTTTGATCTCATCGGTGCTCATCTGCCGTTGAAGTCTGTCCGGTAGCGCCATTTGGCCGTTTTTTACGAAAGCCGGAGCATCACGGCGCCGGCCACGGCCCACCCGAGCGCCAGCACCGTGGCGACCATCAGGATGCCGCCGGTGACAACGTGCCAGAAGGACTCTGGCCGCCGCTCGCTGTAACCCACCAGGAATGCCAGGACCGCCCCCGCCAACAGTCCGCCGCCGTGGGCCCAGTTGTTGATCCCCGGCAGCAGGCCGATCAGCACCAGCCCCACGATCCAGCCCGATGTCTGTCGGAAAACCACCCGGCCGTAGATGCCGCCACGGCGCTTGCCGTAGTAGATGGCGGCCCCGATCAGGGCGCAGAGACCGGCCGAAGCCCCGATGGTCAGGGCGACGCCGGCCAGGTAGGAGGCATAGAACCCGGCGGCGGCGCCGAGGGTGTAGATGGTGAACATTCGGAAGATACCGAATTGGCGGGCAATCAGCGGGGCAAGCTGGTTCAGGGCCGCCATGTTGAAGAAGATGTGCAGCAGCCCGCCGTGCAGGTAGCCGGCGGTGAGCAGGGACCACCAGCGGCCGAGGCGCTCGATGGGAAAGGTGCCGCTGGCGCCCAGGAGGATGAGACTTTCCGTGTTGGGCGACAAGAAGCGCAGGGGGTTGGCCGAGAGCCGCACGCCCCCGGGGTTGAGCAGAAGCGAAAGCCCGAACACGATCACGTTGAGCCAGATCAGGCCGCGCACGAAATCCTCGGGGCGGCTCAGCCAGCGCACCAGGGCCCCCAGCAGGTGCAGTCCGGCCGGATGGGGCAGCCCGCAGTAGGGGCAGCGGGTTTCGCCGCGGCTGACCAAGCGACGGCAGCGCGGGCAAAGAAGCGAAGCGGATGGGTCGGTCACGGTGACCACCTTTCAACGGATCTTTGAATTCTTCAAAAAAGGTGCCTCGCCGCGTCAGGCATGGATACCGCCTTGCGGCGAGGTAGCGATACCACCAAATGGACACCAGCGCCAGGGCGACGCCTAGCGCAATCCAAATCGCACACGCCGACCCGCCTCCGGGTCTTCGGCCGTTTCAACCTTCGGCTCCAGCAGGAACACCCGCTCGGCCGGCGGCGGGATGGAGAAGCGGTTTGCAGCGCGGTGGTCATGGGGCGCTTCTCCTTTTTTGCAGGATAAAGACCGGAAAGACGGGACTCGATCAAGCATACAGACGCCCCGGGTGAAAAGGCAAACGGTTGGCTGGCCGTTTCGGCGGCCTCGAAACGCGGCCCCCATCGCGAGGCTGAA
>Ga0190344_1000080_pt1 | contig 63249 bp, 53 predicted proteins | sample 48721323_MG_FD_161662 | JGI IMG/M metagenome (GOLD analysis project Ga0190344, IMG submission 161662) | Hydrothermal vent microbial mat bacterial communities from Southern Trench, Guaymas Basin, Mexico - 4872-13-2-3_MG | ecosystem: Environmental > Aquatic > Marine > Hydrothermal vents >... | reverse complement strand
GTTGCTGACCGCATCCGGATGCCGGGTCTGCGTCTGGGCACTTCCGATATCGCGTTTGAGCTCTTTGAAAGCCGCCTCGATCTTCCACCTGGCGCCATAGTACTCGATGATCTGTTGCAGCGAAAGGCTCGTGTCGGTTGAAAACAGGGCCACGTATTGGTTGCCCCGATAGACCCATACCACCTTGACTGGTTTCGCTTTCTTCCAACCAGGCACAAGGCAGCAGGAACCGAATAACCGGCGTCAGCCAATACTTACCGGCGCACGGACGAGGGTGTCGGAACGGACAGACGGGGAGGAGATACTGGAAAGCCCTTGAGATTTTGCTTTTCAGGTGCTAATAATCCCAGTGGTTCAGAGAAAAATTTGTGCAAATCCGAAGTTTAACTTGAGATTTACACAAAGGCGGGTTATAAAGGGCATGATCGAGCGCGATATCACGAAAGAGCTAGTCGAGTGCGCCGCGGAGTATCCCGTTGTCACGATCCTGGGACCCCGGCAGTCGGGCAAGACCACCCTGGTCCAGATGACCTTCCCCGACAGGCCGTATTTCTCCCTGGAGTACCCGGACGTGCGTGCCGCGGCCGAAGCCGATCCCCGGGGCTTCCTGAGCCAAGCGGAGGACGGCGCGATCCTGGACGAGGTGCAGCGCCTTCCGACCCTGCTTTCGTACATCCAGGGCATCGTGGACAAGGCCGGGAAGCCGGGGATGTTCATCCTTACCGGAAGCCACCAGCCGCGGCTGCACGAGGCGATCAGCCAGTCCCTGGCCGGCCGAACCGCCATGCTTACGCTGTGGCCTTTTTCCCTCTCCGAGCTCCGCCGCTACAAGCCCGACTGGGGGGCGTTCGAGCTGATCGTCAGGGGGTGTTTCCCCCGGCTCCACGAAGAGGGCCTCGAGCAGCGCAGGTTCTACAACGGCTACCTCCAGACCTACGTCGAGCGCGATGTGCGCGCCCTGATCCATCTGCGCGACCTTTCGCGGTTCCAGCAGTTTCTCACCCTGCTGGCGGGCCGGGTGGGCCAGGTCGTCAACTTCACCTCCCTTTCAAACGACGTAGGCGTATCCGCGACGACCATCAAGAACTGGCTGAGCGTGTTGAAGGCGTCGTATGTCGTGTTCGAGCTGCCGCCGTTCTTCGTGAACATCCGCAAGCGCGTCATCAAGTCTCCCAAGATATACTTCACTGACGTGGGGCTCGCCGCCTTCCTGCTGGGCATCCATACCAAAGAACAGGCCTCCCGCGACCCCCTGCGCGGCAACCTGTATGAGAACCTCGTGATTGCGGAAATCGTCAAAGGGGCCCTGGCCAGGGGAATCAGGCCGGAGATCTATTTCTTCCGCGACTCCCACGGCAACGAGGTCGACCTTTTGATCAGGGAAAAGGGCGAGCTCGTACCGGTGGAGATCAAGTCCGCCGGAACCTTCTCCACCGACTTCGTGAAAGGCCTGGAGCGATTCAGGGCTTTGGGGGCGGGCCGTGTCGCCGCGGGCGCCGTCCTTTACAACGGCGAGCAGCGTTTCGGTATCCGGGGCGTCCACATCTTCAACCCTCTCCACGTCGAGGACCTGTGGGAAACCCTGACTTCACCGGCCGAGCGAAAGACGCCCTGAACCGCCGCGTCAGTCTACCAACCGCATCCGGACGTGTTCCACGGAAGGGATGCGCAACACCGTCCCGGGCTCGAGCTCCAGGGGGAAGAAGATGTCGTTGCAGTCGCACCTGCCTGCCGCGACGCATCGCGGCAGGCAGGGATGACCCACCAAAGGTCGGCCCGTCCCAGGTAACGGTGGGCGAGCAGGTCCACCCGGGCGCCTTCTGAGAACGGTCGACGGTGAGCGTCGCATCCCCAGCCTGGACAGGGAGCATATGGAGTTCTGCTGTCATTGCAGAGATTCCTTTATCTCGCGTGATCCTCGTCTCGATTCGTCCAGCTTCTTTCTGCTATTACTTTCTTGCGCGGTGTAGCGACTTTGTACCAAGCTTCCATTGTTGAGAAACTTCCCGTACACGGGGGCCCAGTCGCCCGCCGTGGCGGTTTGATGCTCGCCATCCCTGGCTCGCACCCTTCGGGCGCACCTTTGGTGCGGACAAATCCGCTGTCCTGCGGATTTGTCCGGGATCGGTTCGAGGTATGACGCCGGATGTCCGGAAAAGCGCGCCTGTGCCTGCCTGTGCGTGTCCGCACGCAGACAGGTGGCCACGTCGGCCAAGGGGTCCGCGGTGCCACGGGCGAGGATGTCAGCTTCCGGAATTCGCAGGACGGGAATGCCGGAGGGCATCTCGTACAAATGGCCCCGGACGACCGCCTCCTCCACGGAGAGGACGCCCCGGCAGAACCGGTCGTGGTTCCAGCAGCCCCGCTCGAGGGTGAACCTCCACGGTTGCATCGCAACCCCGGGTGGAGAGCAGCGAAACTCAAGAATCGGAAAGGAGGTGCCCGGCGGCGTAAGTCGGCGAAGGCAGGTCAGAAACGACAAAACCCCGTGGGGATCAACCCACAGGGTCTTGCATCAAATAAGAACCGCTGATTTCAGCGGATTAAATTTTGGCTCCCCAGCACGGACTCGAACCGCGGACCCAGTGGTTAACAGCCACTTGCTCTACCGACTGAGCTACTGGGGAACAAATCGGCATCCGGACTCCCGGACGAAATGGGATTAATATAGAAACCCATGGCGCTTGTCAAGGGGGGAGGTGGCGCAAAAATTTCATCAACGGCATGCGCCCGCCCGGACTTTTCGGCATTGAAGACAAGCCGGCGGGATGATAGGGGGGATGCGATGGTGTGGCCGCCGGCCGTGCTTTTTGAAAAGCGTGGCTCGGCCGAAGCCCGACACATTGCAGGAGACGGTCATGGGAACGAACAGAAACCTGAAAATCGCGCTGGTGGGCGCCGGGGCCATCGGCGGCGTCACCGGCGCCAGGATGACCCGGGCCGGGTGGGACGTGCAGATCGTCTCCAACCATCCGGAAGCCGTGGCCTTGGCGCAAAATCCCGGATTTCACCTCTTCGGCATCGGCGGTGATGCCCATATCCCGGTGCGGGTGGTGAAAAGCGTGGCCGAGTTGGACGGCCCGCTGGACGTGGCTTTCGTGGCCACCAAGGCCGCCGAGGCTCCCGGGGCGGCGGAAAGTCTTCTGCCGCTGCTCAAGCCGGACGCGGCGGTGGTATCGCTGCAAAACGGCATCTGCGAAGAGGGGTTGGGCGAGGTGGTGGGCGCCGGGCGCATCGTCGGCTGCGTGGTCGCCTGGGGCGCCACCTTTCACGGCCCGGGGCGCATGGAGGTGACCTCCGAGGGCGAATTCGTGGTGGGCCGCCTCGACGGAAGCCTCGATGCCCGCCTTGAAACGGTGCGCGACATGCTGGTCGCCGTCGCCCCGACCCGCATTTCCACCAACATCATGGGCGAGCTCTACTCCAAGCTGGTCATCAACAGTTGCATCAACTCCCTGGGCGTCATCGCCGGCGTGCCCCTGGGCCGCCTGCTGGCGGTCCGTAAAATCCGCGAGGTTTTCATCGCCATCATGGCCGAGGCGATGGCCGTGGCCGATGCCATGGGGCTGACCGTGCCGCCGGGGGGCGGGGGCAAGCTCGACTACCACCGTTTTCTGGCCAGGGCGGGCTGGCGGGGAGACCTGCGGCGCCACCTGACCATCCGCCTCATCGGCTTCAAGTACCGCCGCATCCGTTCCTCCAGCCTCCAGAGCCTGGAGCGGGGCCGCAGAACGGAGGTCGACTTTCTCAACGGCTACATCTGCCGGCAGGGGCGCCGCCACCACGTGCCCACGCCGGTCAACGACGCCGTGGTGAAGATGATCCACGAGATCGAAGAGGGCAAGCGCCCCATTTCCATGGACAACCTGGCGGCGCTGGCCTGAGCGGCCGGACGTCGGGAGGGCGGCGGGAGTCCGCGCAAGAAAATCCCGAAAGTTGAGAGACTAAAGTCGCGGGTGGCCACGGTTATGGCGGCGCTGCACTCTGGCGGGTCGCGTCACTGCCGGATTTGATCCGCGGCGTTGGCCAGGGCCTCGGTGCGGCAGGAGCGGCTGCGGCAGAAGCGGGCGAAGGCGTCCCCGCTGCCCTGGTGGTCGCGGCCGAGGTGGAAGTTGAGCCAGGAAGAGGTCTCGTTGAGTTCCCAGCGCCGCGGCGGCACGCAGCCTTCGGCCAGCCGCCGGCTCTCACCGGCGGCGGCCCAGCGCCGCCAGGCCCGGTACCAGACGCAGTAGCGCTCCGGGTGCACCTCGCAGCGTCCGTTGCGGCTGCCGCCGCAGGCCCCGTTGCGGGTGTGCTTGGGGCACTGGGATTCCGGGCACAAAAAGGCCAGGTGGACGATGCCGCAGTCGCCGCAGTGGCGGCAGCCGAGCAGCAGGCGCTTGACCGGATCCTCCAGGGTGGAGGCGATCAGGCGGCCGGCCCGGTGGCTGTCGAGGCGGCGCGCCAGGGTCCGCCACAATCCCGCCGAAGCGCTTCCCCTGGCAAAAAACATCCCGTGGGCCTGGCGCATCAGGTTGAAGTGGAGTTTTTCCAGTGGCCCCAGGGCCGGCGCCGGCCCGTCCACCATGGCGCAGACCTCGCCGCCGGCCGCCGGGGCGGCGGGCTCTTGCGCCGCCGCCATGCCAAAATCCGCCAGGAACTCCGTCCACCGGTCTTCGATGCGCTCGAGACGGTCCAGGATCCGCGCCACCACGGAAAAGTCCCGGTGGATGCCGCCGAGGTGGATCCCCTTGTAACCCAGTCCCTTGAGCACCGCCGCCAGGCGAGCCGCCCGCTCCACCGCCGCCTGCCGGCCGGTTTCCCGATCGCGCCACTCGGCCAGCACCCGCTCGCGCAGCTGGTCGGAGACCACCACCCCCGGCACCCGCCCGGCGTTCATGATCCGGGCGGCCTTGGGGGTGAGCAGGTACACCGAGCCGAGGACCGGCAGGTCGAAGCCCATGGACCGGGTGACGTCGAGCAGGTGGGCGAAACGGCCCGCGTCGTAGCCGAGCTGGGTGATGACGAACTTGGCCCCGGCGGCTTCCTTGCGGCACAGCTTGGCGTACTGGGCCATGGTTTCCCCCGGTGTCAGTTTGAAGGGGGAGACGGCGCAGCCGGCGAAGAACCCGTCCGGATCGCCGGCGGCCTCGATGCGTTCGCTGAGCATGGCCAGCATAGCCAGCAGGCTCACCGCGTCCAGGTCGAAGACCGGGGCCCCCTGGCCGCCGAAGCCGGCGCCGGTATAGTCGCCGGTGAGCGCCAGGATGTTCTTCATTCCCATCATGGCCAGCTGCAGAGCCCGGCTCTCCATGCCCACCCGGTTCATGTCGCGGCAGGTGAAGTGGACGATAACGTCCAGGCCGATCTTGAAGATCTCGTTGCCGATGACGTCCGGGCTCAGGGACGGGTTGCCGCCGGGGTTGTCGGTGATGGACACCGCCGAGACGCGGCCGTCGGCCATGGCGTCGCGGGCGATGCCCATCACGGTATCGATCTTGCGGCCGGTGGACTCGCGCCCCGGCACCAGCTCAAGGGTGATGACGAAGTGCGCCGGGTCGCGCAGGTCGTGCTGGAAGACGCGCAGCATGGCAATCCCTTCGGCTACATGGCGGCGGCGGGGAAGCGGTTCAGTCCCACTGGACGAAATCGCCGGAAAGCCGGCGTACCACCGCTTCAGCCTGGGCCATCATGCGCTCGAAGAGCTCGGCCACAGTGGGCACGTCGCGGACCAGGCCGACGCCCTGGCCGCAGGACATGATGCCGCATTCCAGGTCCCCGGTGCGGTACATGAGCCGGGCCTTTTCCCCCGAGGCGGCCCGGATCAGCTCTTCGAGGCCGGCGCCGGCCTTTTCCAGCTCCAGGCAGGCCTCGGCCGCCGGGTTGTTCCAGACCCGGTGGGTGGCGCCGATGGAGCGCAGCACCAGCCGGGTGTCCACCTCGGTGGCCTGGAGCAGGGCCTGCTTGACCTTCTCGTGGACGGGGCATTCCACCGTGGCCAGGAGGCGGGTGCCGACGATCACCGCCTCGGCGCCCAGGGCCAGGACCGCCGCCAGGCCGCGGCCGTCGGTGACCCCGCCGCCGGCGATCACCGGCAGGCCGACGGCATCGCGCACCGTGGGCACGAGCACCAGGGTGCCGATATCCAGGTTGCCGGTGGCGCCCCCGTTCTCGTAGCCCACCACGGTGACGATGTCGGCGCCCATGCTCTCCACCTTGCGGGCGTAGCGCACGCCGACGCACTTGTGGATCCAGGTCATGCCGGCGTCCTTGAAGCGCTGGCACAGGCCTTCCGGGGCGGAATGGCCGGAGGTTTCGACGATCTTGACCCCCTTTTCCACCAGTACGTCCATGTACTGGTCGTTGTCGATGGGACGCATGGCGGGAAACAGGTTGATGTTGACGGCGAACGGCCGGTCGGTGAGCTCGCGGATACGGTCGATGGCGGCGGCGAAATCCTCCTGGGACGCGTAGATGGCCGAGGCGAGGATGCCCAGCCCGCCGGCATTGGAGATGGCGGCCACGAAGTCGGCGTTGCTGATGGACATCATGGTGCCGCCGATGATGGGATAACGGATGCCCAGTTTGCGGGTGATGCGGGTTTCGAACATGGTCTTGCTCCTTGCGTGTGATGGCTGTGCGCTTGGCCTCAATTGACGGGATCCTAGCATATCACAGTAAATTCACAAAATCGCGCCGGGCGGCCGAAGGCCGTTAGCGGCGACCCGTCAAAAACAACCCGGAAAAGCGGAAAGGCCGATCCATTGCGCCCCTCCCCATGTCATTGCCGGTCCCGCCGAGCGGGTTGAAAAATCCGCACTCAGCGCACCCAACGCGCCAGGCCCTTGTTGAGGCTCAACAGGGCAAGGAGGGTGGCGCCGGCGGAGACCAGGCCCACGGCGCCGATGCCGCCGGCCTGCCAGATGGGTATCCCGACCAGGGCCCCGCAAACCCGTCCCAGGCCGGCGGCGACGAAGAAACCGGACATCATGGTGGCCCGGTGCCTCGGTACCAGCTCGGTGGACAGGCTCAGGCAGTTGACGATGGTAAACTCGAAGGTCGCGAACACGGCAAACAGGCCGGCCAGGGCGCCGGCCAGGCTCTGCCCCACCACCGGCAGCAGGGCGTAGGCGGCCATGGTCAGGGCAGCGCCCAGCAGGGCAGCGCGTTTGATGCCCAGCCGGTCGGCGGCCAGGACCGTCAGCCCCTCGCCCAGCAGCTCGGCGCTGCCGATGACCGCCGTGCTCAGCCCCAGGGCCGTCAGCCCCAGGCCGAAGCGGCTTTCCATCCAGGCCCCGTAGACGATGAACAGCGTGTCGTTGGCCACGCTGGCAAAAAAGGCAAAACCCAGCGCGCCGAGGGCTTCGGGCCTGGCGGCTAAGGCGCTCCAGGCCGTGCCCAGCAGGCGGCCGGCCGCTGCCGGGGGCGGGCCGTCGGGGGCGAAAAGCCGGGCCATGAGCAACAGGCACCCCAGGGCCGCCGCCGCCAGGCTCAGGGGGGCCATGCGCCAGCCGCCCAGATCCATGAGCAAGCCGATGAGGGGGATGCCGATCAAGGTGCTGCCGGCCCAGGGAAATTCCAGCAGGCCGATCACCAGGCCGCGGCGCTCGTAGGGCACCCGCGCCCCCACGTAGGCCTGGATGGCCGGATCGTAGATCGTCTTGCCGAAGCTGGCCAGCACCACCGCCAAAGTCAGCACCGCATAGGTGGGCCAGATGGCGGCGGCCCCCATCCCCAGGGCCACCAGCGCCAGACCGCCCATCATCATGCGGCGGTACCCCCACCGGTCGGCAAACGGGCCGGACACCAGCCCCACCAGGGGCGCCGCCTGGCAGGCGGCCACCATGGCGGTGACGGCCGTCAGCGGCACGTCCAGGCCGCGGCTGATCACCGGCGCGAACGGATACACGAAGCGCCGGGCCGTGTTGAGCACCAGGCGGCAGAGCATGGCGCCGGCAATGCGCCAGGCGAGACGGAAGCCGGCATGGGAGGCCGGCAGGGGGGCGGTGGGCATTTTTCCCCGGCTTGTCGGTGATGTGGTGAAAGAAACGCTTTTTGGCGAAGGCATCCGAATTCAGGTGCCTGCCAAAGGTGAACCGCCCCTATCTACCACAGCGCCAAGGGGTGTCAACAACGACGGGCGGGGTCGCCGTTGATAGAAAAGCCTTGTCCCCGGCCCGGTGAAGAGGTTAGATTTTCCGCGAGGAAGCCATGGAAATCCAGGTGCAATGCCATGCCGGCTACCGGGGCGAAGAGACCCCGAGAGCGTTCCGGCTCGGCGACCGACAGGTGGCCGTGGCGGCGGTGCTCGACCGCTGGCTGGCGCCGGATCACCGGTACTTCAAGGTGGCCGGCGACGATGGCGGGATTTACATCCTGAGGCACGATCCGGCCCAGGACCGCTGGGAAATGACGCTCTTTCAGGCCTTATCCCCCGTTGCCGCCGGAGACGGGCAACCTTGAACGACGATTTTCGGCCGGAGGCCAGAATGGCCCGCCGGCCCCGGGAGATCCCTTGCCGACGCTCGGGATGACCAAGGGGAAGCGCGCTTCGGGATGCCATGACCACGGGGGAGGCCGGGCCTGGCGAAAGGAGGCTCTTTGACGACCATGCGCCGCTTGATCCGGCGGGCGTCCCTGCGCTGCGCCGCGGCCGTTCTCTGTTTTTCCGTCGTGGCCAACGCCCAGAGCGCGTCCAACGATGCCGCAACGGGCGCCGGGGGCGAGTTGCCGTCCCTGGTGGAGGCGATGCGGATTGCGCCGCCGCTGGATTTTTGCGGCGAACCGGTGCCGCTGGATCACCCGGAAGTGGCCGAGCGGCTGGAGGCCGAGCTGCTGCTCATGACCTGGAACCGGCCCCAGGTCATCCTGTGGCTCAAACGCGCCGGACGCTATTTTCCCGAGATCGAGGCGATTCTGGAGCAGGAGGGGCTCCCGGAGGATCTGAAGTACCTGGCGGTGATCGAAAGCGGCCTGCGCCCCCACGCCGGATCCTCGGCGGGGGCCGTCGGGTACTGGCAGTTCATCCGCGCCACCGCCCTGCGCTACGGCCTGGCGGTGGACAACCGCAAGGACCTGCGGCGCAACCTGGAGGCCTCGACCCGGGCCGCGGCCCGCTACTTCAAGGACCTCTATGCCCAGTTCGGATCCTGGCACCTGGCGGCCGCGGCCTACAACATGGGCGAGCAGGGGGTGGCCGCCGAGATGCTCGCCCAGGAGGTGGACGACTACTACCGGCTCTATCTCCACCTGGAAACCCAACGCTACGTGCCCAAGGCCGTGGCGGCCAAGCTGATCATGTCCGATCCCCGGCGCTTCGGGTTCCGCCTCGGCCCCCAGGATCTGTATGCCCCTTACGAAACCGAAACGGTGGACGTCACCCTGGCCGAAGAGACGCCCTTGCAGTTGCTGGCCCGCGCGGCCGGCTGCGATTTCAAGGCCATCAAGGACCTCAATCCGGAATTGCGCGGCCATTACCTGGCCGCCGGCCGGCATGAATTGAAGGTCCCCGTCGGCACTTCGGAACGATTCCCTCAACGGCTCGCGCAGGCCTTGGCCGAGCACCGGGACCGGCTTGCGCAGCGGGTTTACGTGGTGCGTCCGGGCGACAACCTGTCGCTGATCGCCGAGCGTTTCGGCGTACCCCTTCAGGCCCTGCGCATCTGGAACCGCATCGATTTGCGCAAGCCGATTCACCCGGGCGACCGGTTGGTGGTCCGCCCGCCCAGGGAGGCCCTGATCCCGGACAAGGACGAAGAACAGTGAAAAGGAGAGATCATGACAACGCCGATTACAGCCGTTGACCGTGTCGAGATTATCACTCTTCAAGACAACTACATTGACCTCACCTCGGGCGACAGCTCCCCGATGGTACTGCGGGCCGTCCCCATCAAGGACGGCCGAATCGGCCAGAGCGTCCTGGCCGAGCATGGTTTTTCCTCCTTGCTGAAGGTCACGGCGGCCGGTGCCGAGCGGCATTTGCTCTTTGATTTCGGCTATTCGCCCGAGGGGGCGGCCCTCAATGCCGAAGCCCTCGGCCTGGATCTGGGCCGGGTCGAGGCCCTGGCCCTGTCCCACGGGCACTTCGACCATTTCGGCGGGCTGGCGGCGCTGGTAAAAAAGGTGGGCCGCAAGGGCCTGCCCCTGGTGCTGCACCCGGAGGCGTTTCGTCCCGGGCGCCACATGAAGGTCAACGAAAAATTCAGCCTCTTTTTCCCCAACCTGACCCGGGAGGCCGTGGCCGCCGCCGGGGTGGCATTGGTGGAAAGCGTTGACCCCTGCCCGTTGTGCGACGGCACCATGCTCTTTCTCGGGCAAGTGCCCCGCACCACCGCCTTCGAGCAGGGGGCGCCGAATTTGTTTTATCAAAAGGACGGAGAGGCGCGCCGGGATACCTTCGAGGATGACACCGCCATGGTGCTTCACCTCGGGGGCAAGGGGTTGATCGTGTTGTCCGGGTGCGCCCATTCGGGCATCATCAACACCGTGGCCCACGCCCGGGCCGTCACCGGGGTCAAACGGGTTCATGCCGTGATGGGCGGGTTCCATCTCTCCGGACCGGGAAAGGAGGTCCTGATCCACCAGACGGTGGAAGCCATGGCCGCCATCGACCCGGACTACATCATCCCGACCCACTGCACCGGGCGCAACGCCGTGATGGCCTTCGAGAAGGCCATGCCGGAGAAGGTGATCATCAACATGGCCGGCACCCGGCTGGTTTTCAGCGCCTGACGTCCATGTCAAGGGGGAACGACCGAACGTCGCAGGCGGTGGAGACCCTGGTGGTGCCGGTACACCAGGCGGTGGCGGAGTACCGCGATGCGCCGGTGGCCTATGCCGAGCGGATCTGGGCCTTGTTTCACCTGGACGATGAGGCCCAAAAGGCTCCCGATCGGCTAGGCGCCGAAGTGGTGGCGGTGCTGGGACGGCTGCTGCAGGAGCCGCGCCTGGGCGCCAAGCGCCAGGACCTGTTCCTGGCGCGCAAGGCCGCCGAGGTGTTGGTGGGACTCACCCGCACCCCCCGGCCCGACCTGGTCCAGGGCGCCTGGGCGGCCCTGATGGAAACCCTGGCCGTCACCCGGGGGCTGGCCCACCGGGGAGCCGCCGAAACCCTCGGCTCCCTGCCCTGCCTGGATGGCGTTTCCCCGCGGCCGCCGGCCCCGGCGGCCGGCGGCACGCAGGTGGCCTGGGCCAAGCTGCTCGAGCGCGCCGGGCTGGGAAATCCGCTTCGTTTGCAGCGCCAGGGCCGCAGCCTGGTGGCCGGCGACGGCAACGGCCGTCGGCCCCTGGTGGTCAAGATGGCCAGGGCGGACCAGGACCCGGAGGAGTTGGCCCGGGAGGCGGCCTGGATGGAAGCGCTGGCCGGGCCGGAACAGCGCTTCGGCTGTCGCTTCGAAATCCCCGAGCCGCTGCGCTTCGACGGCGGCCACCTGGTACGCCTCAGCGGCCTGCCGAGCCCGGCGCCGGAGGGTAGCGCCCTGCACCCGGAGGGCTGGGCCATCGCCTACCTGGCGCCGAAGGACTATTTTGCCTATCCCAACGACCCGCTTACCGGCCGGCTGCCCGAGCCGGAAGCCTTCGTGGAAATCATGGCCCGGGCCGCCCGGCTGTTCGGCGTTCTGGCGGCTGCCGGCATCGTTCACGAAGCCCCCATTCCCTTGTTTCACAACCGGGTGCAGCGTCACCGCCGCCGGGATGCCGGCCGCTACGAGTGGTTCCGCGGCGGTCGGCTGGACCGTTGGCTGGCTTCCTGCGCCTATCCCAACTGGGGCCCCACCGGGCTGCGCGACTTCGAGCACCTGGTCGCCTTCACCGGCCCGCCGCTGCATTTCTACCGCCACCTGGGCAACCATTTTTTAAGTCTCCTCCTTGTGGCCGGCAGCTACTTTCGCGCCCGCGACAGCCGGCGGGTGGGACGGCTGCCGGACGGCCGACCGGTGGACGCCCGGGACCTGTTCGATGCCGGCCTGTTGATCCGGGTCATCGAGGAGATTTATCGCGGCTACTACCGGGGATTCGTCGGCCGGCCGCCCCGGGGGGCCGTGCCGCTGGATGCTTCGGCCCTGGCCGAGCGGATGATCGAGGAGATGGGCGTGGACCGCCACATGGAGGAGGTGCTGCGGGCGGCGGACCAGACGGCCATGACGCGCCCGGAATTCGAAGCCTTCCTCCGCCGACGCGGGTTTGCGCCGTCGCGCATCGAGGCCCTGCGCCGGGGGAAAGGCGACCTGGTCGTGTCCACCGGGCCGCACCTGGGGGGATTCAATCAAGCCATCTCGCTGCCGGAGTTGATCACCGCCGTGGAGACCATGGCGGCCGCCTGTATCGCCGGACGCTACCGCCGGTGCCAGGGCGCGGCCGCCGGGGATCGCCGGGATGCGGCTTGACGGGAAGATGCACCCGCAACAAAGCAAAAAGGCGCCGCAGCCTATGCTGCGGCGCCTTTTTTTGAACGGAAACGTCCGGCTCTTAGAGCACCGTGACGTTGACGGCGGCAGGCCCTTTGCGGCCCTGCTCGATGTCGAAGGAGACCTGGTCGCCTTCCTTCAGGCTCTTGAAGCCGGCCATGTTGATTCCCGAATGGTGAACGAACACATCCGGTCCGTCTTCCTGCTGGATGAAGCCATAGCCCTTCTGATCGTTGAACCATTTCACAACACCATTTGCCATGTGGACACCCTCCTTTCTTTCATAGTTCCCATAGTTCCAACTCGAGGTGCCACTTTCGCAAATGGTCTTCCTCTAGCATGGAGCCGGCGTGCCTCCTGGGCCACGCCTTTCATGATTGAAGCTTACCATACCGCATTTGGCGCCAGAGTCAAACAAAATCCTCACGGCGGCCCCCAAAAAAAGGGGGGGCGATTTCGCCGCGGCACCGGTCGCAAAAGATGAAAACTTGTTTTTCGTCAGCGCCGGCGGCGCTGTTTGACATTCTCTGCCGGCTCCACTATGAGTGCTTGGATATCAAATCCTTTGGAAAGGATGCCACCATGAGCGAGCCCCACGACAACCAAAAGGCGGTCATTCCTCCGGTGCGACTGGGGGATCAGAGCCGCTTCAAGTTCGAGTGCCATCCCGGCGTGAGCTGTTTCACCCAGTGCTGCCGGGGAATCGACATTATCCTGACGCCCTACGACATCATCCAGCTCAAGCACCGGCTGGAGCTGGACTCCGAGCAGTTCCTGGCCATCTACACCGAGCCGCACCTGATGGAAAAGACCGACCTGCCCGTGGTCAGTCTGCGCCTTCTCGACGACGAGGCCCGGTCGTGCCCTTTCGTGCGCGACGATGGGTGCCTCGTATACGCCGATCGACCCTCGGCCTGCCGTTATTACCCTATCGGAACGGCGTCGCTGATGCACAAGGAGGGCGCCGATGACGAGGGGTTTTTCTTTTTCGTCCACGAGTCCCACTGCAAGGGGTTCGAGTCGGAACGCGAGTGGACCGTGGCCGAGTGGCGCCAGGACCAAGGCGTGGACCTGCGGGACCGGATCAACGCCGATTGGACCGACATCCTGGTGCACAAGCGCTCCTTTCCCAGCAGCATCAAGCTCACCGACAAGAGCAAGGAGCTGTTTTTCATGGTCTGCTACAACGTGGACCGGTTTCGCCGCTTCGTCTTCGAGAGCTCGTTTCTTGACCGCTACGAGGTGGCGCCGGATACGGTGGCCAAGATCCGCGAGGACGACGTGGCCCTGCTGCGTTTCGGCCTGCGCTGGCTCAAGGGGACCTTGTTCCGGGTGCCGGAGGAAGAGAAAATAGCGATGAAGGCGGGCGCCGCCCGGCACCGCCAGCCCACCGTCTGAAAAGGCAGGCGGCCGCCGGATCGTCTCCCGCGGCCGCCTGCCTTTTTCAGGTTTCCGGTCTTGAGCGCCTAGTAGGCGTCGTAGGCCAGCCCGCGCCAGTTGACCGGGTCTTGCAGCCGGGCGGTGACGTCGACGTTGAAAAAATCCGCCAGGGGCGCGAAAATCTCCGGGGTGCGCTCCTGAACCTGGCGCGCCGCGGACAGGACCGTCTCCAGGCCCTTGGCGGTCATGCGGCCGATGGGACGCCGGCAGCCGCCCGAGGGCATGCCGAGGACGGTCATCAGGGTCTTGACGGCCAGCGGGTTGCGCGCCCGGCAGACCACTTCGCCAAAGGGGGTCTGCTCGGTGGTCTTGACGGTGACCAGGTTGAACAGCGGATCGAGGGCGTGGCGCAGGGAGGCGGCTTCCTCGTACTCGCCGGCGGCCAGGTGGGCCACCATGTCCCCCACCGCCCGGGGGGCGATGTTGGAGATGACGCTGATGACCCCGGCGGCGGCGATGGCCGGATCGTTCATCATCTCGAAGGTCATCCCGTCGTCACCGGAGAGGATGACGAGATCCGGGCCGCAGCAGGCCCGGGTGCGGCGCATGTTGGCCGGGTCGCCGGTGGCCTCCTTGACCGTGTGGACGTTGGGGTACCGGCGGTGGAGCAGGGCCAGGTCTTCGGGCAAGAGCTGGGCGCCGGTGCGACCGGGGATGACATAGGGGATCACGTGGATGTCGGGGAAGGTTTCGGCTACCGGCGCCACGTACTCGCGGCGGATTTCCAGGGAGCTGGGGCCGTTGTAGTAGGGGTCCACCAGCAGCACGGCGTCGGCTCCGGCCGCCACGGCGTAGCGGGTTCCCTCCAGGGTCTCGGCGGTGTTGTTGCTGCCGGTGCCGGCAATGCACAGGCAGCGGCCGCGGGTCATGCCCGCCACCATGGCGATGACCCGGTTGTGCTCCTCCCAGGTCAGGGTCGGGCTTTCCCCGGTGGTGCCCACCGCCAGCAGGCCGGTGATGCCGTTTTCGATCTGGAATGATACGATCTGGCGAAGACCGGCGTCGTCCACGGCGCCCCCGGCAAACGGCGTGATCAATGCCGTGTAGCATCCTGGCTGCATAAAATCCCCCTTAAGATATGGACCGCAATCCGGTCCGGCTTGGTGAAGTCCTTGATGGTTTGGCGGCACTATAGTACATCGGCGACTATAACTCGATTATCTAAGTCATAATTGCAGAGAGCGTCAACAGAAAAGCGCCGCCCCGAGGGGCCGGCCGGTCCGCTTTAAGGGTTGACAGGCCCCGGTGGGCGATAATAACAAAGAACACTTTCCCCGCCGGCGCGGGAGGACGGCCGCAACGGCGGCCCGGCCCCGCGCCCGCATGGCGTTGTCTATCGAACCCGCAAGGATGGCAAATGAGCGAACATACACCACGTTACAAGAATGCCGCCGAGAAGATCACCGAGCTGCGCCAGGCCCTGGCCGGCAACCCGGAGTGCGGCACCACCCACTACAATCTGGCCGTGGCGCTGATGGGGGCGCAGCAATTTGACGAGGCCGAGCAGGAGCTCTACCGGGCCATCGATTGCAGTCCCACCTTGGCCGAGGCCTACGCCCAGTTGGGCGGTCTGCGGCTGCGCGAAGGAGACCTGGACGCCTGCCTGGACTGGAACCGGCGCGCGGTCAAGGCCCGGCCGGGATTTTCCGAGGGGTACGGCAATATCGGTTTCGTTGAGCTGCAAAGGGGCAATGTGGATGCCGCCATCTCGGCCTTGGAAAAGGCGGTTCATTTCAACTTCCGTTTTGTTCAAGCCTTGACCACCCTGGCCAACGCCTACCTGATGGCCGGCCGGGTGGAGGACAGCATCGCCACCAATCTGAAGGTCGTCAAGCTGCAGCCCGATTTTGCCGTGGCCCACAACAACCTGGCCATCGCCTACCTTGAGCAGGGCAATTTTGCCAAGGCCGAAGAGCACATGCGGCTGGCGGAGAAAAACGGCTACGCCGTGGCCGACCAGATACGCCAGGATATCCTGGCGGGTCTCGGCGGCGCCTGAATGCGCCGCTGCGGGATGGGCTGCGGGGCGACGTTTTTCGTCCGGCCTCTTTCCATGCCGACCATCGCCGGCCGGCGCCGCTCATGAGGACTGCCGTGCCGGCGGTGCGCTTCTTTCTTGCCGACCGGAGCCGCCCCGTTTTCCCCGGGAACGAGGACTGGCGGCGCCTCCTGCCGCAAGACCGGCACGGGGCCCCGGGGCCGGCTGCCGTCGGGTGCGGGGAGTACTTCGAGGCGGTATCAAGGTTTCTCTCCCGCGACGACTGGCGGGCGGTCCGCCTTGCCGCGACGGCCCTGGTCCCCGGTTGGCCCCCCGACATTCCTCTCACCGACATCGAGATTTTTTTGGAAAAGCACGGCGCCTGCTACCATCCGGCCCGGGTGGTGGCCGGCGCCGAAGGCCGACGGGTGGAACTGGTGGTAAACGTGGCCCTGTCCCCCGAGGCGATGGCGCTGCTGGCCACCGAGGCGGCGTTGATCCCGCGGCTTGGTGACCGTTTCAACCTCGGTTACCTGCCGGCGGTCTTCGAGCGGGGAGACGAGATCCTCGCCGGAGGACGGCGCCTGATGATGTTTCTCGGCCAATGGTTTTCAGGCTTTCACGAATTCCACCTCGAAGGCGGCGGCAAGGAGGGGCCGCCGGAGTTGGTCGTCTGGGCCCCCGGGGGGGCACGCCGCCTTCAAGGACGTCAGTGCCGGGCGCTCTACCGGCAGGCGGCGACTGTCCTCGCCGGCTACTACGACGTGTTCAGCGGTGAACAGATTCTCGATTGGCATCATGCCGCCGGCGATTTCGTCGTTCGCCTCGACGAAGCGGATGAGTTGGCCTTGCGGCTGGTCACGGTGCGGCGCTACGGTGCGCTGCTGCGGGATCCCCCCGGGGATCTGGCGTCGGCCCTGCTGCACCTGGCGCTGTTCCTGGTGCACACCACCTTGTGGCTGCGGCTGGACCGCTGCCGGGGGGTCGGTGACCTGGTGATGGCCGATCCGGCCGTGGTGGGCCCGGTTCTGGGGGGAATCGGCGACGCCCTGGCGCTGAAGGTGCAACGGGGGGAAATGCCGGCGGCCATGCTCGAAGCCGCCGCCGCTTACCTGTCCGCCTGCCGCCGCCGGGATTTGGTCGAGATGATCCATGCGCTGGCGGTGCGTCGACCGTCCGGGGATCCGACGCGCCGACTGATTGAGAAGGTCGCGGTGGCCCACGCGGACCACTTGCGGACGCTGCTGGGCGCCGGAAATCTTTTTGGCCTTTGACCGGGGTGATGTTTTTTGCGAGTCGTTGCCCCCGGCGGGGCGGCGCCGGGAAAGGTTTCGCCGGCTGGGCAGCGCTGGGCGGAAGGCTGGATTGGCCGCTTTTTTATTGACATCATGGTACATTAATTCTATATGCGTGCCTTGCATACCAGTGTCAAGGCATCGCCACGCGACGACGATACAGCAACAAAAAAAACAAGACGGACGCTTCGAGAGAGGAGGTGACAGTGACCGCCCTGCCGGGCATTTTTCCATTCCGAGGTAACATGGTCGGTAGCCAAATCGTTATTCCAATGACTACGGAGGTAAAAGATGGCAAAGCATGAAACCCCTCTGCTGGACCAGCTGGAGAGCGGGCCGTGGCCGAGCTTCGTGTCCGACTTGAAGCAGGAGGCCGAAAAACGGGCGAAGAACGAGGGCAATGTCGAGTTCCAGATTCCCGTGGATGTGGTGGAAGACCTGCTGGGTGTTCTCGAACTGTCTTACAAGCACGGCCGGACCCACTGGAAGCACGGCGGGATCGTGGGCGTGTTCGGCTACGGCGGCGGCGTGATCGGCCGCTACTGCGACCAGCCGGAAACCTTCCCGGGCGTGGCTCACTTCCACACCATGCGCGTCTCGCAGCCCGGCGGCAAGTTCTACACCAGCGAGTACCTGCGCCAGATTTGCGACCTGTGGGATTTCCGCGGTTCGGGGATCACCAACATGCACGGTTCCACCGGCGACATCATCTTCCTGGGGACCACCACGCCCCAGCTCGAGGAAGTCTTCTATGAGCTGACCCACAACCTCAACCAGGACCTGGGCGGCTCGGGCTCCAACCTGCGGACCCCCTCGGACTGCATTGGTGCGGCCCGCTGCGAATTCGCCTGCTACGACACCCAGGCGATTTGCTTCGAGTTGACCAACTATTACCAGGACGAGCTGCACCGGCCGGCCTTCCCGTACAAGTTCAAGTTCAAGTTCGACGGTTGCCCCAACTGCTGCGTGGCGTCCATTGCCCGCGCCGACCTCTCCTTCATCGGCACCTGGCGCGACAACATCCGCATCGACCAGGAAGCTGTCCAGGCCTACATCGGCGGCGAATTGGTTCCCAATGCCGGCGCCCACTCGGGCCGTGACTGGGGCAAGTTCGACATCCAGAAGGAAGTCCTGGACCTGTGCCCCACCAAGTGCATGCGGATGGAAGACGGCCAGCTGAAGATCGACGACCGTGAGTGCACCCGCTGCATGCACTGCATCAACGTCATGCCGCGCGCCCTGCGCATCGGCAACGACCGCGGCTGCTCGATTTTCGCCGGCGCCAAGGCCCCGATCCTCGACGGCGCCCAGATGGGCTCGCTCATCGTTCCGTTCATCAAGGTCGAGGAGCCCTACGACGAGATCAAGGAAAAAGTCATCGAGCCCATCTGGGATTGGTGGATGGAGGAAGGCAAGAACCGCGAGCGTTTGGGCGAGTTGATGAAGCGCCAGGGCTTCCAGAAGCTGCTGGAGGTGATGGACATGAAGCCGGTGCCCCAGCACGTGCAGGAACCGCGCCACAATCCGTACATCTTCTGGAGGGAAGAAGAGGTGCCCGGCGGCTTTGATCGCGACATCAACGAGTTCCGCAAGTACCATCAGAGATAAGAGGAGGTGGACGCCATGGCATTTGTTTCTTCCGGATACAACCCCGAAAAGCCGATGGAAAACCGGATCACGGATATCGGTCCGCGTAAATACGACGAGTTTTATCCGCCGGTCATCGCCAAGAACAAGGGCAAGTGGCTGTATCACGAGATCCTGCAGCCCGGCGTGCTGGTCCACGTGGCCGAATCCGGCGACGAGATCTACAGCGTCCGCTGCGGCGGCGCGCGCCTGATGAGTACCAGCCACATTCGCGAAATCTGCGAAATCGCAGACAAGTACTGCGAGGGGTACGTGCGCTGGACCACCCGCAACAACGTGGAGTTCCTGGTCTCCGACAAGGCCAAATTGCAGCCGCTGCTTGACGATCTGGCCGGGCGCAAGTTCGCCGGCGGCAGCTACAAGTTCCCGGTGGGCGGCACCGGTGCCGGCGTGACCAACATCGTGCACACCCAGGGCTGGATTCACTGCCACACGCCGGCCACCGACGCCTCGGGCCCGGTCAAGGCCACCATGGACGTTCTGTTCAGCGATTTCCAGAACCATCGTCTGCCGGCCCAGGTGCGGGTCTCTCTGGCCTGCTGTCTCAACATGTGCGGCGCCGTGCACTGCTCGGACATCGCCATCCTCGGCTACCACCGCAAGCCGCCGATGCTTGACCACGAGTACCTGGACAAGATGTGCGAGATCCCCCTGGCCATCGCCGCCTGCCCCACCGCGGCCATCAAGCCGGCCAAGGTGACCCTGCCCGACGGCAAGGAAGTCAAGAGCGTGGCGGTGAACAACGACCGCTGCATGTTCTGCGGCAACTGCTACACCATGTGCCCCTCCATGCCCCTGGCCGACACCGAAGGCGACGGCATCGTGCTTATGGTCGGCGGCAAGGTGTCCAACCGCATCAGCGCGCCGAAGTTCTCCAAGGTCGTTGTGGCCTTTCTTCCCAACGAGGCCCCGCGCTGGCCGCAGACCACGGCGACGATCAAGAAAATCATCGAGGCCTATGCCGCCGACGCCCACAAGTACGAGCGTCTGGGCGATTGGGCCGAGCGCATCGGATGGGAGCGGTTCTTCGAGAAATGCGAGCTCGAGTTCACGCACCACCTGATCGACGATTTCCGCGATCCGGCCTACTACACGTGGCGCCAGACCTCGCAGTTCAAGTTCACCGACTAGTTGAAGAAGGTGACCTGTACGCAGGCCGGCGGACGCCCCAAACGGTGTTCGCCGGCCCTTGCCAAGGGGGTGAATTGCAATGGAATACGAAGAGGCAAAACAGAAGATTATCGAAGGGCTGACCAAGAAGCTCAAGAGCAAGAGCAAGTTCTATTTCAACGACCTTGCCGCCATCCTCGAAGCCAAGCCCCGGGACGCCAAGAAGCTGATCAACAAGATGGTGCAAGAGGGCGTACTGGAGTACTGGTCCTCCGGCAGTACCTCCATGTACGGAATGCCGGGGACCGGCAAGCAGGCGGGGGCCGAGCACGAAGAGAAATAAATGAAGTAGGCCCCCCGCCGGGGGATTGTCCCCGTCATGAACCCGCAGACGCCGCAGACCTCTGAAAACAGGTATCCCGGAATTTTGGTCTCGGCGCTGCGCGGCGGCTCCGGCAAGACCATTCTGGCCGTGGGCATTACGGCGGCGCTGCGCCGACGCGGCGTCGCCGTGACGCCTTTCAAGAAGGGCCCCGACTACATCGATGCCGGCTGGCTGGCCTCGGCCGCCGGCCGTACCTGTTACAACCTCGATTCCTTCATCATCGATCAGGACCAGCTCCTGTGTTCCTTTCACCGTCATGCCCGCGACGGCCAGATCGCCGTGGTGGAGGGCAACCGCGGCCTTTACGACTGCATCCACACCGACGGCAAGACCTCCAGCGCCGAGCTGGCCAAGCTGCTCGGCCTGCCGGTGCTGCTGTGCATCGACGCCACCAAGACCACCCGCACCATGGCGGCAGTGGTGAGCGGCTGCTGCCAGTTCGATCCCGAGCTGCGCTTGGGCGGGGTGATTCTCAACCGCGTGGCCGGCGCCCGCCACGAAAACATCCTGCGCGACAGCATCACCGGCCACTGCGGCGTTCCGGTGGTCGGCGCGGTGCCCAAGCTCAAGCAACAGGCTTTTCCCGAACGGCACATGGGGCTGGTGCCCACCGCCGAGCACAATTGGGCCGCCGACTCGGTGGCCGTGGCCGGCGCCATGGCCGAGCGCTACCTCGATCTCGAGCAGATTCTGGCCATCGCCCGTTCGGCCCGTGGCCCGCTGACACCGCCACCGCCGGAGCCGCTTTGCCAACCGCCCCCGGCCCAGGCCGGTGCGCCGGTGATCGGGGTGATCCGCGATTCGGCGTTTCAGTTCTACTACCCGGAGAACCTGGAAGCCATCGAGGCGGCCGGGGCACGGCTCGTCTTCACCAGCCCGTTGACCCAGGACCGGCCGCCGGCCGTGGATGCCCTGTACATCGGCGGCGGTTTTCCCGAGACCCACGCCGAGGCCCTGAGCCGCAACGCGGGCTACCGGGATGAAATCCGGAAGCTGGCGGCCCGGGGGCTGCCCATCTACGCCGAGTGCGGGGGGTTGATGTTTCTGGGGGAGCGGTTGGTGATCGAGGAGCGCACCTATCCCATGGCCGGCGTTCTGCCCATCAGCTTCGGCTTTTCGCGCCGTCCCATGGGCCACGGCTACACCCTGATCCGGGTTGCCGAGCCGAATCCATACTTCGGCGTCGGCACTGAGCTGCGAGGCCACGAGTTCCACTACTCCAAGGTGCTGGAGTGGCGGGGACGGCCGGGGGACCTGGCCTTCTCCATGACCCGCGGCGGCGGCATCACCGAGGGCCGGGACGGTCTGTGCCGCGGCAACGTGCTGGCCACCTACACCCACCTGCACGCCCTGGGCACCCCGGGCTGGGCCCCGGCCCTGGTGCGGGCGGCCCGGGGCTACCAAAAAAGGCGGCCCCTTTTGTGAAAGGGCCGCCTTTTTTACCCGGTAGACGGGTTAACCAGCTATCGCGATGCTATTTTTTGGCCCTGGGATGGCACTTGGTGCAGGTCTTGGGGGCCGCCTTGGTCTTGTTGGCCTTGTCGTAGTCCTTGTGGCAACCGATGCAGTTTCCATGCAGCGCATTGGCGTGATACAGGATCACTTCGCTGGCCGGCTTGCCCTTGGCCTTCTTGCCCTTGAGCTCGCCCGGCTTGTTGTGGCACTCGAAGCACTTGTGGACATCGTCGCCTTCCTTGAGGTCCGCCAGGGGCTTGCCCTGGTCGTCATGGTGGCATTCGCCGCAGGTGATCGCCTCGCCCTTGGCATTCTTGTACTCGGTGACATGCTTCTGGTGCGAAAATTCAACAATTCCCTTGGTGTGCTTGTAGGGCGCTTCCATCTTGACAGTGTCCGGCATCGTGGTCCCCGCATAGAGCCCGGCTGCCAGGAACATGGTTGCGGCGCCGACCGCGGCCAACACTGTCCACAGCTTTGCGCTTTTCATGGTTCCTCTCTCCTCCTCCCTGTCAAAAAGTCCGTTTTGCAATGACCCGGCTTATATCAGCTGCATTAAGTCGCAAGCTTTACCGCGAAGTCAGGGGACTGTCAAGCCCTGAGCGGCTCCGGTGGGACACCGCTTGCCCCTTCGGCAGATTCAATCGCGGGTCTCACGTCGTTTCGCCCCGGCGCGGCGCAGGGCGGCGGCCTGGCGAGGGGTGAGGCGCGAGAAGCGGTCGAAGTCCGCCATGATCGTCAGTCCCGGCACCACGGCGCGGACCGCCGGAAATTCAAGATCGGCGCGGGTCAAATCGGCGAAGACGGGCGACAGGCCGTTGGCGAGCAGGAGCCGTTGGAGGCGTTGGAGATCGCCGTTGGCAGAGCCGCTGCTGTAGTCGGGCAGGCTTTCAAACGAGCGCCGCGGCAGGTTCGGTAGGCCGGGGCGGGACGCCGGGCCGTTGGGGTAGGGGTACATGGTTTCCGTCAGGGCGGACAGCAGGGCCCGCTGCCCGTCGAGATGGGCGCCGGTGCCCTTGGCGATGCCGCCCTCGGGGGTGCTGACGAAACACTTGTAGCAAGGAATGCCCAATGGCCCGGTGAGGTCTTGAAACTGCAGGTGAATGCCGAGCCGCTGATAATGGGCCAGCAAACCGCGCATCGGTTCGGCCTCGGCGCAGACGGTAAAGCAGGCCGCCGGGTCGAACAGGGTCGTCGCTTCGGCGTCGCGTTCCACGATTTCCAGCAGCGCCGCCAGGCGGGCCTCGGCCATGGTGGACCCGGACGCCAGGCCCGTGGAGCCGAGGGCCGAGAAGAGATCGGGCTCGTCCAGGTTGCAAAAGAGGTAGACGCACTGGGCCGGGATCCAGATATCGGCTTCGCCGTGGGGTTCGACGATCCGGGCGGGGCGCCAGTGCAGGGGGGCGTCCTCCCAGGGCGCTTCCAGGCCGAGATGGTTGGGGTCCAGGGCGCGATGGCCGGCGCGTTTTAATTCCCTCATGGACGCCTTGACCAGCGGTACCGGCCGACCGTGGCCTGCGACGGCCTCGGGGGAGAAATCCCCGAATGCACTGTAGCGCTCGACGATTTCCATCAGGCACGAGACCCGGGCGGCTTCAACGGTCAACCCGCGGCCGTAGGCGGTCATGAATCCGCCGAGACGGTAGTGGAGACGGCCGTTGCGTACCCGGCGCTCCAGGCGCCACTGGCGCAGGAGCGCCACCGGGCTCAAGGACGCCTCGTGGCGCATTTCGATGGAGGCCAGGATGTTCAGGCGGCTCAGGCGCTCGCCGGCGGCGGCGATGACCTCTGCGGCGGGCGGTCGATCACTTGGCGGACGCGGGGAGGGCGACGGTAGCCCATCGATGGACACCGTTGTTTCAGGGGGCAAGGCCCCGGCGCAGGGCAGTGGCACTGCATCCGCACTGCTGATGGGGAGGTGCTGGAAAATATTGGCCGCCAATTGCTGGATCCAGTAGCGGTGCCGGGCGCGGTCCCCCAGGCGCCGGTGGCGCAAGAAGATCGCCGGCGTGGCGCCGACCAGGGCGCGATCGCCCTCGGCGGGCACCAAGGCCGCCTCCAGGGCCGCCTCTTCGCGCAGATAGGCCGCTTCGAGCAGGAGGGCGCGCAGCAGCGGATCGTCGGCGGCTTGGCCTTGGGCCAAGGCGGAAAGGGTGCCCGCGGGCCGGGAGACAAGGTCCTGGAGCAGGTATTGGTGCAGGAAACTGTCCATGGGGCAGTGGCGGAGCCATGCCAGGGCCGTGGAAAAATCGGGTTCACCCTCCGGCCGGGGGCTGAAGAAGCCCGTTCCTGCCGCCGTGCCGGTCCATTGGAGAATGTAGCGACGCTCCTTGATCGGCAGGCCGCCGGGATCCGCCGCCAGGCGCTTGTGGCTGCCGGGGGTCACCGGGCCGCGTCCGGGTCGTCCAGGGGCTTGCGGCCGAAGACCCGGGCACCGATGATGCTCAGTTCGTAGAGCAGCATCAACGGCAGGGCCATGAGAATCTGGCTCACGACGTCCGGCGGGGTGAGAATGGCCGCCGCCACGAAGAAGAGCAGGAGGGCATAGCGCCGGTTCTTCTTGAGAAAATCCACCGACACCAGCCCCAGCCGGGCCATGAAAGTGATCACCAGGGGCAGCTCGAAGGCCAGCCCGAAGGCGATGAGCAGCTTGGTGGCAAAGCCGAGATACTCCTTCATGGCCGGCAGGGGGCGGATGGTCTCGGTGGCGAAACTCAAAAAGAACTGGAAGCCGAGGGGAAACACCACGAGGTAGCCGAATACCCCGCCGCCGACGAAAAACAGGATTGACAGGCCCACGATGGGGCCCAGGACCCGGCGCTCCCGGCGGTAGAGCCCGGGGGCGACAAACATCCAGAACTGGTAAATGATCACCGGCGAGGCCAGCACGCAGCCGGCCAGGAAGGCGATTTTCAGATAGGTGAAGAAGGCTTCCGGCAGACCGGTGAAAACCAGCTTGTCACCTTCTTGCATGGCGCCGATGAGGGGGGCGGCCAGGAATTCGAAGAGGCGCTCCTTGAAGGCGTAGCAAACGGCAAAGCCGATGCCGACGGCGACAAAACAGACGATGAGCCGGTGCCGCAGCTCTTCGAGATGTTCGGTGAAGGGAACCTTGTCGTCAACCTCGAGCATTGCCGTCTACCTGGTCCGGTGGAACGGTGCGCGCCGAGGCCGCGTCTTCGGAGGGGGCGGCATCGGCGGTGGGGGCTGCGGGCGCCTCGCTGTCGGCGGAAGGCGAGGGGGTTTCGGGGGGTGTTTCGGGTTCCGGCTGCGGCCGGCGCTTGGGCTTGTCGCCAAGGGCGGCGGCCGAGAGGGTCGACTTCAGGTCGGCGTTCATTTCGTTGAAGTTGCGCCGCACGTCGCTCAGGTCACCCTCGATGTCCAGGGACGATTTGAACTCGTTGGTGGCCTTGCGAAACTCTCTCAGGGCTCTCCCCAGGCTGCGGCCCAGGTCCGGCAGCTTGCGCGGGCCGATGACCACCAGGGCGATGGCCAGGATCATCAGGATTTCAGGCATTCCCATCCCGAACATACATTCTTCTCCCCGCATGCCGGTGGCACGCTCGAGTCTGCACAGGGCTTTCCAGGTCGGCGGGATGAAGCTTGGGACCCTGCGAAATGGTTGCTAGTATAGTTTTTCCCGCAGCCTGTCAAGGCGGCGGCAGGGCGCATTGATCATTGGTGAAAAGAGGATTGGCGCCTTGGGCGGGGGCGTGCCATGGTCTCGGGTGAAAAACCGGGTTGCCGTTTTCACCCGATCTTGTCAGGAGGCCAGGGAGGATTCGATCCAGCCGGCGCCGAGAACCTCCTCGCCGCGGTAAAAGACGGCGCATTGGCCCGGCGTGACGGCGGCCAGGGGGGCATCGAAACGCACCGTGGCCGCGGGTCCCGTTTCGATGGTCACCCGGGCCGGCTGCTCGGCACTGCGGTAGCGCAGCCGCACGGAAACGCGCAGCGTGTCGGCGACCGGCGGTTGAAGCCAGCGGACGTCCGATACCCGGCAGCCGGCGGCCATCAGGTCCGTGGGACTGCCCACTACCAGGGTATTGCGGGCGGCGTCGATGCGTACCACGTAGTAGGGCGCCGGCCCGGGGCAGTCGATGCCGCGGCGCTGGCCGACGGTAAAGGCATGCAGCCCCCGGTGGCGCCCCAGTTGTCGGCCGTGGACATCCACGATGGGCCCGGGAGCCGCGGTGAGCCGTCCCGTTCCGGTGAGAAAGCCGGCGTAGTCGCCCCGGGGAACAAAGCAGATGTCCTGGCTTTCGCGCCCGGGACGCCCCATCAGGGAGGCTTCGGCGGCTTGGCGCTGCACCTCGGCCTTGGTGAGCCGGCCAAGGGGGAAAACCGCCCTCTGGAGCTGGTCCTGGGTGAGGCGGGCGAGAAAGTAGGACTGGTCCTTGCGCCGGTCGATTCCCTTGTAAAGATGGAAGCGGCCGGCGGCGTCGCGTTCCTTGCGGGCGTAGTGGCCGGTGGCCAGGCGGCTGGCCCCGAGGGCCAGGGCCTGCTGCAGGACGACGCCGAACTTGATGCGCGCATTGCAGCGCACGCAGGGGTTGGGGGTGCGGCCGAGGCGGTAGCTGTCGACAAAGTAGTCCACGACCTCGCGCTGGAACGCCCCGCGGCAATCGATGACGGCCAGCGCCACCCCCAGGCGGGCCGCCAGGCGCTCCAGGCGGCCGTGGTGGTCGGCCATGCGGTCTGCGGGTTCGTGTCCGGTGATGAAATGCAGGGCCAGCAGCTTCTCGCCGGCGGCCTTGAGGCGCAGGGCGGCAACGGCGGAATCGATGCCGCCGCTCAAGGCGATGGCGGTCAAGGGGGCCATGGCGGTGGACGGCGGGCCAAGGGGGTCAAACGAAGGCCTGCTGGATCGGCCTCACCTCCATGGCGCGGGTGGGGCAGGCCGGGATGCACAGTTCGCAGACGCTGCAACGCTTCTGATCGAAGCGAACTTTCATGTCAGGGCGCGTGATGCTCAAGGCGCCGGTGGGGCAGACCGCCGTGCAGGCGCCGCAATGGGTGCATTTGCGATTGTCGCGCTTGACCTCCTGGCTGGCATACTGGACGTGGACGCCCTGGGTTTTCAGATAGCGCACGCCCTCCTTGAAGTTTTTGCGCGATCCGCTCAGCTCCAATACCAGGATGCCTTCCTGGCGCGGAAGGATGGTGGCGTTGAGGATGTTGAAGGTCAGGTCGTAATCCCTCGCCAGGTAGCAGACGATGGGTTTTTTGGCTTCTGTTTCCGAGAAACGGAGGATCAGAATCTTGGAGTACACCGCGGCCTCCTGGAAATCCCTTTATTTTTAACCGGCAAGAAAATAAACTACCGGTGATTCAAGCAGCTGTCAACCGCTCGCTGCCGTCCGGCGCGGCGCCCTGCGCCGCTCTCCGGCTTCTTTGGGCGAGGTGCGGCCACGATGAACCGAAGCGCCTACATGACCACCGCCTTGGCCTTCAAGGCCCTCTCGGGCCTTGCCAGGACGAGGGTGCGTCTCCACGGGGCGGAGCAGGTGCCTGCGGGCGGGGTGATTTTCGTCACCAACCATTTTACCCGGCTCGACATGTTGCTGGTGCCTTACCATCTTTTTCAGCTCACCGGCAAACCGGTCTGGTCTCTGACCGAGGCGGGAGAATTCAAGGGCGCGCTGGCGTCCTTTCTCAACCGGCACGGGGGCCGATCCAGTGAAGCGCCGGACCGGGACAGGCTCATGGTCAAGACCCTGCTCACCGGCGAGGCCTCCTGGATCGTTTTCCCTTCCCAAGACGACCCGTCGGACCGGCCGCCGCCCGCCGCCACCCTGGCCCTGCGCACCGAGTTCTACCGCCAGCGGATCCGCGAGATGCGCCAGGTGATGCCCCAGGAGGCCCGGCGCCTGGTCGAGCGCTACGGCCTGGTTTCCTGCGAGGCGGTCTCGGCCGCTTCCACCGCCGTCGTGCCCGTCAACTTGACCTACTATCCCCTGCGGGGCCGGGAGACCGTGCTCGGCGAGCTGGCCCGGAGCCTGGCGGAAGATCGCGCTGGAACACCGCTGGAGGAGATCCTGCGCCAGGCAAGCCGGCTGATGTCCGGCGTTGACCTCGATTTGCGTCTCGGTGCGCCGATCCCGGTGGCCCGATACCTCAAGAGCCAAGTGGTGCGCGCCGATATTACCGCCCGCCGGGCCATCGATTTCGACGATCCCATCGCCTCACGGGGCATGCTGCGCAAGGCAGCCCAACGGATCATAGAGCGCTGCCGGGGGGTTGTCTATCGCTTGACCACTGTCAACCACGATCACCTTTTTGCCGCCATGGTCCGGCTGCATCCAGCCGATACGATGGCGGCGCTGGATTTGAGGCGGCGGGTGTTCCTCGCCGCCTCGACCCTGTCGTTTGAAAAGATGGCGGTCCAACGGCACCCGGCCCTGTTGGAAAACCAGGTGGACCTGCTCACCGATGACCGCCGCGGCCGGGCGGCGGATTTTCTCCTCCTGGCCCAGGCCCAGGGCGCGCTTCGCCGGAGGGCCGACGGCCGGCTGGTGAAGGGCGCCGGAGCGCCGTTGGCCGTGCTGTATGGTGACATCGAGCGAATGGGCGATTTGGCGGCCGGGCTCGAAGAGATCGCCGGGCTGCCCGAACTCCGGGTGCGCCACCGGGTCGGACGCTGGCTGCGTGAGCGGGCGGAGGCTGCCTACGAGCGTGACTGGCAACGTTTCGCCGAGGTGCCGGACCGTTCGGCGAAGGACGTGGGGCGGCCCTGGTTTGCGCGCGCCGCTGCCCGCCGCCCGGGCGTTCTCTTGATCCACGGCTACATGGCGGCGCCCCTGGAAGTGGCCCAACTGGCGGCCCACCTGGCCGCCGAGGGGTACCGGGTGTATGCGCCGCGGCTCAAGGGCCATGGCACCGCCCCCGAGGATCTGGCCACCTGCACCCGCCACGACTGGATCGCCTCGGTGGACGAGGGGTATGCCATGCTGGCCGCCTCCTGCCCCCGGGTGGTGGTGGGCGGTTTTTCCACCGGCGCCGGCCTTGCCCTGGACGCGGCGGCCCGGGGATTGGAGATCGCCGGCGTCTTCGCCGTATGCCCGCCCCTCGCCCTCCAGGATGGTTCCAGCCGCCTGGTGCCGGCGGTGGACGCGTGGAACAAGCTGCTGGATTGGGCCCACCTTTCGGCGGGCAAGATGGAGTTTGTTGAAAACCACCCTGAAAATCCCCACATCAACTACAAGCGCAACCCCGTGCGGGGGGTACGGGAGTTGGCGCGCCTGATGGACGGCCTGGCGGATCGCCTGGCCCGGATCGCCGTGCCGACCCTGGTGATCCAGTCGTTGGGAGATCCGGTGGTGGACTACCGCGGCACATGGCGGCTGTTCGAAGGCCTCGGAACCTCGGACAAGGAATTTTTCCTCTTTCATTTCAACCGTCACGGCATTCTCCTGGGCGATGGGGCCGAGCGGGTTCACCGCGTGGTGGCCGAGTTCGTGGCCCGGGTGGCTTGACCGGTCCGGCAAGGGCGGCGCTCGCCGATTTCAGGGAAGGGGGCGCGGCGCCGGGACCTCGTCAAGGTCGGACGGACCCGGCGTTTCTGTCGATTGCCGTCGTTTTCCGCTGATTTTCTCGGCTGCAGGTTCTGGACTGACACGGGAGCGGAAAAAATGGGCGTAAAGCAGAAAATTCCCACAAGCCGAAGTGATCGGGGGGCTTGGCCGGGATCCTGCGCTGCCTGGCCGGGGGTTGAAAAAAGACGCGGGTGTGATATTCAGTTCAGGTTGCAGTGCGGACGAGGTGAGAAAAGGTTGGCGCGCCTGGCAGGATTCGAACCTGCGACCCACGGCTTAGAAGGCCGTTGCTCTATCCGGCTGAGCTACAGGCGCCAAGTACCTGAAAACGTGCTCCTTGGTTAACACAGGGGCTGGCCGGTTCGCAATACCTGATCGAAAGTCAACATGATCTACGGGAAGCGACTGCGCCGTGGCGGCCCGGTCGGTTCCGTGAACAGGCGATGACGCGAAAAAAGACTAAAACAGAGCCGTTGTCCGCCACCGACGACAAAGCGGTTGTCAAGTATGACCCGCTGCAGCGCTACCTGGCCGAAATCAGCCGCTACAAGCTGTTGACCCGCGAAGAGGAGTTGGCGCTGGGAGCGCGGGTCCACGATGAAAACGACCCGGAAGCGGCCTACATGCTGGTGACGGCCAACCTCCGCCTGGTGGTCAAGATCGCGCTGGAATTTCAACGCGTCTGGATGCAGAACCTGCTTGACCTGATCCAGGAGGGCAACATCGGCCTGATGCAGGCGGTCAAGAAGTTCGACCCCTACAAGAACGTGAAGTTCTCCTACTATGCTTCTTTCTGGATCAAGGCCTACATCCTCAAGTTCATCATGGACAACTGGCGCCTGGTGAAGATCGGCACCACCCAGGGGCAGCGCAAGCTGTTCTTCAAGCTCAAGAAGGAAAAACAGCGCCTCATCGAACAGGGCTTCGACCCCAAGCCCAAGCTGCTCAGCGAGCGGTTGGGGGTCTCGGAGCGCGAGATCATCGACATGGACCAGCGCCTGGACGGATGGGACGTGTCCCTGGATGCCCCGCTGAAAGACGACTCGGACACCGAGCGCATCGAATTCGTCAGCAGCGAGGAGTCGGTTTCGGTGGAAGACGAAGTGGCCAAGAAACAGATGGAGTCGCTGCTGCACGACCGCATCGCCGAGTTTCGCAAGGAGATGACCGAAAGGGAGCTGGAGATTTTCGACCAGCGGATTTTCTCCGATTCCCCCGCCACCCTGCAGGACATCGGCGATCGCTACGGGATTTCGCGGGAGCGCGTGCGCCAGGTGGAAAAGAATATCATCCGCAAGATGCGGGCCTACTTCAAGCAGGAGATTCCTGACTTTGCCGCCTATTCGGAAGAAGATGCCGGCGAGTGAAACCCCGCCGGCGGTGGGCCGCGCCGCCATCCCCTGGATGCTGGTGGGGATCTGGCTGCTGGCAGTGGCCTGCGGCCGGCCGGCCTTCTCCGCCAACGTGATGCGGGCGCAGATGGATTCACCCGGCGGGTGCACCGGCAAGTATCTCGACTACCTGCTGGCCCGGCAGGAGGAAAAGCGCGGCAACTGGGAAGAAGCCGCCCGGTTTCTGCAGAAGGCCATCGCCTGTGACCCGGATTCCTCGTACCTGCACCGCGAGCTGGCCATGGTGCGCATCCACCAGAAGGATCTGCCCGGTGCGGTTCAGGTGCTGGAAGCGCTGCTCGCCGGGGACCCCAAGGACGTGGATGCATGGATGATGCTGGCGCGGATCCAGCAGCAGGCGGGGAAGCCGGCCGCGGCCCGTTCTTCCCTGGAAAAAGCCCTGGCCCTCGACCCGGAGCGCCGTGATGCCTACCTGCTGCTGGGCCGCATGTACCTGGGAGACAAAAACTGGCCCGCGGCCCAGGCCATTTTCCAGCAGTTCGTCAACCGGTTTCCGAGCGATTTCGCCGGCCATTTCTTCCTGGCCCGGATCTACGAAACCCAGGGCCGCTTCGCCGACGCGTTGACCGCCTACCAGCGCAGCATCGAACTGGATCCCTCCGAAGAAGAGGGCCGCTACGCCCTGATCCGGCTCTACCAGAAAATGGGCCGCGACGACGAGGCGGTTCGTCAGTACCAGGCCCTGCTCGCAGACAACCCGCATAACGCCCGCGCCGGCCTGGCCCTGGCGCTGCACTACCACCAGAGCGGCCTCGGGGGGCAGGCCGCCGAGCTCATGGCGCGCTTTGCGCGGCGCAGCCTCGAGGACGACGAGGTCCTCGGCGTTTTGGTTCGTGATTATCTTGACGGCAGCGCCGATCCCCAGCAGGCGCGCATCCTGCTCGAGGGGATGCTGGCGGCGGTGCCCGGGCATTCCGATCTCCACTATCTGGCCGGTATCGTCCATGACCGGATGGAGATGGACGATGAGGCGATGGCGCATTTCGCCCGGGTCGACGCCGATTCGCAGTTCTACGAAGAAGCCGTGGCCCAGCTGGGTTACTTGTACCAAAAACATCAACGCATCCCCGAGGCCATCGATTTGATGACCGAGGCGATTCGCCAGCGTCCTGGAAACACCGATTTTCGCCTCTACCTGGGCGGCTTCTACGAGGCGCAGGAACGATACGCCGAGGCGGAAAAGACCCTGCTGGAAGCCCTGGCTATGGAGGCAAAAAACGTCAAGCTGCTCTTTCGCCTCGGGGTGGTCTACGACAAGTGGGGGCGACGGCCCGAGTGCATCGAGCGGATGAAGCAGGTCATCGCCCTGGCCCCCCGGGACGCCAACGCCCTCAACTACCTCGGCTACACCTACGCCGAAATGGGGATCCGCCTGGACGAGGCCGAGCAGTTGATCCAACAGGCCCTGGCGTTGAAGCCCGACGACGGGTACATCACCGACAGCCTTGGATGGGTTTACTTCAAGCAAGGCCGATATCAGGAGGCCTTGCCGGTGCTGGAACGGGCCAGCCGGCTGGCCCCCGAGGATCCGGTGATCCTGGAGCACGTGGGCGACGCCCATCGCCAGCTCGGCCAGGTGACGGAGGCCGTCGATTGCTACCGCCGGGCCCTGGAGCGCAAAGAGACCGACCGGCAGCCGCTGATCGACAAGCTGCGAAAGCTGGGTGCCGATGTTCCCTGACGGCCCGGCCCTTGTTCGCCCAAAGGCCGTTGAAGGCCGGCCCCGGGCCGTGCCCCGTCCCCGGTGGCCGGCCTTGATGATGGCCATCGCGGTGGTGGTAGGGATGGCCGGATGCGCCGTGCGCCGGCCGCCGACCCTGCCGCCGCCCCTTCCGGCCCCGGACGCCGAGGCGGTGCTGGCCCAGGCCCGGGGCATCAATCGAGGCTTGCAAACATTCAAGGGGGTCGGCCGGCTGGAGATCGAAACCCCCGGATTCCGGCGCACCGCCCGGGCCGCCTGGGTCGGCCGCCTGGCACCGGCCCGGTTTCGCCTGGACTTCATCGGTGCCGGCCTGCCCGTCGCCAGCATCGCCGGCGACGGCCGGCGCGTCTACCTGCGCCAGCCCGATGGCGGCGTCCAGACACGGTTGGCGCCCAACCCTCGCCTGGATGACCTGCTCGGGCTGCCGGTGACGGCGGCCGACCTGCTGCATGCCATGGCCGGTCGCCTGCCCGATCTGCCCTACCAGCGGGCCAGCGTGCATCCGGACCAAGAGGCGGACGGCGTGCTGGTGGTGTTCTACGACCGCCTTGGCGCCGCCCGGGTGCGGGCGACGCTCGACGCGACGGGAGGGCGGCTGCAGCGGCTGGCTTTCTACCGTTCCGACGGCGTCCTTCAGTACCGGATCGACTATGGACGTTACCGGCCGGCGGGCGCCTACCGGCTGCCGCACCAGGTCGAAGTGCAAGATGCGCAAAGCCTCTGCCGGATCCTGGTGGAGCGCTGGTGGCCCGATGCCGCTTTGAACGAGAGCATCTTCGTATTGGAGCCCGCGTTCCAGTAACTGCCAATCCCCGATGACCGGACCATGACAACACCGCCGCTCAGTCCTCTGGAGATGCGCCTGCGAAACATCCGACGCCAGTTGGATGACGCGGAGCGGCAGCGCTTTTCGCCCCTGGCCACCCCCAGCGCTCGGGCCCGGCGGCGCTGCCACGAAGCCCGGCTGGAGCACGACTACCGGCAGGCCTTCGCCGTGGACGCCGACCGTATCCTGCACTCCCGCAGCTATACCCGCTACATCGACAAGACCCAGGTGTTTTACCTCATTCGCAACGACCACATCACCCACCGGGTGCTGCATGTTCAGCTCGTCTCCAAGATCGCCCGCACCATCGGCCGTTTCCTGCGTCTCAACGAGGACCTCATCGAGGCCATCGCCCTGGGCCACGACATCGGCCATGCCCCCTTCGGCCACGACGGGGAGCGCATTCTGTCGGATTTGTGCCAGTCGCATGGCATCGGCCATTTCCTTCACAACCTCCAGAGCGTTCAGTTTCTCGAAAGGGTCGAACGCAAGGGACGCGGCTGGAACCTGACGCTTCAGACCCTCGACGGGATCCTGACCCATGACGGCGAAGTTCATGACCAGCACCTGATGCCTTGTGGCGCCAAGAGTTTCCGGGACCTCGAAGCCGAGATGGCCGCCAAGCGCCGCCAGCCGGACCTGCGGCTTACCCCCATGACCATGGAGGGATGCGTGGTACGCATGGCCGACACCATCAGCTACATCGGCCGCGACATCGAGGATGCCATCCGCCTGGGGGTGGTGACACGGGAGGACATCCCCGAGGAATGCGCCCGCGTGCTGGGGCGCACCAACGGCGCCATCGTCTACAGCCTGGTCACCGACATCCTGGCCAACAGCCACGGCCAACCCTACTTGAGTTTCAGCAGCGAGGTCTCGTCGGCCCTGAAGCGGTTGAAGCGCTTCAACCTGGAGCGGATCTACCTCAACCGCCGCATCAAGTGCCACGGTCGGCGCATCGCGGATCTTTTCCACCTCCTGTTTGAACGGTACCTGGCGGACATCGTCGAAGATCGTCGGGATTCGGTCATCTTCCGCGGCTTTCTGCAGGACATGGCGCCGGAGTACCTGGCCGCGCATCGGCCGGCGGAGATCGTGCGCGACTTCATCGCCGGTATGACCGACCGCTATTTCTTGGCCCAGTGTCCGCCCGAGCTGCGGCCCGAGCCGGTCATCTGGCCGCCGGGCCGACCCGGCGCGGCGGCGGACGAAAGGTGATGAAAGGCAGCGAACGCGCCTACCGGGGCATCGTCAACGGTGCCCTGGCGGTCGCCTGCCGGGTGGTGGTGTGCGAAACCGACCTGCAGATTTACAGCCGCACGCCGCTGGCCGAGCAGGCCCGGGAAACGGTGCTGGCGCTCAGGGGGCAGCTGGAAGGCTACATCCGGCGCCACCCGGCTTTCATTGAGACCCTGTCCCCCTGGTCCCTGGATGACCCGGCGCCGCCGGTGGTGCGGGCCATGATCCGGGCGGGGCGCCGGGTCGGTGTCGGCCCCATGGCGGCGGTGGCTGGCGCCATCGCCCAGGGGGTGGGAGAAGCCCTGCTGGATCACGCCCCCGAGGTGATCGTCGAAAACGGAGGAGATATCTTCCTCAGCACTTCGTCGCCGGTGGTCATCGGGCTGTTCGCCGGCGCCAGCCCGTTGAGTCTCAAGGTGGGCCTGCGATTGCCCGGGGCGGGGGGGGCGCTGGCCGTGTGCACCTCGTCGGGCACCCTGGGCCACAGCCGTAGCTTCGGCAGGGCCGATGCGGCGTGCATGCTTTCCGCGGATGCGGCCCTGGCCGATGCCGCCGCCACCGCGGTGGGCAACCGGGTCCAGCGGGCCGCCGACATCGCTGCCGCCATTGATTTTGCCCGAAGCATCGAGGGGATCACCGGTGCCGTGGTGGTCTGCGGTGATCGCATCGGCGCCTGGGGGGCGGTGGAACTGGTTCCGGTGGATCTTGGCGGGGCACCGGAACGCGTCCTGGGGGATGGGGGAAAAAGGGGTTGAGTTTTACCATGATAAAAATTAGTGTATGGGACTTAAGAGAAGTTCATCCCGATCGTCTGCAGTCCGATCCCGGTGCTGGAATACGGCGGTCCGATCTTATCGAAGGGGGCTTCTGAATGAGAAAATTCAAGATCTTCCTGTGGCTGCTGCTGCTCGCCGTTTTGAGTGTATTTGTCTGGCAGAACAAGGCGTTTTTCATGACCCGCCAGAGTTTTCATATCGATCCCTGGCTGGCCGGGCCCTACTCCACGCCCGAGTTGCCCATCGTCGTCATTTGCGCGGGATTGTTTCTGCTCGGTTTCTTGATCGCCTACGTTTACGGCCTGTACGGCTACTTAAAGCAAAGCAAGACCATCAAGCACCTCAATACCACCGTGGCCGCCCAGACCGAGGAGATTCAAGCCCTGCGGCGCCGGGTGGAGGAGCTCGAACAGCCTCCCGCCGCCGAGGCCGTTGTCGATCCGCCGCCGGAAGCGTCCACCGCCGACGCCTGATGGATTGTGAGCCCCTGCGCGCGCCGGCGTCTTGCGGATGCCGGCGCTGTTCCATTTTTTCCCCGCCCGTTTCAGCGCCCCGATATCCGAACCGACCATGGCCCCCAAACCGACCCCGATGATTGAGCAGTACCTGGCCATCAAGCAAAGGTACCCTGACGCCATCCTCTTTTATCGCATGGGGGATTTTTACGAGATGTTTTTCGAGGACGCCCGCACGGCGTCCAAGGCCCTGGACATCGCGCTGACCTCGCGCAACAAGAACGACCCGAATCCGGTGCCCATGTGTGGCGTGCCGTGCCGCGCCGTGCAGGGGTACCTGGCGCGCCTCATCGCCCAGGGATTCAAGGTGGCCATCTGCGACCAGGTGCAGGACCCCGCCGAGGCCAAGGGGCTGGTGGAGCGGGACGTGGTCCGGGTGGTGACCCCGGGCATGATCGTCGAAAACGAGATGCTCGACGCCCGGGAGGACAACTTCCTGCTGGCGGTGGTCAACGGCGGCCGCACCTGGGGCGTGAGCCACCTGGACATTTCCACCGGCACCTTCCGCACCACCGAAAGCGACGATGTGGAAGCAGTGGCCGACGAGATCCGGCGGGTCGATCCCAGCGAGGTCCTCATGCCCCGCCAGGCGGCCCAAGGCTCTCTTTACCGGCCGCTGCGGCAGGCCGCCGAGCGGGCCGCGGTGACCTACCGCGACGATGCCGCCTTCGCCCCGGGCACCGCCCGGCAGCGCCTGCTGGAGCAGTTCGGCACCGTTTCCCTGGAGGGCTTCGGCTGCGAGCAGTTGACGGCGGCGGTCCAGGCGGCCGGGGCCCTCATCGACTACGCCCGTGAAACCCAGAAACAGGCCGTGGCCCACCTGACAGGCCTTTCCACTTATCGTCTGGACCACGGCCTGATCATCGACGACATCAGCTGCCAGAACCTCGACCTGGTGCGCAACGCGCGCACGGGCCGCCGCCAGGGGAGCTTTTTGGGAATCATCGACCGGACCGTCACCGCCATGGGGGCCCGGCGCATGTACCACTGGGTGCGCTATCCCTTGCGCCACCGGGAGGCCATCGAAGCAAGGTTGGATGCGGTGGCCGAGGCCCTGGAGCGCATCGACGTCACCCGGCGGGTGCGGGAGGGACTCCGGGCGGTGGGCGACCTGGAGCGGTTGGGGGCCAAGATCGCCATGGGCCAGGCCAACGCCCGGGACCTGCTGGCGCTGAAAGGGTCGCTACAGGCCCTGCCGTCCATTGTGGCGACGTTGGAAGGACTGGCCAGCAGCCTGCTGCGCTTGGACGGGGACTGGAGCGTGCTGGACGCCCTGGCCGCCGAACTGGAGCGCGCCGTGAGCGAGGATGCGCCGCCGACGATCAACGAGGGGGGGATGATCAAGGAGGGCTACGACCCCCGGCTCGACGAGCTGATCGACATCAGCCGTGACGCCAAGGGACACCTGGTGCGTATCGAGGCCCGGGAGCGCCAGGCCACCGGGATCGGCGCGCTCAAGGTGCGCTTCAACAAGGTGTTCGGCTATTACATCGAGGTGCCCAAGACCCAGGTGGACAGGGTGCCTCTTAGCTACGTGCGCAAGCAGACCCTGGTCAACGCCGAACGCTATATCACCGAGGACCTGAAGACCTTCGAGACCAGGGTGCTGGGGGCGGAGGAGCAGCGCGCCGCCCTCGAGCTGGAGATTTTCAACGACCTGCGGCGCCGCATCATCGCCGGGGGTTCCCATCTCAAGGCGGCCGCCGACGGCCTGGCACGCATCGACTGCCTGCTGAGCCTGGCCGAGGTGGCGGGCCGCAACGATTACTGCCGACCGACCATCACCGAAGACGGACGGATCCGCATCGTGGACGGACGTCACCCGGTGGTGGAAAAGATGATTCCCGGCGAGCGCTTCGTGCCCAACACGGTGGAACTGGACAACGAGGAACATCAAGTGTTAATCATCACGGGGCCCAACATGGCGGGCAAGTCCACCGTGCTGCGCCAGGTGGCCCTGATGGTGCTCATGGCGCAGATGGGCGGATTCGTGCCGGCCCGTGAAGCGTCCATCTGCCTCTGCGACCGCATCTTTACCCGGGTGGGGGCCCTGGACAACCTCGCCCAGGGGCAGAGCACCTTCATGGTGGAGATGCAGGAGACGGCCAACATCCTGCACCACGCCGGTCCCGAAAGCCTGGTGATCCTGGACGAAATCGGCCGAGGCACCAGCACCTACGACGGCCTGAGCATCGCCTGGGCCGTGGCCGAGCACCTGCACGATCTCGGCGGCAAGGGGGTCAAGACCCTGTTTGCCACCCATTACCACGAACTGACCGAGCTGGCGGAGCGCAAGCCGCGGGTCAAGAATTTCCACATCACCGCCAAGGAATGGAACGAGGAGGTGATCTTTTTGCGCAAGCTGGCGCCCGGGCCCACCAACCGCAGCTACGGCATTCAGGTGGCGCGGCTGGCCGGGATTCCGCCGGCGGTGATCCGCCGGGCCAAGAAGATCCTGTACCGCATCGAAAGCGGCCAGGCGCCGGCGGCCGTTGCCGAGCCGTCCGCTGCTCCGGCCGAAGGGCCGGAGAACCGCAAGCCGGTGCAGATGGACCTGTTCCGGCACCCCGAGGCGGCGGTGATCGAAGCGCTCAAGGCCCTGGATGTAACGCGCATGACGCCGCTGGAGGCCTTGAACGCCTTGAACCGGCTACAAAAGAAACTCGGCCCATAACGCCTTGGACCCCTTGATGGAACCATGACGCCATCGACTTGCCATCCTCGCCGCCGCACGCGCATCCACGGCCGCTGTCCATGGGCAATGGTTGCCGCCATCGTGGCGCTGACCCTGCTGCTGGCCGCTCCGGTGGCCGCCGCCAGCCGGGCCGAGGCCCTCTTCTACCAGGCCGAGGCCTGCCAGCGGGACCTGGAAGGCGATCCGGCCCGCCAGAAGTACCGGCATCACTGGATGCGCTGCATCGACAAGTTCAAGGCGGTCTATCGGCAGGATCCTGACGGCGGCTGGGCGCCGGCCGCCCTTTACCGCGCCGGTGTCCTCTACCTGAAGCTGGCGCGGTTCAGTGGCAGCGAAGCCCATCGGCGCGAGGGCATCGACCTGCTCCAGCGGCTGGTGCGCCGCTTCAAGCGCAGCGCCTACCGCTCCAGAGCCGAGGCCCTGCTTGCCACCGTGGCCAAGTCCGGGGGGACGCCTGTGAAGAAGAAGCCCGCCCCGGCAAAAAAGACTTCACCGGCGCCCGTTCCGGCGCCGGGCACAGCGGCCAGGCCGGCCTCCGGGCGATCGGGCGGCACCCCGGCGACGGTGGAAAACCTGCGCTTCTGGTCCAACCCGAGCTACACCCGGGTGGTGGTGGATCTGGACGGGGCGACGACCTACCGGCATCACCTGCTGAAAAAGGACCCGGAGATCGGCAAGCCCCAGCGGCTGTTTATCGACCTGGATGCCAGCCGGCTGGGCAAAGGCCTGCAGCGCCAGGTGCCCATCAATGACGATCTGCTCCTGGACGCCCGGGCCGGCCAGTACGACGGGAACACCGTGCGGGTGGTGGTCGATATCAAGTCGTTCAAGACCTACAAGATCTTTTCCCTCAACAACCCGTTTCGCATTGTCATCGACGTCTGGGGACAGGGGGGCGAAACCCTGGCGGCAGCCAAGCCTTCGCCCCGGACCCCGGCGGCATCGTCGTCCCAGGCCGCCGACCCCGGCAAGCTGCCCCCCGGCGCCTTGGCCCGGCAGTTGGCCCTGGGAGTGGGCCGCATCGTCATCGACCCGGGCCACGGCGGAAAGGATTTCGGCGCCCCGGGATACCTCAAAGGGGTCCACGAGAAGCACGTGGTGCTGAAGATTGCCAAACGCCTGGCCAAGAAAATCAAGGCGCGCCTGGGCTGTGAAGTCATCCTGACCCGCGAAACGGATCGGTTTCTCACCCTGGAGGAGCGCACGGCCATCGCCAACACCCGCAACGCGGACCTGTTCATTTCGATCCATACCAACGCCGCCCGCAACCGGCGGGCCTATGGCATCGAGACTTTTTTCCTCAACCTGGCCACCGATGACGACGCCATCCTGGTGGCGGCCCGGGAAAACGCCACCAGCGAGAAGAACATCAGCGATCTGCAGGCGATTTTGCTCGACCTGATGCAAAACGCCAAGATCAACGAGTCGAGCCGTCTCGCCTGCCATGTCCAGGGGACACTGTATCGCCACATGAAGGGTCGCTACAGCCAGGTCCGCGACAAGGGTGTCAAGCAGGCGCCGTTCTACGTGCTGCTCGGCGCCCAGATGCCGGCCATTCTCGTGGAGACCTCGTTCATCAGCAACAAGCGCGAGTGCCAGCGCCTCATCGATCCCAAGTACCAGGAGCATTTGTGCGAAGGGATTGTCAAGGGCATCGAGGCCTACATGCGGGAAACCAACCCGACGGCCTTTCTCCAGCAGGCTGGAAAGAAGGGATGAATTGAAACTGGAGTACCCACGTCCGCAACACGCAACCAAAGGAGTTTTCCATGGCTTACAACAATCTCATCTACGAAGTGTCCGACGGTATTGCCACCCTTACCTTCAACCGGCCCAAGGCCCTCAATGCCTTGAATCGCGAGCTGCTCAACGAGTTCACGGCAGCCCTGGAGCAGACGGCCGCCGACGAGGCGGTGCGGGTGCTGGTGCTCACCGGCGCCGGCGACAAGGCGTTCGTGGCCGGGGCCGACATCACCGAGATCGCCCGCTGCACGCCGCTTCAGGCCAAGCGCTTCGCCGCCCTGGGCCAGATGGCCATCAGCCGGCTCCAGGCCATGGACATCCCGGTGATCGCGGCGGTCAACGGCTTCGCCCTGGGCGGCGGCACCGAGATGGCCCTGGCCTGCGACTTCATTTATGCCTCCGAAAAGGCCCGCTTCGGCCTGCCGGAAATCACCCTGGGAATTATTCCCGGCTTCGGCGGGACCCAGCGCCTGCCGCGGCTCATCGGTGCCAACGCGGCCAAGGAGCTGATCTTCACCGGCCGCATGATCGGTGCCGAGGAGGCCGCCCGCCTGGGCATCGTCAATCGGGTGTGTCCTCCTGAAGGGCTGATGGAGGCGGTGCTGGAGACCGCCCGGACCATCGCCGCCAAGGGGCGCGTCTCCCTGCGGGCCGCCAAGCAGGCCGTCAACCGGGGCCTGGACGTGGACCTGGCCACCGGGTGCAGCCTCGAGGTGGACGCCTTCGCCCTCTGCCTGGCCAGCCCGGATGCCAAGGAGGGGACCGGCGCCTTCCTGGAGAAGCGCCAGGCGGTCTTTTCCGGCGGGTATGAGGATTGACGGCGGAAAAAAGCATTGACAAGCGTCGCGGATCCCGGTTATGAAATTTTAGAAATTGGAACCGCGTTCAGTAAAAAGGACAAACGCGATGCCCCGCGCCTGTGAGTACTTTTATTTTTTTGGCTTTTATGGGTACTTCTTTACGAAGTCTACCCATGGACCGGCGCGGTAGCACAAACGACAGCAAGCCGAGACAAGCCATGGGTGGACGCCACACGGTGACTCCCATGGCTTTTCATTTTAAAGGGGCCGCGGGAATCGCCGCAGCCCCTTTTTTTGATCTCCATACTTCACTTCTTGCCAGGAGGAGCCGATGATCTACGATGTGGAGTACGAAACCATGCCGCGGGAGGCCCTGGAGGCCATCCAACTCCGACGCCTCAAGGCGACCCTGGAGCGGGTCTGCGCCACCGTCCCCTTCTACCGGGAACGGATGGCCGCCGCCGGCATCACGCCCCGGGATATCCAGCGCCTCGAGGATTTGCGCCACATTCCCTTCACCACCAAGCAGGACCTGCGTGACAACTACCCCTTCGGCATGTTCGCCGTGCCCATGGATACCGTGGTGCGTATCCACGCTTCTTCGGGCACCACGGGGCAGCCTACGGTGGTGGGCTACACGGCCCGGGATGTGAACACCTGGGCCACGTTGATGGCCCGCGCCCTGGTGGCCGGGGGCGCCACGGCCAACGACATCATCCACAACGCCTACGGCTACGGGTTGTTCACCGGGGGGCTGGGGGTCCACTACGGGGCCGAGAAGCTCGGGGCCTCGGTGATCCCGGTTTCCGGCGGCAACACCAAGCGCCAGATCCTGATCATGCGTGATTTCAAGCCCACCGTGATCACCGCCACCCCCAGCTACACCCTCCACCTGGCCGAGGTGGCCGAGGAAATGGGCGTTTCCTTCAAGGAGCTGAGCTTCAAGTTCGGCATCTTCGGCGCCGAGCCGTGGTCGGAGAACATGCGCCAGGAGATCGAGCGCAAGCTCAACATCACCGCCGTGGACATCTACGGCCTGAGCGAGGTGATCGGCCCCGGGGTGGCCATCGAGTGCCACGAGGCCAAGAAGGGGCTGCACGTCTTCGAGGACCATTTCCTGCCCGAGATCATCGATCCGGCCACCGGCGAGGTGCTGCCGCCGGGTGAGACCGGCGAACTGGTCTTCACCTCGCTGACCAAGGAGGCCTTCCCGGTGATCCGTTACCGGACCCGGGATATCACCAGCCTCAATTTCGAGCCGTGCATCTGTGGCCGCACCCACGTGCGCATGAACCGGGTCAGCGGCCGCAGCGACGACATGCTCATCATCCGCGGGGTCAACGTGTTCCCCTCCCAGATCGAGAGCGTTTTGATGGAGACCAGCGAGGTGGCGCCCCACTACCAGTTGGTGGTGGACCGGGAGGAGAACCTGGACACCCTCACCGTGCGGGTGGAAGTGGGCGAGCGGCTCTTTTCCGACGAGGTGCGCCAACTGCAGGAGCTGGAGCGCAAAATCAGCAAGAACATCAAGGAGACTCTCGGCGTTTCGGCCAAGGTCAAGCTCGTCGAGCCCCACACCATCCAGCGCAGTGAGGGCAAGGCGGTGCGCGTCATCGACAACCGCAAGATTTAAGGCGAAAGGAGAGCCGCCATGCATGCACAGCAGATTTCGATATTTCTGGAGAACAAGGCCGGCCGGTTGGCCGAGGTGACGGGCATCTTGGCCGGGGCCGGGGTCAACATCCGCGCCCTGGCCCTGGCCGACACGTCGGATTTCGGGGTGCTGCGCCTGATCGTCGACGACAACCACAAGGCCGAAAACGCCCTGAAGCAGGGCGGCTTCACCGTCAGCAAGACCGACGTGGTGGCCGTGGAAGTGGACGACCGGCCCGGCGGCCTGCACCATATCCTCGACTTGCTCCAGAACGCCGGTATCAACGTGGAGTACATGTACGCCTTTGTTCAGCACAGCGGCGCCAATGCCGTGATGATCTTCCGCTTCGACCAGCCGGATGAGGCTCTCAAGGTGCTGGGGGCCGACGGCTTGAAGGTGATCGAAGGCCACCGGCTGTACACGATGTAACCGTTTACCCCTAGCGCGCTGGCCGCGGGGCCGGCGGAAAGGAGAACGCCATGACGCGCAAACCGACCCCAAAGTGGAAACCTTGCGGGATCTGGCTGGCTGTCCTGCTGGCCGTTTTGATCGCCGCGCCGGCCCTGGCGGCGGAGGTCTACAAGATCGGCGGGCTTTTCTCCGTCACCGGTCCCGCCTCTTTTCTCGGCGACCCGGAAAAGCGCAGCCTGGAGATGGCGGTGGCGGAAATCAACGCCGCCGGCGGCATCGACGGCAAGATGCTCGAGGCGGTCGTCTACGACACCGAAGCCGATCCCCAGAAAGCCGTTTCGGGGATCAACAAGCTCATCAACAAGGACCGGGTGCTGGCCATCATCGGTCCGAGCACCACGCCGGCGACCCTGGCGGTCAAAGGCTTTGCCGAGCGGGCCCGGATCCCCTTGATCAGCTGTGCCGCCGGGATTGCCATCACAGAGCCGGTGACCCCCTGGACCTTCAAGACGGCCCAGAACGACGTGCTGGCCGTGGCAGCCATCTACGGGCACATGAAGCAGCGGGGAATCGAAAAAATCGCCCTGTTGACAGTGGCCAATGCCTTCGGCGAAAGCGGTAAGCAGCAGCTGGAGCGCCAGGCCGGCGACTACGGATTGCAGATCGTTGCGGCGGAGAGCTTCGGCGGCAAGGACACCGACATGACAGCCCAGTTGACCAAGATCCGCGCTGCATCTCCGGGGGCCATCGTCTGCTGGGGCACCAACCCCGGTCCGGCAGTGGTGGCCAAGAACATCCGTCAGTTGCAGATCGACGTGCCGCTTTACCAGAGCCACGGCGTGGCCTCGCCCAAGTTCATCGAGCTGGCCGGGGAGGCGGCCGAAGGCATCTGCCTGCCCACCGGCAAGATCCTCGTGGCGGGGCTGTTGCCGCCCGACGATCCCCAGAAAGCGGCGCTCAACGACTACATCCTGCGCTACACCGAGACCCAGAAGATGCCCGTATCCGGCTTCGGCGGATACGCCTGGGATGCGATGCGCCTGCTGGCGGAGGCGATGAAAGGCACCGGCGGCGACCGGGCCAAGATCCGCGACAACCTGGAAAAGATCGAAAATTTTGCGGCGGTCAGCGGCGTGTTCCGCTTTTCGCCCGAGGACCACAACGGCCTTGGGCCCGAGGCCTTCGTGATGGTGCGCATCGAGGGCGGCACCTGGAGATTGGAGCGTTGAGGTTTTTCCATCTTTTCAGCGCCTGACCGGTCCGACCGGTGGGACCGTTTCGAGAACCCCCTACCGGCAAAGCGGCTTGCCCATGCAGGAAATATTGCAATACCTGTTTTCCGGGGTTACCAGCGGGGCGATCTACGCCGTCATCGCCCTGGGATTTTCCATGCTCTACAACAGCACGGAACTGATCAATTTCGCCCACGGCGAGTTTGTCATGCTCGGCGGCCTGGCCCTGGTGACCCTCTGGGGCGCTCTGGGCCTGCCGCTGCTGGCGGCCCTGCTGATCAGCGTGGTTGCCGTGGCGGCGGCGGGCGCCGTGTTCCAGCGCCTGGCCATCGCCACGGTGAAAGATCCCCATCCCATCACGCTGGTGATCATCACCGTAGGCGCTTCGATTCTGCTGCGGGGCGTGGCGATGATCATCTGGGGCAAGGATGTCCACAGTGTGCCGTTTTTCAGCGGTCATGCCTCCATCGATGTCGCCGGGGCCAAGTTGCTGCCCCAGAGCCTGTGGATCTTCGTCATCGCGGCGGCCATCATCGTGGCCTTGCAGTTCTTTTTCAAGGCCACCCTGACCGGCAAGGCGATGGAAGCCTGCGCCGTGAGCCGGCGCGCCGCCTGGCTCACCGGCATTCCCACCGGGCGGATGAACCTGCTGGCCTTCGTCCTGAGCACCGGCACCGGCGCGGTGGCCGGCGCCATCATCGCGCCGATTACCATGTGCAGCTATGACATGGGCACCATGTTGGGACTCAAGGGGTTTTGCGCCGCCATGCTCGGCGGTCTGGGAAGCCTCTGGGGCGCCCTGGTGGGCGGCTTTCTCCTCGGTATTCTCGAGGCGGCCGGGGTGGGGTTGCTTTCCTCCGGCTACAAGGACGCCATCGCCTTCGTGCTGCTGCTGCTCATCCTCTACGTGAAGCCTTCCGGCTTGCTGGGCAGCGCCAAGGTGCAGCGTTTCTGAAGACGCGGAGCCCTTTTTTCTCCGGCGTTGCCAAGGTCCTTTGCAACGGGTAAAGCGCCCAGGCGTTCAGGCTCTTTCGCCTGGGGCGCCCTCCACCCGGAATCCCCTGCGAGACGGGCCGCCGGTCCGATCTGCCGGTTGGCACAATTTATGAGTTGGCTCTGGGGCATGGCGCTGTTTTTTCAACGGAAGAGCCATGATCCTCAAGGCCGCTCTAGTGCGGTACACTGTGCTATCAGCAGAACATCGCGGCGGGCTTTCCTCCCCCCTGGAGATTGATCCGGCCGGCGGGCAGGCCCCTGCGGCCCGTCAAATATTTGGGTTGCGCTTTAATTGTTTGACATGGCCGGCGTTTTTTGATGCGGTAGGAAAAGCGCGGGACTGCGCCGCCTGCCCCTGGCGGGCCGCTTCCATGGGGTTGGGTTCAACCGGAGCTTGTCGAGGTCATCCATGGACGAGACGATTTTCCGCTACCTCTCCAAAATGCCGCACTTTTCTTTCCTTCCCGAAACCGAGCTGCGCCGGGTGGCCGCCGCCGCCCGGGAGGTGAAGCTGGAAAAGGCCACCTGTTTCGCCCGGCAGGGGCAGACGCGCATCGACGAAATCCTGGTGATCGTCAAGGGAGAGCTGACCCTGTTCGACGAGCAGGAAGGTCGGCGCCGTCCCATCGGTTCCATCAGGCCGGGAGAGGTCTTCGGCGGTATTACGATCCTGATGAACGCCCGGGTATCGCTGCGCACGGTGCAAATCGAAGTGCCGACGGTGGCCTACGCCATCTCGGCGGACATTTTCCAGGACCTGTGCAACCGGTACGAGGAGTTCTACGAGTACTTCCTGCAAAACTTCAGCAAGAGCATCTTCGACGCGTCCCTCAGCGCCCTGATCGAAACCGGCCAGGCGGGCAATTTTCTCTCCCGGGTGGCGCCGTTTTCCCTGCTGTCTGAAGACGTCCTGGAGCAGGTCGCCGGGCAGTTGTCCTTCGTGCGCTACCCGGAGGACCTGGTGCTTTTTGTCCAGGGCCGCACCCGCATCGGTTACCTGTACATCTTGCAAAAGGGCGCCGCCGAGCGTTACTTCGAGGAAGGCGGGCGCAAGACCTTGAGCGGTATGCTGGGCCCCGGGGATATCTACGGCGGCATTTCGATGCTGCTCAACGACGGCATCTCGGTGCGCACCCTTTCGGTCAAGGCCGGCACCTTCTTCTACGCCTTGCCCAAGAAAGCCTTCCTGGAGCTCTGCGAGCAGTATCCCGCCGTCCGGGACTACTTCACCGACACCTTCGGTCGCCGGATGCTCGACCGCTCCTACGCCTCGATCATCGCCCGCACGCTCCAGCCTTCCGAAGAGGCGATGCAGCTGTTCAACCAGCCGCTTTCCAGCATCTTCAGCCGCAAGATGGTCACCGGCCGGGCCGACATGCCCATCCAGGAGGCGGCGCAAAGGATGAGCCGGGACCGGAGCGGCTTCATCGTTATTCTCGGCCCCGGGGACCGACCCGAGGGGATCGTCACCGAGCGCGACCTGACGCGCAAGGTGATCGCCGAGGGGGTCGACACGCGCCGGCCGGTGGGCGAGATCATGAGCACCCCCCTGCGCACCGTTTCCATCGACGCCCTGGTCTTCGAGGCGCTGATGGAGATGATGCAGACCGACATCCGGCACCTGGCCGTCGCCGACAGCCAGGGACGCATCGTCGGCTTTTTGACCCACCGGGACATCATCGCCGCCCAGGGCCAGACCCCGATGTTCATGCTGCGCGAGATCGTGGAAGCCGAAGGCATGGATGAGATCATCGACAAGCAGCACCAGCTGCCGCGCCTGGTGCGCAACCTCATCTCCAACGGGGCCAACGCCCGTAACGTGACCCGCTTCATCACCACCATCTCGGATGCGATTCTCGAAAAGGTCATGGCTTTCAGCCTGGCCGAGCTCGGCCCGCCGCCGGTGCGTTTCAATTTCATGGTCATGGGCTCCGAGGGGCGCAACGAGCAGACCCTCAAGACTGACCAGGACAACGCCATCGTCTACGAGGACCCCCCGCCCGAGTTGGCCGAGGCGGCCGCCGACTATTTCCTGCGCTTCGGGCACAACGCCTGTGCCCGGCTCGACGCGGCCGGCTACCGGTTTTGCACCGGGGACGTGATGGCCCAGAATCCGAAGTGGTGCCAACCGCTGAGCCAGTGGAAGCAGTACTTTTTCGACTGGATTCATGCCGCCGAGGCCGATGACCTGCTGCGGGCCTCGATTTTCTTCGATTTCCGCTCCGGCTACGGGGACGAGGCGCTGGTCCAGGAGTTGCGCGGCTATCTTTCCGAAGCGCTCCAGGGGTGGGCCGGTTTCTTTCGCCACCTGACGGAAAACGCCCTGCACTTCAAGCCGCCCCTCGGGTTTTTCGGCAACTTCGTGGTGGAGTCCAAGGGCGAGCACCGCAACGGCCTGGATTTGAAGCAGGCTATCATGCCCATCACCGATTTCGCCCGCATTTACGCCCTGCACAACGGCATCGAGGCCACCAACACCATGGAGCGCCTTTACCACCTGCGGTTGAAGAACGCCATCAGCCTCAACGAGTACGAGGAGCTGGACAAGGCCTACAACTTCTTGATGCAGCTTCGCTTCGTGCGCCAGGTGACCGCCGTGCTCGACGAACAGGCACCGCCGGACAACTACATCAACCCCAAGAAGCTTACCGCCATCGAGCAGACCACCCTCAAGGAGATCTTCAAGCGCATCGAGAAATTCCAGGCCAAGATGAACTTCGATTTCATCGGCATCGCCTGAAGCGGCAGCAAGTCGAGCCCCCGGATAAAGCACGCCCCGTGCAGCGGCGCGATACCGCTGTGCACGGGGCGAATGATGTTTTCTGTCAGGCCAGGGCTGGCTTTGATCTTTTTTGCAGGATGACCGCGGCGGCGAAGGCAAAGAATCCGACGGTGTCCACCAGGTCGTTGGGCCAGAGGAGACCCGCGGCCGCCACCCAGAGGAAAATGGTTTCGACCCAGGTAGCCCGGCGGAAAAGGTAGCGCTCGATGGCCGCGGCGAATGCCACCAGGCCGAGGGCGGTGGTGACCATGGTGACGAGCACTTCCCAGTGGAGCAGCTCGTAGGACGGCCCGATGCCGAGCATGGGCCGGTAGGCCATCACCAGCGGAATGATGTAGAGCCCCTTGGCCAGCTTCCAGGAGGTGAAGGCCGTGCGCATGGGGTTGGCGCCCGCCAGGCCGGCGCCGGCAAAGCTGGCCAGGCTCACCGGGGGGGTAACGTTGGCGTCCTGGGAGTACCAGAAGACGATCATGTGGGCTGTCATGATCGGCACCCCCATGTCGAGCAAGGCGGGACCGGCCAGGGTGGCCAGGACGATGTAGCTGGCGGTCACCGGAAGTCCCATGCCCAGCACCAAAGAGGCCAGCCCGATGAGCAAAATGGCCAGGGCCTTGATCCCGAAACTCAAGTCGAGCACCAGGCTGGAGAACTTGAGCCCCATGCCGGTGAGGGTCACCATGCCGACGATGATGCCGGCCGCCGCGCAGGCCACCGACACCATGATGGCGCTCTGGGCGCCTTTGCTCAGCGCCCCGAACATCAGGTGAAGCTCCCTGGAGGCAAGCTGCGCGAGGCTTCCGCGGGCGGATTGCCCGGTCCCGGGCGTCGGTGCGCCACTTTGGCGTATCCAGGAGACGGTATTGGCCGCCCAACTGGTGAGTACCATGCTGACCACGGCGATAAACCCGGCCATCATGGGCGAGTAATTCATCAGCAGGACGTAGATGAGGATGGCCACTGGAATCAGGAAGTGCAGACCGTTGCGGAGGACGGTCAGCGTGCGGGGCAAGGTTTCCTTGGGCTGACCGAGCAGGTCATGTTTTCGGGCCTCGATATGCACGAAAATCAGCACCGTCAGGTAGTACATGAAGGCCGGCACCAGGGCCACCTTGATGATGGTCAGGTAGCTGGTGTTGGTGAATTCGGCCATGAGAAAGGCGCCGGCGCCCATGATGGGCGGCATCAACTGACCGCCGGTGGAGGCGGCCGCCTCGATGGCCCCGGCCACGTGGGGCCGGTAGCCGACCTTTTTCATCATCGGGATGGTAAAGGCGCCGGTGGCGGCCACGTTGCCGATGGCCGAGCCGGAGATCGACCCCAGGAACCCCGAAGCCACCACCGAGGTCTTGGCAGGTCCGCCGGAGAAACGGCCGGTGAGGGAATAGGCCAAATCGATGAAAAAGTTCCCCCCGCCGGTGGTCTCGAGGAAGGCCCCGAAAAGTACGAAGACGAAGACGAAGGTGGCTGCCACGCCGATGGGCAGTCCGAAGATGCCCTCGGTGGTGAGCCACAAGGTGGTGGCGATGCGCTCGATGCTGTAGCCCTTGTGGATGATGATCTCGGGCATGTATGGGCCGTACATGGCAAAGAGAATGCCGATGATGCAGATCATGGACATGAACAGGCCGATGACCCGCCGGCAGGCTTCCAGCACCAGCAGGGTGCCCACCACGCTGACCACCAGGTCGCTGAAGAGCCAGTCTCCCTGGCGTTCGAAAATGGCGTTCAGGTTGATGCAAATGTACCCTGTGCAGGCGATGGCTGCCATGACCAGCAGGGCGTCCAGGAAAAACCAGACGGTGAAGCGGTCCTTGCGGGCGCCTTGAAACGGCGGTTTGAGCAGGAAGGTGAGCACCAGGATCGCGCCCAGGTGGATCGAACGTTGTACCAGGGCGGTGAGCGCCGCAATGCCGGCAGTGTAAAGCTGGTAGAGACTCAGGCTGATGGCAACGACGGTGACCACCTTGGCTGTCCAGGCCACCAGGGTTTCATTGCGCCCTTTGGCGTCAACCATTGGCAACTCCGTTGGAAGAAGGGGTTCGAGGGTGTGGGTAAAGACGGCGCAGCAGGCGGTGGAGCCGGCTCACCGGTCGGCTAGTAAACCGTACCGCCTGGTGCACAACCTGCGTTGAAAGATTGGTCCGGGTGTCGCGCCAGATCACGGTGTGGTCCACCACCCCCGGCCGTCCCACGCGCAGGATGAAGTCGCCGGTGGGCCGGTGCATGTCGACGATGGCCGTGTACGGTCCCTTCTGGATGACGCGGCCCACTCCCGGTGTACGGCCCATCCCGGCGCCGAGCTTCAGGTAACGCTCTTCCTCGATGTGGATGCGGCCGTCCGCATCCAGGCTGTGCTCTTCCCAGATGGGGGCGTTTTCCACCGAGTGGTAGTAGTGCAGGGTGAAGCGTTCGCCCGGCTCCAGGGGCAGCACCAGCAAGGGCTCACCACCCCTTGCCGGCACCACCAGCAGTTCGAATCCGCCCGGCAGCCAGGCCAATGCGGCAACGCCGATTACGGCAGCCAGGCCGACGGCGATGACCCACCGCCGACCCGGCCGCTTGCACAAGGAACCCATGTCGTCCGGCGCGCGGGGATTACGGAATCAGCTTCGCCGGCACCTCGATACCGACTTCCTTCAGATACTTGATGGCGCCCGGGTGCAGCGGGATCGGTGAGTACTTGGCCGCGTTTTCCGGCGTGGTGTACTTGGCGGCCGGGTGGATCTTGACCAGGTAGTCGTTGTGCTCGAACAGGGCCTTGGCCAGCTGGTAGACCATGTCCTCGGTCAGCGACTTCTGGCAGATCATCACGTTCCACACCCCGATGGTGGGCACCGGGTCATCCACACCGGTGTAGGTGCCGCCGCCCAGCTCAACCGCGGAATAGGTTTCGTTGGCCGCCAGGATTTTTTCCACCTGGGCCGGCTTGAGATCAATGATGTGAATGTCGTGGGTGGTGGCCAGGTCCATGATCGAGCTGGTGGGCGGCCCCACGCACCAGAAGCCCACCTCGATGGTGCCGTCGCGCAGGGCGTTGGCCGTTTCGGTGAAGGACAGCCGGCTGTCGTTGTAGGAATCCAAGGGGATGCCCAGGGCCTTGATGGCCGTTTCTGCCATGAAGTTGGTCCCGCTGCCGGGGCTGCCGGTGCTGATGTTGCGCCCCTTGATCTGCTCGATGTCGGTGATCCCGCTCTTTTTGAGGGTCACGATCTGCAGCAGGTTGGGGTACATGGTGGCCAGGGCCAGGATGTCGTGCTTTTCGCCCTTGAACTTGCCAGCCCCGGTGACGCCGGCCACGGCCACGTCGCCCATCACCAGGCCCACCACCGTCTCGCCCTTGTGGGCCAGCTTGACGTTTTCCACGCTGGCGCCGGTCACCTCGGCCACCGCCTTGACGCCGGGCACGAACTTGGACCAGACCTCGGCCACGCCGCCGCCGTAAGGATAGTAAACGCCACCGGTGCCGCCGGTGCCGATGGAGATGAATTCCGTCTTGGCGGCTACCGGTGAGCTCACCATGAACGCCAATGCTACGCAAATCGCCAGGATGCTGAGATTTTTCTTCATTTCAGTGCCCTCCTTGTGTTGCGTTTGGTTTCGGATTTCTCCCGTTGACTGAAAGGGCCTTGCTTAGGGGGGATGAAAAAGCAAGGCAGAGTCTGAACCACAGCCGCCATCACTTGTCAAGCCTATTCGATGGCGGCCAACAAAATGCATGGCATTTATGCAGTTACCATGAAGAGCTCAAAAAGCCAAATTTCGTTCATTTTTTTCGACGGTTGCCGCAGGGCTGGCGCGATCTCTTCGGTGTCAAAAATTAACGTTAAAATAGCCTGTTATGCAATGGGCGGTTGGCCGCAGCCACGGCATGGGGCGCAGGCAACAATTGTTTGGCAGCCATCGATACGGGTTGACAAGCACAAACGGGGGTGGCATAGAAGAGCGCAATATATAAAACAATGTATCATATTATGGAACAGACAGAGCGCTCCAATTCCATCGAAAAAGCCCTGCGCATCCTTCTTTGCTTCCAGGCGGAGCGCCCCTCCTGGGGGGTGCGGGAGCTGGGGGGGCACCTGGGTTTCAGCCCGGCCACGGTCCAGCGGGTCCTGCAAACCCTCAAGACCCATGGATTCGTGGCCCAGGACCCGGTGACGCGGCGCTACCAGCTCGGGGTCGTTTTCTATGCTTTCGTTCATGCGCTCAAGGGAACTTATCCCATCACCCGGACAGGCCGGCCTTTTCTGCAACAACTGATGGCCGACACCGGCGAGACGGTGCACTTGAACATCATCGAGGGGCAGGACCGGGTGTGCATCGACACGGTGGAATCGCCCCAGGCCCTCAAGGCGTCCATGCCCATCGGCAGCCGATCGCCCCTTTACGCCGGGGGGTCTTCCAAGTGCCTGCTGGCCTTCTGGGATCCTGAGCTGCGAGAGCGCTACTTGCAAAACCTGTCGGCCATGAAGCCGTTTACCGATCGCACCGTCACCGATCCTGAAGTCCTGCGGCGGGAGCTGGAAGAGATCAGGAGGCGGGGCTATGCTGCCAGCCTGGGCGAACGCAACCGCGGCCTCGGCTCCCTGAGTGCGCCGGTTTTCGATCATCATGGTCAACTGCTCGCTACGGTGAGCTTGGCGATCCCCGAGATCCGCTACCAGGATGCGATCCACCGCAACTTTTGCGTCCGGAAACTGCTTTACGCCGCCCGGGCCCTGTCCCGGGTGATGGGGTACGAAAGCGAAGAAGCGACGGGAAGAAAATGAAAGGTATTGGCAAGGAGGACGAATCGATGCAGGCAGGGCAGAAACCGTTGAGTGACATCACCGTCCTGGACTTGTCCAGGGTGTTGGCCGGGCCTTACGCCACCATGGTGCTTGGGGACCTGGGGGCCGACGTGATCAAGATCGAGCGCCCCGTGGTGGGCGACGACACCCGTCACTGGGGCCCCCCGGAAGCCGGGGGCGAGGCGGCCTACTACCTGTGCGTCAACCGCAACAAGCGCAGCGTGACGGTCAACTTGAAGGACGCCGAGGGCCAGCGGATCATCCGCGAACTGGCCCGCACCAGCGACATTGTCATCGAAAACTACATGGCCGGCACACTGGACCGCCTCGGGCTCGGCTACAAGGATCTCAAGCAGGTCAATCCCGGCCTGATCTACTGCTCGATCACCGGCTTCGGCCAGGACGGCCCCTACCGGGACAAGCCGGGCTACGACTTCATGATCCAGGGCATGGGCGGGATCATGAGCTTTACCGGTCCGGTGGAGGGGCCGCCGATGAAAGTCGGCGTGGCCATCGTGGACATCACCACCGGCCTGTTCGCCGTCAATGCCATTTTGGCGGCCCTGCGCCACCGGGAGAAAACCGGCCAGGGGCAGTACATCGACATGGCCCTGCTCGATTCCACTCTCGCCTGGCTGGCCAACGTGGGCAGCAACTACTTGGTTTCCGGGGTCAATCCCACCCGCTGGGGCAACGCCCATCCGAACATCGTGCCCTACGAGCCGTTTCTCACCGCCGACGGTACTTACATCGCCCTGGCCGTGGGCAACGATCTCCAGTGGAAGAAGTTTTGTGAACTGGCCGGGCTCAACGACTTGGCCGACGATCCGCGCTATGCCACCAATCCCGCCCGGGTCGAGAACCGCAAGGAGTTGATTCCCCTGGTGGCCGAGGCCATGCTGAAACGGCCCGGTGACGAGTGGCTCGCCGAGCTCGACAGGCTGCGCATCCCCTGTGGCCCCATCAACACCCTGGACAAGGTTTTCGCCGACCCCCAGGTGCACCATCGCAAGATGGTGGCCGAGGTGCCTCATCCCACCGCCGGGACGGTGAAGATGGTGGCCAGCCCGATGAAGATGAGCCGGACCCCTTGCGAGATTCGGCGCTATCCGCCGCTGCTGAGCGAGCATACCGAGGAGGTTTTGAAAGAACGGTTGAAATTTGACGAGGACCGGATCCGTCGCCTGCGCGAGGCCGGCGTGATCTGATGGCGCCGGGCCGCCGGCAAAAACGGATTCAACCCATTGACCGCATTTTTCTGTCAGGAGGAAACGATGGATTTCAAGCTGTCCAAAGACCTGGAGATGTTGAGAGACGCGGTGCGCGAATTCGCCGCCAAAAAAATTGCCCCCAACGCCGACGCCTGGGACGCCGAGCACCACTTGCCCTACGAGGAGGTGATGAAGCCGATGGGCGAGCTGGGATTCTTCGGCACCGTGATCCCCGAGGAGTACGGCGGCGAGGACATGGGCTGGCTGGCGGCCATGATCGTCACCGAGGAGATCGCCCGGGCCTCCAGCTCGCTGCGGGTGCAGGTGAACATGCAGACCCTGGGCTGCGCCTTTACCATCTTCAACTACGGCAGCGAGGCGCTGCGCAAGAAGTACGTGGAGAAGCTGGTGCGTGCCGACTATATCGGCGGTTTCGCCATCACCGAGCCGGACGCCGGCTCCGATGTCATGGCCATCGCCTCCACCGCCGAGGACAAGGGGGACCACTGGCTGCTCAACGGCTCCAAGACCTGGATCTCCAACGCCCCGGTGGCCGACGTGCTCATCTACTACGCCTATACCGACAAGGCCGCCGGTTCCCGGGGGCTGTCGGCCTTCGTGCTGGAGCCCAAGAACTTCAACGGGGTCAAGACCTCGGCCCTGGAGAAGATGGGGTCGCACTCCAGCCCCACCGGCGAGGTGTTCTGTTCCGATACCCGCATTCCCAAGGAAAACATCATCGGCAAGCCGGGCGACGGCACCAAGATCGTTTTTTCCTCCCTCAACCAGACCCGTCTCTCGGCCGCCGCCGGCGCCGTGGGCCTGGCCCAGGCCTGCCTGGACACGGTGACCAAATACTGCAACGAGCGCAAGCAGTTCGGCAAGCCCATCGGCACCTTCCAGATGAACCAGGACATGATCGCCCAGATGGTCTGCGAAATCGAGGCGGCGCGCCTGCTGGTCTACAAGGCCGCCTGGGCCAAGGACCAGGGCCGGCTCAACAACGGGCTGGATGTGGCCGTGGCCAAGTACGTGGCCGGCGAGGCGGTGACCAAATGCGCCAACTACGCCATGCGTATCCTGGGCGCTTACGGCTACAGCACCGAGTACCCCGTGGCGCGCTACTTCCGCGATGCCCCCACCTACACCATGGTGGAAGGCTCGTCGAACATCTGCAAGTGGATCATCGCCCAGGATCAGCTCGGCATCCGCAAGGCGAATCGTTAGCGGCAGTGGCGGTTCCGGGAAGCCACGGCTCGGTCGGATTCGTCGGAGCGGACCGAGCGGACGGATCCCCGAGCTGCCGTGGAGCCAAAAAAGGTTGAGGAACAGGCGCCCATGAGCGATGATGTTGTTGAAAAAACCCGCAGGACCGCGGCCCTCTACTTCGAGGGGATCCAGGATGAAGGCCCCTATGCCCTCTGGAAGGCCTTCGACCGGGACCTGGCCAGGGACCTGTCGCTGTTTATCACCGGTCAGATGTACGCCCGGGAAAAGCTGCCCCACCGGATCCGCCAGCTGGTCACCGTGGCCGCGCTCACCGTGCTTTCGCGGCCCGAGGAGCTCAAGCTGCACATCCACGCGGCCCTCAACGTGGGATGCACCCCGGCGGAGATCGCCGAGACGATGTTTCAGACCTTCATCTACGGCGGCATGCCGGCCACCAACACGGCGCTGAAGACCCTGCGCGCCGTTCTGGTCGAGCGCGGGGCCTGGCCCCCGGACCCGGCGCCGCAAGATGAATAGCCGCCGGCGGGCAACGACCGGGGAGGTTTTCACGTGAACCAAGCCATTGGAATTTTCGTGGTGGGCCTGGGCGGCGTCTTCGTCGGCATGGCCCTGCTGTACATCGCCATCCGGGTCGTCGCGTTGGTCGTGGAACGCATCGGCGCCGGCAAGGAAGCCTGACATGGACAAATTCGGCGAACTGCTCCAGACATCGGGGTTTTTCTACCTGACTCCCGGTATGCTGGTCATGTGGCTCATCGCTTTCGCGCTGATCTACCTGGCCATCGCCAAGAACTACGAACCGCTGCTGCTGCTGCCCATCGGTTTCGGGATCCTGCTGGTCAACCTGCCCCTGGCGGACCTGATGAAGCCCGGCGAGGGGCTGCTCTGGCGTTTCTACCACTACGGGCTCCAGTGGGAGGTGATTCCGCCGCTGATCTTCCTCGGCCTGGGGGCGTTGACCGACTTCGGCCCGGTGCTGGCCAATCCGCGGCTGATCTTCCTGGGCGCCGGGGCCCAGGGGGGCGTCTATCTGACTTTTTTTGTCGCCTATTTCATGGGATTCGACCTGAAGGAAGCGGCCACCATCGGGATTATCGGCGGGGCCGACGGGCCGACCACGATCTTTCTGGCCACCAAGATGGCGCCCCACCTCCTGGGAAGCTGCGCGGTGGCGGCCTATTCCTACATGGCCCTGGTGCCCATCATCCAGCCGCCCATCATGCGCCTGCTGACCACGAAGAAAGAGCGCTGCATCCGGATGAAGAAGGGACGCAAGGTCAGTCACCTGGAAAAGATCCTCTTCCCGGTGGTGGCGGCGATTCTGCTCATTCTGCTCGTGCCGCCTTCGGCGCCCCTGATGGCGATGTTCATGCTCGGCAACCTTTTTCGCGAGGCCAAGGTGGTCGAGCGGCTCACCAGTGCCGCCCAGAACGAGCTGCTCAACATCGTCACCATTTTTCTAGGCCTTCCGGTGGGTGCCACCATGAACGCGGAAAACTTTCTCCAGCCCAAAGTGCTTTTTATTTTCTTTCTCGGGCTGTTCGCCTTCATGGTCAGCACGGCCACCGGCCTGCTGCTGGCCAAGCTGATGAACCTGCTCTCCAGGGACAAGATCAATCCGCTGCTGGGGGCCGCAGGGGTGTCGGCGGTGCCCATGGCGGCCCGGGTGGTGCACAAAGTGGGGGCCGAGGCCGACAAGAAGAACTACCTGCTCATGTACGCCATGGGCCCCAACGTGGCCGGGGTGATCGGCACGGTGATGGCCGCGGGGATATTCCTGACCCTGCTCAACTAGCGTGCAGGATCTTGGTCACGGCGCATCAAGTGCGCATAAACGTGCTTTCGTGGCGCCCTTGCAAACAAGGAATCGGTAACTTATCAACCAAATAGACACAAGGAGACACAAATGGCGGAAAAAATTCTGGCCCCTTTGGCGGGCAAGGTCGTGGCGGTGAAGATCAAGGTTGGCGACAAGGTGGAGGAAGACGACGAGGCCATGGTCATCGAGGCCATGAAGATGGAGACCGAGGTGTTTGTCCCCTGCGACGGCACGGTCAAGGAAGTGCTGGTGAAAGAGGGCGCCTCGGTGGAGGAAGACGACGTGCTGGCGGTGATCGAATAGAGACGTTTTTTTCGTGCCAGGGTGCGGGGGACCGAGGGAAGCAAGCGGCTCTGGTCCCTAGACAGCCCAGCGCCCAACAGAAGTGACAGGAGTCGATCATGAGACCGTATTTCGAGAAGATGCCCGATCTGGGCCGCGCCCTGAAAAAGGGTGAGATCAAGCGCACCGAGGACAACGTGCAGACCCTCAAGCAGGCCGAGGCCGAAGTGGCCCAGGCCGTCGAAGCGGTCCGCAACGCGGGATTCCCCACCGAGAAGATCAACGCCCGCGGCCAGATGACCGTCTGGCAGCGCCTTGAATATCTCGTCGATCCGGGCACCTGGTGCCCGCTGCACACCCTTTTCAACCCCCTGGACAACGAGGAGGGGACCACCAACGTCATCGACGGCCTGGGCAAGATCAGCGGCAAGTGGGCCGTGATCATCGGCTTCGACAACAAGGTGATGGCCGGGGCCTGGTTGCCGGGCCAGTCGGAGAACATCCTGCGCGTCACCGACCTGGCCAAGCGCCTCAACGTGCCCCTGGTGTGGCTGGTCAACTGCAGCGGCGCCAAGCTCCCGGAGCAGGAGAAGTTCTACGCCAACCGCCGCGGTGCCGGCACGCCCTTTTTCCGCCACGCGGAGCTGGAGCAGTTGGGCATTCCGGTGCTCGCGGGCATCTACGGCACCAACCCGGCCGGCGGCGGCTACCAGGGCGTCAGCCCCACCGTCCTCTTCGCCCACAAGAACTGCAACATCGCCGTGGGCGGGGCGGGGATCGTATCGGGGATGGCCCCCAAGGGATACTTCGACACCGAGATGGCCGAGGGTCTCATTGAAAAGGCCAAGGCCTTCAAGGCCAAGCCGCCGGGATCGGTGAAGATCCACTACGACGAGACCGGTTTTTTCCGCTACGTGTACGAGACGGAAGAAGGGGTTCTCGACGGGCTCAAGGACTACATGGCCCACATGCCGTCCTACCATCCGGAGTTCTTTCGGGTGGCCAAGCCCGAAGCGCCGGCCTACCCCCCCGAGGATGTCTACCGGCTGCTGCCTATGGAGCCCAAGCGGGTCTACGAGTTCGACCAGATCCTGGCGCGCCTGGTGGACGGCAGCCAGCACATGGAGTTCCGGCCCGACTACGGCCCGGAGGTCTACACCGGGTTGTGCAAGGTGGACGGCTACCTGGTGGGCTGCATCGGCAACCGCCAGGGATACCTGGGCAAGGGTTATCCGGAGTACGCCGACTACCCGGGCATCGGCGGCAAGCTCTACCGCCAGGGCCTGATCAAGATGAACGACTTCGTCACCCTCTGCGGCCGCGACCGGATCCCGGTGATCTGGTTCCAGGACACCTCGGGCATCGACGTGGGCGACACGGCCGAGAAGGCCGAGCTGCTCGGTCTGGGCCAATCGTTGATCTACACGATCCAGCAGACCGACGTGCCGATGATGCTGGTGGTGCTGCGCAAGGGCACCGCGGCGGCCCACTACGTCATGGGCGGCCCCACGGCCAACCGCCACAACGCCTTCACCCTGGGCACGGTGGCCTCGGAGATCTACGTGATGCACGGCGAGACCGCCGCGGTGGCGACTTACGCCCGGCGCCTGGTCAAGGAAAAGGACGCCGGAAGGCCCATCGAGCCGGTGATCGAGAAGATGAACCAGCTCGCCCAGGACTACCACGACAAGTCGCGGCCCTTGTTTTGCGCCCGCACCGGGATGCTCGACGAGATCGTGCCCCTGGCCGGGCTGCGCAACTACCTGGTGGCCTTCGCCGGGGCGGCCTACCAGAATCCCAAGTCCATCTGCCCCCAGCACCACCTGATCCTGCCCCGTATCATCAAGGGCTGAAGCATCCCCGCAGCCGGGGAATCGGCGTCGTCCGGTTCCCCGGTTCTTCCCCCGCCCAATTTTTAAGGGCTCATCAGATGTACGTGTTCACAGGGTCTGTAAATCAGGGGGAGTGCTTTAGATCCAGGCCAGGTCGGAGAATGTTCTCGTCGGTGCCATGGAAAGCAAAAAAGCCTAGTAAAATTAGGTGGTTATATCAACTGCTTGTTGATTTTTGGGGAAAAGACTGGCGGTTGATGCGCCCGGGATGGCACTGACTGCTGGGAAGCACCCCATGAATGCGTACGTCCCTCACCGCAAGGGACAGTTCGCGCAGTCCGGCTTATCCCGCGCCTGAAAAACGATCTCCGGGAGCCACTCCGATGGCCTTATCATCCAGGGCAAAGAAGCGGCTCGCCGCGACTCCATTTTTCCGTTTGACAGTGACAAGGTTTTTACCTATATTCCCGCCCGCTCAATACAAAGACCCCCTGTGAACAAAAGTTTTTCCCAAGAGGCAATCTTCGACCGGCAACCGCTATTGTCCATCCAGAAATGAAAATTTTTGTTCAAGATCAAGGCCTGCGAAAAAAATAACCGCAGGCATATGGTTGATATTCCGAGGATTATTTTTTGAGCAGAACGCAGAGATTGGACAAAAAGGCCATTTATGGACGGACACACCGCTAACAACGAGTAATCACTATCCAATGCGAGGCCACGGCATGACTGAAAAAAATAATCTGAATCAAAAAAGGGCAAACGTTTATCGATTTTTGTCCGTTCTCTACCACGACGAAATCTCCCCGGACCTCTTGGCGAAGTTGACAGAAAAGGAATTCGTTAAACAGCTCCGCGCCGCGGCCCGCGAGTGCAAGTTCAGCGATCTGGGCAAGGGGCTGCTCAAGATGGCCAAATACCTCAGCAGAAGCCATGCGGATTTGTATCGTGAATTGCGCTTTGAATATGCCGATCTCTTTTTGAATGCCGGGCCGAATCCGGTCCTTCCCTATGAATCGGTCCATGCCACCGGCGAGCCGGTGCTCATGCAGCCATCTGTTTTTGAGGTGCGGGCCGCCTACCGCAGGGCAGGCGTTCATAAATCGGAGGATTACAAAGAGGTAGACGATTATATCGCCGTAGAGCTTGAATTTGTTCGGTTCCTCCTTGAAAATGACGATGCTCAGGCGGCCGCAGATTTCATCAATGACCACCTGTTGAACTGGCTCCCGGACTTTCACGCCGCCTTTTACACTGCAACGGGCCTTGATTTCTACAAAGGCCTCTCCGAATTCACCCTGAGTTTTGTTGTCCGCGATCTGAACCCTTCCGTTCCGGAGTATGTGGCAGCCATAGACCGGCTGAACGCTGCCATTGACCTCCTCCATCTCGGAGATGGCTATCTGACCCTCGCGCCGGGAGCCGTGCCCGAGGGACCCGAGGAAGTCATACCGACCCATTGCTATATCTGCGGGGGCCTGTGCGGTCAGCTCGCCACGGTCAAAGACGGGATCCTCATGAAGACCAAGGGCCTCAAGGGCGACCCGAAAAGCGACGGGGCCATATGTCCCAAGGGAACAGCCCTCAGGAGCTATGTTTACAGCGCCCATCGGCTCAAGGAACCCCTCATCCGGGAAGACGGGAGATTCAGAAAGGCCTCCTGGGAAGAGGCCTTGGACCGGGTAGCCGGAATGCTGAAGGATGCCGACCCCAACAAGGTCGTCTACTTCAGGGGCAACGACTGGAACAACTGGTATCATGAGGCCCTCTTTGACCATTACGGGGCCCACAAGATTACGCACCGGCCCATGTGCGACAATGCCAACCGCATGGCCAACGAGCATAACCTCAACGACAAGCGGCCCTGGCTTAATACGGCCGAATCCGACTACATGATCTTTTTCGGCCAGAATCCCATCGCCACCTCTTATGGCCGGAGACAGGTGACCATGATTCGCGCGGCCCTCAAGCGGGGGGCCAAGATGGTGGTCTTTGATCCGAGGCGGTCTGAAACCGCGGCCATGGCCACGGAATGGCTCCAGCCTTTCCCGGGGACGGACGGGGCCGTTGCCATGGCCATGTGTTACGTGATTGTCAAAGAGGAGCTGTTTGACAAGGATTTTGTGGAGAATTGGACCCACGGCTTTGAGGACTTCAAGAAGCGTCTCATGGGAGAGGAAGACGGGGTTCCCCGCACTCCCCTGTGGGCCGAAAAGATCTCGGGCATTCCGGCCGAGACCATTGAACGTATCGCAAGGGAATTCGCAGCGGCAAAGGCCAAAGGTGTCGGGAGTTGGGCAGGCGTATCCCAGGCGCCTAACGGGTATGAATCAACCATGGCGGTCCAGGCCTTAAACGGTCTCATGGGGACCTTTGACGCCCCGGGCGGACCGAGCCTTCCCTTCAAGCGGAAACTGAAATCCGCCTGGGCAGAGGGCCAGACCAAGCCCCCGGCCAACTCCCCGCCCAAGCTGGACAAGGCCAGGATGTGGGCCGGCGCCATCCCCTCTTTTTTCCCAAAAAATGTGGCCGAAGGCCGGATCCGGGGAATGATCAACTGGTTCGGCGATCCCCTCCTGTCATGGGGAAATGACGCGGCCACGGCCAAGGCATGTCGTGACCTGGATTTCCTGGTGACCATCGATGCCTGGATGCCCAATGTGGGCCTCCTGAGCGACGTTGTTCTCCCGGATTGCGTATCTGCAGCTGAAGACAGCCAGGTAAAGGCGGACTGGCTCTATGAGGCCTTCATCGCCTATTATGCCCGGCTGACCAAGCCTTTGTTCAACGTACGGCCGTGGTGGTGGATGTGCAGGGAGATCGCCGCACGCCTGGGACTTGGCGACTATTTCCCCTGGGCCGATATCGAAGAGGCCCATGCCAACATGCTGAAGGGAACGCCATGGTCCTTCGAGGAATTGAAGAAAAAGGGCTTTATCATCACTGATGAGGCCGCCTACTATAAATACAAAAAGTGGGGATCGTTCAACGTGCCCGAGGGATACGGGTCGTCAGGCAAGACCCTGACCGGCAAGTACAATTTCAAAAACCCGGTCGCCGAAAAAAAGGGGGCCGAGGCACTCCCCGATTATGTGGAACCGCCGAAGGAGTTGCAGCCGGATCCCGACTTTCCCCTGATATTCACCAACTTCAGGCTTTTCGAACACGAACACTCTTCCACCTTCAACAACTACGCCCTTATGAAGATGAGTCCAACCAACTCCTTGTGGATTCATACGGAAGATGCCGAGGAAAGGGGAATTCACGAGGGTGACAGGGTCGTGGTCAGGTCTCCGTGGGGCCTTAAGGTCCTGCCCGCACATCCCACGCCGGATATTCGAAAGGGTGTGGTCGGCTCGGCCGGAGGATTCGGCCATCTGAGGGGGCTTGAGGCGGATCCCAAATACCCCCAGTTCGGCGGGACAAACACCGCAGGCCTTGCCAAGGAGAACTGCCCCGACCCCAACGGCGGCAACCCGATCATCAAGTACATCAAGGTTCAGGTCGAGCCGGCCATATCAGAGTAAGGGCCTATTTTCGCACTTGGCGCTGCATGTAATTGCTGAGCGCCTCCTGGAGGGTTTCTCCGGCGAGCTGGGCGGCAGTGTTCATCCCCTCTTTGGGGAGTCCGCCCAGCGTGTTCAAGATAGCGTCTCCGGTCGCGTCCAGCAGTTCATCGGGCGTCTTTCCGAGGGCCAACTCCGCGGCAAATGAACCGCATGCCGCGCTTGAGCCGCACCCGTCCGTCTGAAACGAGGCCGCTGAAACCCTCCCGTCTTCAAACTTCAAGAAGATCTTCAGGGTGCCCTGGCAGGGCCCGGTGACCCGGGCATAGCCGTCCGGGTGATCGATTTGTAAGCGTTCAGCCAACCGCACCCCACCTTCTCGCCGGGCGTGGGCATCACGTTCCGTTCGGCGTCTGCTGAACTCCCGTTTGGGATTTGTAGGCAGAAACCAGCTCGTTCGCCTGTGCCGCAGCATCGCCCGGGTCTGCGGCCACAGCAAGATGATCGTTGCGATGCCCGAAGCCGAACTCGATCGCCATCGGGACCGATCGGCCACGGCCCAGTGGGC
>Ga0190344_1000077_pt1 | contig 64245 bp, 53 predicted proteins | sample 48721323_MG_FD_161662 | JGI IMG/M metagenome (GOLD analysis project Ga0190344, IMG submission 161662) | Hydrothermal vent microbial mat bacterial communities from Southern Trench, Guaymas Basin, Mexico - 4872-13-2-3_MG | ecosystem: Environmental > Aquatic > Marine > Hydrothermal vents >... | reverse complement strand
CGGAGCGAAACAGCGGTCGGCGGGATGGATAAATCAGTTTTTTTCAAACTGGCCTATACAAAGCGACTTGATGGGGCGGCGAACGAAACCGGCCCGAGCGGTGGCAGTATCTATCATCTTTCTACAGGCGGCCACTCCCACCACCGAACCTCGCCACCCCGGCCGGGAGACGCGCGGTGATATGACGAAGAGATTCAGCACCACCTGGCAGATCCCGAAATCCTTCAACAGTCAGACTCCGGGTAACAATCCACAACACGCGGTATGTGTCAGGCTAACCAACAGGTGTACATCGCATTAAAATTTTTCTTAACTTGACCTTTAAAAGAAAAAACATGCCAAGCCAACCGCCCGGCCACATACCGCCACCCGTTGGCAGCAATATAACCCGAAAACATTGTTAAACTATAAATATGGAGGAGCTAATTAATATGAAAGCAACAAAATATGCATTATTGACCACAGTTTTGTCTTTAATTTTTGTTATGTCATGCGAACAGGATGAACAATTGGACACTGTCATCAATATCAGTGTTTCACGGGGGACATATATTGGAGTTATTCATGTTAACTGGGATCCTGTCCCTGATGCTCAATACTATAACATTGAGCGAAAAGGACCTGATGGGGACTGGATTGGAGCAGGGACTGTTGCAGGACCTCCTTTCGATGATTATGGTTTTGGGTTGCCAGATAATAAGTTAGTGGAAGGAACAAGGTACACTTATCGCATATCATCGGGTAGTAGCAGTGACAGTGACAGCCCATATTCCGATCCGTCAGAGGAAGGGTGGTTATATGAAATAAAGCCTATTCAACTGACAGTTACAAGAGAGAATGATGGTACGGTAACATTGAGTTGGAGCGATACTAATCAATTGGTTATCAATATGAACACTAACGTTCATGAGATTTCTTATAAAATTAAGCGTAGATATGAGAATGAGACGGAATACACCGACATCCATACAATAGATAATGTGGAAACAGTTCAGAATATGAGTTATATTGACAATAGTGTGGCTAAGGATAAAAAAGCGTATTATCAAATTCAAGGGATATATAGATATGAATACAAAAATATGGACTATGGTGTGTTTTATGCAGATTGGATTAAAGATTATAACGAAATAGAGGAATCAGGGGGAAGTATTCAGGTCAATTATAACGTTTTGCAATTGAGTAGCCTGCCTGCGTCAGCCAGTGGCTATGGATTTGTGAGACTTAAAAATATAAACAACGTAATATATGCAGCAACGATTCCAAAACCTGCTTTGGGGAATCCGGTTATTTACAAGCTGAATGGTACTTCCTGGCAAAATATTAGTTCTGCTTATCCAAATAATTTGTTAAAGAATTATGAAAGTGTAAGTATTTGTGGTGATGGCACCAATCTTTGGGTTGGCGGCATATCAGATTCTGCATATGTTTATTCATATAATTCAGGATGGAACGGTAATTTAGCGAAAGATAACCTTGGCTTAACCGCCAAACCGGATCATCTGTTAATTGAGTACACACAGGAAACGTTATATGCACTGTGTGACCACGATGATAAACTCGAGGTTTATTCCTACGCAAATAATAGCGTATGGAACAGTGAGGCTATACTTGAAAACAGCAATGCGATAAACAATTTAGGTTTTAAAGTATTTAACGGAAAGTTATATGCTTATTATTTGATTACCAATACACAAACTAATAGCACATTAAAAATAAAACACCTTGAAGGTAGTAACTGGCAAACAGATTTTACTGCTGCTTTTGATAATATAATGGATGTTAAAGTGTTTGTGGATAATTCCGGAGAAATTTACTTCATTTCGGATAGTCAGGAACCTTCAACCTGGCAAGGAGGTGTTTTTAAAGTAACTTCTGCTTCTTCTGCGCAGGATTTGGTAAGTGATTCGAATGAATGGCTGACGTTTCCGATAGATATTGATTACGACGATATGGACAATCCTATTGTTTTGTATGCTAAAATTGTTTCTCAGACAAATGTAGAAATGCATCTGGCAGTATATGAAAATGGAGAATGGAAAGAAGTTGCCGGTGACTTTTCAAGCCATGTTTCTCCGGCCGATATTGAATCGAACAACGGCTTGTACTATGTTTTTGGCGATGGAAACAATTTGGTTAATAGCTATCCAGCAACACTAAAAGCCATTATACTTAATCATTAACAAATATTTAAAAAAAACAAAAATGAAAAAACAACATTTTATTGCAGCGGTCTTACTAATTCTGAGCTCTTCAAATCTATTTGCTCAGAGAAACACAGATATTGAAAACGGTAAAGACTATCCAATGATTAGTCGTTTTGCCGGATCAGTTATGGAATGGTACGAAGTAAAAAATTTTGACAGATACTTCATGCTCTCACTTAAAGATAATGCTCTTGATAAATACGAAATTGACGGAAAAGTTACCAGAATCCAATATTCCTCTCAACCTGAACATTCGGTTTTTGAGATATTTAAAAGTTATGAAAATGCCTTGGAAAATGCCGGGTTTGAAATTTTACTCACTCTTGACAAAACGAATTGCGGAATTAATCTAAGTGAACAACTTTATATCGGTGAATTTAATGGACTAAATTCTTTACCTGCCGGAAAAGCCATAAAGCCTGACTTTAAAGAAGGTGAATTTGCCTATTTATCAGCAAAAAAGAAAATTACTGATAAAGATGTTTATATTGTTGTTTATATCACCAGCTGGGATTGGCCTTTAATAACTTTTGATGCGATAGAAGTGCATTCTATGGATAAAGGTTTAGTTACTGTTAAAGATTTGGAAACAGATTTGTCCCAAAACGGACATATTGCTATTTATGGTATTCATTTTGATACCGGCAAGTCAGATATAAAACCAGAGTCCGCTCAAACATTAAAAAATATTGCCGAATTCATGAATACTCATTATGAAAAGAAATATATAATTGTAGGACATACTGATAATACAGGAGATTTTGATGCAAATTTGAAACTTTCTTTTGAACGGGCCAATGCTGTGATGAATGAATTGGTTACCAAATATAATGTAAAGGCAACACAATTGAGAGTATATGGAGACGGCTCTACTGCACCCATTTCGACCAATGCTACCGATGAAGGTCGGGCAAAAAACAGAAGAGTTGAAATAGTGGAACAATAACATACTACTGCCAACAAATGGTATAGTGCATGCGGGTTTCAGAGGTTTTCGGGAGTTTGCGACTCGTAAAAAAGCCGGTGTAAATTGATAGGTTTTCGCTTCGTACTCCCGCACGCACCATACCATAAACCGTTGTCATTCATTTAACTTAACCTTCAACTATAAACTAAAAATACACCCATGAAACTTTATTTAAGTTATTTCTCATTTCTCCTGATCTGTTTATCTTTTTTGACATGTACGAATATTTCTTCAGAAAAGAATCATTCAAAAACTACAAATCTTATACCGGTAATCCTAGACACAGATGCCAACAACGAACTCGATGATCAACATGCAATTGCTTATATGTTGTTTAATTCAGAAATTTTTGATGTTAAAGGGATTACTGTCAATGAAACCTATTCTGGAAAGGAATTGCAAATGCATGTAGAAGAAGCAAATCGTGTAGTTAATCTGTGCAATTGGAAAGATAAAGTCCCCGTTATTCCTGGAGCTTCTGGGGATTATCATGAGATTGTAGAAACACTAAATCAACCTGAATTTGATGGACATGAGGCGGTGAATTTTATTATTGAAAAAGCTAGAGAAACATCAGGGTCAAAATTGGTCCTCCTCTCAATAGGTAAACTGACAAATATTGCTTTGGCACTTGCCAAAGCACCTGATATTGCTTCAAAGGTAAAGGTTATTTGGCTTGGATCAAATTGGCCGGAACCAGGAGAATATAATTTAGAAAATGATACCACTTCTATTTCACCTTTATTGGAAAACACTGACCTGGAATTAGAAATATTAACAGTTCGCTATACAAAATCAACTGGAACAGCCGCTGTAAGTGTAAGTGTGGAGGAAATTCGGAAGACAATGGCGGGTTTGGGGCCAAAGGTCGATCCAATTCCCGGTAGGCATGGCGGTTCATTTAACTGTTTTGGAGATTATTCTATTGAACTATTTGTCAAATACGGAGAAGATACACGTCCTTTATTTGATGTCTGCGCGCTAGCGGTTCTGAAAAATCCTTCTTGGGCTGAAAAGGTATTAGTAAAAGGTGTAAGCTTTGATGGGAAAAATTGGGGCGAAGCGGGTGATATTGAAAGAACAATAGTTTTTTGGGAAAACTTTGATAAGAAATCTATAATAGAAGATTTTTTTGTTACCATGCAGAATTCCAAGCACTCCTTTAAATGATTAAATGGATAGAAGGAAATTGCCAAACATGCAGGCATTGATAGTCTAAACGAATGACAACAATGTGTAAAAATAATAACTGGAATAGTAGGTTTTTAGGGCTTCGTAGCCCGTTTCAAAGTTGGTGTATCTTGATAGGAATTCACTCCGAAAACGGCTACTATTTTTACACTAAACGATGGGTGCAAACCCTAAAAAACGAACAAATGACAGAGTTAGAATTAGTAATTGACCTACATAAAAATTCAGAAAGACAAGGACCAGGAAGTGAAAAAGACACGCTGAAAGCACTTAGATTTATGAATTTGCCGACCGCTCAATATTTGAAAGTCGCTGACATTGGTTGCGGTTCAGGTGGACAGACAATTACAATCGCCAAAAACTTAAACGGACAAATAACAGCGGTTGACTTATTTCCTGAATTTTTGGATGAACTAAATGAAAAGTCTCAAAATTTAGGATTGACAGATAAAATCGTTACGCTAGAAAAATCAATGGACGAATTACCTTTCGGTAAAGAAGAGTTTGATGTTATTTGGTCAGAAGGAGCGATTTACAACGTAGGATTTGAAAGCGGAATCATAAAATGGAAAGACTATTTAAAAGTCGGTGGATATATGGCAGTTAGTGAAATAACTTGGATAACTCAATCCCGACCTAAGGAAATAGAAGACTTTTGGAAACATGAATATCCTGAAATAGATATTGCCTCAAACAAAATCAAACTATTAGAAAATAATGGCTATACGCTCGTAGGCTATTTCTATTTAAATCAAGAAAGTTGGATTGATAACTATTACAAACCAATGGAAGCAAGGTTTGAGACTTTTCTAAAGCGACACGACAATTCAGAACTTGCCAGAAAGGTAGTTGAGGACTATAAAGCTGAAATTGAATTATATCAAAAATACAAGGACTATTATAGCTATGGATTTTACATAGCACAAAATAATTAAAAAGAAGGCAGCACACAACAGCGTGCATTAACAAATACAAAACATTGATTAAATGAACTTGAACCAATTTTTTTCCATCCAAGGAGCGGGAATAGTATTTTTCATAAGTATTCTCGCCTCTTGTAGCGGACCAAGTGCTGACGAATATTTCGTGGATGCAGAACACGGCGATGACAGCAACAGTGGTACCAGTCGGGAAGAATCCTGGCAAACTGTTGAAAAAGTTAACTCGATGACTTTTAAACCTGGCGATAAAATCTATTTCAAACGTCAGACCAACTATTCAAATGGTCTTCAGATAAACGGCGATGGTACCAAAGACGCACCAATTCTAATTGGAGCCTGGGGTGAAGGTGATGCACCAAGCTTTACAAACACGGATGACAGCGACTACAACGGAAACTGCATCCAGCTCAACGGCGACTATCAGATCCTTGAAAACATTTACTGCTTTGGCACCAATGGCTCACAAGGCGGCGGATATTTGAACGTGTGGAAGCTTGGAGGAATAAAAATTAACCTGGGTGCAGACCACTGTATAGTGCGAAACAACGAAGTGGAGGATTGTCCAATTGGCATCAACTCTTACGGTGAGCACACTCTTATTACCGAAAACAACGTGCACGATTGCAACAGGCCAATCTGGTTTCCCTACTGGGGGCCGATAGGAATCCGCCTTGGCATGGGCAACCAGGAGGTTTCATGGAATGAAATACGCAACTACCATTCCATGGGTGGTGAATGGGGTGGCGATGGGGGCGCAATAGAAATTGATGACGGTAGGAATCCTAGAAATAACATATACATTCACCACAACAGAACCAGCGAATGCATGGGATTTTGTGAAATCAGCTATAATTTCGATATCTGCGCCAAAGACAGTGTTGATTGTAAAACTGAGAACAGAATTTACGATAACATTATCATAGCCTACAACGAATCTACCGATTACAGAACTTTTACCCAGTTCTGGGCACCACTCACCAATTCATTTGTTGAAAACAACACAATATACAGGAAGTGGGAGACTGCTGACATTGAATCGAATGTTTTCTGCGAAAACGACGAGGACAGGCTGGCAACAGAAAGCCCAACCACCTATAGAAACAACCTTGTGATTGTGGTCGAAGAAGAAACCCTTTCAACTTATGGAAACAGCAGTGGCCTGGGCAACAGGATATATCTTGGATATCCACTTGCACCGATCAATCATTACAACAACCTCTTTTACAATGTCGATGGCCCGCACATTCTCTTCAGTCCAACCACTTCGGAAAATATCGAACTTGGGGCAACAGCCATTATTGCAAACCCCGAGGTCAAGGACCTTGAAAGAGGAGACTACCACCTGACATCTTCGAGTCCTGCCAGGGATAAAGGAGCTGACGAGGGGCACTATAATATGGATTTGGATGGTAATCCAATAGTTGGAACCCGCGATATCGGCGCCTTCGAATACCAGTCAGAATGAGACAGTATACACTCCTTAATAGAAACACAAATAGCCAGGAGTTTGTCTTGCCTGCATTCAATAGTAAATGTCAGGACTTGATCTAACAGTAGGGTTATTTATATGACCAGGGCACTTATTGGTAATCGCGTTGCTGCTGAGGAAATTGGAAATGGGATTTGGAAAGTCTTTTACCGAAACGTACTTTTAGGATACTTTAATGAGAAAGATATAAGAGAGAAAGAAAAATCAACAAGGCTGAGCACTAATTGGGTGTAAAGCATGTGCCTTTAACTTTGTAAACCATCTCCCTTAACGAACATATTGGAGCAGATGAGTAAACAAAATATAGTCTTTATTCTTATTTTATTTGTAAGCAATAATCTTATCGGGCAACATTCAAAACCTGATACCCTTATGGCCATATCGTGTAACGAACAAATCAAAGTTGATGGCAAACTAAACGAGACTTGTTGGTTAAATGCACCTACCATTGAAAATTTCAAACAAAGAGAGCAAACCGAAGGAGCCCCTGCCACCGAAAAAACAAAAATAGCGGTAGTGTATAATACACACGAAATCTATTTTGGTATTTGGTGTTATGATAGTGAGCCTGATAAAATTTTGGCCCAGCAGATGGCTCGTGATTTTAGTTGGGGAAGTGATGACAATATAGAAATAATGGTAAGCACTTTCAACGATAACAGAAACGGATATTTATTTGTTACAAATCCGAACGGTGCACTTGCTGATGTTTGGGTTGGTGATGAAGGTAAAGATTTCAACAAAAATTGGAATGGCGTTTGGGATGTGGCTGTGGAAAGAAACGATCAGGGATGGTTTGTGGAAATGGTTATCCCCTTTAGCACCTTAAAATTTAAAAAGGACAGTTCACAAGTTTGGGGTATTAATTTCGAAAGAAACATTCGAAGAAAAAAAGAACAGTTGATGTGGCAGGGCTGGTCGAGGCTGTACGATGTGGAAAAAATATCGCAGGGCGGAAAACTTGCAGGCATCAACAATATCAAACAAGGTAAAATAATTGAACTATTACCCTATGTACTGGGTGGTTTCGAATTTTCAGAAGGACAAACTACAAACACAGGTAAAATTGGTGGCGAAATAAATTTTGATATCACCCCTACATTAAAATTAAATTTTACGATAAATACCGATTTTGCACAGGTCGAATCAGACCGAAAACAAATTAACCTTTCGCGGTTTTCTTTATACTACCCAGAAAAACGACAATTTTTCCTGGAAGGGAAAAACTATTACGATATGGATGTTGGAAATGTCAGGCTGTTTTATAGCCGAAAAATCGGCATTGATCAAAATACCGAAGTTCCAATAATAGGGGGGATGCGGTTTTTCGGAAAGCTAAATAAAACCAATATTGGTGTTATGTCGCTACAGACCTATGCGAAGGATAGCATCCCAACCACCAATTATTCTGTGATAAAAGTAAAACAAGATATTTTTAAACAATCGAGTATCGGTGTTATCGTCACTCAAAAATACTCCGACAAGCACTACAACCGTGTTTACGGAACAGATTTCACCTACTCTACCTCTGAGATTTTTGGGAAAAATAATCTGCTTATTGGAGGATCCTTTGCCATTTCGGACACAAAGGTCTTTGGCGAAATTGAAAACTCGAATAACAATAACCTTTCTTACAATGTATTTTTAAGCTATCCGAACGATGAAATTGAATACGATTTAGGATTCTCCACCGTTGAATCGGGTTTTAATCCGGAGATGGGATTTACCAGGCGGAAGAATTACCAGATGTTTTATACCGAACTTCAGTTTAATCCCAGGTTTAAAAAATTACCCTTTTTCAGAAACCTGATTTTTAAGCCCATCGACCTCAATTATTATATTAATGAAGAAACCAAAGAAACCGAATCTATTTCTTATGAATGGCGTCCTTTTGGCTTCGTTTCAAAAAGTGGTGAATTTCTCGAATTTAATGTTCAACATATATTTGATAAACCCACTGAAGACTTTGAGATAATCAATAGCATTTACATTCCGGCTGGTAGTTATTGGGACAATCGGCTCGAAATACAGTTTAGTACTTTTAAAGGCAGAAAAATAGCCGTAGAGGCCTCTGTAAATGTGGGTGAATTTTATACTGGACACCGGCAGGAATTTGAGTTTTATACCCATTTTAATTTAAACAAACATTTAAACATCGGCCTTGACTGGCAAAAAAATTATATACAGGTTCCGCAAGAGTCATTTACAACGGATGAGATAGGAGGACGTATTGACTATGCCTTTAATCCGAAATTGCAGACCAGCATTTTTGCCCAATGGAATAACGAAGATGAGAATGTATTGGTTAATTATAGAATAAATTGGATCCCGAAAATTGGCAGTTACTTTTATTTTGTAGTCAACCAGGAGTTTGATACCAATAATGGCATCAAGGTAAAGCGGACAACCATTCTGGGCAAACTAATCTGGCGATTTGCATTATGAAAATACTGCTGCCAATAATAAATATAGGGCATTTGGCAGAAAGTGCCAAAAATGAAGATGATTGCTTAAAACAAAATACACGGTAAATTGAAAATGAAGTGCTTCAAAATGCCAAACGCCCCATATTCAAACCGTTGCCAGCAATGCTTAGAAACAAATAACAATAGATAAATGAATACTGTATTATTTCGCCAAGGAAATCGTTATTCATAGAAAAAATTCAAGCTTGAATCAGATTTTGAAAAGTTAGTAGTCGAAAATTCCAAAACGCTTTTTGGACAACATTCGGTTTATGTTGATGCTATAAAGAAAATTGACAACTCAGCTTATGGCGGAGTAATTCCTGACAGTTTTCGTTAGACCTAACTGATAAAAAATGGCCTATATTATTGTTCTTGCAGGGAGAGTTGTGCATCATGAATGGTGAAAATGAAAAAATGCTCATGGAGAAATACAGAGATGCCATTGGTCACATGACTCCCCATATTATGCTCAAACTGGAAGGCAGGCAGATGCAGATGGGTATATCGCCCGATAACATAAAGAAAGATGTTGTGAAAGTTATCTATTTATTCTTTAAAAACCCCGGATGGGAATAAAACCGGGACCAAATAATCAAAAGCTGCGGGGTCAATCCCTGCTTCCCTCAAACCAACCGCGCCGCCGGCAGGCAACATAACCTATTGCTCATTTGCTTGTTGCGGAACCATTGCCCATGGGCCGGGAAATATCACGAATTCGCACACATGGTTCTATTTCCTTCCTTCAGGAAAGTGAGGAGTGATGGTAACACACCGGCTGCCACGCCCAGCCAGGTCGAATGCTTTTAACAGGATGGTATCCCTAAGGGGGATTCCCCCGGTAAATTTGTCCGAGGCCGTAGTAGGTTCGGAACCATCCGTGGTATAATGTATGCTGAATCCATCACAGGGCATACCGGCATCAAGAAACCCGTTTCTTATCACAGCACCTGGAGGAGGGACGCGATAGGCATACCCACCATTCAGGAAGGACAGTTTAGGGAGATCTTCCTGATAAAGGGTGCTCAGGAATTGTTGCCACTGGTGCTTTTTTACTGCCTGTGTATTTTGTTTTGCAGAAGGGATTTCCCAGTCAGGCATTTGTGCCCAGGAGCGTTCTGCAAAAGCGATCAGTTTGGGCAGGAGGTAATATTCCATCATCTCCCCTCCCCGGATGGTCTCATGCCACAGCTCAGCCTGCAGGCCCAAAATATTCAACCTGCCGCGCGTTTCAAGTTTTTCCAGCCCGTAATTATTTTCCGGGATCATGTGAAAAGGAGCCAGTTCCCAGGCATCCAGCTCATTATTGTATCCGGCCCAGTACAGTCCGGGTTCTTTCGGATGGGGGTCATAAGCCAGGTCGAAATAAATATTGGTGGCCGGACACAGCACCACCGGATAGCCCCTGTTGGCCATCCTGTAGCCGAGATCTTCCGATCCCCGGAGGTTATTCCAGATATAGAGAATCACATTTCCCCGGTTGAATTCTTCATTCACGCTGTATGTTCCATCTTCCAATCGGGTGAGGGCCACTTCTTCCCAGCCGCCGGTTTTCAACCCCCTTTCTTCCAGGATACGGACGATCCTCCGGAAAAAATAGTTCTGCAGGTTTTTGGGATCGCTGACCCCGGGCAGGCGGGCAAGCAATGTATCGCATAGCGGTGAATCTGTCCATACCCCATCCGGCACCTCGTCACCTCCGGTATGGATCATATCCAGGGGTACTCCTGCTTCCCGGTACATAGCAATAACCTCATCAACCACGGTTTCAAAAAAATGATATACCGATTCCCTGGCCACATTCACCACATTATCGTCATAAAATTGTGCCGACCGGTACATCGATTTTTCCTCCGGGTCGATCAGCCGGTATTCTTCGGCCTCTTCGAGCTTCCCTTCTTCCTTCAGGCGTCTGTAGCGGACCTCCATAGCCCTGATGGCTGCCCGTGCATGACCGGGAAGGTTAATGCTGGGAATCACCTGAATATGCCTGTCGTGGGCATAACGAATGATCTCTTTAAACTCTTCCTGTGAATAATATCCCGTTCCATGATTGCCGGGAGCATCCGGAAAGGGCCCGGACCCATAAGCCGGAGGAAGACATTCAGGCTCCTTTGCGGGGTGGCCCCGACATGAACCCACTTCGGTAAGTTCGGGAAGCGCATTGATCTGAACCCTCCATCCTTCATCTTCCGTCAGGTAAAGGTGCAACCGGTTCAGCTTATACAGGCTCATCAGGTCAATGACCTTCAGCAGTTGATCTCTGGTCTGAAAATTCCGGCAGATATCGATATGCAGACCACGGTAAGCAAAGCGGGGAGCATCTTCGATAGTTGTTTCGGCAAAGGAAACGGTTCCGCCTTTTTCCCGGCAGGCTGAAAAGGGAATAAGCCCCAGCAGGCTCTGTATTCCGTAAAACACACCGGCAGGAGTACCCTGGATACTAATCGCGCCGTTATCCATGTTCAGCAGGTAGCTCTCGTCCGTATTGCCACTTATGGTTACCGATGTATTTTTCAGATCGATAACAGACCCTGCAATTGCCTGCCGATCGGTTACCGTCAGCTCTATCCCGACAAGATCCTTTAATTTTTGCTGCAGGTATACGGCTTCGAAATCCAGTCCCTTGTCAAAACGGATTAACCAGGACGAATCCAGTGAGAAACGGTTGTTTCCAATGTGGCATATCACCGGAGACGGGATCAGCGGCATGGGCTCCTGTGCAGGATCCGGCTTCATTCCGGCATATTCCCTGTATCTGGCCGATGCCCAGGGAAGAGGAGAAGGATCGTTTGGGGAGCAGCGCAACTGACCGGACCGGACAAAGGGTTTCACCCCGTAATCATTGACAACGGTAATATCCTCCTGCTCTCCTTCTTCATTGTACAGCACAAAATAAAGCCCCTGCGGAACATCACTTTCCTTGAGATAACATCCCCTGAAGGTATAGTAAATATCAATGCTTTCGCCGGAGGAAAGATTAAATCCGTTGCGTGGCACAAGTTTGTACCAGTCGCCGTTGATATGCTGCACATCTGCCTGTACAGTATCAGAAACGGGAATGATCATGCGGGGAGCCATATTAAAATACAGGGCCCATCCGGAAGATCCCAGTATGGTGGTATCCAAATTGGTAATGGTAAAACAGGCCAGGGCGCCCTGAGTATGGTTGTCCACATTACTGACCAGTTCCCATTCCACCCGAATTTTCCCGACAGCAGAACCATCGGGCAATTTTTTGCATTTAGTGCTGATAATCAATAGTATGAGGAAGAATAAGGTAAAATAATTACTCATGGCAGGTATTATTTCTTTAAGAATTCAGTATCTTAAAACTGGTTTTTCAAATCCAGGAGACAGAAACCCGATAAAAACAATTCAAGTTACAAAAATATCGGAACAATGCGGTCAGTCGGATTTACAAATGTAGAGAAGCATTTCACCGGAGAAGAAAACTTTCCCATGCAAAAAACCAATGTTCCCTACATTGTGGCAGATAACTTTCCCCTGCTGGGTCTTCTTACGTCGTTGCGGTTTCTTGAATGGGTTGCCGAAAACCCGGAAGGAGTGATCAGTCTGCCTACCGGAAAAACGCCGGAGTATTTCATATTATGGACCGGATACCTGCTGGAGCAGTGGGATACCGGAAAAGGCAGGAAGATTCGTGACCAGTACGGCCTGGGAAAACTCCCACGACCCGATCTCAGCCGCCTGCGTTTTGTTCAGATCGATGAATTTTACCCGATTGATTCATCACAGCACAACAGTTTCTGTTATTATGTGAAGCATTATTACCTCAAAGGGTTCGGACTGAAAAACCAGAATGCCATACTGATCGATTCGGAAAAGATTCCCCTGGCGGAAGGAAGACATTACAAAGAAGTTTTTCCGGATTCGGTGGTCGATTTATCGCTCCGTTACCGTGAACCGGCCAGTAAATTCGAGCAGCTTCAGCAGCAATCCATATTCATGATCGATAACTGGTGTTCGGAATACGAAGCCCGCATCCGTGAAATGGGAGGCATAGGTTTTTTTCTCGGGGGAATTGGTCCTGACGGGCATATTGCTTTCAATACGCGGGGCTCCGATCATCATTCCACCACCCGGTTAACGTCCACCAATTTCGAGACCCAGGCTGTGGCAGCTTCCGATCTCGGGGGAATTGAAATTGCACGGGATCGCCTGGTAATTACCATTGGGCTGGAAACCATTACCTACCACCCCGATACCACTGCCATTATTTTCGCTGCCGGTGATGCCAAGGCCCAGGTGGTAAGAAATGCTCTTGAGGAAACGCCTTCTAATCTATATCCTGCTTCGGCCCTTCACAAGCTTAAAAATGCCCGTTTTTACCTCACCAGTGGAGCGGCATCGAAATTGAGTGCCAGTATAGAAAAATATTACAATCCCCACCAGTGGAACGAGGAAAAAACCCAGCGGGCAGTGATCGATCTGTGCCGGAAACTCGACAAGTATGCCCACCACCTAACCCTTGAAGATCTGCAAAACGATCCATACTGCTCAAAAATTCCCGGATTGAATGAAAAGACCGTTCAATCGGTGATCGGCTCGGTGGTGCAAAAGATCAACCGGGGAATGAAAGGAGAAAGTCACCAGGTATATTACCATACCGGCCCACACCACGACGATATCATGCTGGGCATGCTGCCCCACATACACCGTCTGCTCAGAAACGAAACCAACAAAGCCCATTTTTCCATTCTTACTTCGGGATTTACGGCGGTAACCAACCGTTTCATCACAGAGGCACTGGAGGACACCAAAAAATTTCTGAATGCGGGACTGATTCAAATGACCGAATATCCCGATTTTTTTGAAAAGGGTTATAAATACAAATGGGATAAAGATGTGTACCATTCCCTGATCAAGGTGGCATCGGGAGAGCCTTTTGAATTAAGACGGGGGCTGTCACACCGGATTGTCCGTTCCCTGGTAGAAATTTACCAGGTACACGATGTGACGGAACTGACCCAGCAGATCAATGAAATTCTCACGGTTCTTTACAACAGTTATGACGGTGAAAAGAATCCTGAACCCATACAGCAACTAAAAGGAAGGATAAGAGAATTTGAAGAAGAACTGGTATGGGCCCGGTTCGGTATACAGGTGAAAGATGTGCACCATATGCGTCTGGGATTTTATACCGGCGACATCTTTACCGAACAACCCTACCGGAAAAGAGATGTGGAACCGGTACTGGATCAAATGAGAGAGATTGATCCCTCGGTGATCAGTCTGGCTTTTGATCCCGAAGGAAGCGGCCCCGACACCCACTATAAAGTACTCCAGGTTCTGGCTGAAGCCGTCAGGTTGTGGAAAAAGGAAAAAGACCTGTCGGATTTAAGGATCTGGGGGTACCGCAATGTATGGCACCGCTTCCATCCGGCCGAGGCGAATGTGATTGTTCCTCTCTCCCTGAATGCCATGAGTGTGATGGACCATGCTTTTACCAACAGTTATCTGAGCCAGGTAGAAGCATCCTTCCCCAGCTATGAGTACGATGGGAAATTCAGTGAACTGATCCGGCAAATATGGGTGGATCAACTCAGGCAGGTACAGCTGGTGCTGGGCAAGAATTTTTTCTACCAGCATGAAAGTCCGCGTATACGGGCTACCCACGGTCTGCTGTTCTTTAAAGAAATGAATGTGAATGAATTTCTGGGACATGCCAGAAAGCTGGAGGAAACAATGGAAGTTATGAACTGGAAAGAAAAGGCTTAATCCATGATGTAGACCTTTTGATGGCTCTTTGGCAGTATCCAGGAAAATAAAACTTATTACTATGAAAAACAAACGTCTTTTATCGCTCGATGCTTTTCGCGGGTTTACCATTGCCGCCATGATTGTGGTAAATTTTCCCGGCAGCTGGTCGCACGTTTATCCCCCTCTGTTGCATGCCAGATGGCACGGAATGACACCCACTGATCTGATTTTCCCGTTCTTCCTTTTCATTGTGGGAGTATCCATAGCCCTGGCATACACCAAACTTTTAAACAGGGGTGTGAGCCGCAGGGCTATTTACCGAAAGATTCTGTTTCGTACATTCAAAATCTTTCTGGTTGGACTTCTGCTGAATTACATTCACCACTTTGATCTGTCGCAATTGCGTTACGCAGGAGTTTTGCAACGAATAGCCATCGTCTTTCTGGCAGTTTCCCTGTTATTCCTTCATACCCGCTGGAAGACCCAGCTGATCACAGGCGGGTTGATACTGGTTGCCTACTGGCTGGCCATGGTGCTGATCCCTACTCCCGGGTACGATAAAGCCATGCTGGAACCGGGAATAAACCTGGCGGCCTGGGTTGACAGTCAATTGCTGCCAGGTAAGATGTGGCAAGGAACCTGGGATCCGGAAGGGATTCTCAGTACTTTCCCGGCCATCGCTACCGGAATAATGGGTATGCTCACAGGAAAATTGATCTTGAGTGAAATGGGAGAAGAACAAAAGGTAATATGGATGTTTTTTCTGGGAACGATAGCGGCCATAGCCGGTTATGTATGGAGCTGGTTTTTCCCCCTCAACAAAAACCTGTGGACCAGTTCGTATGTACTGGTAACGGGGGGGCTTGCCATGATCCTGCTTGCCGCCAGCCTGTTCCGGGTGGATATGCAGAACAAAACAGGAATAGCCAGGATAGGTATCATTTTCGGATCGAACGCCATTACCATCTATGTACTGGCCGACATACTGGGGTTCGTTTTTTACGGCACGCCGATAGGTGGCTCCACGCTGAATACTTATTTCGTTGATCTGGCCGAACTTACCCTGCTCTCACCCGAATTTATGAGCCTGTTATATGCCCTGTTGTATGTGGGAATTCTTTTCATTCCCGCCTGGTGGCTTTACAAAAAGAAAATATTTATAAAACTTTAATCTGAGAAGACATACCCGTGGTTGTCAAATAACCAAAAGAGATCGGCAGAGCTTTAGATTCGGATGATATAATCGGATACTGACGTAAACAGACGGAAACGGAACCAGAAGTTATTATGAACAGTCGCTACGACTGATATTTTTTGTAACTTGCCCGTAGGCTTCCTTCTCTAAAAATCGATGGAGAATGAATTTAAAAAAACGGAAAAATAAAGCGGGAGGACCCTATCTATGTACTGGTTGATGCTGATTGTAGCCGGACTGTTTGAAACCGGTTTTGCCATTTGCCTGGGTAAGGCCAGGGAAACCACGGGAAACGAATCTGTACTCTGGCTGGGTGGATTTGCAGCCAGTTTGGTCATCAGCATGTTGCTGCTATACCGAGCCACCCGTTTCATTCCCATAGGCACGGCTTATGCTGTATGGACCGGGATAGGAACGGCGGGCACGGTTCTGGCAGGCATATTTCTGTTCAGGGAACCAGCTGATTCCCGGCGCCTGTTTTTCCTGGTTATGCTGATCGTCTCCATTGTGGGACTAAGGCTTGTGAGCAAATAACCGGACTTCATCGGGTTTCGGGATATACTGAAATAAATGATTTGGTAAAAAGAATCATCGGGCAGGATAATCATAAGACACGTTCATAATCATGGATCCACCGGTAAAAGACCAGGAAGAATGGATTTTTCTGGAGGCCTTCAGGCATGTGAGCCACGGATTCCCCAGCGGACGAATCATCAAGTCGGAGTCGCCCGATTTTATCCTTCGCCATTCCCGCCGGTATGCCATCGGGATTGAAATAACACGTCTTACCGGCAATTATGCCACACACGATTATTTTCAGCCAGGTCCCCATCATGAAGAAGAAAAAGGGATTCTGGAGGAAGCCTGTCGTTTTTTTGAAGCAAAACATGGTATCAGTTTGTATGTTCAGGCCGGTTTTCGTGACGATGCATACCACCGTTCAGGTTCTGCCCATAACACAGCAGCCCTCTTGGCCGAATGGGTTGGCGAACGGATAAAGGGGAAAAACGGGGGAACAGAATACAGTTTGATTGAACAACAGCCGGTTGACCTTCCGTTTCTTGATCACATCAGGGTTCTGTACATACCCGGACTTCGTTTCTCACACTGGTCGGTGCACGATGATCCTGACACAGGAGAATGGATTCCCGGCCTAATCGAACAGACCCTTCAACGCAAAACTCACAAGCTCAGGCTCTACCAAAAGCGTCGCCTCAATCAGTACTGGCTGATCATGGTAATCAGCACCACAGAGGGCCTTCCGAAATTCAATCTTCAGAATCATCTGGATCAGCAACAGTGGTTCACTGGTTTTCAGCATGTATTTCTTTTTGAACTTTTCCCTCCGAAGATTACGCCTGTTCTTTCCTGATGACCGGTTTGCCGGCGTTATGAACAATCCGCTACAGGCATACTGGCAGGAACATTTTTTGTCGCCCGGCATGGAAATAAAAAATTTTGATCGTACATTCAGGGTAAAGAACAATCACGTTATCCATAAACATCATTCCATGGAAAATCAATCATCCCAAAATCAGGTCACTCGGGCAGGTGTCCACCTGTTCAGATACCAGTTAGTTTATGATATCTTTTTCCTGCTGATGGTCATAGCAGGAGGCGTACTGACCTATCTGGAAAAACCCGGAACACTTTTGATTCTTGCCGGGCTGGCATTTTCAGCCGTATTAAGCCTCCTGGCGGCTTTTGCTCCTTTACCCGAAACAACAGCGAAGGGAACCGACCGGTTCCTGTACAGGTTTAATGCCATCCTGGTGGTGCTTATTCTGGCAGGAATCATTTTCACGGTATATCACCTTCCGCTGGCCAGAACCCTGTTAATTATCGGCACAGTAGGAATTCTGATTGCCGTACTGGCCATGCTGATCAGAAAAACCCGGTTGCCGGGGCAAAAAGTCATCCGATTCGGAACCATCATCAAATCGCTGATCATTGGAATCAGCGGGGTGATCATCTATATTATCGATGTGACGAGTCCCTGAACGCATTCCTTCCACATAATTCATTAACAGTAAAAACAAAAGGATGGGGAAATATAAAACAGGTATTGCATTAGGAGGAGGCGGAGCCAGAGGATTCGCCCACCTGGGAATCATGAAGGCCCTGCAGGAAAAAGGAGTTTATCCGGACATATTTTCGGGAGTAAGCGCCGGAGCCATTGCCGGAGTATTCCTGGCAGCCGGGTTTTCTCCGGAAGAAACTCACGATATTCTGAAAGAAAACGGTTTTTTCAAGTATTCGAGGGTACACATTCCCAAAACCGGATTACTGAGCCTGGAAGGCCTGAAGGAAATTATTGAAAAACATACTAAAGCAAAGGACATTCAAGACCTGAAACACCCTTTGATAGTGACAGTAAGCAATATTACGGATGGACATGTTGAATACATAGACCGCGGTAATGTAGGAGAAACCATCCTGGCTTCCTGTTCCATCCCTATATTGTTTGCACCGGTAGAAATTGGCGGTAAATTATACGTGGACGGAGGACTGTTTGACAACCTGCCTATCAAGCCCCTGCAAAATAAATGCGAACATATTATTGCTGCCAATATCAGTCCGTTATTAAAAAATGTAGAGCTGGACGGACTCGTGCAGATTGCCACCCGTATTTTTCATCTGAGTATCGGTTCAAAAATTGAGCAGAAGAAAGATCAATGCGATCTGTTCATTGAACCGGAAGGGCTCAGGGATTATCATACCCTGGCAGTAGGCCATGCTGACGAATTGTTTGAGCTGGGATACAAATTTGCCCGTAAGTTGTCTATCCCGTGGGAAAAATAGCAGTTTTGCAGCATGACGGAAATATCAAAAATCGAGCTGAGAAACATCCGGCCGGGCGATTACCATGAGCTGAAAGAATCGATGATCAAAGCTTACAGGAACCGGGGGGCATACTGAAAGGAACATCATATCAGGAAGTTGATGGAGATATTCCCGGAAGGTTAAATCTGCATCATTGCCGACGGCAAAGTAGTAGACAGTGCTCTTCCCCTCATTGTATGGTATGATGATTATGGCGATGACCACACCTGCCGGCATATCACCGGGAACTACATATTCTCCACCCATAATCCACGGGGAGATATTCTTTACGGTAATGATGTATTTATCCATCCGGAATACCGGGAAATCAGGCTGGAAAGAAGACTGTATGAGGCACGCAAGGAACTGTGTGAACAACTCAATCTCAAGGGCATCCTGATGGGCGGAAGTATCCCCGGTGGCCACCGGTATGCCGATAATCTGAGTCCGGAGGAATATGTTGAAAAGGTCAAACTGAAGGAAATCCACGATCCGGCACTAAGTTTTCAGCTTTCAATCGATTTTCACGTAAAAAAAAAGTGCTGAGGGGATATCTGTCGGGGAATGAGGAATCGAAAAATATGCCACCCTCCTGGAATGGAACAACATCTATTACACCAGCAAGCAAAAATGGTACAAACTTCCCAAAACCACCGTTATGCCGGGACTGGTGCAATGGCAGATGCGTCATTTCAGAAATCTTGACGGTCTATATGAACAGATTGAATTCTTCCTATACGCTGTGTCGGAATATAACAGTGATTTCATATTGTTTCCCGAATTGTTCAACGCTCCCCTGATGCCCCACTACAATCACCTGACATAAGCGGAGGCCATCATGGAACCGGCAAAATACAGAACCCCTGCGCGACAAATTCGTTGAGCATGCCATTTCGTATAATATCAATATCATCACCGGCAGTAATCCGATATCAGTGACAACAATCTGCTGAATATTGGATATGTTTGCAGGCGTGACGGTTCGTGGGATCACTATGAAAAACTGCACATTACTCCCAACGAGGAAGATTACCGAGAAATGACAGGCGTTTCGAAGATCAGGGTTTTCAATGCCGACAGCGGAAAAATCGGCGTGCTTATCTGCTACGATGTGGAATCCCCCGACCCGAGCCGGTTGATGGCTGATGAGGGCATGCATATCCTCTTTATGCCCTTCCTGACCGAAACTCAGAACGGATATTCAAGGGTAAGATATTGTGCCCGGGACAGAGATACCGAGAACGAATGTTATGTGGCCATTGCCGGCAGCATCGGGCACCTTCCCAAGGTAAGCAATAAGGACATTCAGTATGCCCAGGATGCAGTATTCACACCGGCCGATATTTCATTCCCCACCAACGGTTTGAAAGCCGAAGCCACTCCGAACACGGAAATGACCCCGATTGAAGATGCCGATCCGGACCTGCTGAAAGAACTGCATAATTACGGAAGCGTTTGCAACCTTAAGGACAGGCGGTTGGATCTGCATGAACTGAGACGGAGAGTTCAAATCACCTGAATCCGCCAACAGGCTGCAGGGACAAGTATTGTAATAACAATAATACTCCCGGTTTATTCAAACAATCCTTCATCGCGTATAAGCATCAGGATAGCCGAATGGGGGACGATCACATATTTTTCCCTGTTGAATTCGATTTCGTAACCGCTTTTTTGCAGATAAATGGCAAGATCACCTTCACGCGGCTGTAAAGGGACATATTTTACTTCCTCCGATTTCCCCTTCCAGGGCTCACTTTCATCCATCAGGGTAGGAACCGGATAACCCGGACCCACTTTGAGCACGTAGCCACTGTGGATTTTCTCGTTTTCCATCACTCCGGGTGGAAGATACAATCCCGATTTGGTTTTTAGCTGGTCAGCTTTGGGTTTGATCAGGACCCTGTCGCCCACCATAATGAATTTATTCAGGTCAGATTCGTCGGGAATAATTGCCATGGGTTTCGAGTTATGACAGCAAAGATATAACTTTACCGAAAAAGCGGGAGGGGAACCCATCTGTCCCCGACTGATTTTACAACATACAAACATCAACCGTTTTGGCCCAAATTTGTTTCATCCTGGTAGAACCCGCTGTCCCGGGCAATATCGGTGCCAGTGCCAGAGCCATTAAAACCATGGGGTTCCGGCAGCTCAGGCTGGTGAATCCCGCCGATCATCTGTGTATGGAAGCCCGTACTATGGCTCATGGTTCACACGATATACTGGAGCAGGCGGAGGTATATGACACATTCGAAGCAGCCATTCAAGACCTCGATTTCGTGGCAGGAACAACTGCCAGGCACAAAAATGCACACCGGGATTATTTCCCTCTGGACACATTGCCCGGTTTTCTCAAAAACAGGAAATCAATGATCAGGAAAGCAGGGATTGTATTCGGGAAAGAGGAAAGCGGATTGAGCAATACCCACCTCAGGGCCTGTGATGTAATGGTATATATTCCCATGCAAACGTCTTTCCCTTCCCTGAACCTTTCACAGGCTGTAATGATCAGTGCTTATGTAATGTCCGTATCCGGAAATATTCAGAAAAGAAATGATGCAGGCCCCCCGGGTACGGAACCGGGGTTTCGCTATCTGGCAGCGAAAATGGAAGACTCCCTGATCCGTATCGGTATCTCAAAAGGGACTCCGCTGTATCACCGCATCAGAGAACGTATATCCCTGCTGGGGGAAACGGATATGCACCTGCTTCTATCGGTCATCAAGCACCTGGATAAAACCCTGAATAAGTAAACCTGCCTACCTGCCTCATGGAAAAACAACAACGCAAGGTTATCAGCTTCGATTGCTACGGAACCCTGATCGACTGGAAACGGGGAGTGATCCAGGCTCTCGCTCCATTACTGGCCGATTATCACCTGAGCATCCCGGAAGAAGATCTGTTTGCCCTGTTTTCCGAAGCCGACCATCATTTTACCTCGGGAAAGTATTTGACGTACCGTGAAATATTGATCCAGACCATGAAATGGATAGCAGGCAGGCTGGGAATCAACCTGTATGGAAAAGATGAAAAAGCCCTGATCGGTAGTTTTCCAAACTGGGAACCTTTTCCTGACGTTCAGGAAGCACTTCGTCATCTAAAGCAAAAATACTCCCTGGTGATTCTCTCCAATATTGATGACGACCTGTTTTCGTTTACCCGGAAAAAACTGGGAGTTGTCTTCGACGAAGTAATTACTGCTTATCAGATACGGTCATACAAACCAGCACCGGGGCATTTCCGGGAAGCTCTGGACCGTTTGGGGCTGAAGCCCGGAGAAATGCTTCATGTGGCTCAAAGTATCTATCACGATATTGAACCATGCCGGGAAATAGGTATTCCCAATGTCTGGATCAACCGGTATGGTGAAACATTTCAGGGAAGTGATCCTCCCCGGCAAACCTACCCTTCCCTGGAAGCGTATATCCGCTCTCTGGATAAATAAAAAAAGCCGGGATTCTGTTAATTTAAAAAGGAATAAAACCGATCTGGCGTTTTTCAAACACTGCTATCCGGGTATATCCTATTTTTTTCAGCATGTCAATGGCATCGGGAAAATACTGCCCCACATCGCCGGGATTATGAGCATCCGATCCCAGGGTAACCGGAATATCAAATTGATAACATTGTTCGAGCAAGGTATATGAGGGGTAAAAATCACGGCACGGTTTATTCCTTCCGCTGGTGTTCAGTTCCACTGCCAACCCGGCTTTACTGATAGCTTCCAGGGTTTTTGTAATGATCTTCTCCAGCCCGTCTGCCAGGCGATGACCGAATTTCTTTACCAGGTCGAGATGCCCTATCACATCAAACAAACCTGATTCCGCAGCTTTTGTAACCAGGTTGTAATAATATTCGTACAGATGCCTCAAATCCCATTCGTCATATCCGTCAAGCGACGAATCAAAATTCCACGTTCCGAGAAAATGCACCGACCCAATGACATAATCCAGGGGAAGCCCGTCAAGAACGGCTTTGAGTTCCTCTTCCCTTTCGGGAAAATAATCCACTTCCAGTCCGGTTTTAACCCGGCAGGACCCCGAACATTCCTTTCTTACTTGCTGCATGCGTTTCTTCCAGGCAGGAAGATCATCCAATCCCATGGCCCAGGGAACAGGCCGCAGGCAAAAATGATCGGAAAAGCCCATTTCAGAAAGACCAAGCCTGAGCGCCTCATTGTAATATTCCCTGTGTTCACCGCTACCGTCGGAAAGTGAGGTATGTATGTGGTAATCGATCATGAAGATTTTTCACTTATTTTTCTGACCTTTTGTAACTCAGTGCGGGCATCGATCATTCTGGCCCAGTTAACCTGCTTTCCCGATTCGAGTGACTCATAAACGAATCCCTGATCGGTATTCACAATTCTGCATCTTCCCAGATCGTAGCGGTAAGAGATCACTATGTCCCCTTCTTTCAGAGGGGTACCGTCCATATCGGCCATTTTTACCCGGCGTGAGGCATCTGACCGGTTTTTCAGAAAACGGAACATATCGATTGAATTGGTTAAACGAAGTTAGGCATTTATGAGGAAAGAATCTAATCGGGAACATGATATTATTTTTCTTACTTTTGGAAAGGACATCAGGCCGGTTAGTTGCCTGCCGGAATGATCATGCTGTTATTCAAACAGAAATGAGGACGTGATGCAAGTAGCGATTTTCAGTACTCTCCCGCATGACAGGGAATATCTTGATGCAGCCAATCGGAACGGAAGGCATGATCTGGTTTATTTCGAGCACTCGCTGAAAAAAGAAACCGCTCCCATTGCCCGGGGATTCGACGCGGTATGTGCATTTGTCAACGACCGCATCGACAGGGCCTGTATTGAGATCCTGCATTCCCTGCATATCAAAGTTATTGCACTTCGCTGTGCCGGATTCAATCAGGTGGATCTGCAGGCAGCCCACGATTATGGCATTCCTGTGTTGAGAGTTCCTGCCTACTCTCCGCACGCCATTGCCGAACATGCGGTGGCATTGATCCTAACACTCAACCGAAAAACCCACAAGGCCTATAACCGGGTAAGGGAAGGCAATTTTTCCGCTGTACGCCTCACCGGCTTTGACCTGTACGGAAAAACCACAGGAGTTATTGGCACCGGGAAAATTGGATCGGCCTTTGCCCGCATTATGATGGGATTCGGATGCAGGGTGCTGGCATACGACAGGTACCCCAGTAAAGCCTTAGAGGAGCAGGGTGTTATATACACAGGCCTTGACGAACTGTACGCACAGAGCGATATCATTTCACTCCATTGCCCCCTTACCCCCGAAACCCACAAGATGATCAATCAGGAAAGTATAGCCAGAATGAAGGACGGTGTTATGCTGATCAACACCAGCAGGGGCAAGTTGATCAGTACCTCATCGGTAATCAGGGGCTTAAGGAAACGAAAAATCGGTTACCTGGGAATAGATGTATATGCCCAGGAAGAAAGATTGTTTTTCAGGGATCTTTCGGAAATGCTGATCGAAGATGAAGCCATCAATACCCTGATGACATTCCCCAATGTACTGGTCACGGCCCATCAGGCATTCATGACCCGCGAAGCACTTGAAGAAATTGCCGGAACCACCCTGCAGAACCTTGACGATCTGGAAGCAGGAAGAAAACTTGTCAATGAGGTAAAACTGGACGTGGTACAGGGAAAATAATAACAGGCTGAAAACATAAAAATTACTCTCTGCCAGATTGATGCTTTCACACAGATGGTTTTTGGCGTCAATCCGGCCGCCGTATGTCCGCTGGAGCAATGGATTGACGATTCACTCATGCAAAAGATAGCGACAGGGAACAACTTTTCGGTAATTGCTTATTTTATACTCTCTGGCGATCACCATTAAATCAGGTGGTTTACACCCGAAACCGAGATAGATCTGTGCGGCAGCCGGCATTACCGAAGATCCCGTAACCGGTTCGGCCCACACCATGCTTGTTCCATACTGGTCAAACCGCCCGCGAAAGAAAACCCTGCCTGCCATACAGGTTTCTGAACGCCGGAGAGAACTGTTTTGCGAAATGAAAGACAACCGGGTGGTATCGGCGGATATGCTCGCACGTATCTTACGGGAAGGATTGAAATTTATTATTTCCTCTTACCGCTGCAACAACAATGCACGGTAAGCCCCCCGGTACCTGAACAGAAAATATACGTTCAGCCTCAGAGTTATCAGGGCCGGAATGATATTCCGCGGATCAAGAAAAAGATGAGAAAAAACAAAATTCAGGCTCAGGGGGAAAAGGACCACCATGCCCAGGACAATATACCAGCCGGTAAACAGGGCCAGGGCAACCAGTATTTCAAAAACAGCCACCACTGGCATGATATATCCTGTATTAACCAGGGCTGAATAAAAAGACACGGCTTCCGCCCGCATTTCGGCTACAGGCGTGAAATAAAAAAACTTGTTCAGGGCATACAGAAGAAAAATCAATCCCAGCAAATACTGTAGAATTTTATGCGGTGAGTTTATGGTATATTTTTTTACTCCACCGGCATATAATCAAGATAGGGATGGTTTTGTTTACTGAAAAAATAATTAATATTGTCCATTCTTCTAAATTAAAAAACTAAAGGAAAGGGATATGAAAAAAATTCTGTTTTTTGTGATCGTGTTATTTGCGCTGACCAGCCAACTAAACGCACAGCATTATGTGAATTCCATTGGTTTGCGCGGGGGAAACCCTTACGGACTTACCTTCAAACATTTCATGACAGAGGAAAATGCCCTTGAACTCATACTTTCTTCCTATTCATTTGTCTCGGGGCTCCAGATTACTGGTTTTTTTGAAATGCACCGTCCCACCAATGAGGTGCCCAACCTGAATTATTATTTCGGTGTGGGTGCCCATGCAGGTTATGACGACTATGGAAGATTTTATACCAGCCTGGGAGTTGAGCCTGTTCTCGGGGTGGATATGATAGGAGGCATGGAATACACTTTCGACGACCTCCCGCTAAATGTCAGCCTTGACCTGATGCCAGGCCTCAATATCATCAGCACATTCCGGTTGCTGATCGGCGGTGGTATATCTGTGCGATATATTTTCTGAGGAAAACAGACGAACAGAACACCAACCGGCATATTTTTATAAAAAATATTGACAAGAATAAAAAAGTTCTTATTTTTGCAGTCCCAATAAAGGGAAGTTCTTTACGGGGCCCGTTCGTCTAGGGGTTAGGACGCCAGGTTTTCATCCTGGTAACAGGGGTTCGATTCCCCTACGGGCTACATTTTTTGATGAAAGAAAGATAAGAAGGAATGGCCAATCACAAATCAGCACTGAAAAGGATCAGGCAAACCGAAACCCGGCGTCTGAGGAACAGATATTATGCCCGGACAGCCCGGAATGCAGTGAAAAAGCTGCATAAAACCACCAGCAAACAGGAAGCCGAAGAAATGCTCCCGAGGATAAATGCCATGCTGGACAAACTTGCCAAAAAGCATGTCATTCACAGGAATAAAGCCGGCAACCTGAAAAGCAGCCTTGCCAAACATGTAAACAGCCTGTAAGTATACTTTTACTTAATCGACATCCTTCAAATTAATAATAATTTGGCTGTCATATCATTATGGCAGCCATTTTTCTTTCCGGGCCAGCAGAATGCCCGCATTTTTATATTCCCCTTAATTTTTCTATCTTTCATGTATACTTTTCTCTTACGGTCATGGATTATCAAACCAGGCTGAGCATCAAGGACTGGGCCGTGGAAGATCGTCCACGGGAAAAACTTCTGGAAAAAGGAACACATACTCTGAGTAACGCAGAACTGATCGCCATACTGATCGGTTCGGGAAGCAGGAATGAAACTGCCGTAGAGGTCGCGAAAAAGATACTTCTCTCCGTGGGAAACAACCTGAACGAACTGGGCAAGCTCAGTGTGCATGATCTGATGAAGCATAAAGGAATAGGAGAAGCCAAGTCCATTTCTATTGTGGCTGCTCTGGAACTGGGACGCCGAAGGAAACTTTCCGACGTCAGGGAAAAAAAGAAAATCTCATGCAGCCGTGACGTGGCCGAAATATTCCAGCAGATACTGGAAGACCTGTCCCATGAAGAATTCTGGATCCTTCTGCTGAACCGTTCAAACAGAATCATTGCCAAAATGAAAACCAGCCAGGGCGGTATAGCAGGAACCGTTACCGATGTCAGAATTATCCTGCGTGAAGCCCTGGAGAAAAGGGCTTCTTCCCTCATTCTGTGTCATAATCATCCTTCAGGCAATCTCACCCCCAGCGAAGCCGATATCAGCATCACGAAAAAACTCAAGGAAGCAGGCAAACTGATGGATATTCAGGTTCTTGACCATCTGATCATTGCCAATAATCAGTTTTTCAGTTTTGCCGACGAGGGACTCCTTTGAAAACTACAGCGCATATGATCAGACATTTGGGTCAGAAAGAAATCGATCCCGCCAGATGGGACAAAGTAATCGCACGGTCTCTGAATGCCAATATTTTTGGATATTCATGGGCACTAAATCGCCTGTTCGACCGATGGGAAGCCCTGGTAAACAACGACTATGAAATGGTCATGCCTCTTCCCTCGGGTAAACGATGGGGAATGCGCTGGTTGTCCAACCCGGTACCGGGAGTATCTCTGGGCATTTATTCGCATCAGCCTCCTTCGGAAAATATCATTCTGGAATTTCTTCAGCCTGTTATTAAAAAGTTTCATTTTATTCACTATCCCCTGCACAAGTACACCCCTGTCCCGGTCGATAAAAAATTCCTGGACACCTATGCCACCACCAGTCTTGACCTGATCCGGCCATACCATCAATTGAAGCGTTCTTTTCACCGGGAAGTACAGGATCTTGCTGCCGAAAAATCTTATGCTGCTGGTGTCCGGCCGGTGCAGCCCAACGATCTTATCACCATGTGGGAAGATCACAGAAATAACAGATCAGCAGCAGGAAAAATCGTCAACCTCCGTAGTGCGAGGCTACTGGCAGCTCATGCCATCCGTTACCGCTACGGTATTCTATGGGGAATGTATTCCGAAGCAAACAACCTTTCTGCTGTTTGTTTGTTCATTTCAGGTCATCAGAAAACCCATCTCATGTACCCGCTTGAAACACAGGAAGGAAAAGAGGAAAAAGCGTTGTGCCGGTTGATCAACCGGTATCTGGTGGAACATTCGGGAAGAAATCTGGTCATCGAAACCTGCAATCAATGGTTTAATAACGAGGAAAATCCCCTGTTGTTCTTCGGAGGAACAACATTCCATGGTCCGGTCATATCCCGCAATCGTCTCCCTTTAATCTTCCCTCCCCTCAACAGGTATTTTCAACCCTGATCCGGCCCCCACGGAATTACTTCGGAACGGTCAGGACATTGATCCAGCAGGGCTACCGCATTCTTACCAAGCAGAGGATGCTTCCAGTCCGGAGCTATTTCCACCAAAGGAACCAGGGCAAATCTTCGTTCTTCAAGTCTGGGATGAGGAATCGTCAGACCGGTTTCATCCATAATGAGGTCATCATAGAAAAGAATGTCAATATCAATTATCCGGTCGGTATAGCCTGTCGCATTTCTCAGTCGACCCAATTCCCTTTCTGTTTCAAGGCAACCGAATAGTACTTCATGTGGAGATAATACGGTTTCAAACAACAGGGCACGGTTAAGAAAATCATTCCTGCCTGCAAAACCCCACGGGGGAGAACGGTAATATCCCGAAGCGGCCAGTTTTTTCCCTATGGTGCGGCAAAGCATATCTCCAGCCCTTTCCATCTGCGCGTAGCGGTCACCCAGATTACTTCCCTGTAACAAACATACAACTGACATAGAAATGGAATCTATACTGTATCAAATAAACATATTTTGAAAAAAAAAACAAACAACCAATTTTACATTTGCTTATCTTTATATCCTTACTGGTTATCCAATTCAAACCAGATCATGTGAAATCAACAAATAAAAAAAACATTTCCCATGAAAGATTTTCTGAAATACACGCTGGCAGCCATTCTGGGCTTTTTTGTCTCTTCTGTGATTATTTTCTTCCTTTCGCTCATCCTATTTGGCGCTATGTTGTCAGCAGGCCAAAAACCTGCTGTGATCAGAAAAAATTCTGTACTGAAACTGGACCTGAACCAAAGTATACCCGACCGTTCCAGTAACAATCCGTTCGAGAACTTCAATCCCCTGACCTTTGAGTTTACCACACCTACAGGATTGAACGATATTCTCAGAAATATCGAAAAAGCAAAGGATGATGATAACATCAGGGGAATCTATATCGAGCTGGGAGCATTGAGCCCGGGCTTTGCCACCCTGGAGGAGATCAGAAACGCTTTGATTGATTTCAGGGAATCGGGGAAATTCATCGTCAGTTATTCTGACGAACTTATCTCCCATGCCGCCTATTACCTGGCAACCGTATCCGATAAAATCTATCTCAGTCCGGTTACCGAATTCCAGTTTTACGGTCTGCGTTCTGAGATCATGTTCTATAAGAACGCCCTGGAAAAACTGGGAGTAGAAGTGCAGGTGATCCGACATGGAAAATTCAAAAGCGCTGTGGAACCTTTCATTCAGGAGCAGATGAGTGAAGCCAACAGGGAACAGATCATGACCTATATGGGAACCATCTGGGAATATCTTCTGAAGGGTATTGAGGAAGAACGAAATATTCCTGCCGATACACTGAACCGGATTGCTGACAATCTGGAAATCCAGAATGCCGATGATGCCCTCAGGCTGGGGTTTATTGACGGGTTGAAATATGAAGACGAAATACTTGACGAGCTTCTCAGCCTTTCTGACCTCAGTAAAACACAATCGGTCAGGTTTGTGAATATGTCAAAATACACCGGGGTAGAAGTTGAAAAAGAAAAGCCTGTAGAAAACAAAATAGCTGTGGTGTATGCCCTGGGGGAAATCGGCATGGATCTTACCGGCGGAGCCACCGGTATGAAACCCGGGAAAATTGCAAAAGCCATACGTGAAGCCAGAGCCGACAGTTCTGTCAAGGCCATCGTACTGCGTGTGAATTCTCCCGGAGGGAGTGTGATCGGATCTGAAGCCATCTGGAGAGAAGTAAAGGTATCATCGGGAGTGAAGCCGGTAGTGGCCAGTATGGGAAATGTGGCAGCATCGGGAGGTTACTATATCCTGGCTGCGGCAACCCGGGTGCTGGCCAATCCGGTTACCATTACCGGGTCCATCGGTGTATTCGGAATTATTCCCAATGCCCAGGAATTACTCACACGCAAGATCGGTGTCACCTTCGATGTGGCTAAAACGAATGAACATGCTGATTTCGGATCGATGTACCGGCCACTGAAACCCACTGAACGGGAACATCTGCAGGCAGGAATTGAAGAAATCTATGAGGAATTTGTCCAATACGTAGCCGACGGAAGAGATCTGGAAGTGGAAAAAGTAAAAGAAATTGCAGAAGGAAGGGTGTGGAGCGGAATTAATGCCATGGACATACACCTGATCGACGGATTCGGGGGTTTGAATGAAGCCATTGATCTGGCTGCAGAACTCGCCGGTATTAAAGACTGGGACATCAGGGAACTTCCGGCACAGCCCGATCCCCTGGAGCAAATGATGAAAAGTCTGACCGGTGAGGTCAATATGCGGATTATCAAGAAAGAGCTTGGTGATGCTGCCCGTCATTACGAAAACCTGCAGCAAATCCTTTCCATGGACAGAATCCAGGCACGCCTCCCCTACTTCATTGAATTATACTGATTCCTGTGCACCAGCAAAAAGGGGCAGATGCCCCTTTTTTTTATCTTTGCATCTATGAACCGGAAGCTCCCGCATACCTATCGTTTCCTTCTGCCCCTTTCATGGGTGTATGGCCTGGTAATCTGGTGCCGGAATTTCCTGTATGACGTCAACCTGATCAAGTCAAAAAATTACCCTGTCCCGGTCATATCGGTAGGGAACATTACCGTAGGAGGGACAGGGAAAACCCCGCACATTGAATATCTCATCGGGTTACTCCATGAAAAATACCGCCTGGCGGTACTCAGCAGAGGTTACCGGCGAAAAACCAGGCGTTTTATGATGGGACAGACAGATTCCGGCGTAAGCGACATTGGGGATGAAGCCAGGCAGATTAAAAGAAAATTTCCTGAAGTAACAGTAGCTGTTGACAGAAAACGAACCAGGGGTATTGAACGTTTGCTGAAACAGGATCCGCCTCCCGATGTCATTTTGCTGGACGATGCTTTTCAGCACCGCCGGGTTAAACCCGGCCTGAATATCCTGCTGATAGACTGCCGGCGACCCATTTCCAGGGATTATTTACTTCCTGCCGGGCGACTCAGGGAACATGCCATGGAAAAACGCCGGGCCCATATCATTATGGTTACCAAATGCCCGGAAAAAATGACCCCCATGGAAAGAAAGATCATGATTAATGATACCCGCCCCTTCCCCTATCAGAAAATCTTCTTCAGCACTTTCCGTTATGCCGATACGGTTCCCGTATTTCCGGTGGATACCAAATTCCCAGGCAAACAGGTTGTGAAAACAGAAAATTACCAGATACTGCTCGTAACGGGAATTGCCAACAACAGGCCACTGAAAAAGCATATACGTGGATTCCAGCCCAGATTCAGGGAATTGCGATTCCCCGACCATCATAATTACAACCTTTCCGATGTGAAAAAAATCATTGCCGAATTTGAAGAATTACCGGGAGACAAAAAGCTCATTCTTACAACAGAAAAAGATGCCATGCGTCTTCAGGAAAAAAGTTTCCCTGAATATATCAGGCAAAACATGTATTATGTTCCTGTGGAAGTAGATATCCTTTTTGGAAAATCCAGAACCTTTAACCGTCATATCCTCGAATATGTTAGAAAAAATAAAAGAAACAGCCGCTTATATACAGAGCAAAATTGATTTCTCCCCAAAGGTTGGAATCATCCTGGGAACCGGTCTTGGAGGACTGACCCATGAAATTGATATACTGCACGAATGGGATTACCAGGCCATTCCCAATTTCCCTGTATCTACAGTGGAAGGGCACAAGGGAAAGCTGATATTCGGAACCCTGAACGGTACCCGGGTGGTGGCCATGCAGGGCCGGTTTCATTATTATGAAGGATATAACATGGAACAGGTTACTTTCCCGGTCAGGGTATTGAAATTCCTGGGCATTCAATACCTGTTTCTTTCGAATGCCAGCGGCGGGGTAAACCCCGACTTTGAAATAGGAGATCTGATGATCCTGACCGATCATATTAACCTGTTACCAAATCCCCTGATAGGGAAACACTTTGAAGAATTCGGGCCCCGTTTCCCCGACATGAGCGAGGTGTATGACAAGTCACTCATTGCCCGAGCGGAGCAAATTGCCGCCCGTCATCACATGGAAGTAAAAAAAGGCGTATACACAGCCACCACCGGGCCCACTTATGAAACACCTGCCGAATACCAGTATTTCAGAAGTATCGGTTCAGATACGGTAGGCATGTCCACCACCCCTGAAACCATTGTGGCAAATCAAATGGGTATTCCGTGCTTCGCTATCTCCATTATTACCGATCTGGGTGTCCCGGGAAAAATTGAAGTGATCACACACGAAAATGTACAAAAAATAGCCGCCCTGGCAGAGAAAAAAATGACCCTTCTGATGAAGGAATTGATTGCCAGTCTGGCAGATTAATTTCACGGGAGCTATGAGGAAAGGCAAAGATAACGGAAACAGCGACCACCATGGCATTTATCTGATCTCGGCTGCCCATCTGCTGCATGATACGTACACAGCTTTTCTTGCTCAGGCACTTCCCTTGTTAATGAATAAACTGGGATTTTCCACAACCCTCGGCGGGATGCTGTCGGTTGTTCAGAGAATTCCTTCCATGTTCAATTTTCTGGTAGGTATTCTGGCCGAAAACGTTAAGGCCCGGTATTTTGTAATTTTTTCGCCTGCTTTGACAGCCATCGCTATGAGCCTGATCGGTGTAGCGCCGGGGTACATTTTCCTGACCGTCCTGTTGTTTGTAAGCGGAGTCAGTTCCACCCTGTTTCATGTTCCGGCTCCTGTCATGATCAAAAAACTATCGGGTAACCGGGTAGGCAGGGGCATGAGTTTTTTTATGCTGGGCGGGGAACTGGCCAGAACACTTGGCCCTCTGGTTGTTGTTGGAATAGTCAGTATCTGGGGTATTGAAGGCACCTGGCGGATGATACCACTGGGACTGCTGGCTTCACTCGTCCTTTTCCTTAAGCTGAGGCATGTAAGCATCAGCATGAATATCCCCCATGAAAAGGAAAAAGGATATTACTGGAAAATATTCATCAGGTTCCTGCCGGTTTTTATGGCCATTGCCGGAATTACATTTTTTCAGGCCGGGATGAAATCATCTCTTACCTTTTACCTCCCTACATTTATCACTCAGAGAACCGGGAATTACGAATTTTCGGGTCTTTCCCTTTCCATTCTTCAGCTGGCGGGGGCGGCCGGGACGTTCTATTCCGGAAATATATCTGATCGCATTGGCAGAAAAACAGCCCTGTTTATTATTACGCTGATAACCCCGGTTATGATGTGGATATTCATACATACCAGCGGATGGTTCACGATCCCGGTACTGGTAGTGCTGGGATTTTTCATGATGGCTCCCACCCCGGTTTTTCTGGCTATAATCCATGAACTGAGAACCGAACACCTGTCATTTGTGAACGGTGTATATATGACCATTAATTTTTTTATTAATTCCATCATGGTTATGCTGGTTGGGTATGTATCCGATCAGTTGGGCATGGAAACTACATTTAAGATAGCAGCCATATTTGCCGTTTTTTCCGTTTTTTTCGCCCTCAGGCTCCCGGGAATCATCAGGAAAAAAAGGTAGCCTACAGGCGGCGTGCCAGGACACAGGTTTTTTTAAGCCGCTTCACACGACCATTCAGATCAAATACTTCAATATAAAAGACATATATTCCTATACCGGCCTGAGAACCGTTTTCCATCCTTCCGTCCCAGGATATCCCACCCTCCATACCCATCAAATGGTTCCGCGCCAATCTTCTTATTTCCCGACCACGGGCATCAAAAACGGTAATACGGGCAACATAACCGGGCTCGGGCATTTGGTAATACAGGTTGACCACATCATCTACCCCATCGTTATCAGGAGAGAACACTTCCGGTTCCACAACAAATTCTTCCTCCGGAGAACTAATTTCACTGAACTGTGAATTTACCGTTCCAGGAGTTCCGTATCCCGCTGTTTCGGAAGCTGAATGCCAGTTGGAAGCGTCGTTAGCGGGTCTGTCATAATGCACTCTTTCCAATGAAACCCCTTCATAGTTTTTTAACAGGGAGAAATGCATATCTTCGGTGTACCTAAATTCATCAATTACCTGCAATTTTTGATTCAACAAGATGATTATGCCTTCCTTGTCGGGCAAAGAGGGCAGGTTTTCCACACGGATAAAAGCCTTTTGATCATGCAAAAAATACCTGCCGATCACGCTCGACGGATCTGTGGTGAATACTTTATAATCTCCCGGGAATATCAGTTCCCCTTCTGATACCCTGAAAACCTGGTCAAGTTCCCCGTCGGCCTTGTTTCTGCTGGCAAGATATATGGCACCCAGATCATATACCCGGTCTGATCTGTTATATATCTCCACATAATCGGGTTCGTCAGGAAACGGATTGAAAAGCACTTCATTAATCACCATATCTCCGGGCAGTAACATTTCAGGAACAGCCACCCTGATTCCGGCAGGATTGGCCGTAGGATGACCGGCACAATCAGTCAGGGAATCCACAAATGTTAGGGAATAAATTACTCCTGTTCTCAGAGAATCATGAAAAAACAGTTCAACCCGGTCGTAAGCAGGGAAAAATGTATTGGCATAAAAAGGTGATCCGAACTCATGATTCAACCTGTAATTTGCCGTTTCGAAAGCCCGTAATGAATCCATTGGCTCGGAAAATTCCACTATGAATTGACCTCTCCCCGTTATTTTTATGCGTTTCGCCACAGGTCCTTCCATATCAGGGAAAAAGCCTGCCACTGCATTTTCCCTGCCCGGTGTCCCTCCCGAATAATCCGTGCTTGTCATCCAGTTCCCGCAAGGATCACAGGGGTTGGACGGATCCACCCTTTCCAGTGCCCATCCTCCTTCCGTTTTATACGATTCGGAATGCCACGACGGATCGTACCTTACATAAGTGATCAGACGGCCGTCAGGTGAGCAAAGGAATATTTCTCCTCCCGCATTATTCAGGGCGGGGAAACCGGGTATACCGAGCACATTCCCGTACACGGCAAATTCACCGGCACAGGACATATCCGCCAGTATAAGATATTGTCCGGGTTCCATAGTAACGGCTGGTAGTTCAACCTTTGTTGTTCCGGTAGACAATATCCAGTTACAAAGATCCTGTTTGTACTCACTGCGGTTAAATATTTCTATATACTCGGCCTGGGGAAGAAGAACCCGGGGAACAGGATCATACATGATTTCATTGATTACTACATCCTGAAACGAAGGCTCATGATATACAAATTCCGTTCGGGCAGGCAGCATCATGTTTCCCGATAAATCCGTTATTCCTTCAATATACAGCAGGTACTCGGCATCCTGCTCAAATACAGAAGAGAAATACAGAAGCAGTTTATGACCTCCTGCCAGGAAAACGGAATCAGGAGGACCAATTCCATCAACCATATAATGCCATGGATCAACTGTTTCACCTTCTCCAATATCTTCAGAAAAGATCAGCTGCAGTGTGTAACGGTCAACCACTACCAGACTATCCAACACAGGCGGCAAGGTATCGGGAATAAACCGGCCGGTGATAGAAAGGTCATCCATCCATAACTTCATATCCTGGGCTTTGGTATACTTGTATCTAATACCAAAATACCTTCCTGGTGTATCTACTCTGTAAAAACCACTCCCCACATTTTTAACAGAAGAAAAGCTGCCTGCCGAGTCAATTCTTACTTGCCACATCCCATCCGGAAAATATTCCACCTCAACAGCGGGTGCTGCCTGTATACCGATACCGGTTTCCCAGTTCACTGTAGTGGCAAGGATCTCATGATATTTGCCACCATTCAAATGCCAGAGTTTTAAAAGTTTGTCGGTTCCCTGAACATTCACTCCCAAAACATATCCATTGATTTGATCGGAGGTGTTCATGTATTTTGCTCGGCGGTCGGCCAGGAGAAAAACGCCCCAGTTGTTATATGCCGAAGGGCCGTATGCGTGTCTGATACGGAATCGCCACACAGCACCGGAGCTATCGGGAAACAGGGGATCTGTAAGTAACGAAATGGCATCGATACCGGCATCTGAATTGTCATAAGCATGATGAAGAGAAAAATTGCCGGATACAGGCTCAACGGAAGAAATTTCCCATCGGTTTGGCGGATAGGATTCCCAGGACACAAGATCCTCCGTTTCAAAATTATAAAACACCTGTGCACCCGCCGAAAGGGAAAAAGAAAAAAATATCCAGAGGATCTTTCTCATTTTCCGGAAGGGTATTACTTTTACCTTTCTTTGTGAAAAATACGGTTATTGTATATTTTTCTATCAAGATAATAAAAAAACATGAGAAATCAATCCATCACACTGGCTGTGGTAGGAGCTACCGGTCTGGTAGGGCGAAAAATGCTCCAGGTGCTTGAGGAGAGAAATTTCCCCGTTACACGGATAATCCCGGTTGCCTCTGAAAAATCAGCAGGGAAAATTATCCATTTCAGAGGAAAGGATATCCCCGTAACGAGCCTGGAAAACGCTCTTGGGCAGAATCCGTCACTAGCCTTGTTTTCAGCCGGAGGAAGTGTTTCACAGTCATGGGCGCCCCGTTTTGCTGAGACGGGTTGTTACGTGGTGGATAATTCCTCGGCATGGCGAATGAATCCCGAGGTTCCCCTGGTAGTTCCGGAAATTAACCCTCATACCATTCATCCCCGTACCCGCATTATAGCGAATCCCAATTGTTCCACCATTCAAATGGTTATGGTACTTGCCCCGCTGCACAAAAATTATGGTATCAAAAGAGTGGTGGTATCGACTTACCAGTCAGTAACCGGTACAGGGAAAAAGGCAGTTGAACAACTGGAAAATGAACGCACCGGTTTAGATGCGGAGAAAGTGTATCCACACCCCATCGATCTGAATTGCCTGCCACATTGTGATGTGTTCCTGGAAAACGGATATACCCGGGAAGAAATGAAGATGGTAAATGAAACCAGAAAAATTTTACAGGATGTTTCCATCCAAATTACAGCCACAGCTGTGCGGGTTCCGGTAATGGGAGGACACTCCGAATCGGTAAATGTTGAACTGCAAAAACCCTTCGGGATGGATGAGATCAGAAAACTGCTGGCCGGTACATCCGGTATCACAGTACAGGATGACCCACAACATTTTCAATATCCGATGCCTCTTACCAGTCATGAACTGGATGAGGTATTTGTTGGCAGGCTTCGAAAAGACGAATCATGCGATAACGCCCTGAATTTATGGATAGTATCTGACAATCTGCGGAAAGGAGCTGCCACTAATGCCGTTCAGATTGCCGAATATTTGCTGGAGAAGGAATTAATATAAAAAGTTCTCATAGGGATACCGGTTTACATGTATCTCCCTAACTTTTTCATACAGGATTTGCTTAAGCTCTGACAAATTGGTCTTTTCTCTGGCCGAAATAAAGATACTTGAGCGGTTGTTTCTTCCCATCCAGGTATTTTTCAGTTCCTCCAGAGAATACTGAACGGCTTCAGGAGGCAAAAGATCATCCTCATCTCTGGGAATATAGGTATAGGCGTCTATTTTGTTAAACACCAGATAAGTAGGTTTACCGGAGGCTCCCAGGTCGTGAAGTGTTTCTTCCACAACCTTAATCTGTTCTTCAAAGCCTGCATGGGATATATCCACTACGTGTAACAGGATATCCGCTTCACGTACTTCATCGAGAGTTGATTTAAAACTTTCTACCAGATGATGGGGAAGTTTCCTGATAAAACCTACCGTATCGGAAAGCAGGAACGGCAGGTTGTCAATGATTACTTTTCGCACCGTGGTATCGAGGGTAGCGAACAATTTATTTTCTGCAAACACATCCGATTTGCTCAGCAAATTCATCAGAGTAGATTTCCCCGCATTGGTATACCCCACTAATGCCACCCTGACATATTTTTCCCGATTCTTTCTCTGAGTGACCATCTGTCTGTCAATCTGCTTCAGATGATCCTGCAGTCGGGCAATTCGGTCACGTATCACCCGCCGGTCGGTTTCAATTTCTCTTTCTCCGGGTCCCCGAAGTCCGATACCGCCCCGTTGCCTTTCAAGGTGGGTCCACATACCGGCCAGACGTGGCAGGATATACTGGTACTGGGCCAGCTCCACCTGTACTTTGGCATAGGAAGTACGTGCCCTGCGTGCAAAAATATCGAGTATCAAACTGGTACGGTCGAGCACCTTGCATTTGGCCATTTGTTCAACATTCCTGAGCTGGCTGGGTGATAATTCATCATCAAAAATCAGCAGATCGGCCTCCAGTTCTTTCACACAATCAACTATCTCACGCATTTTCCCTGTTCCCACGAACGTCTTTGGATTAGGAGCATCGAGTTTCTGGGTAAATCTCTTCAAGGGAATGGCTCCCGCTGTTTCGGCCAGGAAAGCTAACTCATTAAGATAATCAAGCGTAACTCTCTCATCCTGGCCGGGAAGGATGAGTCCGACCAATACGGCCCGTTCTGCTTCAGGAATTGTTTTAATATATTCAGGCATAGAAAAATAATGCGGCACAGGGCCGCAAAATTAATGAGTTTTCAAATGGAATAGAACAAGTCATTCCCCCGGTGATTATCAAATAATGTATCTTCTGTTTCTGTACATTATGTCCCGGATAGCCATTTTGAGTGTTTCGGTACCACGAAAAACCATTTCCACATCATTCGGAAAAGGAAGAGGTTCCAGTTTGATCAGTTCCTGATCTTCCTTGTCAAGAGCATTCACATCCCCTACGGACCTAGCAGAATGGTGTTCGAACGTACTTTCAGCACCAATGGGGTCCTTTCGTAATACTCGCGTGGGATTCAGCTGTACAATTTCCACATCTCCCTGCACCACCACCGATTTTTTCTGCAGCGTTTCAATAACCGTACAGGTAAGGGTTTTATACTTTGGCACTTTGATATCGTTGCCTGCGGTATCTTTCATAACATTGCCGCGGGCATCCAGAACATACTCCCATCCATCTTCCACCTTACGTTCTACCATGCGATCCGATTCGACCACATGATCGGGAGAAACCTCAATGGAATTCAGATTCACATAAATATGATAATCGTATTCGATATTTTCATCCAGATCGCGGGTATGGTATTCCACCCATTCTGAATTCAGATCGGCCGGGCTTATTGCCAGCAGTTCGTGTTCATATTCCGGGGGGAGTTTTAAAAGACTATGGTTCTGCATCATAATAAGCACCCTGCTCATGCCCATATTTTTTGCCTGCATCAGCAGTTGGTCAACATTTTCATAACTTCCGCCATATTCCTTTACTTTCATAAGTTCGTAATAGGCAGTACGGTATGATTCTTTGTCCCCATTATTCATCAACTGCTGAGCATGCTCATAGAAATAACTGGCAGCTCCCTGTTTGGCTTTCACTATATCAGCATCATAGTCTATATATTCATAGTCTATTGTCCTGTTCCCCATTTGGAGGGGAAGTACAGTACGCACCTTCGACTGCCGGTTTTTAAGAGCAATATACCGGTTTAAAATTTCATCCCAGTTATTGGGGTTATTTTCCAGTTTGAGGTATCGGATTTTTTCCAGATCCTGTTCATTGGCAATGCGGTAGGCTCGATCGAGTATTTCGATCTCTTCCTGGTCAGTGGGTTTTTTCATCAGATTTTTCACCGATTTGTCAATAGCCAGATCGTAATTTCCTTTCTGAAGTTGTTTTTTTGAGGAACCACAACCCATAAAGACCAGGGAAAGTAACAGTATGTAAGCCAGATTTTTCATAATGGCAGAAGATTGGTTACATGTTCCAAAATACAAAATTTCGTGTCAAAACAAACCAGCGTGCTCATGCTATTAGAAAAAAAACCCTGGACTTCAGCCAGGGTTTTTATGATTTTCACATACTCATTACTGCAGAACAAACACAATGGGAAAAGTATAAGCTACCCTGACAGGTTTACCACGCTGTTTCCCCGGTTCCCATTTGGGAGAAGAAGAGACCACTCGCACGGCTTCAGCATCCAGTGCCGGATCCACTCCCCTGACAACCTCCACATTGCTGACACTTCCGTTGGGTTCCACAACAAAACGGACAAACACCCGGCCGCTGATTCCGTTTTCTGCAGCAATTTCAGGATATCTCAGGTTCTGCTGGATCCATTCCCTGAATCCTTCCTGCCCCTTCCCCTGAAAACTGGGCATCTCTTCCACAATAAAGAAAATTTGCTGTTCTTCCACTTCTTCCTCTTCCTCGCCTTCAAACTCGATGATTTCGATTTCCGTATCCTGGGTAACTTCCATATCTTCCAGAATCAATTCATCATCCAATTCAATATCATCATCAACAATATTAAGGAACTCCGTAACTTTCGGGGGCTCTGGCGGCTTTTGTGGCTCGGGCTGTTCCTGACGGGTAATGGGGATGATTTCCTCCTCCATTACTTCATCTCCCACCATTACAATATCCGTACTGCCAAGATCACGGCTTGTCCATTCAAAAGCAATTAACACTATTGAAAGGACAATAACCAGCCCAAGCTCAAGGAACAGACCTTTGCGCTTTTCCAGATCTGCTTTTTCTGATTTCTTGACTTCCATATCTGTTCAAATTTTTGAAGTGCTAAAAATAAGGAATAATCCCGGTATATTCAAAGTCATTTTCAAAGAATCAGTTCAAATAGTATATGTTTATTAAAAAACTTTTATCCTTTGTATCCTTTATTACAAATATACTACAAAAATTATTCCATGTCAATGTTTTATGCAGGTTTAAGACTGTTTTTCACCTGTATGGAGTGATGTCAAAAGAGTTGTTTTCCGGAACTATTTTTTTTTATATATTTGACCCGCTTTTTGAGCTACCAGATAGTAGCTCTCGTGTATTGGGGTATTAGCTCAGTTGGCTAGAGCGCTTGACTGGCAGTCAAGAGGTCAGCGGTTCGACTCCGCTATACTCCACCAGACTCTGAAGACGGAGGACTTATTCCGTCTTTTTTTTTGGATTGCTACACATACTATTATTAAAAGTCAATCCGTTTACCCCATCATTCTTTTCACAATGCTTTTGTTAAACAGAAGCAACACTGCCAGTAGGATCAGCCATTGCATCCACATGGTTGCAATACTGTATGGATTAAATGGATTGAGCCATTCTCCGGGAGCAAACTGGGTAATAGCCAGGAACATCCACCAAATAAGAAGTATCAGTGCCGCAACTGGAATAAAATAACTGATGATATAGTCCCACCATTTCCCCAGTTTCCAATCGTTTTTCATGGCATTCAAATCCGAACGAAAAGCAGTAGCCCCGCCTTTAATAACGGCACCGGCAATAATTGCCCCCGATATCATCAGTCCGACCCCCCATACAAAATCCTGGTTACTGAGAAAATCAAGGTTTCGTGCAGAAGGAATTCCCAGCAAATAACTGATACAAACCACTATCAACACAGCCCGGCTGCGCTGAATACCTGTGTCAACCAGCAGGCGGGAAGCCAACTCAAACATAGCTATGAGAGAACTGAACCCTGCAAAGCTCAATCCCAGAAAAAACAGTACCGCCAGAATGCTCCCCAACGGCATTTGGGCAAACAACTGCGGCATCCACATAAAAGTTAATCCTGTGGAAGCAGGACCACTTTCACGCATTACTTCAAGCACCTGTGCATCGGCCATCCCCAGATGTCCCTGCAGAACAGAAAATACGGTTCCGAAGATCATCACCGCAGCCAGCATACTCACAATATTGTTTCCAATTCCAGTGGTAAAAGCATTCTTTACGGCCCCGTGCTCCAGTTTCATATAAGCAGCATAGGTGAGGAACAGGCCCCAGCCGGCACCTGTATCCCATGCATTCTGTGTAAGCGCCTGTAACCAGGTTTCAGGCCGGGCAAGTTGATCCCACTGGGGTCTGAATAAATAACCAATTCCTGCTCCGGCTCCAGGAAGGGTTACTGCCCTTAGAACAGACAGAATCACAATAATCAGCAGAGTAGGTATCAGAATTTTATTCACCCTTTCTATTCTCCTGATCCCTTTCCCTATGGATAAACCGGCAAACGTAACCGCAGCAAGATGAACAAGAAAAGGCCATCCACTGTTCTGAAAACCATCCCATATCTGTATGGCTGTTTCCGTATCATGAGGCAAAGGATAAAGAACTGTCTGTACCAGATAATACAGGCACCAACCAACCACTACCGCATAAAAAAAGGCAATGGCGGTAGCCACCATGGCAACAAATCCGCCCATCCAGGCATATCTGCCACCCATGGCTTTAACAAAAATGCCTATGACACCCGAACGGTGTTTCCTGCCCAGTCCATATTCCGCAATAATCAAGGGTATACTCCACAGAAACAGAAATATGAGCCAGGCAACCAGAAAAGCACCGGCCCCTTCTTCCCCTCCCGTTTGAGCAGCAATCCTGGGGAACCTCCAGATATTTCCCGTTCCCACTGCAATACCCAGAGCACTCAGAATCAAACCAAGCCTGGATGAAAATCGCTGTTGAATGCTGGCATCGAGTGAACGGGACATACAAAAATTTTTTTGGCCAATAAAATAACAACCATCATTTAACATTTCCAAAACAACGGCTGGATATCATAAATGCCCATTATATTTTCATATCTTTAGATATATTGTTCTTTCGCAAAACTGACCCCGGAAGAAATTAATGTAAATAATTGAAACGAAAATATGGAAATAATGCATTTGATTTTATATTTTTACAAATAGCATGCCTAACCGTTATTGTGTTTATTGCACACAACAGCAGAGTTATCCAATAATTCTGTGTCTATTCCCTATTCTCAAATCACCTGATTCCAATGATACGTGAAAATATCTGAATAAATTCCCGTCTTCTTTGAATTTGAACTGGTTTTCGGCCGAGCTTTATTTATGCCCTCATTCAGAAATTATATGCTGACACAGGAAATAGAATTCCGTACAGGTATTTCCTTTCTTTAAATTAAATTTTAACACAATAAAAATCCGGCTTCTATGAATCATGTTATTCTCCCTGCTTACCTCCTGCACGGAGAAAATTAATTATGATCTGGCCAAATACAGGGAATATGAATCATTAAAACCTGAGCAGAAAAAAGAAATATATGTAGAACACTTCACAGACCGTTCAGGGATATGGCCCGAAGATTCTCTATCATACAAAATCTGTAAAATTGAAAACGGATATTACAAACTTATTGCCCGATCTTATATGCAGATCACCCAGCCTACATATCAGGTTAAACGATCTTTGCTTGAAATTGAAGTGCTGGTAAAACAGACTGAAAACCCGGATAACCTCTTTTTCCGGATTGACCTACAGAGCGTTTTTACTCTGGGCATTTCTGTTCAGGAAAGCCAGATAGGCACACAAAATTCGATGTCGGGACAATCTGTTTTAAACGGTATAAACCAATTCAATAATCTAACCATATGAATTATTTATAAATCTGTGCTGTATTATGTTAATGATATATTGGTTGGGACAAGCAGTCTGGAATATTACTATGAATATTTCGGCTTCCTGGCAGGACGCAATATAATAGCATTAGCAGATTATATAAAGTTCTACACATTTGATGTTGAATAAGGTCCGGGAGTTCGGATACTCTCTTTTAAAATATTATCATCTTTTCTCCCTGCCGACAGGAAAGATTTTATACTTTTACCTTAAGTCGTAATCAAATGCTATTGATATCATGAATAAAACCCTTTTTTTACCGGTACGTTTGTATATCCTCATATTTTTTCTTCTTCCCAACTCTCTGGTACTATCCCAGGAAAGTAAGCCCTGTTTGTCGGTTGAAGATTACGATTCCTGGCATTCACTGGGACAAACCAGCATATCTCCGGACGGGAAATGGATTGCCTATTCCCTGAATTACGTAAGTGGCACAGATACACTTTTCATCAAACCAACGCGGGGGGATAAGACATATAAAATACCTCACGGAAACCAACTTGCTTTCACGGAAGATTCAAAATGGGCCGCCTGCCTGATGGGATATTCCGAAGCAGAAAGAGAAAAAATGCAGGAGAAAAAGGAGGAAATCAGAAATAAACTGGTATTGATCTGTCTTGCTGACGGTAAGAAAAAAACAATAAAAGATATTCAGTCATTTGAATTTGCCAGAAATTCCATTCACCTGGCCATGGAAACCTATACGGGAGAGGACGAAAGGAAAGATCTGATTATCAGAAATCTTGAGCAGGGAACCCACCTGGACCTGGGGAACGTGTCGGAATGGTCGTTCAACAAACCCGGAACACACCTTGCCTTTCTTATGAATACCGAAGGAAACAGAGGTAACGGAGCCCATCTGATCCTCCTTGACAACTACCATATCCATATCCTTGACAGTGATACCGTAACCTACCGTCAGCTGTCATGGGACAAAAACGGCTCGGCCCTGGCATTTCTGAAATCGTTTACCGATACCCTGTTCAAAGATGAAAGCCATATCCTTTATGCCTTGAATGATCTGAACAAACCACAATCATTGAAAGTGCTCGACCAGCGGGAAATGCAAAGCTTTCCGGAAAACATGAAAATCAGCGAACATTATACACCCCGCTGGTCGGAAGATCTTTCTACTGTCTTTTTCGGGATAATCGACTGGGAACCTGCTGAGAAGGATTCTGTTAAACAGGGTGAAAAGAAAAACGAAAATATCGCTGGTGTGGATATCTGGCACTGGAAGGACGATCCGATACAGCCACGGCAGGAAAAAACCTACAACCGGGATAAAAATTTTTCGTACCTGTGCGCATGGCATCCCGAAACCGGCAATACCGTTCGTTTGAGTGATGAAAAAGCCCGTGAAGCAACACTTACCGGCAACCAAAAATATGCCATGGTATGGGATAAGACTCCCTATCAGCCACAGTTCCGCCTTGAACATGGGAATCTTTACCTGGTTAATGTCACCAGCGGAAAGAAAACCCCGGTGCTGACAAATTTTAAGATCCAGTATTTTGCGGGGTCATCGCCGGAAGGAAAATATCTGCTGTATTTCAGGGATCATCACTGGTGGACATATGATATTGCAGAGGATAAACATACCAATTTAACCGGAAGCATACCGGTACCGTTCTGGAATACCCGGGATGACGGACCCCTGGTTGAAAAACCTCCCTTCGGATCGGGAGGATGGATGAAAAACGACCAGGAGGTAATTCTTTATTCCGAATACGATACATGGAATTTCCGCCCCGACGGAAGCAATGCCATAAACCTGACCCATGGAAGGGAGAATGAGATACGTTACCGCATTTTACGCCTCGACAGGGAAGAGGAATGGGTGGATCCGGATCAGCCGGTTTATTTTTCCAAGTTCGGGGACAAGACCAAAAAATCGGGATTCAGTATGCTGGAACCCGGAGGAAAACTACGGGAACTGTTGTATGAAGATAAACTTTACCGGCAGCTGAGCAAGGCAAAAAAGGAAGAAGCTTATATCTACACGGCAGAATCATACGAAGATTCGCCCGACATATATTTTACTGACAATCTTTTCAGAAAAACCACACCCCTTACCCGAACCAATCCTCAACAATCCCATTATTCCTGGGGGAAAGCCGAACTGATTGACTTCACCAGCCAGAACGGAAAACCGCTCCAGGGAGTTTTACATTACCCTGCCAATTTTATCCCGGGAAAACAATATCCCATGGTGGTTTATATTTATGAGATACGTTCCAATTCACTGCACCAGTACATTCATCCTTCCCCGCGAAGTTTCTATAATATCACCCATTATTCCCAGCAGGGATATTTCGTCTTTCAACCCGATATTGTATACGAAGTGAACGAACCGGGGATGTCGGCTGTGAACTGCGTACTTCCCGGTGTTAAAAAGGTTCTTGAAACCGGAATGATTGATGAAAACAGTGTCGGGCTCATGGGCCATAGCTGGGGGGCCTATCAAACAACCTTTATCATAACCCAGACTGATCTTTTTTCTGCAGCAGTAGCAGGAGCCCCGCTAACCAACATGATCAGCATGTACAATTCCATTTACTGGAATACCGGAACACCCGACCAGCAAATTTTTGAAACCAGCCAGGGCAGATTCAGAAACCCCTACTGGGAATTAATGGACAAATATATACGGAATTCCCCGCTGTTCCAGGCTGAGAATATCGAAACCCCCCTTCTGGTGGCTTTCGGGAATGAAGATGGAGCCGTTGACTGGCACCAGGGAATCGAATTGTACATCACCATGAGAAGAATGCAAAAACCAATGATTATGCTGGTTTACGCCGGGGAAAATCATTCGGTCAGGAAAAAAGAGAATATGCTGGATTATACCGCAAAAATCCATCAGTTTTTCGCCCATTACCTCAAAAATGAAAAAGCTGAACCATGGATTATAGAAGGGATGAAATATCTTGACAAAAAGAAACGGGAAAGAGAACATCAGTAAGGAAGGATCATCTTACCGGTTTTACGGCTTTTTGATTTATTTTTTACGCACGAAATATATTGCAGAAAAAAAACTTTTCGACCTTTACATAAAAGGTACATGGGTGGCATGATGATTGTACATCACCCATTGTTCTAATCAAAACAGCCATTGTCATGAGAACCATTCCCATTATCGTGATAAGTTTTGCCCTGTTATTCCCCTCAATACTCAGGGCAAACAACGATCCGATCCCTGTTACCGGAAAGATCCGGTCGGTCACAGTATTTCAGAAAGGGGCCCAGGTTTTTCGTACCGGAACTGCCGCAATACCTTCAGGTAAATCCACCCTGGTTTTTGAAAATCTTCCCCGGGATTTGAATCCCCAGAGCATTCAGGTTTCAGGAAAGGGCGCATTCACCATACTGGCGGTTTCTCACCGCATCAACTATCTGCAAGACAGAGAAAAGAACGAACAAATCCATGCCCTGGAAAACAAACTGAAATCACTTGAACAGGAAAAAGCCATACAGGATGGACTAAAACAGGTTTTTGAAGCAGAAGTGTCTATGTTGCTGGCTAACAAGGCGATCGGAGGTTCTCAAAACGGCGTGGAAACCACACGGTTGAAAGAAATCGCTGATTTTCTGCGCAAAAGACTCACAGAAATTTCTTCTGAGAAAATTAAAATACAGGAAAAGACACGAATCCTGGAAGAGGAAATCCGGAACATCAGGAATCAGTTGAACCAGATGGGAAGTTCAGGCAGGATCCCTGTGAGTGAAGTACAGGTACAGGTCAGTGCCGGCAATCCGCAGCAAGGGAAACTGGAAATCAGTTACATGGTGAACCAGGCCGGCTGGACTCCCCGGTATGATATCCGGGCAACAGATATCCGGCAACCCATTAATCTGGTTTACAAAGCGGCCGTTTATCAGAATACAGGCGAAGACTGGAAAGAAATCCCCCTGACCCTTTCCACCGGAAACCCGCAGCTCAGCGGAACAAGACCCAAACTGAATCCCTGGTATCTGGATTTTTACGAGCCGGCGTACCGGAGCATGCAGGGTAAACTGGCTGGCGTACGGGCCACTTCTGCCAAAAACAAGGCCGAAATGGAAGAAGCCGTAGCAAGCGCTCCGGAAGCTTCCACAGCAGCATCCTATACAACTGTAAGCGAAGGGCAAACCCAAATATTATTCGAGATAAAAATTCCCTATACCATTCCTTGCGACGGGCAGGAAAACATGGTGGAAATTTCGGGTTTTTCCATCCCGGCCACTTTTGCATACCATGTAGTCCCCAAACTGGACAGGGATGCCTTTTTACAGGCAATACTCACGGATTGGAAAGAATATAATCTGTTACCCGGAGAAATGAATTTGTTCTTTGAGGGCACTTATGTGGGAAAATCTTTCCTGGATACACGCAGTACGGGCGATAATCTGGAACTATCACTTGGAAGAGACCGGCAGATCATTATTGATCGTACCATAATGAGGGATTACTCAAAAAAACAATTCCTCGGTAACAAGGTCACTGACACGCGCAGCTGGGAAATCCGCATCAGGAATAACAAGTCCGCCCCTGTTCATCTGGTGGTGCAGGACCAGTTCCCGGTATCCACCAATAAGGAAATCGAAGTGTCTCTGATAGAAAGTTCAGGAGCAAGTGTTAACCATAACACAGGCATTCTTACCTGGGACATACGCCTCCAGCCGGATGAAAGCCGTATCCTTCGGGTTGGTTACGAAGTAAAATATCCTTCTGGGAAAAATATCATTCTGGAGTAACCTTTTTTCAGAAAAACGAAAATAACATAACCGGCAAATTGACGTCAGGCGCTGTGACGCATCTATTTTATGCCCCAGGTATTTCCTGACTGGACGGCCACGGCATATTGTCCTGGTTTCAATTCACGGGGCATAACTACAAGGCTGTGACCAATGGTTTTCATTTCGAAGGAAATGGATGTCCATGCTGCCCCGGCATCTTTCCGGTATAGCAGAGATATTGATTCGGGGCCCGGAGATTTTTTCACCTGACGTAAAAAAGTGTCTCCAAAAGAAAAATACGGATCGATAAAAAAGCTGCCTTTCATAACATAATTCCCCGCGGGAATCCATTGTACATCCCAATATCTGTCACCGGCAATATACCCTTCCATTTCGATTCCTTCGGGTTCAATCCATATCAACGATGGCCTGAACAGCAATGAATCTGTGATAGAAAGTACTTCGATAACCATATTTTCTTCCGGAAGTTCATACCTGCCCGGATTACGGATCAGTTTTAACTGATCAGTTACAGCATCTGAAACCTTCTCCTCCGGATCCAGCCATGCGGCCACCGGGAAAAAAGGAAGCATAAACTCCTGATACGTCCTATTCCCGGGGAATTTTACCGTTCTTTTAATCCTGTTCATGTACCTGTCAACAAACAATACTTCTATCCTGTTATCAAGTGCAAATAATTTCCGGCCTCGAAGCCTCTGTCCCACATAAATTCCGGTACGGTATCTGGAACCTTCGTGAATAATATGCATAGAATCAATTGTAAATGCGGGAAAACCTTCTGTATAGATCCATGCATTAAAAAACGATGTCAGATCGGTTCCGGAATATTCAGAAAAAAAACGTTTCATTTCCTGTGTGGTGACCGATTGAAAAGCATACTGCCTGAGATATTCCCTGAGGGTACGGAAAAACAATCCGTCCCCCATAAAACCCCTGAGAGTATGTACCATGTCAGCCCCCTTGTCATATACAGTAGTTCCGTAAGTAATTTCTTCGGGAATACCATATACCGGATAGTATCCTTCATCTCTCAGATGTGCCTGCTGAAGGACCCTGTAATGATTTCTCCTCACATTATTCATGAAGGTTTCCCTTCCCATGGCATATTCCAGAAACAGAGCTTCTGCATAGGTAGCCCAACCTTCGTTAAGCCACATATCTTCTGCTGTGGCACAGGTTACCTGATTCCCTACCCAGCTGTGCGCCAGCTCATGAGCATACAAAAGCTGGTATTTGTCATCTCCGGTAATAGTAGAAGCTGATAAAGCAATATTACAGGCATGTTCCATAGCACCGCCTGAAAACGGAACTGACACATATCCAATCCGGGGCCAACAGTACGGCCCAAAATAATGTTCAAATGCTTCCAGTATAAGGGGAAGTGATTCAAAAGATTTTAAAGCTTTGAGCGAATCGGCTGGTTTTACATAAATAGAAACCGGGATATCCCTCTCCGTGCCGGAAATAATAGATTCCAGGGCGACATAATTTGAAACAGCTACTGACGAAAGATAAGTTGGAATAGCTTTATCCTGTTTCCAGTGAAAGGTATGGTCAGGCCCAGGATGATCTATTACCTCGAGCAATTCTCCACTGCATACAGCCGTCAGTTGGTCTTCCACTTCTATGAAATATTCGTAACTGGCACGATCAGTAAAATTATCCACACATGGGAACCAGGCCCTGCCAAAAGTTGGCGGAGTAGAACCCATACCAACCCCCATATTGTAAGCCGTCCCTTCTTTAAAATAAAATCCACCCCATCTGGGATCGGTAGCAGGTTTCCCCCGATAAAAAACCGTTACCATAAATGATGTATTCTTCTCCACCGAATAAGGCAGCGGGATAGAAAGCAATTGCCCGTTATAGGTGAAACCTTCCACAATTTCTTCATTGAACCAGACAGAATCCACCTGCATGGACAAAAGGTCGAGATGCACCCGGGTCAGGTTCTCCCGTGTGGCCATGATCTGTATATCGGCATGCCCTTTAATGAAAGGATCGTACACATCAGGTATTTTCAGATGTAAAAGATAATGGATCACATCAATGTCCTGGCCCGAAGCAGAATTTTTCCCGCCGGTCTGTAAATGGGGTGTGCCGGATATAGTCGGACAACATACAAAACTGAAAAGCAAAATCCATAGCCGGCTCAGGAATACCGTATGTAAAACAATCGTAAGCAAAGCAGATGATAAATAACTTACAATAAATAAAGGTTTCAGGCAATTAGTTGCTTGTACTGATGCGCTTGTCCTTCACTGCCCGGATAAGAGATTCGAAAATAATCCTGCCATCGGTATTACCTAATTCATCATCGGCAGCACGTTCAGGATGCGGCATCATCCCGAATACATTTTTCCCTGCATTGCATACACCGGCAATGTTTTCTACCGATCCGTTAGGATTAACGGCTTCGGAAATTTCCCCGTTTTTATCACAGTACCTGAAAAGAATTTGATGATTCTGCCGCATGGTCATCAAATCATCATTGGGAGCATAGTAACGACCCTCTTTATGGGCAATGGGAATTTTCAGTGGTTTGTTTTTATCCAGCATGGATGTCAGGGGGGTGGCATTATTGTCCGGCACAATGCAAATGTTCTTGCATACGAACTTCTGATGGTTATTGTGCAACAGGGCTCCCGGTAATAATCCCGCTTCACATAAAATCTGGAATCCGTTGCAGATCCCCAGCACAAATCCTCCTCTCTTGGCAAATTCAATAATTTTTTCCATAATGGGAGAATACCTGGCAATGGCTCCTGCCCGGAGATAATCTCCGTACGAAAAACCACCCGGTAGTATCACGGCATCCGATTTTTTGAGGTCTGTATCCTTGTGCCACAGTTCCACCACATCTTGTTCCATAACCTCATTCAGTACATAGATCACATCATGATCGCAATTTGATCCCGGGAATATGACAACACCAAACCTCATAGCCTAAAATTATCTTTTCAAAGATAGAAATTATTGGCAAGACAATTTATCCGGACAAACAATTTTAAAAACCCGAAATAATTTAGTTGGCAGCTGGTATTGAAAAGATCCCATAATTTTCGTTATTTGGAGTTTAAATCTGAAAATTATGTCAAGAATTCTGAAATTCATCGCCTGTTTTGTTCTGTCAGTGATCATTCTTTTCGGCCTTTTTTTACTGGTTTTCACTGTAACAGACTATCAGCCTGCTGAAAGGATCATTATTTATGAATCGGATAGCCCGGACACGCTCAGGGCAAAACCTTATCATGTTCTAAGCTGGAATATCGGATATGCCGGGTTGGATCAGGATATGGATTTTTTCTATGACGGGGGGACACAGGTACGTACCTATCGGGAAAAAACAGAACAAAACCTTCGTTTTATTGAAAATTTTCTCGTCACCAGGGATTCTGTGGACTTTATTCTTCTGCAGGAAATCGATATAAATTCACGTCGAACATACCGGTTCAATGAATTTGATAGCATTGATAACACACTCAGGCAACATAAAGGCTGGTTTGCCCCGAATTATAAGGTAGGGTTCGTGCCCCTGCCCATCACACAACCCATAGGAAAAGTAAACAGCGGTCTTGCTCTCTTTTCACGCTATGAACCTTCCCTGGTAGAAAGATTCGACTATCCCGGGAAATATTCCTGGCCCACCCGCATCTTTATGCTTGACAGGTGCTTTCTGGTAGCACATTTCCCCCTTTCCAGCGGCAAGGAATTGCTGGTGATCAATTCTCACAACTCAGCTTTCGACGACGGCACCCTGAAGGAACAGGAAATGCAGTACCTCAGAGAATACCTTCTGGAACAGCATCAGACCGGTCATAAAATAGTGATAGGAGCTGACTGGAATCAGAATCCACCCGGTATCAGTGCTTCCCATTTTTCATCTCCCCCTGATTTTGACAAGTTTGTACTAAACTCCATAAGCCCTGACTTTTTACCCGGCGATTGGATATGGTGCTATGACCCCCGCATCCCGACAAACAGGGATCTGAGGCATCCTTACAGGGAAGGTGAAACCTATACCACCATCATCGATTTTTTTCTCCTTTCTCCGGGCTTATCTCTGTTAGAATTAGAAGTTGAGGCAACAGACACGAAGTTCCGGCATTCAGATCATCAACCTGTACTTTTGTCATTCGGTTTATCTAAAGATTAGCTGTTTCTACCGAGAAGATCATGGAGCCCGGCAAGCTGGATATTGATGCTTTTGTTTCGGTGATCCGGGCCGGTTCCGAATACGATCTCAATAATTATTCTTACAAATCATTGCACAGAAGGCTGGCCAGAATACTGACCGATCTTGATACGGATATGCCATCCCTGCTCCGGAAGATGGAAAATGATCCCCTCTTCATTAAGCAGATGGTTATGGAATGTACCATCAGTACAACAGAACTCTTTCGGGACCCCCACGTATGGAAATTGATCCGGAAAGACTTTTTAAAACAATATCATGGGGAAGAAAATATAAATATCTGGCATGCGGGATGTTCTACTGGCCAAGAAGTATATTCCATGCTCATGCTGTTGCATGTGGAGCATTTGCTGGACAGGGGAAATGTTACTGCTACTGATCTCAATCCACACTATCTGAATACTGCCATTCAGGGATGTTATAAATACCGGTACAATTTGCAATATCTTGACAATTTTGATACGGTCATGAAAGAAAATCCAGACGACCCAGACTATCTGGAAGACATCCCTTATGAACGGTATATGATAATTGATCCCTCTGAAGATACTATCCGGATGAGACAATTCCTCCTGGAGAAACCCGTCTTTATGCAGCACGACCTGGTAAAAGGGGAAAGAATGGATTCCGGGCCGTTTGATCTGATCCTGTGCAGGAATGTGATTATCTATTTCAATTTCAATCTGCAAAACAGGGTTCTCCAACTGCTTCACAGCCATTTAAAAAAGGGCGGGCTGCTGGTATTGGGTCCTCATGAATCCATTCTTGGCAGTTTGTCGGATAAATTTGAACGCTGCCGGATAGGCTATCTGAAAAAATGAGTGCTATTGCCGGGTAAATAATTCACCGGTTATCATTACATGCAATCAATCAATAATATTTTCCTATTTTTATTGTCACTGATAATTGAATACAGGCACTTATGAGTGAAGAAATCCTGAAAGCCCTGATGCAGTTGTTTGCTCTGATCGTGAAACAGGATGGTGGAGTTGAACAGAGTGAAAGAAATTATGTTCTTGGATTTCTTACCAGTCAGCTCAATGATGAAGATGCCAGCGAATATATCCGGTTATTTGATGAATGTGCCGGAATTGTTGACGGCCGCATCCCGCCGAAGGAAAATATCCCGACCACAGTAAAGGATTCGGTAAGGATCCTGAGCATTTGTAAAAAAATCAACCATACCCTTACCCAGCAGCAGAAAGTGGTGGTGCTGGTCAGACTTTATGAACTGGTCAACACCGACAAGAAGTTCACTGAGCAGCGAATGAATATTATCAATACGGTGGCAGAGGTTTTCCGCTTCACAAGGGAAGAGTTCATGGACATTGAACATTTTGTGAAGGAAAACCAGCTTGAACAGATCGCGTCGGAAAATATCATGTTGATATCTGGAAAGAATATGGATTGCCCACGTTGCCGACACATTCAGGTTGAGTCACTCCCCGGCACCCTCGCTGTTCTCCGGATATCCAGTGTTGACCTGTATTTTCTGAAAGTTTTTACCGGACATGAAGTATCGCTGAACGGTCTGCCTGTTATTCCACACCGCATTTATCTGCTGGCCAATGGAAGCGTTATTCGTATGCCGCTTGGGAAACCCGTATATTACAGCGATATAGTAGCACACTTTTTCTCCGATGTGTCAAGGGAGAAAATATTTTTTCAGGTAAATGATCTGACCCACGTTTTCCCATCGGGAGAAACTGCCCTTCATCACATATCTTTTACTGAAGAAGAAGGAAAGCTCATTGGGATCATGGGGGCCAGCGGGACCGGAAAAACTACTCTGCTGAACATTCTGGCAGGAATGGAAACCCCTTCTTCCGGACAGGTCAGGATCAATCAGATAAATCTCCACCGTGAAAAAGACAAGCTTCAGGGAATTCTGGGTTATATTCCTCAGGACGATCTGCTGATTGAAGACCTTACCGTTTTTGAGAACCTGTATTATAGCACCCGCCTGTGTCTCAGCAACTTGTCTGAAAATGAAATCACCGACCGGGTAATCCAAACGCTTCATAACCTGGGATTATATGAGAAAAAAGATCTCAGGGTAGGATCACCCATGAACAAAGTGATTAGCGGAGGACAAAGAAAACGATTGAATATTGCCCTTGAACTGATCAGAGAACCTCTCATTTTGTTTGTGGATGAACCTACGTCCGGATTGTCATCAAGAGATTCCGAAAATGTTATGGACCTGCTTCGTGAGCTTTCCCTGAAGGGGAAACTAATATTCGTAGTGATCCATCAGCCTTCCTCTGAATTGTTCAAAATGTTCGACAATATTCTGGTTCTGGACCAAGGTGGTTATATGGCATATTACGGCAATCCTGTCGAGGCGGTAATATATTTTAAAACGCAGGATGCTCAGATTAACAGGGATATTGGTGAGTGTCCTGTATGCGGAAACGTGAATCCCGAGCTGATATTCACCATTATGGAATCACAGGTGGTGGATGAGTTTGGGCGATATACAGGTAAACGAAAAGTAACCCCGGAAAAATGGGAAAAACGTTTCAAAGAACATCACAGCCCCCAGCCTGTCAAAGAAGTAGTGAAAATTCCCGCCTCACGTACCAGCCTGCCCGGAAGACTAAAACAATTTGTCATTTATCTGATCCGTGATCTGAAATCGAAAATTGCTAATCGGCAGTATGTCGTCCTCACCCTGCTGGAAGCTCCGGTGCTGGCCCTTATTCTTTCTTATATCACCCGCTATATTGCCGATCCGAATTCCCAGGAATATATTTTCCGGGAAAATGAGAATATTCCCATTTATATTTTCATGAGCCTGATTGTTGCTCTGTTTCTCGGACTTACACTCAGCGCGGAAGAAATTTTCCGGGACAGGAAACTGCTGAAACGTGAATCCTTTCTAAATCTCAGCCGTTTCAGTTACCTGATGAGCAAAATTGTACTGCTATTCAGTCTTTCAGCCTTTCAGGCCCTTGTGTTTGTACTTATCGGGAACAGTATACTCGGCATTTGCGATATGTATTTTGAATACTGGATGGCCTTTTTTACCACAGCAGCCTTTGCCAATATGCTGGGTTTAAATATTTCCGCTTCTTTTAATTCGGCTATCACCATTTACATTATTATTCCGCTACTGATTATTCCCATGATGGTGCTCAGCGGTGCCATGTTCAGTTTCGACAAACTGAACAGGAATATATCCGGTGTCGGGAAGGTCCCTGTAATCGCAGAATTGATGGCAACGAAATGGAGCTATGAGGCCCTCATGGTTCACCAGTTTACCAGTAATAAGTATGAGCGTCTGCTGTACGATGTGGAAAAGGATGAAAGCAATACATACTTCAAAACCGTGGAATATATCCCCTTTTTACAGCAAATACTCAATAAAACGATAACAACAATGAATCAACCGGAATCGCGAGAAGAATACACCCGGTATTTATTGTTACTCAAAAATGAAATCGAATCGGAACTTGAAAAAATTCCTGATATCCCTTTTGCCTCTCCTGGACAGTTACACCCCGATTCCTTCCATATAGAAACGGCCATCCAGACCAGAGAATACCTGAACGATCTGAAGGAATATTATGCCGACATGAGCCAGCAGGCAAGTTCCCGCAAGGAAAAACTCATGGAATATTACGACCGGCAGGATCCGGATCTTTTTCGTAAGTTGCGTAAGAACTATCACAATGAAAGTGTAGCGGATATCGTACGAAATGTATATGAACGCCATCCTGTCCTGGTATACAAAAACCGGCTGGTCAGGCAGTATGAACCAGTCTTTTTTGACCCTGAACCTTCAGGTTACCTGGATTTCCGGTCGCATTTCTATGCTCCCAGAAAATTCTTTATGGGGAAATACCGTAATACTTTCCACTTTAATATGGGGATCATATGGATAATGAGCCTGATTTGTTTTATAACCCTGTATTTTCAGAGCCTGAAAAAAACGATTCAGTTCTTTGAATCTATCGGAACAAAAAAATTTAATCCGCTGGTATCTTTGGGCAAAATCAAAATATTTCATTAATTTGTTGATTGCCAAAAAAACTAAACCGCCTGAAATGTCACATAGCTGGCTTTATGGAATAATAATGGTATGCTTGCTGTTTTCCTGCAGGAACAGAAGTTCAACCGGTGTGGATGATGAATTCTATTTTACCGATACATTTGCCGTAGCAGACTCTTTCGGTATCCATCAGGAAGCCATGGAAGACATCATCGAAAACCTGGCTTCCCCTGTTGAAATAGCCGGATTATTAAACAAAATCAACGCTCCCTTCTCAAATACCTACCTGGCTTCAACTGATTATCTGGATGACTACAACACTACTTTTAAGAAAGCTGTTGCTCTGGGAGTTTTTGGTGCCGACCTGGGCTATCTGAATATGTACAATATTAATAATACTGTATTGGATTACCTTTCTGCCGTAAAATCTCTGGCCGACGATCTGAAAGTTGGACAGTTTTTCGATTTCACCACATTGAAACGACTGGCTACCAACAGTGAAAATCTTGATTCACTCATGTTTTTGTCTGTCAGAAGCTTTAACCAGATGGACCAGTATCTCAGGGAAAACAAACGCGGTCATCTCAGCTCACTGATTATGGGAGGTCTCTGGATTGAGGGCATGCACCTCGCTACCCAGGTGGCCAAAACATCTCCCCATCCTGATCTGTATAACCGGATTGGCGAGCAGAAAATTGTCATTCCTGATCTTTTGGCCTTGCTGGGACGGTACCGGGAAGATCCAAAATTTGAAAAGCTCGTTTCTGATCTGGAAAATGTAAAAAACTCTTTTGATAAGGTAACCATTACCTATGAAGTGGGAGAACCCGAAATGATTGAAAAAGAAGGAAAGTTGATTTTTATTCAAAACGAAACCAGTCATGTAGAAATGCCGGATACTTTATTGCAAGAGATTACCCTGAAAATTGAAGACCTCAGAAACCAATTAATCGGGATTTAACATGAAACCCGTTCTAATGTTCATATCATTCCTTCTTCTCCCTCTGACAGTCATCGGACAGACTGATCAGAATGACCTGTTTCAGTCCTGCCGGCAACAGGCAGGTGAAGATGCAGTGTATTTGAAGGATTTTGTGGTTAAGTTCCCGACTGCCAGAAATGACCAGAATATTCCCGTTTCAAAATATTCTGTCATCCTTTCAAAAAACATTGCATACCGATTTACGATCTGTTCTTCCGATCAGCTTGAAGGAGAAGCCATACTGCAATTATGGGATGACCGGCGCATGCTGGTTACAAACCATGTTTCCGGAAAGGTCTATTCCTCCATCGATTTTCAATGCCAGAAAACCGGAAGATATCATGTTCTGATATCCTTCAAAGAAGGGAAAGCGGGTGAGGCAATTGCCATTATGAGTTATATCAGAGATTAAAACATCTTCCTGTCAGGAAAATACAATCCGGGAAGACTCATCTGCCGGATTTTTTACAATACATAGGCCGATATTTGCAAATATCCCAGCGCCAGCAAATAACCCCATAATAATGTCTCACACTTCCATACCGGTTGCCTGATGAGGAAATAGGATGAAAAAAGGTAGGAAACGGGAAGAGCAACAATCGCCAGCATTTCGACTGAAGCTGCAGGGATCAGAAAATAACCGGCCAGGGAAATCACGAAAGTCCAGAAAATAATGATCAGATACAACCTTGAACTCACCTTTCTTGTGGTAAACCTTGCAATCATGCGAAAGGAGCTCACCAGGATCAAAAGAGCAAGATATCCAAAAAAAACAAAATGGGCCGTAGTGAAATCTTGCCATTCAATCACTTGCGTAATACCTGTAACAAACCTTCCCGGCAGGGGTTCCCATACTCCTGTCGCAATGAAATTTATTCCAACATAAAAATAAAACGGTAGAATCATTCCTATCAGGGGTGTAAACCACTCCCTCCAGTTGAATGTTCTCAGGAGATACTGGGCAATATAGATAAGCGGAAAAAATACGATCAGGGGTGGATAAAACAGACTGCCCAAACCGATCAAAAGGGCTGCCTGGAAAAAATGAAAACTGGTCCCATTGTACCGGTATGTCTGAAACAGAAGTTTCAGGGCAAAAAAAAGAAAAAAACCGGCTAAGATTACCGGGTGGAATATCTGAGTTCCGGGAAGAGCAGCAGAAAGTGTGACGATAAAAAAAGCAGGAAAAAAAGTTCGCTCAGGAATAAAATTAAAACGCGTATTCAGATGCACAGCCAGGAAAGCAAAGGTAACAGTCAGGATAATCATTATCAGTTTCCCGGGAACCTGATTCGCCCAATCGGCTGACACCCAGACTGACAGAGGTCCGGCAACAGGAACCCATCCGATCCTTTCAGCCTGACAAAAAAATCCGGGCAACCAGATCAACAGGGCAACCAGAACAATAAAAAATATGACCCCCGGCCGGGAACTACTTAATAACCTGACCATCATTGAAAATTATGAATGACACCCTTTCAGATCGAATCCAATGTCTTTTCGGAAATATTTCTTCTCAAAATGTATTTTTTCAATATTCCGGTAGCACAATTCAAGAGATGATTCCATATTTTCTGCCAGTGCAGTAACAGCAAGTACCCGGCCACCGGAGGTATACAGTTCTTTCCCCTCACCATGTGTGCCGGCATGAAAAATCAAACAATCCGTGGTTTTCTCGAGACCTCTGATGATCTTTCCTTTTTGATAATTACCGGGATATCCGCCTGAGGCCAGAACCACAGTACTGGCTGTTTCCGGAGTAATCCGAATTTTATGTTCTTTCAATCTACCCTCTCCCGCTGCTACAAGCAGTTCCAGCAGATCATTCTTAATTCTTGGGATTACCGCCTGTGCCTCAGGGTCCCCCATTCTTACATTGAATTCAACCACATAAGGATCCCCCTCCCTGTTCATCAGGCCGACATATAAAAAACCGGTGTACGGTATGTGCTCTTTACGTAATCCGGTGATGGTTGGGTTCACAATTCTTTTTTCCACCTTCTTTAAAAAGGCGTTGTCAATAAAGGGAACGGGAGAGATCGCCCCCATGCCTCCGGTATTCAGACCCGTATCTCCTTCTCCCGCTCGCTTGTAATCCTTGGCGTCGGGCAGGATCATATAAGATTCTCCATCCGTTAAAACAAAAACCGAAGCTTCGATCCCTTTCATGTATTGCTCAATCACCACCGTTTTACTGGCATCCCCAAACTTGCCCCTGAGCATTTCACGTAGTTCCTTTTCCGCCTGATTCAGTGTATCCACAATCAAAACCCCCTTCCCTGCAGCCAATCCGTCAGCTTTTAGCACATAGGGCGGTTCCATTCGTTTTAAAAAAGAAAGGCCATCTTCCACATGTTCTGCATCCACACTGAAAGAAAAAGCAGTAGGTATTCCATACCTTTCCATAAATTCCTTGGCAAAATGCTTGCTTCCTTCCAGCATGGCACCCGCCCTTGAAGGACCGATCAGATATACATCCTTCAGCTTCTTATCCGATCTGAAATAATCATAAATCCCTGCTACCAGGGGGGCTTCCGGTCCAACCACCACCATATCAATACCCTTTTCCAATACAAGCTGTTTAATTCTTTCGAAATCATCAGGTGAAACCGGAACATTATCTCCTATGGAAGCCGTACCTCCATTCCCGGGAGCAATATACAATTCATTCAGTATCTGGCTTTGCGCTATTTTCCAGGCAAGAGCATGTTCGCGACCGCCTGCTCCAAGAATAAGTACCTTCATGAACCAGCTGGTATTTTTCAGTAAGGCGTAAACTTATAAAAAAATATAAGGCTTCCGGAATAGAAGTCTTATATAGTATGAAAATTTTATTCACATTAAGCTCACCGCAGAAAGTTGCCAAATTGATATATCAGCATGATTTCATGGGAGCCGCTGCTCACGTTACGTATATCCGATAAAGACACATCGTAGCAATACCCCAATATAAAAGGTCCGTGGTTATAACCGGCCATGATCGCGATGGCATCACCTGTCCGGTACGATAATCCAAGGGAAACCATTTCCCGATACACGGCACGTACATTGATATCTGCCTGGAACTTCCCTGTTTCGATAAATTTCATCAGCAGAGACGGTTCCACAGCAAATTCACCTCCGGTTTCAAAACGATATCCTCCGTGAAGATAATAATGCCGCACCTGTCGTTGTTCCAGTAACCGGTCTGTCTGGAGATCTACTCTCCTTTCGAACAACTGTGGTATGGCCAATCCCACATAATAATTTGGACCGTAAAAATAGGTGCCAAACGATATATCCGGAACAACCATTTTATCAGTTGCTTCAGCCAGCACAAGATCATTGGGATCTTCCAGATTCAGTGAACCTACATCAAGAAAATACTGATAAATTAAGCCCGACAAGCCAAAAGCCAGTTTCTGGTCTCCATCATTCAGAGGCAGATGATAGGCATAAGTAGCCTCAAAACCCGTACGACGCAACGGCCCTGCAGTATAATTGAACACCTTGGCCCCCACTCCCATGTGATCGGCAACTTCCAGATGAGCCGAAAGATTCTGAATGGAGGGAGAACCGTCAAATCCCGCCCACAATTTCCGGAACGAGAATGCCAGAGGAAATCCTTCCCGGCTTCCGGCAACAGCCGGATTAAGATCGTACAAATGAAGCATGTACTGACTGTTCTGTATCAATTGCTGTGCTTTGCCACTCATTGCAAACAGCCCGATAATAACAATAAGCAGTAATTTTCTCATGCTGCGGTTCATTTACTTGATAATACTTACCGTTCCTTTAAGAATTTCATTGCCATCTCCGTAAAGATCGATAATATAAAAATACGTTCCCGATGGCAATTCCTTGCCGTTTGAACGGCCGTCCCATGGCTCGGGATAACCCGGCTCGGATTCATAGACAAGATTACCCCATGCATTAAAGATCTTCACCACTACTTCAGGATATTCCCATAATCCATGAATGACCCAGGTATCGTTCGAACCGTCACCGTTGGGTGTAATGGCGTCAAACACCTCAAATTCCTCAACGAGGATATCTTCACTCAATACCGGTCCGCATCCGTTTATATCGTTAACTTCTACCTGGTAGGTTCCTGAAGCAAGTCCCGCGAATACACCCGTATTGTTTGAAGCCAGGGTTTCTGGACCGGTTTTCAGAATAAAGGTGTAAGGCTCGGTTCCGCCTGTGGCCGTAATGGTAATGGTATTCCCGTCAACGACAGGGTCTCCCAGAACCAGTTCGGCCGGCTCGGAAACGGTGTGGGTCCCTCCGTCTTCCTCACAACCGATCACATCTCGTACCATCACATCGTAGTCACCCGATGTCAGGTCACTGAACTCATTCGTCAGCACCCATGTGCTTCCCCCATCAATGGAATATTCCAGAGGATCCCGTCCGGAAGCGGTAATGCTGATGGCACCATCCGCCTCACCATGACAGGAAATATCGGTTACATTTACAGTGCTGATGGTAATCCCCAGAGGATCAGTCAGCGACAGTATACTTCCGCTGGTTTCGCATCCGTTTGCGTCTTTAACTTTCACCGGGTAATTTCCTGAACACAATTCAGTAAATTCACCGGAGGTTTGCCAGGTAGCTCCGTCATCAACGGAATACTCATAGGGAAGAGTCCCTCCTCCGGCCGACAGGGTAATGGTCCCGGTACATTCACCGGCACATACAGGATCGGCAAAGTCCTCCGATATAAATACCAGTTCGGCCGGTTCTGTAATGGTCCCGTCATAAGTTTCAATGCAGTTATTGGCATCGGTAATAACCAGGGTATAATCGCCAGCGCATGCTCCGGTAAGGTTCTTGCTGGTACCTGCCAAACTGCCTCCCCCGTCATACCATTCATAGTTAAATGGAGTGGTTCCTCCGGAAACGGTCATGACAATGCTTCCGTTACAATCACCAAAGCAATCCACATGATCCAGAACAGAAGTGTATTGAATGGCTGGCGGCTCCGTTATCGTATAGGGACCAAATTGCCGTGAACAGCCGTTCTCATCGGTTACGGTTACCCGGTAATTCCCCGCTTCCAGGAAACGGGCAGTAAGGGTGGTTTGCGAAGCCGGATCATCCCACTGTACACTTAGCAACCCAGTTCCTCCTGAAACAGCGACGGTGAGTTCACCATCAAGGTCTCCATAACAGGGGTTATTAACGGTTGAAGTAAGATTGCAGGAAATTACCTGAGGTTGGTCGATAGGGATGTTGGTCACTTCGGCAGTACAGCCGTTGGCATCGGTCACGGTAACAGAATAGTTCCCTGGGCACAGACCGGCCACATCCTTGCTGGTAGAGGTAAATCCGGAAGGTCCAACCCATGCATAAGTGTATGGAGGAGTTCCTCCAGAAACCATAGTCAGATCAATTCCCCCGTTACAGGCACCGTAACAGGTAACATCTGTTTTATTGTAGGTTATTAAAGGCAGGCTGGAAGGTTCATCAATGGTAACCTGAACTGTGGATGGAGAACCGGGAGGTGTTCCGTCATCGGTAACGGTAACCGAATAGGTGCCAGCCGGAGCATCCAGCAATTCATGCGTGGTACTTACCACCAGTCCGCCGGGAACAGTAATCCATTCATAGGTAAGATTCCCCACGGCATTTTCCGTACAAACCCTTGCATATCCGTCATTGCCTCCATAACACGCGACATCGTTCTGCTCACATATGTATGCAAAAAAGAGATACCCGTCATCGATAGTGATGGTGGTATCTCCGGTACAGCCATTTGCATCGGTTACCGTTACAGAATAATTACCTGCATCACACAGATTGGTCAGATCTTCATCGGTCAAGGTAAAACCCGAGGGACCAGTCCAGTCGTATACATAATCGGGTGTGCCTCCGTTCACCTGCAGATCTATGGCTCCATTGCACCCAGCTGGCAGAACAATATCGGTTTTGGTGGTTCCGTCAAATGTAATGGGCAATGGTTCATTGATGGTAAAATTCTCTATTCCGGTACAACCCTGATCATCAGTAACTGTCAGGGAATAATCCCCTGCGGTGAGTCCGGTTTGATCTTCGGCTTCGGCACTTACACCCTCTCCTGTCCAGGCATAGGTATAAGGAGATACCCCTCCGCTTACCGTGACATCAATAGCCCCGTCGCTGCCTCCATAACAGCTAACATCGGTAATGGTATATGCGATATTGACAGGCTCCGGTTCCAAAATTTCTATATTGACCACTTCTGTCGAATCCCGTGCATCCTTAACAGTAACCGTATAATCTCCGGCTGCCAGTCCAGAAGCAATGGAATCGTTCAGCATGGCGTCATGACTCCACTGGTAGGTAAAAGGATAAACACCAAAGTAAGGAGTAACAATGATTTCGCCATCAGAACCCCCGTTGCAGGTAACATCCTGTTTGTGCGAAACAGCCACAGAAAAGGCATATTCATAATGGGCCACAAACCCCATATACATGGTTGGGTTTGGATTTGAAAGAGAAAACTCCCCGATTTCAAGAGGATTGGAACGGGAGCGTCCAATGATGAGCGTTTGCCCATTCCGATCATAAGCTACACCCTGCCCTTCATCATGTTCAGTTCCCCCAATACCCTGTCCTCCAACCGGATTACCGTTCCGGTCGAAAATGGCAAATCCTGTGTTCACATCCGTGGGCCCGCTGCTTCGAAGG